>Ga0209797_10000008_pt1 | contig 95139 bp, 77 predicted proteins | sample DOMMetBare3Fresh_2_FD_187472 | JGI IMG/M metagenome (GOLD analysis project Ga0209797, IMG submission 187472) | Wetland sediment microbial communities from St. Louis River estuary, USA, under dissolved organic matter induced mercury methylation -... | ecosystem: Environmental > Aquatic >... | reverse complement strand
TATGGTTTTGCGATCATTTCTCAAAAGCAACGGAAAGGCTGGCAAAAGATGATCGATGATTATATCCGTCAAAGAGAAAACCTGTCAAACCTTTTTGTATTAGTTGACAGCCGCCATGAGCCGCAACAAAAAGATATTGATTTTATAAACAGGCTGGGAGAGTGGCAAATTCCATTTGCTATCGTTTTTACAAAGTCAGATAAAAATAAACCCGGAGCAACAGTACGAAACGTGAATGCATTTATGGCAAAACTTTCACGAACCTGGACAGAGCCGCCAATTTATTTTATTAGTTCGGCTTTAAAAGGTGATGGGAGAAAGGAAATACTTGATTATATAGAAAGTCTAAACTCAGGGGGTTAAACTGTGTGTATAAAATTCGGATTTTTACCTATATGATTTGCGGGAATAAACCGTTATCTTGCACCGGATTTAGTAGTAGAATTATGAGGAAAATCTTATCTGAAAAAAATCTTGCCGCCTTCTTATTTGTCCTGGTCATTGTGATCTTTTCATTTGCCCATGAAGATTCAAAAAAAAGAAGCTCGAACTATAATGTTTCTTCACAAATGGTATCGCCGGAAAAGACACTTCCAACGTTTTCAATTAATATTTCTCCGAAAACAGCCAATCCTGTTTCGCTGAAGTAATATCGACCCCGACTTTCTTGTTTATCAGTTTACAACTTTATTTGCGCAGCTGCTGCTTGCAAAAGCTTCTGGTTTTGCTTTGAATGCAAAGCCCATTCCGAGGATATAGCCCATCGCTTCTTTAAGGGCATCGTTGCTTTTGAAATGAGGGTTGGTGTTAATATCGGCATGAACTTCCATATCCACATCATAAACGGTAAACAGGTTGCAGAGTTCGTAAGCTATCTCAATGCTTTTGGCAACTTCCAGCAACATTCTCTCCTTTATGGTGAATTGCTGTCTTGTTTTTTCATTATGAATGAACATAAAGCCGCCATGTCCTTCTCTGAGAAAAACAATTACAGTTGCAAACTCAGTTTCCTTTCCTTTTACTTGTGAATCGGTGCCGATGCAGACTTTGAGGCGATAGCCATTGGCAGTTTCCCGTTTTATGGCATTTTCCACGGCTTCATGGATAGGTATCTCTATTGCTTCGCCATTGAATTTTCTCCAGCGCATATAAAAAGAGGTTTTTCTAAATTATAGAAAAACCTCGGGATTCCCAAAAGGGTACGGATTATTGTTCTGTGAACGGATTACCTTTTAATGAATTTTTCGCTCCATTGTTGCTCACCATCGGTGAAACGAATGATATAAATGCCTGTGTTTATACTTCCTGTGCCAACGGTGCTATATCCTTTTTCAAGTTTTCCTTTTGACAGCATTCTTCCACTCTGATCTATGATCAGGTACTGATAACTACCCGGGCTGTTAACTGTAAGGGTATTACCAGAGATCGTGTTACCTATCAACTGTGGTTTTACTTCTTTACCCTGGCGTATAGCAATAACGTTTGAGTAATGCTCTTTTAGATTATCAAAGGTTACATGCATACGGTAAAGTAATGGTCGGGTGTCAAGAGGACGGTAGCTGTATGTACGCAATGAGTTATTCGGGTGATCAAGAGCTGTGAAATTTATACCATTTGTTGATACTTCGATTTCTTGTTTCATTACATTCTCATCTGCATCTATAACCCAGCTAAGCAAATGCATGTCACCATCAAGTCTTCCGCGAAGTTCCAAACGGCGAATTGGTAATAAAGTGGCATCGGTATAAATAGCTTGTAAAGAATAGGAGCCAAGACTTCCATATTCAGGAGCATAAATATTTCCTTTGCCATCTATTCTTATGTAATAAGTGCCTGCACTAAGAAAACTATCAATTACAGAGCTTAATAAATTACCGGGATTATAAGTGCCTATAGACGCATAACTGCCATCAAAAACCTCAACCTGCAGATCAAGATCGGAGCCTGAATTACTCAATCCTACATTGTAAGGGATAGCATCTAATTGCAACCTTCCAAAAGTTGGCATTATGAATTTAAAAAGATCTTTATCGTCAGTTTTTTCAACCACACCGCTAATTGTGAATTGACCACTGGCATTAAAAGCAGATAGGGTAGCAGTTGCATAAGCATCTGTATGGTCATCTGTACGATAACCAAAACCATTAGTAGCATTTGTAATCACAGTCAGGTCAGATTGAATAACAGCGCAACCAAGTGAATTTGGCCCGCTGTTCCATAAACTCATGTTTTGATTATACGCTGCACCCATGATAGGAGCCCAACCAATTTCACCTGTTCCCTGGCCCCAGTGATAATCAGAAAGTTTTACACAAGATGAGTTGTAAGAACTCTGATGCCTTAATCCAAGTGTATGTCCGGCCTCATGTGATACTGCTTCTGCAATGTTTTTTGAATTATATGCATGCAGCGCTGAAAAAACAAAACAAGGAGTATTATCACCCCATGTAAATGAATTTAAATAAGCCACACCACCGGCAGAACTGCTATACCATTCATGCGAAGTAGTAATGACTACCCGCATTCTTCTGTTAGCAGGAGCCGAAGTATATTTTGTTGGATTGGTTGTTACATTAATATTAAATGGACGATAGTCTTCAGAAACACGGTTAAATACTTCTAAAATTGATGCGTCAGTTAGCCCGGATGAATTGCAGGTAAATGCGCCACTTGTATTCCACAATGTTCCTGATACGGAATGCCCGTCAAAGTCAAGGTAAATAACAGAAGTGGCGGAAGGATAACTATTCAGATCAGTAACCTGTGATTTAGCAATAAAAGTACCGAACATCGCAAACACTATCAGTACGGATTTGTACAGATTTTTCATAACATGGATTTTACGGATGAGATCATAGATATAATTGGATAGATGTATAAGTATTATTCATTAACCAGATCATAAAAACCTTTCTTTACAAAAAAGTATTGGCCGTTTTCAATGTTTATTTCATACGCATCGCCATGCTGAAAGCTGATAATGCGGCCTGCATAAGAAATAGTTCCATCTCCTTTTGTGATCTTAGAAAAAGATAAAGCAGCGCCGGGGAAGTTTGTTGACCTGATAACAACACTTTGCAAGCTGTTATCGATCGACGCAACGGAACTTACTACTCCCTGAAAATTTATATTATTGGCAAAAGAAAAGGATATAGTTCTGCCGGTTTCTAATTGGAGAAAAGCAGAAAGATCACTTATGCTGCAACTGATTCTATCGGGAAGGTTTTGAAAGAGTGAGGGCCGGTTCATATCTGGTTCTCTTACCGGCGGCGTTTGTGCATTTGTTTTAAGACAAACAAAGAATACGGACAGGCAAATGATGCCCTTTAACAGGTTTTTCATCGGATACAATTTTTGTTTAAATAGGATATCGATACGCAACAGCCGGGCTGTTGTAGTTATTCAGTTGGGGTTACGGATTCACCCAATGGTGACAATAAATTAAACGGGATAGGGTGAACTTTATTTTTAATTTATGAAATGAAATGGAATGTTTTTTTAATAAGTAAGATTACGGCGTGCTGATCGTACAAATTCTTTCTAAACAAATTTTAATATTGATTGGTACTTAATAGCACTAACGTACAAGCTTCTATCGGGGTAATGCCATTTTTTTTTGCAAGATCATACAACTCATCATTTTCGGCTCCTGGGTTAAATATAAGACGCCGGGGTTTTAATGAAATTATATAATCATAATATTGTTTTTGATGTGTGGGGTTTAGATAAAGAGTCACAGTATGTACATTGTAAAATTCTTTTTTTTCTTTCTCTATTGTTACATCACCAACTATTGAAGATTTTTTTCCAATGGCAAAAACAGGATGTCCGTAGCTTCTTAACCGATGCACGGCAAGATAACTGTAACGGGAAGGATTATCAGATGCGCCTAACACAAGTGTCGGTTTCTTTTCATTCATTTTAACAGATATAGATTACAAATATCAGAAAAGATGATATTGTTTGCGTGGCACCTTACTTATAATATCAGATAATGCTTCTTCTAATAAAGGGTGTTTGAACTGGAAACCTGTTTCAAGAATTTTTGCAGGCACCACCCAACGGCTTTTTAAAACCAATTCAAGTTCTGTTCCTATGATTGGGGCACCAATTTGCAACATCCATTTAAATGCAGGCAATCCAATCCTGGTTCCTGTTACTTTTCTAAAGATCCTCATAAACTCTTCGTTCGTTACAGGGTTTTGTGAGCTGCAATTATAAGTTCCTTCTATTTCTTTATGATCCCAGATCCATTCGATCATCCGGCATGTATCTTCTATATGTATCCAGCTATATATTTGTTTGCCACTTGCTTGTTTACCGCCTAATCCGAATTTCAATAAATTAAAATATGGAATTAAAATGCCACCAGGCCCAAGTGTGATCGCCATTCTTAATGCCACCTTTCTTGTTTGAGGAGTTTGCTGATCATATAAAGTTTTTTCCCAGCGTTTACAAACCTGTACTGAAAAATCATTATGAAATTCGCCGGTATATTCATCTTGGGGCCTGTCTTCAGCATGACGATATATTGTTGCCGAAGATGCATTGACCCAAAGTGAAGGGGGACGGTTACATTTATTGATGGCATCTCCAATTGCTTTTACGGCATCTGTACGGCTGTCAAAAATTTCGTTTTTATTTTTTTCATTGTACCGGCAATTAACAGATTTACCCGCCAGGTTAATAATGAGGTCTGCATCATTTAATTCACTTGTCCAATCTCCGGCTGTTTTGCCATCCCATTTTACATAGTGTACATTTTTAAGATCAGTAGCTGATAAAGAATCATAATCATTCCGGTTTGTTTTTTCATTTCTCACTTGTCGGGTCAGAATGACTATTTCATTTTCTTTACCAAAATATTTTGTCATTTCCTGGCCGATGAACCCGGTACCGCCTGCAAGTATGATCTTTTTATTTTTCATATTGGTAAAAATTAATGAAACAGAAATAAAATAAAACCTGTAAGGCTAAGTAAGTTCATGCTCACTACCCATTTATTTGTTGATAAAACACCTGCATACTCCATTCTTCTTATATACTCTTTAAAAATAATAGCCGAGACAATAATAAGCCATACAGTCGAAAGCCATTCTGTGAAGAAAAAATTGTTTATAATAAATAACGGAGTAAGTAAGAGAATAGCTGTTAATGCCAGCATATTCACTTGCCCAAGGTATTCATAGCCTCTTGCTTTTGAAAAGTTGAATGCCAGCGTACAATTGATGATTACAAATGCAAAATGCGCTGCCTGTAATTGGTAAATGTCAAGATGATAATAAGATAGTTTACCAAACAGATCATTTTGAAAAGGGAAAAGCATCAGCGTATTCAATAACAGGCAAACGGCCATAAAAATGAACCGGTAGGAATAATTAGAATCTGGCGAGCAGTCAATGCTACCTTGACCACATTTTTTTGCAACAATCAATTTCCTGTTAAATGAAACAAGTTTATATGCTTTTTTCAAAAGCCATTTGAGTGGCGCAAAATTTCCGGTTGCTTTTATAAAAGGAATTTTTTGATTAAGTATTTCAAGCAAAGCATCTATTCCGTACACTACTTTATTTGTTGATGTGTCAAGAAGAGGAATTTCATTCCTGCTTTTATCAAAATCGATTTTTGAAAGTAAATTATCATCCAACGTAGAAAATGGTTTCCGCCCATCTGCATCTAAAAAGCCGTACTTCACAAAAAGACCTGAATACCATGAACACAAGGGGCAGTTATCATCGTAAACAAGTATTTTATTTTTCATAACTTTTATTTTGATTTGAGTAATCCTGCCAATTCATCTTTCAATGAAATAAGATCTATCATTCTGGAATAGATCCTCAGGTAATAACATGCAATTACCACTGCGCCTGCTATTGCCACCCAGGTTATCACCTGCATATCATCCGGGTTAAAAATTTTACCAAACCAAAAGGAAAGAAAAAGCAATGCTAAGTCTGCAATGCAAAGTATCCAATAGCGGGAAATTTGTTTTTTATAACCTGAATGAATAAAGCCATGAGTATTTAGCGAAGCACTGATCAATTGCCACCAACCCATAATAAATAAGCCAATCATAAAACCGTACAGAAATAAAACAGGTAATGTCAAAAGTATTAGAGTGGCAAGGATCAACTGACCGTAGTAATCTGTTTTTCTTATCGTTTTCATATCATGTATTTTAAACTTTCAGAAAATAATGAAACTAAGTATTCAAATAAAAACCGGTTTCCCGGTTACAAATAGCCTTCCATTTATGGAGAGGCTATTTAAAGATCTTCATCATGCTGCTCACAAACCAGTTCTCTTCTGCCTTTATCATCACATCAAGTGTTTTGTCTGCCTGCAGTCCCAATCGTTTTATACTGCTTACTGTATCTACAAAGGTTTTTACTTTCTTATCTTTTTTATCTCCTTCTACATCTTCCAGCTTATCCAGCAATTGCATCATTGGTTCCAGTTCTCTTTTCTTTCTTTCTTTTACAATTTGCTTTACCACTTTCCAGATATCTTTTTCAGCGGTAAAATATTCTTTCCTCTCGCCAGTTAAAATCACTCTTTCCACCAACCCCCAATTGATCAGCTCACGGATATTCATGTTTGTATTTCCGCGGCTGATGTTCAACTCTTCCATTATATCATCCTGTGTTAAAGGATCAGGGCTTATGAGCAATAAAGCATGTATCTGAGCCATCGTTCTGTTAATGCCCCAATGGGTTCCAAATGCTCCCCAACTGCTGATGAATTGCTGTTTTGCTTCCTGTAATTTCATATATCAAAGCTAAAACATGTATTTCGAATTTTCAAAAAATATTGAAAATATATTTTGAAAAAAAAATGACCGACCTGGTCATTTAGTATCAGCTTCTTCAAGCTCTTCGTCTTTTATAAACAGGTTAAACAGGTAGCCGGTAACTCCCAATGTGGCTGCTATAATAATAGATACGACCCCAACCGAGAAAAACAGGTTGGAATTACGGTCATTCAATAAAGAAAGGACTGAGCTGAAAAGGAAAATAAAAACTCCTTCGTATAAGAAGATATCAAACACTTTATTAAAATACTTCATAGGGTTACTGGTAATAAATCTACAAACCATGTCTCCCATTATACAGCGATCAAACAGGCATTTAAAAAAATTAAGTGGAAGTACTCAATAGAAAGTATTTACACATAGTCATTTTTCTATGAGTAATTCTCCAAGGTCAAAACAATTATAAAAAGGTTCAATCAGATGAGCATCCCGATCGGGTTTTCCATGAATTTCTTGACCGTTTGAAGAAAGGCAGCGCCAACGGCACCATCAACACTGCGGTGATCGCAACTCATTGTTACTTTCATCACATTGGTCACACCAAAGCTTTCTCCTTTTTTAACGACGACCTCTTTTATTTTTCCAACAGCCATTATGCAACTATCGGGAGGATTTATGATCGCCGTAAATTCTTCAATATCCATCATGCCCAGATTACTGATGGTAAAAGTATTACCGCTGAATTCATGCGGTTGAAGCTTTTTATCCTTTGCTTTTCCGTAAAGCTCTTTTGCTTCGGCTGCTATTTGAGAAAATGATTTTTGATCTGCAAATTTTATTACCGGAACAATTAACCCTTCCGGTACAGCAACTGCGCTGCCGATATGAATGTGGTGATAGGTTCTGATAAAATCTCCCATCCATGATGAGTTGACAGCAGGATGCTGACGTAATGCCATTGCACATGCTTTGATGATCATATCCTGGAAAGAAATTTTTACCGGGCCGAACTCATTCATCTGTGTTCGGGCGGAGATCGCATTGTCCATATTGATCTCCATCGTGAGATAAAAATGCGGAGCCGCAAACATGCTTTCACCCAAACGACGGGCAATCGTTTTCCGCATTTGACTATTTGCAGTATCAGTAAATTTCTCTTCAGTTGTTGGAGTGAATTTTGTAATTGGATGTTGTCTCGCCTCAGGTGAGATGGTAGCTGGTTGTTTACTGCCAACTGTAGACTCTGGACTAAAACTATCAACGTCTGCTTTTACAATTCTTCCACCATCACCACTTCCATGCACTGCTTTCAGGTCAATACCTTTTTCTTTCGCCAATTTTTTTGCAAGCGGCGAAGCTTTCATTCTTCCATTTGTTGAAGAAGTTACTTGTTTTTGATTACTGGTTTCTGGTTGAGTGACAGCATTCGAACTTTCAGAAACCGACTGTTGACTGTCCACTGTCGACTTTGGACTAACACCACCCTTAGCAGCAGCAACCACTGCATCAACATCTACCTTACCTTTTTCGCCAATTATGCTGAGCAGATCATTTACCTGGATCTTTTCACCTTTTGCAGCGCCCTGGTAAAGCAATGTTCCATTTTTATAACTCTCCAGTTCCATTGTGGCTTTATCAGTTTCTATCTCAGCAAGTATGTCTCCTTTCTTTACTTTATCACCAACGTTTTTATGCCATGCTGCAATTACACCTTCAGTCATTGTATCACTAAGTCTTGGCATCAGGACAACTTCTTCCATTTTGGAAATATCCATTGTTGCTGTAGCAGTTGCCGGTTCGTTACTTGTTGCTGGTTGTTTATTACTGGTTGATTTTGCTGCAGCTTCTTTTTTGGATTCAGTTTTTTTTGCAGGCTCACTGCTTTCGCTTGCTTGTCCGCCACTTTTTATTAACAAGGAAACATCTTCACCCTTTGCGCCAATGATCGCAAGCAGATCATTCACATGTAGCTTGCCACCTTTTTCTGTGCCAATATGAAGCAACGTACCGTCTTTATAACTTTCAAGTTCCATTGTGGCTTTGTCGGTTTCCACTTCGGCGAGCAAATCGCCTTTTTTCACACTGTCGCCAACTTTTTTATGCCATGCAGCTATCACACCTTCAGTCATAGTATCGCTGAGGCGGGGCATTAAGATCACTTCTGCCATAATCTGTTCATTTGTGCGCCGAAATTAAGGCAAAATAGGGAAATGAAGAGAGGACGTTTATTTGGATTTGCCCTCTAATAAAGCCAGCACCCATTCTTTCTTTCGTTGTGCCAGAGGTACGGGGCTTCCATCATCAAGTATCAACATGCCACCATCTACTTTATCGAACCTGGTGATGCGATCAGGATTTACAAGATAACTATGATGGCTTCTGATAAAACCAAGTGGCTCCAGCACCTGTTCATACTCTTTCAGGTTTTTAGAAACAATGACCGGAGAATTATTACTGAAAAAAAATTTTGTGTAGTTGCCATCAGCCATGCAATAAAGTATATCATTTACTCTTACAAAATAAATGTTCTCAATGTCCTTCAATACTATTTTCTTGTCATGTTCATTTCTTCCATTCATTTGTTGCAGCAAAAACTCTATTTGTTTACTCAGGTCTTTGTTCCGGATATTATTAATAGCTTTTTGAATTGATTTTTGCAATGCATCAGGATCAACTGGCTTTAATAAATAATCAATGGCGCTGAATTGAAAGGCTTCAATAGCATATTTATTATGTGCAGTTACAAAAATTAGCTGAAAACCCGGCTGTGCTACCTGCATCATAAGGTCGAAACCGGTGCCGTCTTCCATTTCTACATCCAATAAAACTATTTCGGGCTGAAAACTTTTTATTTTTTGCAAACCATTTTGCACACCATCCGCTTCCTGTATATCATGTATCTCAGGACAAAAAACTGTCAACAACGCTTTTAATGATGAACGAAAACCCGGTTCGTTGTCTATGATGAGTGCTTTCATATTTTATGGTTGTTTATATATTTCTTTTTTGAAGGCCGGGTAAATTTATAGTTACGATCACACCTTTCTCTTTATTATTTTCAATTGTAAACGATGCTCTTGTCTTCAGTTTTATATTCAATAAATAAATCCTGTCTTTGATGATCTGGCTGGCTCTTGAAATATGTTCTGTATCCATTTTTACTGATTGAATCAATCCTTTGCCATTATCAACAATTGTTATGACAAGATCCTTTTCTTTTTTATAAAATGAAATTGTAAGTAAACCCAGGTAAGAAATATTATTGAAACCATGTTCTATACTATTCTCAGCAAATGGTTGCAGGATCATTGAAGGGATCAGGGTATCATCCGGTTCAATTTCAGGTGATATATTTATTTCATAAGAAAATTTTTCAGGGTAACGGATCTTTTGCAGTTCAAGATATTCTTTCAGAAAATCAGTTTCCTGCTCGATCGTTACATATTCTTTATAAGAGCTTTCAAGAGTTTCCCGCATGATGTGAGAAAATTTAGAAAGATTAGTGGCGATCGATCTTCCATCGTTTCCTTCCAGCGCATAAGACTGCAACGATGAAAGTGCATTAAAAAAGAAATGAGGATTGATGCGGGCACGGTTCAGCCGTTGCTCTGCCTCCATTATTTTTTGCTTATTCTTTAAAGATTGCTGGCGGATAAAGAATATCAAACCCAGCAAAGCAAACAGACCTGCAACTGCCAACAACAAATAAATTCTTTTTTGCTGCGCCAGGTGTTCAATTGTTTTTTCATTTTTTGCCTGGTTATATTTTTTCTCAAGTTCTGCTACCTCTTTAGTTCTCTCTTCATTACGTAAACTATCAGTAACAGTTCTTGATATTTCTTTATATTCAAAAGCTTTTTTATAATCACCAGATCCCTGGTAAATTTTAGAAGACAGATTATATGCATCAGCAACATAAACAGTGTTATTGAGATTCTTGTAATAATGGATAGCTGAATCTGCCATTGCCGCTGCTTGTTTGTAATCTTTCAACTCATATAAAATATCAGCTTTGTCATAATAGTTGGTGGCTAAGTCTGCGTAGGAGTTTGCATCGATATACTTAAATGAACTATCAAGAAATATGATAGCGTTTTTCAAATCACCTTTTTCCCATGCAATTCCCTGGAGATTGGAAAATGCTTTTGATATGGAACTTTTCTTGTTGATTGGTTTGGCGATCTCCAGCAATTGATAACTGAACAACTCCGATGTATCAAGACTTGTCGCTGTTTTTGTATCCTGGTAATGCCACAAGTATCGTTTAGATAATTTAAAAAGCAGGTCAATTTTTTTTGCAGGCTCTTTTATTTGTTCGATGTAAGGCACTGCTTTTCTTGCATAGATAATTCCCTGATCCGGTTGATTGGTTTGGTTAAACAATTGTGCAACCATTGTATAACCAACTGCCAGGTCGTAATATAAACGACCGGCTTCAGCAGCCCCGATCAATTTTAAAGATTTATCCTGTGCTTTTACAAACTCACCTTTTGTATAAAAAAGCTGCGCCCAGTTTTTGTAAGTGTTCAGCAAAATACTGTCACTGCATTTAGATTGCTTGAATAAAATTTCGGCTTTTTGAAAACACAGATCAGAAGAATCAAATTTTTCCTCATCCATTAATTCTATCGCTATCCATTCATATGCTTTTGCCTGGCAAATGATATTCTTACTTGCAAGCAGCTTACCTGTATATTCAAAATGATCTTTTTGACTGCTTTCATGATCTGCTTTCATTTTTGCAAATTCAGGGCAATTGCAATCCTGTGCAATAATAGTTGAATGAACAAGGAAAAAAAATATGGAAAGGAAAAAGCATTTAAGCAATTTCATGATGTGTAGAATTTGTGAGGTAGTGCTATAAAAATAGCGAAACCTTTGTTACAACTATTACCTTTTTAAGTATTGATAAAAAATTTATTGACTCATATTTTCATTTGTTTAGCCGATTGCTTCGGTTGTTGTAAAATCTGTATCACTTGTTTGTTGATATTTTTAATGGGTAAAAAAAATTATAAGGGCAAAAAAAATCCTGCAAAGCAGGATTTTAGAATAGACGAGGATCACCGACAAACAATAACTATCAGGATAAGGTTTTTTATGGTTATAACTTAATGAGCCCGGTTTTATTCAATAATTATTTTTCTTATTCTATTATTATTGAAATCTGCGATATAAAGAAGGTTATTTGGCAGATCATTGGCAATGGCAATCGGCGAATCAAAGGATGCAGAAGCTCCTTCACCATCAGTATAGCCAGCTGCGCTTCCGGCTATTGTTGTAACAACTCCGGCAGCAGTGATTTTCCTTACACGGTTATTCAGCGTTTCACTTACATAAAGATTTCCGTTGGCATCAACTGTTATACCCGCAGGATAATAAAATCTTGCTGCGCTCCCTGTGCCATCTGCAGTACCGACTGTTCCACTCTGACCCGCAATTACAGAATAAGCACCAGACGAACTGTATTTTGAAACCTGGTGGTTTCCATATTCAGCACAGTAAATATTTCCGGCTCCATCAACAGCTACACCGAATATATACGGAACACCAGTAAGGGTTGTAACAACTCCCGCGGGAGTTACTTTTCTCAATGCACCATTTATATAATCTGCTACATAAACGTTTCCTGCTGCATCGGCGGCTACGCCAAGTGGCTCATTAAACATGGCCGCTCCACCTGTGCCATTTGCATTACCAGGGCTACCATTACCAGCCAGTGTTGTTACTACACCTGCAGCAGTTATTTTTCTTATAGCATGATTTATTCTATCGCCTACATAAAAATTGCCTGCGCCATCCATTGTAATACAATATGGTTGATTGAATTGAGCGGATGCACCTGTGCCATTTACAAATCCCATAGTGCCTCCGGCAAAAACTGAAGTAACACCGGCCGGTGTAATTTTTAAAATGCGGTGATTATCCCTGTCGCATACATATAAATTACCAGAAGCATCTTTTACAATACCGGATGGATGATTAAGATTGGTTGCAGCTCCACTTAAGCTAAATGTGGATACTGTTCCGGTTACATGGTAAGTAAAAACAGGACCGTTTGCCTGTACATTGTTCTTTTCAACTTTTACAATACCAGTTGATGCTCCAGCCGGGACAGAGGCAGTAATAGTTGTATTGTTTGCTGATTGAATAGTTCCCTGCACACCATTGAAGTAAACTTTTAATACAGATGTATTGCTTCCAAAGTCTGTACCGGTAATTGTAACTGTGGTGTTTTTTGGCCCGCTTGTCGGGTTGATCGCTGTTACAGTTTGAACTGGTTGTGGTGTCGGAGCAATGGTTTCATCTTTCTTACATGAAGAAAGAATGAGGTTTGTTGCCATAAAGGCAAGCAGAATGGTTTTTCTGTTCATTGGATTTTTTTAGTTTTTAAAAGGGTTAAAATTGGATTTGCAAAGTAGAAACCCATTTGAAAACTTTTTTGGTTAATAAGCGGAATGGCACAAGTAATTAACAACTGAAGTGCTATGAAGTATAGCCGCTATTTTGCAGAGGACTAAAAAGATCAATAATCGAGTTCCAAACGCAAACGGTCCTTTAATTCCTTTACTAAAGGATATCGGTCGGTCATTTTTAAAAACTGCTCACGGGAAGTAAGTGGAGTGCCAACAGGGATTTTCTCTTCTTTGTTTTCTTCCATTACAATAAAAAACTCAAGAAGATTATTATGTAATTTCTCACGAAGGAATTGTGAAGCCTTTTGTCCGCCCTGTTCTATAAACCGTAGTTGAATATTGTTGGTAACGATCGCAATAAAACTATTTGCATCCTGGATCTTTAATTCAGCCATTTCAAAATTGGTACCGGCAGGATTTTTTTCACTTTTTAATCTCTGCACATATTCATTCCATGCTGCCAGTAAGTTTTCCATGTCAATTGGTGTATTAGCAGCAGGACTCCCGTTCCCATTATTTCCATTACCCTTAACCTGTTTGCGAATTTTATCAAGTGCTGAAAGTTTTGTGGTTTGTGGCTTGGAGTTTGATGTTTGAGGTTCTGGGTCAGACTTGTAATCAGGAGTATCTTCTTTAACTAATGATGTTTCAATAACTAATTTCGCTTCCTTTTCTTCATTTTTCAATTTTAACTTTTGACTTTCAACTTTGAATGGTTTTATCGCCGCTGTTCTGAACGCAAGGCTTGACTCAATTATTTTTTTTTTACTTATACCACCGGCATCTGAAGAAATTTCAATTGCCTGTTGCAGGTAGCAAAGCTTGATAAGCACAAGCTCTACATGTAATCTTTTGTTACGGGCAGCCTTATAATTTATTTCTGCTTCATTAATTATATTCAAAGCGCTGATAAGAAAGGAAGGTGCAATGTTTTTTGCAGTTGAAATATATTTTTCTCTGAAACTTTCTACAGCTTCTAATAAAACAGCAACTTTTTCATCTTTACATACCAGAAGGTTACGGATAAACTCAGCAAAACCATTTAATACAAGATCACCTTCAAATCCTTTTTTGTTAATGTCATCATACAACAACATAGCGCCGGAAAGATCTTGCTTCAGCATGCAATCCATCAGCCTGAAATAATAATCTGCATCGAGAATATTAAGATGCTCAAGTGTATTCTGATAATTTAATTCGCCGTTAGTAAAACTCACAATTTTATCCATGATGCTGAGTGCATCCCGCATGCAGCCTTCGCTTTTTTGGGCTATTACCTGTAAAGCTGCTTTTTCAGCTTTTATTTCTTCTTTCTCACAAATTTCCTGCATGTGCACCACCGTATCATTATTGGTGATGCGTTTGAAATCAAAAATCTGGCAGCGGCTTAAGATCGTGGGGAGTATCTTATGTTTTTCAGTTGTTGCTAAAATAAAAATGGCATAGGGTGGAGGCTCTTCCAATGTTTTTAAAAATGCATTAAATGCTGATGAGCTTAACATGTGTACTTCATCAATGATATACACTTTGTATTTACCTGCCTGGGGTGAAAACCGAACCTGGTCAACCAATGTCCTGATATCATCAACAGAATTATTACTGGCCGCATCAAGCTCATGAATGTTCATCGATGTTCCTTCATTAAATGAAATACATGATTGGCATTTGTTGCAGGCTTCACCTTCTTTTGTTTGATGCTCGCAGTTAATTGTTTTCGCAAGAATTCTTGCACAGGTTGTTTTACCAACGCCTCTTGGTCCGCAAAAAAGAAATGCATGAGCAAGCTGGTTATGCCTGATCGCATTTTTAAGTGTGGTCGTAATATGCGATTGCCCAACAACCGTATCGAAAAGTTGTGGTCTGTATTTTCTTGCTGAAACAATAAATTTATCCATAAAATCCCCAACCCCTAAAGGGGAGTTTGATTCCTTTAGAATGGATTGCAATATAGGAAATGAAAAGTTCGATTGCGGTAGTGACTATTAGTTTGTTAATAATTTTCGCAAGCTTTGCCTTAGGTGGATTGGAATTTAAACAAGAATTGGGTGCCGTTTAAATTCTTTTGTTCTGTCAAATAAATACCGATAAGTGGTAAGTATGCGGCTGCGGTAGGTACCGAGAGCTTCCGCTACATTTATCATTTTAGGGTTGAATTCGCCGATCCATTGCATTTCATAGTAATCGTAAAGAGGATCGCCAAGCACATATTTCCCATTTTCTTTTTTTAGTTTCTGCATAACCATGGCTCCTTCAATAATTATATAACTGTCCACACCTTTTCCCTGGAACTCAGGCACAATTCCAAAAACCAACCCGGTGAATTTTCTGTTTTTTTTAGTTGCTTTTACCCAAAGAAATTTCAATTTATGCCAGAGACTAAAACCACCGTTTAAATATTTAAACCATTGGTTCAGATCGGGAAGATTGATCCATATCCCAATAGGCTCATCTTTATAATATGCAAACCAACAAAGACGTTCATCCAAAACAGGTTTCATGCTTTTAAACATTTTCAGTACAACTCTTTCCTCAAGCTGTTTCATTCCACCATGGCCAGCCCATGCTTTATTGTAAGCGATCGTAAAATCTTTCGCAAATTTCTCTAACTGATTTTTTTTGATGTGGGAAGAACTATAATTAGGGTCTTTTGCACATTCATCATGACGATCATAAAACTTCTGGTGAATAAGTTTGTTAGCATTCATCGCAAAACAAACCTGGTTAAAATAATTTTTGAATCCATAATTCTCGAAAAGTTGCTGGTAGTAAGGAGGATTAAAGTTCATGCAATACATTGGAGGAATTTCATGACCTTTTACCACCAGGCCCCACCATCTGTCTCTTTCACCAAAATTAATTGGGCCATCCATTGCTTCCATTCCTTTTTGGATCAGCCAGTGTTTGGCTACATCAAAAAGCATATCAGCTGCCGCCTGGTCATTGATAGAATCAAAAAAGCCAATGCCACCAACGGGCACATCATCGCCTTTGTTTTTATATTTTTTATTTGCAAAAGCTGCGATGCGACCAATATAATTTCCGTTATCATCTTTCAATATCCATCTTGCCGCTTCACCAAACCGAAACGTTTTATTTTTCTTCGGATCAAAAACCTCATTGATGTCTTTGTCTAACGGACGTATATAAGCAGGATTGTTTTTGTTGAGCTCAACATTGACAAGCAAAAATTCTTTGGCAAGCTGAGGCGTGTTGACTTCGATAAGGTGCATATTGCAAAGAAATGAAAAAGTCAGCCTTGCATGACTGACTTTTTTTTGATGATCAATTTTTAGCGGTTGCCGGCGGTGCAGGTTTTACATATTTATCAAGAAACTGTAGTATCTGACCATAGCCTTTTATCTCATTCTCTTTTTTCAAGAACCCGTGTCCTTCATCCGGAAATACCACATACTCCACAGGTACATTGCTTTTCTTTACTGTTTGCACAATTTCATCACTTTCTATTTGTAATACTCTTGGATCGTTTGCGCCCTGCAGTACCATTAAAGGTTTCCGGATCTTACCAGCATGTAGTAAAGGGGAATGAGCTTTTAACCTAACAGTATCTTCAGTAGTTGGGTCTCCTATTTCATCATACAGCGCTTTTTTGAATGATTCCCAATAAGGCGGAATTGACCTTAATGTTCTTAGCCAGTTGGCCACACCGAACAGATCTACGCCTGCTTTGAATTCATCAGGATGAAAACATAATGCAGCAAGCGTCATATAACCACCATAGGATCCGCCAAGAATGGCGATGCTGCTTGTGTCAATATAATCAAACGACTGAAGATATTTTTTACCCCAAACAACATCTTTCAGATCCTTATCGCCATGGTTACGGTTATCCATCTTAAAAAACGTTTTACCATAGCCGCTGCTACCCCGATTGTTTACATCAAGCACGGCATAGCCATGATTGACGAGAAACTGTATAAGTGAAAAATAATACTGACCTGCCTGTCCGCCGGGGCCACCATGAACAAATATTATAGCAGGTACTTTATTATTCTTACTCGCCTGATGAGGTTTATAATAAATTCCAGGTATTTCTGTCTGATCAAAAGATTTGTAACGAACCACTTGGGCAGAAACAAGATCAGCCTCGTTTATTTCAGGAGTTAATGTATTGGTTATCTTTTTCAGTTCTTTTGTTTCAAAATCATAAACATAAATATTTGAAGGTGCTTTTGAACTGCCAACACCCAAACGCATTTTCTTTTCGCTGCGAGAGATATTTACACTCTGAATACTTCCATCATTAAATTTCGGGAAGTCAAGTTCCTTGCCAGTCTGGTGATCAAAAAGATGAAGAACAGATGCACCGTCTTCATTTACATATACCACCCTGTATTTTTCATTGTAAGAAACGGCCACACCAACTACATCCCAATTAGAGCTGTAGAGTTTTTCTTTATTACCTGTTGCGATATCATATTTGACTGCATATGTGAATTCACTGCCATCATCTGAAAGAAAATAAACAGACTTTCCATCCAGTGAAAACTGGATACCAGAATTACTTGTGTTATCAGTGGTGATCTTCTTCTGTTGTTTTGTTTGCAGATCGTAAATAAAAAGATCAGACGCAGATGTGGTTATTAATTGAGTCAGCAATAGATATTTTTCATCAGCAGAGATAGCTGCAACTTCCAACCCGGTTTCGTTTTTATAGAGCATGGTTGGTTTCCAACCAGCCGTATCCATTTTATAAAGATCCATAAACCGTGGATCACGAACATTACTGAGATAGTATAATTGTTTCAGGTCCCTGCTCCATCCGAATGTCTGTGCTTTTTCTTTTGCTCCGGGAGTCAGGTCTTTTACTGTGCTGTCATTTACTTTTAGATAAATATGTGAATTTTCGTCGCCACCTTTATCGGCGCTATACATAAAATGAGAAGTGCCCGGTACATAGCCAATAGAAAAATAGGATTCTTTTGTTGAATTTGTTTTTGCTACAGATTTACCTGTAGCAAGATCGGCTTCCCATGAATTGTAAATGCCACTTTCATTGCTGGTGAATAAAAGCTTTGTTTCATCACTATTAAAACTGCCTCCAAAAGCTTCTGTGCTTTTATAAAACTGTTCAATGGTGTATTGTTTTACCTGCTTCGGCTTTTCGCTTTCATTAGTACAAGAAACGATGAATGCAGCCAGCAATAAATAGATTATTTTTTTCATACAACTATCATTGGTTTGGTTAAAAGAGATTCAAGATAAGCAGAAATTGTTTGCAATTACAAGTAAATGCCTTTGCCAATAACTAAGCCGATAGCTGAATTAGTTTCCTGTAAAACTAATTGAACATCTTTTTTGCAAGATTACTATCATGGCCATAAATATCTTCCCTGAAATTCAATCGGCCATTCTCATCCACCCATGCAGTATAATATGTAATAACAACCGGGATCGGGTTCTTTACTTTCACATATTTTTCTTCACCACTGTTCATTGCTTCATTTATTTTTTCTGCCGACCATTCTGGTTGATTACGTAAGATATAATTCGCTAATTTTTCCGGTTCCTTTACACGAATACATCCATGGCTATATGCCCGTTTGTCTTTTTCAAACAAGCTTTTTGATGGTGTATCATGAAAATATATATTGAAACTATTTGGAAAAAGAAATTTCACTTTGCCAAGTGCATTACCTGGCCCGGGCTTTTGGCGAACAACAGGAAGTCCATCATCATTTCCCGTGATCTCCATATTTTCTTTTGCGATATAGTTTGGGTTTTTATTAATGGCAGGGAGAATTTCTTTTGCAACAATGCTTGGCGGTACATTCCAATAAGGGCTAAATACAACCTGGTTAAGATCTCCGTTAAACATCATTGTATTGTGTCCTTCTTTACCAACTACTACAACTATATCAAAGGCTTTTTGTTTGCCTTCATAAACATGCATCACAAATTCTGGAATGTTAACAACAATAAGATTTCCAGAAGGATTATTTGCCAACCAACGCATTCGATCCATATTCATTAATAATTGCTGAACTCTTTTTATTGCCGGTACATTCATTTCTTTCACTAATGAATCGCTTATTATTCCAGTAGGTGTAAATCCATGACGTGACTGAAAGTTTTTTACTGCCATTATTAATGTATCATTAAACACCTGGCTTGTATCGTTGCCAACAAGATCTCCGGTTATCATCAATCTTCTTTTGATGATTGCAATGTCTGGTGACCTTGTTCCTTTTTTCAAAGATTTTTTAACAGTGTTTACCTGTGGCCATCCACCACCTCGTGCTATTTTTAAATAATTAACCAACTGATCTTTTAATTCTTTATAAGATTGATTAACATCTTCAAAATATTTATCGTCTTTATGTTTTTTATTTATTAGTGAATCTGCAAGAGCAAGCGGATCTTCTTTTTTACGGGGAACAAATCTTTCCATTTCTTTTCTTTTCACATAGCCTTTTTCATAATTATTGAGCATATACATTATGAAATGCTGTGTTAGTGTAAGTTCAGTATTTATAAATTCTTTGGAAGCACTTACAGAAAGATCGTCTTCGGTAATTAACATGTCCATTTTCTTTTGCAGCTTTTTATCTTTTAATGATGAGTCAGCTTCATAGGTGGTAACATAATCATGCAGGTTCCAAAAACCACGGGCCTGTTCTGTCAAACCATTTTTGCTAAACCATGCAAACTGGTAGTTACGGGTATTGTAAAAACTTTCTAAGCGTCGGGCTATTGAATCCGGGATTTTATTTTGTTTAATAAAATTTTGTAAAGCAGTGGTGTCTAAAAAAAGATCGCTATAAGAGTTGGATGCAGTGATGCTAAAGTCTCTTGCACTGATGTTGCTGCCATCTTTTTTTATTTTTTCTTCGCTGCCATTGTTTTCCTGGTCAGTACAGGAAAAAAGTAAAATGCAAAGCCCAGAGATAAAGAGGATTTTTTTCATGCTTTGCAATACTGCAAAAGCAATGCCGTAATAAAGTGAAAATTGTGATTACGATAAAAGGAGTTTTTTTCTCAACTCAGCAATTATTGATCTTACTTATCAATAATTGTTGTTCAAAACCAGAGGAAGTAAGTTTCAAAGCTTTCTGATAAAATCGCTTCGCTTCTTCTTTATTCTGCAGCTCAAAATATATCTCACCGATGGATGCATAATAAAGATGATGATGCTCCAATCCTTTTATTTGCTGCAGTTCAGTTAATGCATTTTGTTTATTAATGGCATAGGCAGAAGCAATGGCTTTATTCATTGCAACAACCGGGTTGGGTTGCAGTTGGTAAAGCATTTCATATAAATGATAAATGGATTTCCAGTCGGTTTGCTCAAAAGAAGGAGAGGCGGCATGAAGTGAGGCGATAGCTGCTTCAATATTATAAGTAGATATTTCAAATGGCTCTGCTGCTACACCGAGATAGTCAAACCCTTTCTTAATGAGCGGCCTGCTCCATTTCTTTCTGTCCTGGTGTTTAAGTAAAATAATATTTCCTTTATCATCAAGTCTTGTATCTAATCTTGATGCCTGGAAACACATTAATGATAGCAAGGCTTTTACTCTGGGGCGGCTTGTTGTTTTATTTTCTGTGAGTAAATAGCAAAGACGCATGGCTTCTTCACATAAATCTTCACGAATAAGATCATCAGGATGAGAAGAATTATATCCTTCATTAAATAAAAGATAAAGCGATTTCAACACTGTGTCGATTCTGAAAGACAACTCATTACTGTGAGGAACATCCATTCCGATCTTTTCAGCCTTTATCTTTTCTTTGGCCCTGTAAATTCTTTTTGCAATGGTTTCGTCATTGGTTAAAAATGCTTTGGCAATTTCACTTATACTTAATCCGCAGAGAGTTTTAAGTGTTAAAGCAACCTGCGATTCTTCCGCAATGGCAGGGTGACAGCAAGCGAACATCATTCTTAGCTGGCTGTCCTGTATCTCATTTTCCAAAAACAAATTATTTACAGTAGATGTAAGTGTGTATTCAGATTGGAGCAGGTAGCTGTATTGCGGGCTTATCTCCTGAAATTTTTTTTCTCTTCTTAAAAAATCAATGGCTTTGTTTTTCGCCACACGATACAACCATGCCGATGGATTATCGGGAATACCTTTAAAGCTCCAGGTGTTCATTGCTTGTAGTAAGCTGTCCTGTACAATATCATTTGCAGTTTCTAAATTTTGTAACCCCAGCAGTTTTGATAAAACGGAGATCATCTTTCCCGACTCATGCCGGAAAAGATGATCTATAAGTTGAGTAATATTCTTTTGCTGCTGCATATTATGGCATATCCATCTTCATTATCTGTCTTACCTGTATTTTTCCGCCGGCCTCATAATCGGGGTAATCTTTTGTAAGTGAAAGAGCATCATCATAGTCTTTTGCATTAACGATAAAATATCCGCCAACTATTTCTTTACCTTCTGTATATGGACCATCGGTTACAGATTTTCCATTTGTGCCGGTAACTAATTTTCCTCCAGGCAACAAAGGTTCGCCGCTAACATACCTGTTGTCTTTTGCAAGTTTATCGATCCAGGCCATCCATTTGCCCATATTTGCCTGCATTTCCTCGGGTGAGCTGTCTGGAGAAATACCTCCATGAAAAATAAACATGAACTTTTCCATTGTAATTTGATTTTGCCCCTATCCCCTAAAGGGTATAGAGATGTTTAAAAATATTGTTTGGAACTATGACGAGCCGGGTTTTTCAAATCGGACAATAGGAAGATTTTTTTTAAGTTAATCAGACTTTTTCAAAACCCCTGACTTTGATGATGAGCGGACAGAAAGATAAACGGACGTCGCAACTGAGCTCAATCAGCGCCCCAAAGTTGGTATCAAAAACAGCTTATCCACAGCTTTGTAATTTGTTTTTTTGTTTTCGGATTTTTCCGTTCACCCCCTTACCTTTGCGGCCTCAAAACTTACCTACCTCTAAAATATATTTATGGCTAAAGTTGGTAAAATCAAACAGATCATTGGTGCGGTGGTCGACGTGCAATTTGAAGGAACACTTCCTGAAATTTATAATGCATTGGAACTGAAAAGACCGAATGGAGATAAGCTGGTGCTTGAAGTAGAGCAGCACCTGGGTGAAGACAGCGTTCGTTGCATAGCAATGGATGGTACAGAAGGTCTTGTTCGCGGACTTGAAGTTGTGGATACCGGTATTGCGATCGCTATGCCTGTTGGTGAAGATATTAATGGCCGTCTTTTTAATGTAACAGGTGACCCCATCGATGGCTTACCTGCTGTTTCTAAAAAAGGTGCTCGTCCGATCCATAGTAAGCCACCAGCATTTGAAAATCTTAGTACTTCTGCTGAAATTTTATTTACCGGTATTAAAGTTATTGACCTGATCGAGCCATATGCGAAAGGTGGAAAGATCGGTTTGTTTGGTGGTGCCGGTGTTGGTAAAACGGTTTTGATCCAGGAGTTGATTAATAATATTGCGAAAGCTTATGCCGGTTTATCGGTGTTTGCTGGAGTGGGTGAAAGAACCCGTGAAGGGAATGACCTTATGCGTGAAATGATCGAGGCAGGGATCATGAAATATGGTGATGAATTCAAACATAGCATGGAGAAAGGCGGATGGGATCTGAGCAAAGTGAACATGGAAGACCTGAAAGAATCAAAAGCCACTTTCGTTTTCGGACAAATGAATGAACCACCGGGTGCCCGTGCAAGGGTTGCATTGAGTGGTTTGACTGTTGCAGAATATTTCCGTGATGGTGATGGACAAGGAAAAGGTAAAGACATACTCTTCTTCGTTGATAATATCTTCCGTTTTACACAAGCTGGTTCCGAAGTATCGGCGCTTCTTGGTCGTATGCCATCAGCGGTGGGTTATCAACCAACGCTTGCAACCGAAATGGGTTTGATGCAGGAAAGAATTACTTCAACTAAAAATGGTTCTATCACATCAGTACAAGCGGTGTATGTACCTGCGGATGACTTAACCGATCCGGCTCCGGCAACAACATTTGCTCACCTTGATGCGACAACGGTATTGAGCCGTAAGATCGCTGACCTTGGTATTTATCCTGCGGTAGACCCGCTTGATTCTACTTCAAGAATTCTTACACCGAAAATCGTTGGTAATGTTCACTATGATTGTGCCAACCGTGTGAAATTGACTTTACAGCGTTATAAGGAATTGCAGGATATCATCGCCATTCTTGGTATGGATGAATTGAGTGATGATGATAAGATGACTGTGCAACGTGCAAGAAGAGTGCAGCGTTTCTTGTCACAACCATTCCATGTTGCGGAAGCATTTACAGGTTTAAAAGGGGTGTTGGTTCCAATTGAAGAAACGATCCGTGGATTCAATATGATCATGGATGGCGAAGTGGATGAATATCCTGAAGCAGCATTTAACCTTGTGGGTACAATTGATGATGCGATAGAGAAAGGAAAGAAAATGCTGGCGGCAGCGCAGGGATAAAGCCCCCTGTCCCCCGAAGGGGGAATTTAGGTAGAGATTTCATTACTTGGTTTGATAGTTCTTTATAAATGTTAGTTGAATAATTGTGTTACCAACTTCTGTTCCCTGATTGAACTTTTGTTGCGTCGCACTCTTCAACTTTCTGTTCTTTATTCAACAATTAAAAATAATAGTTCACTCACTTCACGTAGGGCTGTGAGTGGATGGCCTCCCCTACGGGGAGGTCGGGAGGGGCTTTTATGAATCTTGAAATACTTACACCAGAAAAAAAACTTTACAGCGGCGAAGTGTACGGCGTGCAGATGCCGGGCATCAGCGGAAGTTTTGAAGTACTGGAAAAACATGCGCCATTAGTAAGTGCATTAAAGCCGGGAAGACTGAAAATTTTAAAAGACAAACAAAATCATTTAGCAAACTTTGATATACAAGGTGGTTTTGTTGAAGTGCTGAATAATAAAGTAACTGTATTGGTTGAAGGTGCCGTAGTTGTTGAATAAAATTATTTGTGGAAAACCCTTTCCCCCTATGGGATTGAGTTCCGGGATTGTGAAAACAAGTTGAACCCTCTTCAGAAATGGAGAGGGTTTTTTGTTTTATGACTTGAAATTTTTTTAACTGCTACTCTTGGCCAGTAATAATCGTTATCAAATTGCCTGATCATCATCTCTCTTAAGTTAACTATTGTTTTACATTCTGGATAGTTGCAAGAGCTTGGATGGCTATAGCTAATCCATCTGTATGAATTGTTGGTTGCTATTTCAAAATTCACACCATCTCCGTCCAAGATACCCGGCTCTTGAAAATTAGTAAGTAATTTTTGTGTTGGCAGGGTTTTTAATTTGAAAAGTTTTATGCTGTCATAAAATTTATCCCATCCACATTTTGGAATGATTTGTTTTGCTATAAAAACACTGTCACCAAATTTTTCATTTCCATCTACATGAATGATCTCGCCATCTTGATCTGGGAAGGTATAAGAACAATAACGATAACCTTTCCATCCATTGCTGTCTAATTTGAACTCAAACAAATTACTCCATAGCTCCAATGCTTCCCAAGGCCAAAATCTTATAATCAATGAATCTTTTGTTCCTTTTGTAATTGCCGGTAGATTATAAATAGAAGTTAACCAGTCAATTTTTTGCCTATAAAATGAAATTTTTTTTATAGTTGCAGTATCTGGATAGAATTCAAAACTTGAAATTGCAGTTTTTTCTTGTTTGCAACTATTTAATAAAATAATAGTTAAAAGGGAAACTAGAAATCTCATGAATTAAGAACGGAGAATTGTTGACTAAAGTATTAACGGGGCTGCTGCGCCCTTCTTTTCAACTCTTCCTCCGCATACCCAAACACTTTCTTCATCATATCGGTTTTTCTGAATTCATATTTGGTTCTTATCTGTTCTTCTTCATTGGCAACAATGCTGAACATACCATCAATTGCACGAGCAGCAATAAAATCAGTCAAACTTGTTTCAAGGGGTTTGTTTATAAATGGAATTTTATTGTAAACATCAGTTATCTTTTTCCAATCTGTATTAGCACCTTCGGTTTTTATAGTACTATCAACGATCGGACGAAATGCAACCATTAATTCCGGAGACATATTTGTTTTGAAATAATCTGTAGCAGCATGAGTGTTATCAGTGATCAGAATTTTTGCAGCATCACGAATACTCATATCTTTTAATGATTGAATAAAGATTGGTTTTGCTGCTTTTACTGCAGATGAAGTGGCTCGTGTAAACTTTCCCGTTACTTCATCCACTACTTTATTAAGTCCAAGGTCACGAAGCGTTTTTTCAATTTTTTCTGCCTCACCAGGAAATACAAATCGTACAAGCGGATTTCCATTCGGATCGGCAAAAGCATCAAAACTTCGGAATAAACCTTGTGACAAAGCATCTTTTAGCCCCATTGCCATTTCAAATTCCGAAGGCACCAATAATGAAGCAACTTTTTTCAGCGTGTCGCAGGACACAAATAAGATCAAAAAGCTATAAGCTACAAATAATGTTTTTTTCATATTACTATTATCTTTATTGAAGTTAAATCAAGTTATGAAGGTATTTAATCTCATTTTCTGCCTCTTGTTTATTTTTTCTGCTGCATTACAGTACAACGATCCCGATCCTTATGTTTGGATGCCTATATATATGTATGGCGCTGTGCTTTGCTGGCTTGCATTCAGAAATAGGTATTATCCAAAAGCATACGTGGTTGGCATTATTATCTATTTAGCGTATGCTATTTATCTATTTTTTGCGAAAGATGGCGTATTGGATTGGATAAATGAACATAATGCAGAAGATATTGCAGCTACCATGAAAGCAGAAAAACCCTGGATAGAAGAAACAAGGGAATTCTTTGGACTGGTTATCCTTATTGTGGTTTTGTTGATAGACTACTTTTATTCAAGAAAAAAGAATAGAACACAGATTACACGAATTTAACTGATAAGAACTGATCTGTGCAAATCTGTTTCATCTGTTTTATCCGTGTTCTATAAAATCATTCTTTATAGTCGATTCGGAACAATCCAGAATCTTTATTCTTACTAAACCAACCAAGACCGTATTCAAGTATATAAAGATGTCCATCTGGCCCAAGCTCAATATCAACAGGTGCTGCAAATTTTGTCCCCGACATAAATGGCTCCATCTTATAAAAATCTCCATTAGGTTGAAGTGAAACAGTTTTGATAAAACCTCTTATCCATTCATAAACGAAAAGTTTACCATTGAAATAATCAGGCAACCCTTTTTTACCAGGAAACAGATCTGAATAATAAATCGGACCAGCCATTGCAGTTCTTCCTCCAGCTCCCATTTGAGGAAAATCTTGCGAAAAGCCATAAGGGTACCAAATAAATGGCGGCGCTACAGCTGGCAAGTCTTTAATACCAGTATTATTTTTCGAATCATTAATTGGTTTTAGCGGATCGAATGGCATTCCGCTTTTTCCGGTGTAATAGTCATAAGAACGATATGGATAATTTTTACCAATAAATAAAGGCCAGCCAAAATAGCCAGCTTGTTTTGCCTGGTTCACTTCATCATATCCTTGCGGGCCTCTTGTTTGTGAACTGTCTTTTGGCGCATCGGGTCCAACATCTCCCCAATACACATAATTATTTTTTGGATCAACAGACAAACGATATGCATTTCTTGTTCCCATTGCATAGATCTCCGGTCTTGTTTGTGGCTGACCTTTTGCAAAAAGATTTCCATCAGGGATACTATAAGTGGCATCATCATTTACTTTTATGCGAATAACTTTCCCACGCAGATCATTGCTATTCGAAGAAGTTCTTCTTGCATCATATTGTTCAAGTCCTTTCCTGTTATCCATTGGAGAGAAACCGTGATTGGCTATTGGTTGTTTTGGGGCATCAAAAGGAGTGGAGTTATCACCGGTTGATAAATACAATAATCCATCACCACCAAAAGCGATCGATCCGCCTGTATGGCAACAAATTTCTCTTTGAGAATAAAATTGCAGAACGACTTTTTCTGATGACATATCGATCTTATCATCTTTTAATGTAAATCTTGATAAACGATTAACGGAAGTATCGATCGGAGAATAGAAAATATAAACCCAGTTGTTCTTTGCAAAATCCGGGTCTTTGCAAATACCAAGTAACCCTTCTTCTGCATTTACATTGGTATCGATCTTTGTTTTCCAATAAACATCCAGTTTTCCTGCCGGCTTAAGTTGTTTTGAATCGTTCTTATAAATAGCGATATCACCACGACGCTGAACGATCAATACATCAAGATTTGGAAGTATTGTCATTTCAGTTGGTTCAAAGAATTCGCCAACACTTAGTGCAGTTTTGGTAAATGATTTTTCGTTTGGGGGAGATTGTGTTTTTGCTTTTGAATAATCTCTTTTGTTTTCTCCAATTGCATATTGAATACCACCAAGAACATGTTTCAGGTAATTTGAATCAGTATAAGATTCTTCAGTGTGTCCAAACTCCGTATAGAATGAACGGCCACCATCATATTCATGATACCATGCCATTGGATGATCATCACCCATTTTTCCGCCTTCATAGCTTTTTTCATCGATCTTCATTAATACATGCACATCCTTGTTTAAGTTTTTAAAATTATACCATTCATCAAACCGTTCCCATACATCAGGTAAATGTTTTGTTGAAGCATGATTTTTATCGACCACATTCAGTTTTGCATTTTGTTGTTTTGGATGACTTTCGAAATTTGCACCAACAAGTTTTGCATACCATATCCAGTCGTATTCAGTATCCGTGGCTGAGTGAATGCCGACAAATCCCCCACCGGCTTGTATATATCTTTCAAAAACCGCTTCTTGATTATTATCTAAAATATTACCGGTAGTATTTAAAAAAGCCACGGCAGAATATTTTTTTAAATTATCTTCTGTAAATGCTAAGGAATCTTCGGTGACATCAACAGCAAAACCATTTTCTTTTCCAAGTTTTTGAATGGCTGCTTTACCATTCGGTATCGAACTATGGCGAAACCCATTGGTTTTTGAAAAAACTAAAATTTTTTTATCATTTGAACCAGTTCCATCATTACAAGAAGAAATAATGATCCAGCTAAGCAAACATAAGAAGACGATTTGTTTTTTCATTTTACAGACATTAAGGATGAAAGGGGAATTAAATATAAATGCAAAAATTGAAATGCAGCAAAAAGCGTCAGTTTAATTGAGGATCGATCGGGAAATTGATCATTATTTCATAATCACCGCCAAGTTGTTTCAGAGCATCTTTCCAGATCTCATCATATTTTTTATGGAACACAAGCTTTCTTATTGCTTTTACTGTAAGCCATGATTTTTCGGTCAGCTCATCACTCAGCTGGCCGCCACCCCAACCGGAATAACCAACAAAGAACCTGATCTTATTTTGGTCGATCTCATTTTTTTTGATCATCTGCACTACAATATCAAAATCTCCACCCCAATAAACTCCTTTTATCACTTCTACAGAGCCGGGAATTTCATCAGGATACTGATGTAAGAAATGCAGCGTATCTGTTTGTACGGGCCCACCATAATAAACAGGTATTTTGAATCCTTCTAACTCAGGAATGATCTCATCAATCGTATTCTCATATTTTCTATTGAGTACAAAGCCGAAGCTTCCTTGTTCACGATGCTCGCATAGAAAGACAACCGTCCTCATAAAATTCGGATCTTTCAGAAATGGATCGGATATAAGTAATATGCCCGCCGCCGGTTCAATCATATACCTAATTTAAGATGATTTTTTATTTTTTTAAAAGTTATATTACGCCTGGGTATAAACCTCTGTTAAAATAACACCCCGTTAAAAAACAGTACTGGTAAAACAAGGTTTGGGGTATTATCTTTGCCAGTCTGCTTTAAAAAAAACTGCATTTTTCTCAAACGTGAAAAAGATTTTTCCCATAATTATTGTATTGATCCTTTTGTCTCTTATTAGCATTATTCTGATTCAAATATCATGGATAAGAAATATGGCAAAGGTGGAAGAAACCCAATTTGAGAATAAAGTGATCAAAGCAACAGGACAGGTTTGCGGAGAGTTATCTGAATATAAAGGCAATATGCTTTCGCAAGGCAACAATCCTTTTCCCTGGAAGCAAGACCCGCTTACATTGGATATTCTGAGGCCTACAACTGTAGCCAGCAGATTTACTGCTGCACAAATAAATGATAAGATAAGAAAGGCGTTTACAGATAACGGACTCCCCAAAACACATTTTGAGTTTTCCTTAGCATCAACCAACCCTTTTGGCGAGGTAACTTATTTTGAAAGACAATCTGCCAGCTTTGGAAAATTCTATGAAGACAGTGCCAAGAATTATCCTGTTATCTGTCCAATTGAATCATTGAGCGGTAGTATTGGCGAAAATATTTCACCAAGGGAAATTCTATGGGTGATCGTACCAAACAGCAGTGGTGTTGTTTTTAAAGAATTAAGATCACGAATAGCAATTGCAAGCTTGTTTACCCTTATCATTTTTGCTGCATTTTATCTTACTGTAAATACAATGCTTCGTCAGAAAAAGCTGAGTGAGATAAAAAATGATTTTATCAATAACATGACGCATGAATTTAAAACACCACTTGCAACTATTTCGTTGGCGGTAGATGCAATGAAAAATGAAAAAGTGCTGAGTGACCGGGAGAAAATGAATTATTTCAGCAGTATTATAAAAGAAGAAAATCAACGAATGAACAGGCAGGTGGAAACAATTTTGAAAGCAGCTTTACTGGATAAACAGGAAGTAAACCTGATGCTGAAACCAACACATGTGCATGATGTAATAAAAGATATTGCCGGCAATTTTACTTTGCAACTCAATGATAAAAATGGTAAAGTGGAAATGGATCTCGAAGCAACTAATGATCTGATAGATGCAGATGAAGTGCATTTTCCTAACCTGATAAATAACCTCGTTGATAATTCGGTAAAATATTCAAAAGACAATGTACCGCCGGAAATAAAGATCAGTACTGCTGCCAATGGAAAGAATATGACAATACGGTTAGAAGATAATGGTATCGGAATGAGTAAAGAGACTGTAAAAAGAATCTTTGAAAAATTTTACAGGGCTCACACCGGCAATGTTCATAATGTAAAAGGGTTTGGTCTTGGCCTCAGTTATGTAAAAACAATGGTGGATGCTCATGGTGGTCATATAAAAGTTGATAGCACGCCGGGTAAAGGAAGCATATTCACTTTAGAGTTGCCATTGCGAAAAAATTAATGCTCTCGCCATAATAAACTTCCATCTCCATAGCTAAGAAACCGAAAATCATATTGCAAAGCATGATCATAAACTTTTCTCCAGTCTTCACCGATAAATGCTGACACTAATAATAACAATGTAGATTGCGGTTGATGAAAATTTGTAACTAATCCATTAACGATTTTAAATTGATAACCCGGTGCAATGATGATCTGGGTTTTGGCAGTTAAATTATCTAAGCCTTTTTGGTACATCCATTTAATAATATTTTCTAAGGCTTCTTTTACTGAAATTGTTTTTTCAACGTAATCATAAACTTCCCATTGTGAAATTTCCATGGTCTGTCGACCATCGCCTGTGGTCAATTTCACTCCCAACCAATACAAACTCTCCAAGGTTCTTAATGAAGTTGTACCAACAGCAACGATATTTTTATCAAGATGTTCAATTAAATTTTGAATAAAGGATTTTGTAACCGTAAAATGTTCTGCATGCATTTCATGGTCCTGCATTGTTTCACTTTTTACAGGTTTGAATGTTCCGGCGCCAACATGAAGTGTTACAAAGTTTTTTTGAATATTTTTCTCTTTTAATTTTTCAAAAACCGTTTCAGTAAAATGTAAACCGGCAGTAGGCGCAGCAACCGAACCTTCATAATGAGCATAAACGGTCTGATATCTTTCTGCATCACTTTTTTCAGCTTCTCTTTTTATATACGGCGGTAATGGAATTGCTCCGAATAAATGCAGTACCTCCGCAAAACTTAATGATGTATCATTCCATGATAACTCAACAGTAAAACTATCACCCGCTTTATCAATGTATTTGGCATTTAAAACAAGTTCATTTGCATTATAAATAATTTTCTTTTCAAGTATTTGTCCATGTTTCCATTTTGATGCACCACCGATCAGACAATGCCATTGCACTTTTTCATGCTGAAGCATTGCGGTTGTAATATCAGGATATTGCTGATGTGGTTCTAAACAAAATATTTCAATTACACCTCCGGTAGGTTTTTGAAATAACAATCTTGCTTCTACAACTTTTGTATCATTAAATACAAGTAATGAGTTTGATGGGATATGATCTCCAATATTCCTGTAAATATCTTCGGTAACATTTCCTTCTTTGTAAATAAGAAGTTTTGAAGCATCACGTTCTGCCAATGGGTATTTGGCGATCCTTTCTTCGGGAAGCGAATAGGCGAAATCATTTATGGAAAGAGTTCTTGGGTCTGTCATAACACAACTGACTGTTGTATTTATTTTGGAAGCTGACTAATTGATTATTTCAATCACCGGATTTAAAATATGTTTTGTATCCTCGTATCTTCCTTGTCTGATATCTTCCCCTGGTTTATCGTGTTTCATACCTTTTACAATTGTTACTTTACCTGTTATTTTTATTTTTTTCATGTGTAGCTTTTGACCTGTTTCATGATCAATATTCACTACATACCCATTAATGTAAAAGCCATCTTTATCTTCATTGCTTTTGTCAAAGGTTGTAGTAAAGGAGACCCTGCTTGTTGAACAACTAGTTGTGGTCATAAACAACAGGCTAAGAAAAATTAAAATGAATTTTACATTCATGGATAATGATTCGAACTAAGTTAAACTATTTTCTTTTCGCCAACGGCACAACTAATTTCAATCCGCTCCATATGTCACTTACCGCACAAACTTTTACATCAACCAGGTCATTTTTCAATGCATAATTTCTTATTGTATCCTCAGTAATATCAGTTTCGATCTTTGCAGCTTTCTTATACCAGGAAACCCAAATGGTGATAGTTGGATTTTGTTTGCAAGCTGGTTTTAATTTTTTCATTTCTGCTTCAAACTCTTTTACATTCTTTACAAACAAATGAATGAAGTCTGGTTTTTCATTCTTTTTACTAAACTGATCACTGATATCTACTTCCAGTAATTTGTAATAATCATCAGGCCTATTAATAATACAAACTTTCATCTCAGGTTTTATTCCGAGCTTTTTCATTAAAAGAGTGCCTGAATAACCTGAAGTTGCCATTGAATAAAGTTAATTGCTTTGCCTTTCCTCAGGATTTATGTGTCTATTCAACACTTTCCACAGCTAATCCACTACAATCCACATCCTACTCACAGAAAATTTACTCAAAAAATTTCTATATCAAGCCAAAGCCCTTGCAGGACTGGATTTCGGTCAATTAAACGGTGGGGAAAAAATAAAATGCTGAAAATTTGGTAGTTAAGTGGGAAAATGTGTTATTTTGTGTCAATTATTTTAAAATTGTTGCAATCTACTGATAATGACAGGCTTTCTAGGAGAATTCGAAGCGACGTTAGACGCCAAGGGGCGGTTTCTCCTGCCGGCAGGACTGAAAAAGCAGTTCCCGGAGGAGGACGGAAGTCTATTTGTTATCAACAGGGGATTTGAACAATGCCTGGCTCTATATCCCATCAAAAGTTGGGAACCGCTCTTTGCAGAAATCAATAAGCTTAATGAGTTTGATCCGAAGGCAAGACAGTTTCGCCGTCATTTTTTAAATGGCGCAACACATGTTGAACCCGACAGTGCCGGTCGCTTATTGATACCGCCAAATCTGAAAGATCATGCGAGTCTGCAAAAAGATATAGTGCTGGTGTCAGCAGTAAATAAAATCGAAATCTGGGATAGTAGTAAGTACCATCAGCTCTTTGACTCATTCTCTGCGGATGATTTTAGTAACCTGGCTAAAGATGTGATGGCGAAGGGAGACGGGAATTAATAATCAGGAATTAGAAAAAGGGAAATCATGAAAAATGAAAAACCAAATTCCAAATTCCAAATTCCCAATTCCGATTATCACACACCGGTTCTTTTAAAAGAAACGATCGAGGCTCTGAACATACACTCCAATGGAATTTATGTTGACTGCACTTTCGGCGGCGGCGGACACTCCAAAGCTATTCTTGAAAAACTTGGTGAAAATGGTAAGCTGATCGCTTTTGACCAGGATGAAGATGCCAGAAGAAATATTCCAAAAGATCCACGTGTCATTTTCGTGCCGCATAATTTTCGTCACCTGCAACGGTTTTTGAAACTGCATAATATAAGTGCGGTTGATGGAATTCTTGCAGATCTCGGGGTAAGCAGTCACCAGTTTGATGAAGCCGAAAGAGGTTTCTCAACCAGGTATGATGCGCCACTCGATATGCGGATGGATCAGCGACAAACACTCACCGCTGCTGATGTAATAAATAATTACACTGAGCAGCAACTGCACAAAATATTTGAGCAGTATGGTGAAGTGACAAATTCGAAAACGTTGGCTAAAACAATTATTGACTTACGAGGCACTCAATCATTAAAGTCAATTGATGCATTTAAAATTGCACTCCGCGGAGTAGTGAAGGGAAATCCGAACAGGTACTTTGCCCAGGTATTTCAGGCATTGAGGATCGAAGTAAATGACGAGCTCGGAGCATTGAGAGAAATGCTTCAACAAATTCCACCCCTGTTGAAACCGGGATGCCGGGCAGCCATCATCACGTTTCATTCTTTAGAAGATCGGTTGGTAAAAAACTTTTTTCGTCGCGGAACATTTGAAGAGACGGAAGGGAATCCTTTTATCATGCAGGAAAAACTAAACGAACTGAAGGTGATAACAAAGAAACCAATCGAAGCATCGGATGAAGAAATGAAACGAAACCCAAGAGCAAGAAGCGCAAAGTTGAGGGTAGTAGAAAAAGTGAGTGGTGAATAGTGAGTATGATTTTTTTGGAGTCAGCAACAACAATTCTTATCAACTTTTCTTGCGTCCGCTTTCGGCGGATCAACCGCAGAAGTTCTTATCAACACATAAAGGGTATTAAATCCAATTTCTTTGAAACTCCGTGCCACTCACGACTTGATCGGGGTGGCACGGTTAAAACCAAAACCATACCCGTGTCACGGTTTGAAACCGTGACACGGATAAAACAGCATGCAGGAATCAGAAAACATCAAAGAGCGGGAATCAAAGCTTGACTGGAAGCGATGGTTGAATTATCAATCACTCGTAAGGCAAGTACCATTCTTTTTATTCCTCGCAGTATTAGCAGTTATATATATATATAATGGTCACTATGCTGACAAAACCATACGCAACATTAACAGAACTGCGAAAGAAGTAAAAGAGTTGCAATGGGAATATAAAACTGTGAAGAGTGAAGTGATGTTTCAAAGCAAGCAAAGTGAATTAGTAAAAGCAGTTGAGCCATTAGGATTAAAAGAATTGACCGAAGCGCCGGTAGTATTGAAGAATGAGGAAGAAAAGAAAGTAAAGAATTAGATAAGAGAGAATGTTCATTGTCCCCCGCTGGCGGGGGAAGAAGTTCGGTGAAAAAGAATTTTCAAGATGGGGTGGACAAAGCCGAATAGAATTACAGAACGATGAAAGGATTGCGACGCAACGGAAGATGATAAGAATTACAGAAGCTGGTATCATATATTATATAAGTCTCGACTAAAAGAGATAAACAACTAAAGAATACCGAAGAAGAGTGGAAGTAAAACGTGACATACTGTGGAGAGTGTACCTCAGTTTTATCGGCATAGTATTGCTGAGTCTGTTGGTCCTCGGCAGAGCTTTCTATATTCAGCAGGTGCAGGGCAGTTACTGGAGAAGCATGAGCGACAGCCTTCACCAACGAATAGAAGAAATAGACGCCGGCCGCGGTACCATCTATAGCGAAGATGGACAAATGTTGAGCACTTCGCTTCCCACCTTTGATATCTACATTGATTTTATGGCTGATGGTCTTCGAGAGAAGAATGGAAAACGTTTCAAAGAAAATATTGATTCGTTCTCGAAAGCATTGGCGAATTTTTTTCATGATAAATCAGCAGCAACGTATAGATCGGAATTGCAGGCTGCTTATAAAAAGAAGGATCGTTACTTCCCCCTGAAAAAGAAACTTCAGTTTGAAGACTATAAAATTTTCCGTGAATTCCCATTGGCAAGATTCGGCAGAAATAGAAGTGGTGTGATAGTGGAAGAGAACAGCAAACGTTTAATGCCGTATGAAACTTTGGCTACAAGAACTATTGGTTTGTCGAGAGAGTATGTTGCCAGCAATGGTAAAGCAAAAAAACAAAATGTTGGTCTTGAAAAAAGTTATGACAGCCTGTTGACAGGTCAGAAAGGTCAGCGGCTTGTTCGTTTTATTGCTGGCGGCGTACCGGTTCCTGTTGATGGTTACCAGGTGGAACCGGAAAATGGGAAAGATGTTATAACAACACTTGATGTAAATATTCAGGATATCGCTTCTACAGCTTTGATGAAAAAGATGATCGAATGTGAAGGACAATACGGAACTGCGATAGTAATGGAAACAAAAACCGGGAAGATAAAAGCAATTGCAAATCTTGGAAAACAAAAAGATGGCAGCTATTGGGAAGATGATAATTATGCATTGAGAGTTACTGAGCCTGGTTCTACAATAAAGCTTGCAACACTTTTATCTGTGCTTGAAAGTGGAAGTTCAACTCCTGATGACCTGGTTGAAGTTGGAAGTGCTGGTCAAATGATAGTTGGACCAAGAAATGTGAATGATGCGGAAAGATCACCAAAACCTGTATTAACAGTTAAAGAATGTTTTGCTCATAGCTCGAATGTTGGTATGAGTAAGCTTGCTTACAAGGCCTTTGGAAATGATCCAAAGAAATTCAAAGATTACCTGCATGATTATTTACTTGATGAAAAGTCGCCGATCGATCTGACCGATATACCCAAACCACGTCTTGCACCTTTTGAGAAAAATGCCGGTGGCACGATGAATATGATCACAATGAGTTTTGGGTATGCAATACAGGTAAGTCCTTTGCAAACGCTTACACTTTACAATGCAATTGCTAACAATGGCAAGATGATGAAACCATATTTGGTGAACAGAATTGTAAGAGATGGAATTCCATATCGTGAATTTCAGCCAACAGTTCTTGATGAAAACATTTGCAAATCATCAACCGTAAATGCTGCTCAGCAAAGTATGGAAATGGTAATAACAGAAGGAACAGGCAGGCCAGCTTTCAAAGACATGCCATTTGCAGTTGCTGGTAAAACAGGTACAGCACATGTGGCAGATGGAAGTATTAAATATGATGATATGGTTTACCAGGCATCGTTTGTTGGATATTTTCCTGCGAATGATCCTGTTTATAGTTGCATTGTTGTTGTTCGTACAAAACCACATGCATACTTACATTATGGCGGACAAATAGCGGCGCCGGTTTTCCGCGAAATAGCGATCAAGTTATACGCAATGTATATCGAGCAAAAGACCGGGCCAACATACGAAGTAAAGAAAGACAGCTTGAATTATTTCTATGCCGGTAGCAGCAGCGATATAAAAAATATTTTCAAAACATTAAATGTAGGATATAGTGATTCGGTGAGACAGTCAGAATGGGGAAATGTGATAGCGAATAATTACCAGCCGGTGATCAGAGAAGTGAATGTGAGCAAAGCTGTAATGCCGAATATAAAAGGTTTGGGATTAAAAGATGTTGTTTACCTGCTTGAGAATATGGGATTGAAAGTAAAAGCGAATGGAAAAGGAAAAGTGATGGTTCAATCTATCCAGGCGGGAACAGCGTTGACAAAAGGAATGACTGTTTATGTGGAGTTGGGTTGAAAGGTTTAACGTTTAAAGGTTTAAAGTTAATCCAACCCTTAAACCCTTAAACCCTTAAACGAAAAAAAGTTGCAAGTACTAAAAGACATATTATATAAAGTAAAGATCAGGTCGGTTATTGGAAGCACAGATATAGAGGTAAAAAATGTTCAGATCGATTCGAGGAAAATAAAAAAAGGCTCTTTGTTTATTGCTGTAAAAGGATCAGCAGCTGATGGTCATCTTTTTATTGATAAAGCAACTGAAGCCGGCGCATCAGTAATTGTTTGTGAAGTGTTACCTGCTTCAAAAAAAGATGGAATTGTGTATGTGCAGGTGGAGAACAGTGCTGAAGCTGCAGGTTATATCGCAGCAAACTTTTTTGAACAGCCTTCAGAAAGAATGAAAGTAGTGGGAGTGACAGGAACAAACGGCAAAACAACTATTGCGACATTATTATATAAGCTCTTTACATCGTTGGGATATACATGCGGATTGTTAAGCACTGTGGAAAATCGTATCGGCGAAAAAATTCTTGCCGCTACGCATACCACGCCGGATGCTGTAAGTCTGAATGCTTTGCTGAAACAAATGGCTGATGACGGATGCTCTCATGTTTTTATGGAGAATAGTTCTCATGCGATTCATCAGTATAGAAGCACGGGTTTAAAGTTTGCCGGTGGCATTTTTAGCAACATCACACATGATCACCTTGATTATCACAAAACATTTGATGAATATATCAAGGTGAAGAAATCGTTCTTCGATTCATTATCATCAGAGGCATTTGCGGTAAGCAATGCAGATGATAAAAGAGGAATTGTAATGCTGCAGAATACAAATGCAAAAAAGTATTTCTACAGCTTGAGAACGATGGCTGATTTCAAAGGAAAGATCCTTGATAACAGCCTGACAGGTTTGGTAATGAATGTGAATGATACGGAAGTTCATTTCAGGTTGATCGGTGAGTTTAACGCATATAATCTTCTTGCAGTTTATGGAACTGCGATGTGTATGGGAGAAGACAAACAGGAAGTGTTAAGATGTTTAAGTGTTTTGACTGGTGCAGATGGAAGATTTGAGTATATGATCTCATCAAAAGACCGGTTAATCGCAATAGTTGATTATGCACATACACCGGATGCTTTACTAAATGTGCTGGCAACAATAAAGAAGTTGAAGAAAGGAAATGAGCAGGTGATAACAGTGGTTGGTTGTGGCGGCGACAGGGATAAAACGAAAAGACCAATAATGGCAGAAGTAGCATGTGAGCACAGTGATAAAGTGATATTGACAAGTGATAATCCAAGAAGTGAAGACCCGGCAAGCATAATTAAGGATATGGAAAAGGGAGTGAATGTGGTTTCAAAAAGAAAATGTATTTCAATAGTTGATAGAAAGGAAGCAATAAAAACAGCAGTGAGTTTGGCAAAAAAAGAAGATATAATACTATTGGCAGGTAAAGGACATGAGAAATACCAGGAGATAAAAGGAGTGAGAAATCATTTTGATGATAAAGAAGTGCTGAGGGAAATGTTTGAAATGATGGGGCGATGATTTCGTGAGACTTGAAAAGTGAAAGTGGTATGTATTTGACGTCTGACGTCTCACATTTCACGAAAAGTAGAAATTACTTGGACGGTAATCATAATAAAAAGGTCATCATGAGAAGATGATCCAAAGAAAAACCAAGCCTTCTCTTATACCTCTTCGCTCAAAGCGGAGAGGTTGGGAGTGGCAAAAACCTAAGACCAACAATGCTATACCATTTGTTTGAATGGTTCAAAGAACAAAAGATCAATTTTCCCGGAAGCGGGATCCTTGGTTTTATTTCTTTCCGTGTATTGCTGGCCATGTTGCTATCTCTTGTCATAACACTGGTATTTGGAAAACGATTAATAAATGTATTGAGGAGAAGATTAGGGGTTGAGTCGGTTCGTGACCTTGGACTTGCAGGCGAACAACAGAAGAAAGGGACACCAACGATGGGCGGCGTCATCATCATTCTTGGTATAGTAGTTCCGACTTTGCTCTTTGCCCGGCTTGATGTTATATATATTATACTGATGTTGATCGCAACCGTTTGGCTTGGTATCATTGGTTTTATTGATGATTATTTGAAGTTAAGAGCTAAGAGGATAGCACATGAACAAGGTATTGCGTATAAGAAAGGGGATAAAGATGGATTGGCTGGATGGTTTAAAATTTTGGGCCAAGTAGGATTAGGAATTTTGGTTGGCGCAACTCTTTATTTCAACGATGATGTTAGAATTTGGCGGGAATACCAGGGTGTACCTGCTGCCAATGATTCTAATGTGATTCGCAAAAATGTGAATAACAGGACAAAATACTTTGTGGAAACCAAAGTGCCAATAACAACAATTCCATTTGTAAAGAGTCATGAATTTAACTACTCAAAATTATTACCCGCAAGCTGGCGGGATTATACATGGCTGCTCTATATACTTATTGTGATTTTCATAATTACTGCGGTATCCAATGGTGCAAATATTACTGATGGATTGGATGGATTAGCAACAGGAACCTCTGCAGTGATTGGTGTTTGTCTTGGCATTTTTGCTTACGCCAGTGGTAGTTTCTTTTTTGCTGATTATCTCAACATCATGTACATACCAGGTGTTGAAGAGCTATCAATCTTTATTGCGTCAATGATCGGTGCTTGTATTGGTTTTCTGTGGTACAATTCTTATCCCGCTCAGGTATTTATGGGCGATACAGGCAGCTTAACCCTGGGAGGAATCATCGCATCAATAGCGATCATTGTTCATAAAGAATTATTGATCCCGATTTTTTGCGGAGTTTTTTTCGTGGAGTTGTTAAGTGTGATGATACAGGTCACCTATTTCAAATACACAAAAAGAAAATTTGGTATAGGAAAAAGAATTTTTCTCATGAGTCCTTTGCATCATCATTACCAGAAGTTAGGCTATCATGAAGCAAAGATTGCTATCAGGTTTTGGATTGCGACAATTCTTTGTGTAGCGCTAAGTATTGCAACGTTGAAAATGAGATAAGAAACATGAATGATGAGTGGTGAATGGTCAATGATTTAGAAACTAGTTGAATAGAAAATAAAAGTTGAAATGCTTGATTAGAATGGTTGATTAAAAATACTATGCCCGGCCTTCCTCTCTGTTGGAGAGGGAATGAGGGTGAGGCTATTATTGAAAAACCGCCCGTTCGAAACCCTGAGAAACTAAACAAAAAAGTCCAGACCAAATTGTGGTGCAGAACATCTAGAACTAATGCTTGTGAAGAACCAAATTCCGTACAACTGAAAACAAAAGATAAGTATGGATAATAGTTGAAATGCTTAATTACAAAAGATGATTTGAAAACTAAAAGCCCGGCCTCCCTCTCTGAAGGAGAGGGAATGAGGGTGAGGTTATGAACAAGAAGCTTGTCATACTCGGCGGAGGTGAGAGTGGCGTCGGCGCTTCGTTGCTGGCAAAACAAAAAGGGTATGACGTGTTTCTTACAGACGGAAGTTCTTTGAAAGAGATCTATCGCAACGAGTTGCTGAATGCCGGAATTGAATTTGAAGAAGGCAGGCATACTGATGAAAGAATCCTGGATGCTGATGAAGTGGTGAAGAGCCCGGGCATACCGGAAAAAAATGAAATGGTAAAAAAGATAAGAGCAAAAGGAATCGGGATCATCAGTGAAATAGAATTGGCTTACCGCTTCAAAGGCAATAGTAAGGTAATCGGCATCACGGGCAGCAATGGAAAAACAACCACCACTGCACTCACCTATCATATCTGCAAAACAGCAGGACTTGATTGTGCAATGGTTGGCAATATCGGTTTTTCATTTGCACGGCAAGTTGCAACAGATCCCAAACCGCTGTATGTAGCAGAGATCAGCAGTTTCCAGTTGGATGATATCAAAACATTCAGACCAGATGTTGCGATACTCACCAACATTACCGAAGATCATCTTGACCGCTATGAATACAAGTTTGAAAATTATATACGGAGCAAATTCCGTATCGCTATGAACCAGGACAAGAATGACCATTTCATTTATTGCCTGGATGATGAAGTAACTATGAAATATTTAAACGAGTTCAATATTCAATCAAACCAACTGCCAATTAGTATGAAAAAAGAACCACTGAACGGAGCATTTATCAAAGACGGGGACATGTATGTAAGAACGGGAAACGATTACGTAAGCATGAGTGTCTACGATTTTGCATTAAAAGGGATACACAATCAATATAACACGATGGCCGCATGTGTAGCAGCATCAACGCTGGAATTAAGAAAGGAAAAGATAAGAGAAGCTGTTACAACTTTTCAAAGTCTTGAACATAGAATGGAATCCGTGGCCACCATCCGCGGTGTTGAGTTCATCAATGATAGCAAAGCAACAAATGTAAATAGTACATGGTATGCATTGGAAAGTATGAACAAGCCCACTATCCTCATCCTCGGGGGAGTTGATAAAGGAAATGATTATTCACTGATCGTTGACCTTGTAAAAGAAAAAGTAAAAGCGATCATTTGTCTCGGTACTGACAACAGGAAGATCCACGAGGCATTTGGAAATATAACAAGCCCTATTGTAAATACGGGCAGCGCCTCCGAGTCCGTACATGCTGCCTTTCATTTTGCAGAAAAAGGCGATGTGGTTTTATTGAGCCCGGCTTGTGCAAGTTTTGATCTGTTTAAAAATTATGAAGACAGGGGAAATCAGTTTAAGAAAGCAGTGAAGGAATTATAAATAGATGATAGTTGAAAGAATTTAGATGATAATTATGTACCCGGCGGCAATACTACTATGAAGCTTTAGTTGCGTCGCACTCTTGTACACTTAGTTCTTTATTCAGCAAATGGTAAACTCTTATATCGCTCCATAGGAGCCTCATGTTAGTAGCCCTGGGTTTTAACCCGGGATGATATGGACGATATTTCAAAAGAACCCCGTAGGGGTTCAACGAAAAGATGATAAGAATTACAAAAGTTGAAAGGAGCGTCGCAAGGGACGTTGAACAGAATTACAAATGATGACAACAAAAAATAAATGACCGAAGCATTAAACATACAACACCAGATCAGAAATTTCGGAAAAAGAACCAAAGGCGATAAAGTGATCTGGGCATTAGTAATTCTGTTGGTACTAACATCGCTGCTTGTGGTGTATAGCGCTACCGGTTCGCTTGCCTATAAATTATACAGAGGCAATACTGAAGTTTATTTGTTCAAGCAGATAACATTCATCATACTTGGTATGGCCGTTATCTATTTTGCTCACCGTGTTAATTATACGATCTGGTCAAAAGTTGCGTACTTCTTATTCATCATTTCAATTCCACTTCTCATCTATACATTATTCTTTGGTGTTCGCATGAATGAAGGCAGCCGCTGGATCCGTTTACCGATCATTAACATGACAATGCAAACATCAGATCTTGCAAAGCTTGCTTTGTTTATGTATATCTCAAGACAGATAAGCAAAAGGCAAAATGTAATTAAAGATTTCAAGCAAGGCTTTTTGCCGTTGATCATTCCTGTCGGAATTATTTGTGCATTGATCGCACCGGCAAATCTTTCTACTGCATTGTTGCTTGGTGCAAGCTGTTTGCTTCTATTCTTTATCGGAAGAGCAAATACAAAACATTTATTGATAACAGTTGCCATTGCATGTATTCCAATCGTCATATTGATAATAGCAGCCGTTGTTCGTCATAATTCAACTGGTGATGAATTAACGGGTTCTAAAAAAACTTCTTCAGGCTTATTTGCAAGAGCCGATACGTGGATCAATCGTGTAGAAGGATTTATTTACGGAAGCAAACAATCAATTGATGATGATGCTTACCAGGTAACACAGGCAAAGATCGCAATTGCTAAAGGCGGTTTTGTAGGCGTTGGTCCGGGCAATAGCACACAAAGAGATTTTTTGCCGCAAGCATATAATGATTTTATATACCCGATCATAATGGAAGAGTATGGATTGATAGGAGGAACATTTATCCTGTTTATCTATCTGGTGTTCTTGTGGCGAAGTATCAGAATATTCAAACGTTGTCCTTATGCATTCGGGGCATTCCTTGCATTGGGACTCAGTTTTACGTTGGTGATACAGGCGGTTGCAAACATGGCAGTAAGTGTAAACTTATTTCCTGTAACAGGAGTTACTCTTCCATTGATTAGTATGGGCGGAAGTAGTTTTCTATTTACATGTTTTTCTATAGGAATAATTTTAAGTGTTGCAAGAAACGTGGAGCAGTTAGAAGGTAGAAGAGAAACGATCAATGCTCAATGATCAATTTTCATTGAATACAAAATGAGCATTGAACATTGATAATTGAAAATTGAACATTTTAAAAGTGAGCAGACACATTATAATCGCTGGAGGAGGGACGGGTGGACATATTTTCCCGGCGATAGCAATTGCCAATGCGTTGAAAAAAAAAGATAGTTCGATCGAAATATTATTTGTGGGGGCGAAGGGAAAAATGGAAATGGAAAAAGTGCCACAAGCTGGATATAAGATCATAGGATTGGATATTGCAGGATTCAACAGAAGTTCTTTGATAAAAAATATTGGATTGCCTTTTAAGATCATTAAAAGTTATTTCCATGCGAGAAAAATACTGAGTGAGTTCAAACCGGATGCAGTAATTGGTGTAGGCGGTTATGCAAGTTTTCCAATGTTGCAGGCGGCTCAGCAAAAGAATATCCCAACAGTGATACAGGAACAAAATTCATTTGCAGGAAAAACAAATATGATACTCGGAAAAAGAGCAAAGAAAATTTGCGTGGCTTACGAGGGCATGGAAAAATTTTTCCCCAAGGATAAGATCATATTGACTGGCAATCCTGTTCGATCTGCTATTTCGCAATCATCTGTAACAAAAACAGAAGGGCATAATTTTTTTCAGTTGCATTTGAATAGAAAAACTGTTTTTGTGGTTGGTGGTAGTCTTGGCGCAAGATCGATCAACGAAGCGATTGATGAACGCCTGGATGATATACTTAATGCAGGTTTACAGTTGATATGGCAAACAGGAAAATTATACCTGGCAAAAGCAAGAGAAAGAGCAGCTGGCAAACCGGGAATTTGGGTAAATGATTTTATAACCAGGATGGAGTATGCTTATGCAGCCAGTGATATAGTGATATCAAGAGCAGGTGCTATTGCTATTGCAGAATTATGTGTGATGAAAAAACCAGTATTGTTTGTGCCATTTCCATTTGCGGCAGAAGATCATCAAACGGTAAATGCAATGAGCCTGGTGAATAAGCATGCTGCATTGATAGTAAAAGATAATGAAGTAAAAGAAAAACTGGTATCAATGATCATTGAGTTGGCAAAAGATGATACCAAACAAAGTGAATTAAAAAGACATATAAGTGAATTAGCAATAAAGAATGCTGATGAAAAAATAGCTGAAGAGATTTTTAGAATATTATGATGAGTTTTTGACGGGTTCCAAAAAGATCAAATACTGTCCTTATGAATCCCCCTTCGGGGGTCGTACCAAAAAGTCGGAAGTTGGAAGTTCAGAGTTGTTGAGAGTTGAAAATTGAGTATTGAACATTGAATATTTCTAGAATGAATGAAAGCAAGACAAAGAAAAGTGTGAGTTCAATTTATTTCATTGGTATCGGCGGAATCGGGATGAGTGCATTGGCGAGATACTTTCATTCAAAGGGAGCAACGGTGAGTGGGTATGACAAAACACCAAGTTCTTTAACAAGAGAATTAGAGCAAGAAGGAATGAGTATTCATTACGAAGAAAGTATTGAGCTAATTCCAAAAGAAGCTGAATTGATTGTTTATACACCTGCAGTTCCAAAAGAACACAACGAGTTGGTGTATTATCAACAGCATGGATATAAAGTGGTGAAGAGAAGTGATGTGTTAAAGATAGCGACAGAAAGTTCTTTTAATATATGTATTGCAGGTACGCATGGTAAAACAACAATAACAACAATGATTGCTCACTTGCTGCGGCATACAGGTTATGGTTGTAATGCATTTCTTGGCGGTATTTCGGTGAACTATGGAACTAATTTTTGGCCCAGTGAAAAAAATGTAAGTGTTGTTGAAGCTGATGAGTATGACAGAAGTTTTTTGAAATTAAGTCCTGATATAGCGATCATCACATCGATGGATCCGGATCACCTGGATATTTATGGGACTGCTGAAGAAATGGAAAAAGCATTTATTGATTTCAGCGGTATGATAAAAGAAGGTGGTTTGTTGATCAGCAAGTTTGGATTAAAAAGGACAATGGATTTGAGAGGATCAAGACATCTGACTTATAGTGCTCAAAATAATAATGCAGATGCATATGCTGAGAATATAAAGATGATGAATGGAAGCTATGAGTTTGATGTAATAATAAAAGAAAGGCAAATTGAAAATGTGAGATTGAATATAGGCGGAATGCATAATGTGGAGAATGCAATAGCGGCTATAGCAGTAACAAGTTCTTTAAATATTAGCGAAGCGAAGATCAAAGCAGCAGTAGCAGATTTCAGGGGGGTAAAAAGAAGATTTGAGTACATTATTAAAACTGATGACATGGTTTTTATTGATGATTATGCTCATCACCCTGAGGAGCTAAGGGCTTTGATCAATGGTGCAAAATCCTTGTTTACTGATAAAAAATGTACACTGATATTTCAACCGCATTTGTACACAAGAACAAGAGATCTTGCTGACGGATTTGCAGAAGTACTGGATATGGCCGATGAAGTGATTTTACTGCCGATCTATCCAGCAAGAGAATTACCAATAGAAGGAGTGAACAGTGAAATGATATTGGAAAAAATGAAGAACAAAAATAAAATGGTGTTGAATAAAGACGAATTGAAAGATTGGATAAAAAAGGATTTTAGAAAGCATGGAAAAGTTTTAGTAACAACAGGTGCAGGGGATATTGATCTGCTTGTTGAATCAATAAAAGAAATTTTGAAATAGTTTTTTTGTGAATACAAAAGCGACAATACGGAAAATATTATTTGTGATGCTTTGGGTTAGCATCGGTGCTGGATTGCTCAGTTTATTAATTGCAGCCATCAGTAAAAAGAACAGGGAAGATTGTACTGATTATACAATTACAATTAAAGGGGCTGAACAAAACTTTTTTATAGATGCGGATGATATAACAAAGCTTATTAAATCGGGCGCCGGTTCTGAAATAAAAGGAAAAAAGATATCAGAAATAAATTTAAAAAAACTAGAACAGCTTTTAAGAGACAATATTTGGATACGCAAAGCTGAAATGTGGTTTGACAATAGAAATGTTTTACACGTTGAAGTTTACGAAAGGGAACCAATAGCAAGGATTTTTACAACAGGAGGCACTACATTTTATATCGACAGCACAGAAAAGAAGCTGCCCCTTTCTGATAGGCTGAGTGCAAAAGTCCCTGTGTTTACTGGCTTTATCGATAAGAAAGTTTATTCTGATAAAGACAGCCTCTTGCTAACTGATATTAAAAATGTGGCGACATATATAAAAAATGATCCCTTCTGGATGAGCCAGGTGGCGCAGATTGATATAACACCGGAAAGAAATTTTGAATTAAGTCCTGTTGTGGGAAATCATTTGATAAAACTCGGAAACGGAAAAGACATTGAAAAAAAGTTCAGTCGCCTGATGATATTTTATAAGCAGGTGCTTGCACAAAAGGGATTTGATTCATACAGCACTGTTGATGTACAATATGCCGGTCAAGTAGTAGGAACAAGAAGAGGAACCAATAAAAGCAAAGTTGATACTCTAATGCTGAAAAAAAGAGTGGATGAAATGCTGAAACAAATGCAAAAGCAGTATGATAGTGTTGCTGCTTTAAAACCGATCACTGAAAAACCAACAATAAGTGGACAACAAGTAAGTACGAATGATTTGAGAGCCACCAGCACTCAATCTACTAACCCAAATGCTTTGAAAACTGAATCCTTACCCCTTAAAAACGAAAACAAACCCATTGAGAACAAACCAAGAGCGGTAATGCCGAAGAAAGGGAGAAGTCAGTAGTCAGTAGTCAAGAGTAAGAAGCAAGATGTTCAACCATCTTTTGGAGTAAGAAGATCGAAAGGGACGAAGTTCATTATCCCCGTTGGCTGGGGCCGGATGTACAAACAGAAAAAATGATCGAATGGGGGGTGAACAAAAGATGAACAGAATTACAGAACGTATAAGAGTACGACGCAACGGAAGATCAATCGGAGTTACTGAAGCTTGTATCAAAATGAAAAAATTAAAAATCATAAACTGAAATTCGTAAACAACTAAAAACTACAATATCATGAACAACGAACAACCCATTATCGTCGGACTCGATATCGGCACAACGAAAATAGCCGTGATCGCTGGTCGTAAAAATGAATTTGGTAAACTGGAGATACTTGGCTTTGGGCGGGCCAACAGCAATGGAGTAAAGCACGGGCAGGTGCTTAATATTGATGAAACAATTAAAGCCATCAATGCGGCGCTTGAAAATTGTCTTGCTTCAAATCCCGGTTTGGAAATTAAAGAAGTGTATGTAGGTATTGCCGGGCATCATATAAAAAGTTTGCAAACCCGTGGCGATATAGTTCGCCAGAACACTGAAGAAGAAATTACCCGTAAAGAAATCGATCAGTTGATCGCTGATCAATACAAGACTTATATTCCTGCTGGCGACCAGATCATTGATGTAATACCACAGGAATTCACCATTGATAATTTTCAGAATATTCCTAACCCAATAGGGTATGGCGGTGTGAAGGTTGGTGCAAACTTTCATATCATAACAGGTGATAGAAATGCAATTCGCAATATTAACCGAAGTGTGGAGAAAGCAATGCTTGCAACAAAAGACCTGGTATTACAACCATTGGCATCTGCTGCTGCGGTAATGGGACAGGAAGATCTGGAAGCAGGTGTTGCAATAGTTGATATCGGCGGTGGTACAACTGACCTTGCTGTTTTTTATGAAGGTATTTTAAAGCATACAGCAGTTATTCCTTTTGCGGGGGAAAATATCACCAATGATATTAAAACTGGTTTGGGCGTTTTAAAAACACAAGCGGAGCAAATGAAAGTTCAGTTTGGCAGCGCTTTATCTAATGAAGCAAAAGCAAATGCATATATCACAATTCCTGGTTTGCGTGGCATGCCTGCAAAAGAGATCAGTGTGAAAAATCTTGCTAACATCATACAGGCTCGTATGAGTGAGATACTGGACTTTGTTACTTATCATTTAAAACAAGTTGGTCTTGATAATAAAGCATTGAATGGCGGCATCATTCTTACCGGTGGTGGTTCGCAATTGAAGCACATGATCCAGTTAACAGAATATGCTACTGGTTTGAATGCAAGGATTGGTTTCCCTAATGAACATCTTGCATCAGGCCATATTGAAGAACTCGCTAAACCAACTTATTCCACTTGTATCGGTTTAATATTGAAAGGCTATGACGATTATGAGCATAACCGCAAACAATTCGAAATGGATTTCAAAGTTGTTGAAGTGCCAGATAGTCTGAAACAAGCAGCTGAAGAAGTAGTGGTTTCTGAAGAGTCAGTTTCTAATGATAAGATGAACAAGAGAAAAAATCTTACTGGTTTCTGGGATAAATTCAAAGACAGGCTGGTGGATCTGTTCAAAGAAGAAGAGGATCATCACCTGTAAGGCCCCTCCAACCTCCCCGAAGGGGAGGCAAAGGAAGAGTCTTAATTATTTGAAAGTTCTTTTTATAACTGCCGGGAAAATTTTACTAACTCATAAAATCAAGGTCTTCAAAAGTCTTCCGCCTTAGGCGGAGAGATTTAGAGGGGCTTTTAAAATTCAACAGTATGATACATTTTGATTTGCCAAAAGAAAAATCATCGATCATTAAAGTGATCGGTGTTGGAGGTGGTGGAAGTAATGCAGTCAATCACATGTTTAACCAGATGATTGAAGGCGTCAACTTCATCATTTGCAATACCGATGCACAGGCGATTGCGCAAAGCATGGTGCCAAACAGAATTCAGTTAGGGCCGCATCTTACACAAGGCCTTGGCGCCGGTGCTAATCCTGAAATTGGAAGACAGGCAACCGAAGAATCATTGGAAGAAATTCGCCGCATTCTTGAAGTGAATACCAAAATGGCATTCATTACTGCTGGTATGGGTGGTGGCACCGGTACTGGTGGTGCACCGATCATTTCAAAGATTTGTAAGGACCTCGGTATTCTTACAGTTGGCATCGTTACCACTCCTTTTGCTTATGAAGGAAAGAAAAGAATACAACAGGCGGAAGAAGGAATAAAAAACCTGAAACAATATGTTGATACATTGCTTGTGATAAGTAATGATAAACTCCGTCACCAGTTTGGCAATTTAAAAATGCGTGATGCATTTGCAAAAGCAGATAATGTATTGGCAACTGCAGCAAAATGTATCACTGATGTAATTACAACAACCGGGCAGATCAATGTTGACTTTGCGGATGTTTGCACCGTAATGAAGAATGGCGGTGTTGCTATTCTTGGCAGTGCCACAGCATCAGGTGAGAACCGTGCACAAAAAGCAATTGAAGAAGCGTTGAATTCTCCGTTGCTAAATGATAATGATATCCGCGGCGCCAAATGGATACTAATCAATATCAATTCTTGCGAAGGTGAACATGAATTCACCATGGATGAAGTGGAGATCATTCAAAATTATTTATTGACACAGGCTGGTGACAATACTGATGTCATCCTTGGTCTTGGTTATGATAATACATTGGGAAATAATTTAGGCATCACACTTATTGCTACAGGATTTCAACATAAAGATCCTTTTATGAAAGGCGAAGTGAAAAAGAAAGAACCTAAAGAAGAAAAAATTGTAATGGTATTGGGTGAAGAAGAGAAAAACCTGCCTGCCGGTAGGCAGGGAAAAGTAACAGAAGATGTAAAGCCTGAGACGAAAGTTGTGGATATACTTGCTCCGACACTGGTTGATAATGTTCTTGCTACAGATGAACCAGTATCTGCAATGATGATCGTTGAAGATGAAGAGTTGGAAGAACAGGAAAATGAATCTTACATATTACAACCTGAAGAAAATAATAAAATTGTTGTCTGGGATATTCATGTTACTGAAAAACCCCTTAGTGAAACCACTAATAGAATGACGGGTGAAACTACTGGGGACAAAATGATAATAGCAGAAAAAACTGAAGTGTTATTTTCGGCTACCAATTCGGAAAAATCCAAAAACAAAAAAGAAGAACAAGTTTCCACTAAAGATAATGCCTCACCGGCGTCTGCAGCATCGGGGGGGTATCTGGCCAGACCGTCCAATATTTACGCAGAACCAAAAGTAGGGGTCTCTACCCCAATGCTTTCTGCCGAAGAACCAGGTATTCCGCAAAGCGATCCAAAGCAGATCAACGAGGAATCTCCTTGCGATATGCAATTGGTCATGCGGAATGACATTCCAGCGGCGGATAGGCCGTTGGCCCATCATTCTCAGCAACCTTTGACTGCTTCAAATGAGGAACCTGCACTGCAGGACGAAAATGAAGATCAACAACGTAGGGCAACCGAGAGGTTGAAGAAGCTGCGTAATTTGTCATTCAACATCAACGCGGCCGACCCGAATAATGAGTTTGAGACTGTGCCGGCTTATATCCGCCGCAATATGGAATTGTATGGCAATTCTGCTAATGCTGTTGAAAACTTTTACAGCAACTACGAAGTCAAGACCGACGAAAACAATCAATCAAAAATTAGTACGATCAATACATTTTTAGACGGGAAAAAACCTGACTAAATCCCATCCTTTTGAATTACTTCCACCAGCCTATTAACGGCTTGTGTTTTTAGTTGTTCCCCCCGATTTCTATCGGGGGGATTTTCTTGCGAAGCCCGCAAAGTTCACATCAAACATAAGGCTGTTACATGGGCTGAAGCAATCTCCTCGATAATGTAAGTGATTATGTACCCAGCTTCAGCAATTCTTATCAACTTCTGTTGCGTCGCACTCTTGTACATTTTGTAGTTCTATTCAACATAGCTAAGGAGAATTTCTTATTTTAGTAATATGTCTAAAAAAACAAAGGCTATTTTGATTGTTCTGTCAATTACTTTATTTGTTATAGGCCTTTTTATTTTCTCTGACTTTTTAAAATGGTTTTTAATAATTGGTAAGGATATAAAATATAGTGTTTCAGGAGTGTCCGATCAATTCAACTATATGCTTTTGTTTAGTTTGGTAATCGCAGCAATTCCAATTGTTCCTTTTCTTCTACAGTTAAAAACTACAAAATCAATTTTAATTACTATTACAATACTTTTAGCTTGTGTTGTTATAGCTGTAATAATAAAAAGGATACAATTACTTTATTATTACAATAAATTTTATGTTGAAATTCCTGGAGTCGATCTCGAAAATAATTGGAGTCTTGGCTCAGTTGTTCCTGTTTATTATATGTTCTTTGCCTTAATGATTGGTATTTTGGTTTTGTCAATTTTAAAAAGTCAAAAAATACTATTTAAGGAAGAAGTAGCTATTTGATGAAACATTCTTTGGTTTTATCTGTTAATTAAATTATGCAAACAGTTCTCATCACCGGTGGCACAGGAATGATCGGCAAAGCACTCACACAGGCGTTGATCGAAAGAGGCTTTCATGTAATTATTCTTACTCGTAATGCCAGTAACAAAAAATCAATAAGCAACATTTCATATGCAGAATGGGATATTCAAAAGCAAGCAATCGATAAAACCGCTTTTGCAAAAGCAGATTACATCATTCATCTTGCCGGAGCATCAGTTGCAGAAAAAAGGTGGACATCAAAAAGAAAACAGGAAATAGTTAGTAGCAGAGTGGATAGTGGAAAACTGATAGCTGATAGTTTGAAAACCCTTCCAAATAAAATTAAAACAGTTATTTCGGCAACAGCAATTGGTTGGTACGGACCTGATAGAGGAGATGGAAAGAAATTTACTGAGACCGATCCTTCATCAAATGATTTTCTTGGGCAAACATGCAAACAATGGGAGGCAGCAATTGAACCAGTATCATTTCTTGGAAAAAGATTAGTGAAGTTGCGTATAGGAATTGTTTTAAGTAATGAAGGTGGAGCTTATGTTGAATTTAAAAAGCCATTGAGGTTTGGATTGGCAACAATATTAGGAAGTGGAAAGCAAATTGTCAGCTGGATACATATTGATGATATTGTAAGATCAATTCTTTTTGCAATGGAAAACGAGAAAATGGAAGGAGTTTACAACGCTGTTGCTCCTCAGCCAGCATCAAATAAAGAAGTGGTGTTAGAAATTGCGAAAAAGGAGAGGGGCAAATTTTTTATTCCCGTTCATGTTCCATCTTTTGCTTTAAAAATAGTTTTAGGTGAAATGAGTGTTGAAGTCTTAAAAAGTGCTACAGTAAGTTCAGAAAAAATTCAGCAAGCAGGTTTTATTTTTCAATACCCGGATCTGTCGTCTGCTATTCTTCAATTATCTCACCAAAAAAATCTTCCGGTTTGACTTGAGCATGATCTTCATGCCACACATTTGTAAACTCACCTAATACAGCTTTGCCATGGTGAAATTCTAAGCGATGAAGTTTTAGATCTTCGATATCCTTTATTTTCACTTTTCTATACATAGGATGCATTGTACCTCCTGTAACTCCCGCAGGTTTTGATGGATCATATTGAAATTGCGGATCAACCAATGTTCCTCTTGGGTACATAATACCAGGCACCCCTTCTCCACGTATATCCATATTTTTTGGATGATTGAGTCCGATCGTATGTCCATATTCATGAGCAGCAGTTGTCGAGCCTTTGTATAAATTTTCTAATTTGAAATAACCACTGTTGCAATTTAATCCATCAACAAATGAAATATGATTATGAGAAAATTCTTCGATGCGGAAATAATTATTTTTTGGATCAAGATTCGGGTAAATATCAAAAGGAGTAATTAAAGGATTATGCCAGGCATGGATCCTGAATACTACCTCAAACATTGCATTCTGAAATCTCAAACTTGCTCGTGGTTCATTCCACATGTTTTCAATTTCCTCTCTTATTGATTCAGTGATCTCAGGATTGGCAGCATTACCATAAGTAATAATATTTGAAAAGATGATAAGCTGACGATGGTGTATATCTAATTCTGCTAAACCCATTATTCAAAAATTACGGAGAACAGTTTTTCTTTTTCTGCCCTTCCTTTAAATTCCATTTCACCGATCTCATTTACTTTATATGCAAACGGAGTTGAAAAATCATGAAGAAAATCAGCCGATACAACAAATGATTCATCCAACTCATGACATTTGCTCCTTATTCTTGCTGTCGTATTCAGCGTGTCTCCGCTATAAACAAGATCTTTTTTTATAATACCGATAACACCGGCTGTTACTTCGCCAGAATGAATACCCGCTTTAAAAGTTGGGCAAACACCATATCGCTTCATAAACTTGGCTTCACGTCTTTTTAATAAAAAAAATGATTGACGTAAAAATTTAAAACATCGTTGTTTGTTCAATGGTGTATTTTTCCAGGAAAGCACAACTTCATCGCCAACATACTGATAAATTTCACCGCCATTAGCAAGAAGCGGAATAGTTATCTCTGCAAAAAAATCTCTTAATAATCTGAAGTATTTAGTATGGCCAAGCTTTTCTGCAATTGTTGTAGCATTGTTGATATCTAAAAAAATAAAGATCCTGTTTTCGATTCTTGGGTTGCTGTATTTGCCACGCATCATACTCCAAAATCCTCCCGGGCCATACTTGTCTGTAACTTCAATAATTAAAATAGTAAGTAAGGTCATTACGGCAAGGTCAAACATGAATATCATAAAACCCCTTGTGAGAAAAACCTCCCGGTAGAAACTATCTGCAAATTCATCCATGGTTCTATGCTCACTAAATACATAATAACTGGAAAGCATAACAAAAGCGATCAAAATAAACAGCCCGAAAGTGAAAGCCATTTTTATTAATACTGCAACCCATAACGGATAATGCCTGAATGCACTTTTTAAATAGAAAACCAAAGCCGCGGAAACTATAAAACCAATGGTGGCAAAAGCAATTGAAAATAAAAGCAACGAACGACCGGTCACCAATTCTTTTTCAATAAGAATAATATTATAAAGAAAAAGAAATGCAAATACTACCCAGATGATGGAAATATTAGCAAGTACAGCAAGTTTATAATATACGATTCTGCGGGAAGGCATATAAGTGTAAAGATCCGTTACTTATAAAAATATCAATTAAATTCTAAAGAATAAACCTTTGATTTTTCTTTTCTGCCTTTGAATTCCATTTCACCAATTTCGGTGATATGATATTTGTCAGGAGCTCTAAAGCCATTGAGAAAATCTATGGATACTATGAATGAATGTTTCAACTCATGGCATTTGCTTCTTATTCTCGCAGTTGTATTTAGTGTATCGCCACTGAAAACAAGATCCTTTTTTATAATCCCGATATAACCAGCAGTAACATCGCCTGCATGAATACCTGCTTTAAAGGTGGGAGCTACACCATATTCTTTCAGGTAATATTTTTCTTTTCTTTGAAATGTAAGAACAGCTTGACTCACGAATTTTAAACAACGTAATTTATTTTTTGGTGTGTTTTTCCAGCAGATGACCACTTCATCACCCACATATTGATAAATGTGCCCCCAATTTGCAATGATCGGCTCAGTTATGTCTGCAAAAAAATCATGAAGCATATTGAAATATTTCTCATGACCTATCTTTTCTGCAATTGTTGTTGATTCATTTATATCGAGAAAAAGAAAGATCCTGTTTTCTTTCCTGGGTTTATGATAACGACCGCGAATTAAATTCCTTAATCCCCCAGGTCCGTATTTATCAGATATTTCAAGTGCGAGGATAGAGATAAATGATAATAAACCAAGATCGATCATAACCATTAAAAAACTTGGTGTAAGGATCACTTTTTGAACAAAATCTTTTTCAAATTGAATAAAACTTAGTTCACCATCGTAGCGGAAGATCCAATAGGCAAGTAACAAAAGGATCGATACAAGGAGAAATAACAAAAATGTCAGCGTCATTCTCAATATAGTGGAAAGCCATATCGGCATTTTTCGAAAAGCATCTTTTAAAAAGAATGCTTCTGCGCTTACTATAATGGTTCCAATAATTGCAAATGCAAGAGAAAAGAAACTGAGTCTCCTGCTTTGCAATACCTCCTTATCAATTTCAACTATATTATAAAGAAGAACTATACTGAATAACACCCAGATGATGACGATAGTTAAAACGATATAAAGTCTGTAAAAAAAAACTCTTTTTGAGATCATAAAAAAAGCGTTAGTTTTTGTTAACGCTTAAAAGTATTGATTCTTAAGTATTAATTCTTAATTTTTAGTTCCTCACAGGCTTTCCACCTTTTAACACTGATTGAATTCTTTCCAAAGTTTTCTTTTCGCCGCATAATGATAAGAAAGCTTCTCTTTCCAGGTCAAGTAAATATTGTTCTGACACTAAAGTAGATTCACTGAGATCTCCACCACACATAACATAAGCAAGCTTCTTAGCAACCACTACATCATGGTCGGTTGCATAATTTGCCCGCCACATACCATTAATACCAGCGTATAAAGCGCCAAGTGCAGATTGACCTAACACTTTTACATCTTTTCGTTGAACAGGCATTGAATATCCAGAATCGTAAATCTCAATCACAGATCTTTTTGCTTCTGCAATTCTTCTGCCCTGGTTCATTACTACTTCATCCAGCCCTTTTCTGTAAATACCAATATCAAATCCTTCAAATGCAGATGTTGCCACTTTTGCTGTTGCAATGGAAAGAAATCTATTTTTAAGAGTAATGGTTTCAGGCTCGTCTTCATGCATTTCATCAGATGCTCTTAATACAAACTCTTTTGTACCGCCACCGCCGGGTATCAATCCAACTCCTAATTCAACAAGCCCGGTATAAGTTTCAGCAGCCGGACAACATTTATCTGAATGAAGACTTAATTCGCATGCACCACCTAAAGTCAATCCATGTGCAGCAGTTACAACGGGTATTGAAGAATACCTTGCACGCATCATTGTATTCTGAAACATTCTTATTGCCATATCCAGTTCATCATATTCCTGGTCAATGGCAAGCATGAATATCATTCCGACATTGGCGCCTGCACTAAAGTTAGCGCCTTCATTAGCGATCACTAATCCCTTGTAGTTTTTTTCTGCCTTATCAATTGCAGTTTGAATGCCGGCAAGCACATCACCGCCTATGCTTCCCATCTTAGTGAACCATTGCAATCCCAACACATCGTCACCAAGATCATACAATTTGCAGCTTCCATTTTTCCAGATTTGTTTATCCTGGTAATTACTCATTACGATAAAAGCATCACCACCAGGTAATGTTTTATAGGATTTGCTATTCTGATCGTAGTATAATTTTTTGCCAGCATCAATTTTATAAAATGATTTATTACCAGCTGCTAACATTTCATCGATCCATCCGGCAACTTTATATCCGGCTTCTTTCATTGCCGTCACATTTTTTTCCACACCAAGAACATCCCAACTTTCAAAAGCGCCGATCTCCCAACCAAAGCCAGCCATCATTGCATCATCAACACGATAGAGCTCATCACTTATTTCGGGAATACGAAAAGAGATATAAGAGAAAAGTCCATAATGAAAGTGACGATAAAATTCTCCGGCTTTGTCTTGCCCGGCAACAAGCATTTTTAATCTTGTATACAGATCATCGATAGGTTTTGCTGTTTCTAATGTGGCAAATTTTGATTTTACCCTTGGCTTGTATTCAAAAGCCTTCAGATCAAGTGTAAGAATTTCCTTTTCACCGCCACCACCTTTTGTTTTCTTAAAAAAGCCTTGTCCGGTTTTATCACCTAGCCAATTATTGTCCACCATTTTTTGCAACCATGCCGGAATATTAAACGAATCTCTTGCTTCATCACCCTGGCAATTATCATAGACTCCTTTTGCTACTTTTACTAATGTATCAATGCCAACTACATCAGCTGTACGGAATGTTGCAGATTTCGGACGACCAATGATCGGTCCAGTCAATGCATCCACTTCATCAATCGATAAACCTAATTTATCAACCAATCCAAAAAGAGACATAATGCCAAAAACCCCTATACGATTTGCAATAAACGCAGGGGTGTCTTTGCAAAGAACAGTTGTTTTACCAAGATAGAGGTCTCCGTAATTCATTAAGAAATCAATAATGGAAGGATCGGTATCTGGTGTTGGAATAATTTCTAATAATCTTAAATAGCGTGGCGGGTTGAAGAAGTGTGTACCACAAAAATGTTTTTTAAAATCATCAGTTCTTCCTTCTGACAACATGTGGATCGGAATACCAGATGTATTTGATGTGATCAAGGTACCCGGTTTACGAAACTGCTCCACTTTTTCATACACCTGTTTTTTAATATCCAACCTTTCAACAACAACTTCGATCACCCAATCACAATCACTTATTTTTTTCATGTCATCATCAAAATTGCCTGTCGTAATTTTTTTGATAACATTTTTATGGTAAACAGGAGAAGGGTTTGATTTTATTGCGGCAGCTAAAGCATCATTCACAATTTTATTTCTTTCAGCCGGTTTTTTACTTTCAGTTGCTTCCTTGGGTACAATATCAAGTAACAAAACCTGCAAACCAATGCCCGCAAAATGACAAGCGATCCTTGAGCCCATAACACCACTTCCTAAAACCGCCACTTTCTTGATGATCCTTTTTTCCATAGTAAATTAGTTAGTTAAACAACTATTTAAAACCGAAGTTAGGTGTTTTTACGAAAAAGAAAATCGGTATAATACTATAAACAATATTTAAGTCGATCATAAATCTTTAAAATGATTAATAGCGATCATAAAATCATGTAATTGTTTAAAAGAAATCGCCAGACATACAAGAACAAGCAGCAATTTTCGTTTATAAATGATTCCAATCAAGCATCCAATGAAAGCCAATTCCTCTGCTAAAAAAAGCAATAACCAATTACTTTCTGTCAGCCATAAAGTTGCTGCCGAACTTTCAGATATTCTGCATAACCTTCCTGATGCAGTCATCGTTACTGATCTTTCTTTCAATATTACCGGTTGGAATGATGCCGCGGAAAAATTACATGGCTTACAAGGCGCAAGAGGAAAAAATCTTTTCAAATTAATCAAGATCGATTTACTGAATTCATCAACTGAGATCATCATCAATCATTTATTAGCAGACGGAAACTGGGAAGGAGAAGTCGTTTATCACAGGTATGATGGAGAAAAATTTATTTTTAAAACAACTGCCACAGCAATGCTTGATGACGACAATAAACCTGAGAGTATAATTTTTGTAAATCACAACATCACTAAAGTAAAAAGCACAGAAAAAAAATTAGCAGAGGCGGAGGCAACGTATGAGAAACTTGTTAATACCCTGGTGGATGGTGTGATCATGTTGGATAAAGATGGGAAAATAACAACATGCAATAAAAGAGCTTCGGCAATTTTGGGATTAAGTGAAGATGAGTTGCTGGGTAAAGAACTTGGCGATTCATCATGGAAAGCAGTTAAGACAGATGGCACAGCTTTTCCCTGGTATGAATTTCCGACTGTCGTTAGTTTGCAAACAGGATTTCCGCAGCGTAATGTGAAAATGGGAGTGAACCTTCCCAATGGCTTGTATGTATGGTTGTCGATTAATTCAGAAGCATTGATACGCATGGGTGAATTCGAGCCTTATGCAGTTGTGGTTTCGTTTTCTGACATAACAGACAGTGTAAACAGGGAAGAAGAACTGAGAAAAAGTAATGAACGCTTTTTCTATGTTTCAAAAATTACTTCGGATGCTATCTGGGACATTGATCTTGAAACAAAACAAATCTATCGCAGCGAAACATTTTATGAACTTTCCGGCTATAGCAAGGATGAAATTAAACCCGATCTTGATTGGTGGTTCAACAAAGTACATCCAAAAGACAGGGAAAGAGTTCGCAATAAGGTGCAGGAGCATATTCAACACGGACATGAACGATGGGAGGATGAATATCTTTTTCTTTGTGCCGACGGCAATTACAAATTCTTACTTGATTCGGGAACTATATTGCTCCGTCATGGAAAACCTGTAAGAATATTAGGCGCTATTCGTGATCTGACAGAAAGGAAAAAACTGGAACAGCAACTGCTGCAGGAGCAAGAACAAAAACATAAAGCTGTAAGTCAGGCGGGGCTTGCGGCACAGGAAACAGAACGCAGCAATATCAGCCGTGAGCTACACGATAACGTAAACCAGTTGTTGATGAGTGCAAAGTTGTTTATGAACTCAGCACAAACTGATCCTGCTAAAGCAGATGAACATATTGAAAAAGCAGTTACTTACCAGATGATGGCGGTGGAAGAGATCAGGAAGATATCTAAAGCATTGAATACATCACTTGTAAAAGTTATTGGTCTCAGCCGTAGTATTGATGATATCATTATTAATATGAAAGCATTTCAACAAATTGAAACCCGGTTCCAATATGACATAAAGCTTGATAAAATTCTTTCTGAGGATCAGAAGCTCATGATATTCAGAATACTGCAGGAACAAACAAATAATATAATCAAGTATGCAGATGCAGAGAATGTTCTGATCACTTTAAAAGAAGAGAATAACCAGGTATATCTTTCAATTACTGATGATGGAAAAGGTTTTGACACAACTGTTCAACCAAAAGGTATTGGCTTTATAAATATTTATAACAGGGTGGATGCTTTTGGAGGTGAGGCGGAACTTATTTCCTCCCCGGGTAATGGATGCTCGCTTAAAATAACCTTTCCTCTTACTTTAAATTAAGCCCTAATCAAAATCTATTGGAGGGAGATGACGAATTTTCAATTGTTTGTTATAACGCCTCATCAATCGTTTATTCTTTTTAGCACCTACACTTGAAGCCACACCGCTCATAACAATCTTTATATAATAGTTGATAAATGACCTGTCACGGATCCTTGGAAAATAAACAACGCCAACCCGTTTTTTATTATCATTCTTAATAATAAAGCTGTTTGCAATAAATGTGATGAGTCCCTGCAAAAATTTTTTCTTGTCTTCTTTTCCATTTTTTAGAAATTGTACTTTCAGATCGTGGTAATACATTCTCATTTCACCCAGTGAGAGATATTCCCGTCCAACGGCACGCATTGTAAGCGTATCAAGATAACCGGATTGTAATTTTACTAAAGATAAGGGTACAAGTATTTTATTCAAATATAATATTGAATGTGGTCGCATTCTTAAGGTGATCAAAAACCCTGAAAGCGAATCAAGATATGATTCTCTTATTCGTAATCGTATCCACCCAGAATCAAGCAAATAGCCATTTAATCTAATCCGCAAGCTATCAGTATTTGTAAGCCCGAAATTTTTTATGGGAAAAATATCACCGTTCATTTTTGTAACTGGTATTACTGCGGTTCCTTTTGTTTTATCATTTAATTCAGTATAAAGAGCTGTGCCATTTGAAATAAATATTGTATCAACCGAAATCTTGAATGGAATTTTCTGAATGAGTTTGGTTGGTAAATATTTTATGATGCCAGCATTGAATGGCGGAGTTTTATCCCTGTAAGAAGTAAAATAGGGTTTGTCAATAGTGATGTTACCGGTGCGAAAAACACTGTCTTCGAGATACTGATCAATGTTAAATGTTGAAACGGAAATTTTTCCTGTCTTTAAAGTCATGTAATCAGTTTGCCAGGGGCTTGCTGCTACAAATTCATCCCTGGTCAAAACCGGGTGAAACGAAAATGAATCAACGGAAAAACTTTGAGCCGGTTTATTAAAAGAAAGATTATACCACTGCCAATTATTTTTTTCATCAGTTATTTGTCCGGACACGTTGCTGATGGTAAAAGCAGGATTTTTTTCTATAATTGATTTTATATTGCCAATGACATCAGATCCAAGTACAAGATTATTCAATACTCCTTCATAAACGTTTACATTCGCAGGCTTTTTCCCAATACTGTCTGCAGAAAAATTCTTTGCATTCACTTCATCTACTTTAGCTGACCAAATCAATTTTTTTTCAGGTTTTACTAATATATCGCTAAGCTTGATGTCCAGTGACCCTTCTCTAGTTGATGTTGTTTTGTTATGCGCATTGGTAAATGAAAGACCCAGCAGTCTTGTTTTTAATGAAGCGATACTTAGCTGGTTGTTATTTTTTGATGTTGTGAAGTCTTTAAGGAGAATTGTGTTGTCTCCTGCATCCCAATTTATCTTTTGCAATTTTCCGGGAATGGTATTTTCCAACAGGAAAATGGGATGTTCAATTTCAACCTGGTCAACAAATATATCTGGTAATGATCTATCCGTGCTGCTGTCTTTGCTTTCCGCTGTACGGATTTCTATCACAGGGTTTGTAAGTTTTACATTCTTTAACTGAGGAGATTCTTTAACAATACTTCTGATGTCAGGAGTGAAAACAATCCCTGGAATTTTTATGTCAAGGCTATTATTTCCTTTCGTTTGTTTGAATTGAAAATTGGTCACAGAAGACACCGAATGATCAGCCAACGAAAATTTGTCTGAAGTGATTGATGATTGCTGGTTAAACCAATAAAGATCTTTCCCGTTCGTTCTGAATCCGTCAATAACAAACTTTTCTTTTTTATCAAATGAACTAACAGAAAGATCATTTAAAAAAACTGATAACGAGTTTTTCGGATTGTTTATGTATAGCTGTGTGTTAGTACCCTGAATGTTTTTAAGTAAGATCAGCAGGGATTCGTCATCTTCTTTTTTCCCTTGTTGTAAAAGATTTATTTCGAGGTCGGCTTTTTTCCAGCTAATACCTTCCCCGGAGATCATTTTTACTGAATCAATAAAAACAAGGCTGTCAAGTTTTACATCTCTTACATTTATATTGAAAGTTTGCTTATTGTTATAAATATTTATTTTTTTAAATTCAAACCTATTTGTGGATCCATCAAAAGAAGCATCATCCATATTGACTACAAGCCCTTTTGTTTTCATCACACCTTTCTTAAAGTTCAGCAGTTCAATAGATGCTTCTGCGCTTGCAATAGATACAGAATCGGCAATTATACTTGTGTTAAGTATAAGATTGGCGTCGTCTAATAATAACAGGTCGATTGTTTTCCTTGTCCTTATTTTGATCTTACCATTCGATATAAATAATTTCTCAAGACTCATGAAGTTGTTAATGCCTTCTAATGAATTTACGATCGGATTCTTGTTTTTGGGTCTCGCTGTTGCTGATGGGTAATAATCAATGATCGGACGGATCAAAAATGCTTGCTTCGCAACAACCCTTCTGTCAAATAAAAGATCGCCCCACGACAATTCGCTAAGTACGAATTGCCGTACCTGGATATTGCGCTTGTCTTTAAACGGCTCTGTATTGATGGAAAAATTGCTGAGGAATATCCTGTTTTCTCTCAGGCGGATGCTGTCGAACCGCAAAAAATAGCTGCTGTCTTTTACAAAATTCTCATAGTTGCGGATGGCCATGTCAAAACTTTGTAATGAGACGGGTCGCGGCAAACTATGATCTATTGTCAATCCGCTCATTTCAAAATTATTTTTTTCAGATGTAAACGATGAGCTTTTATCATTACGGTTAGTTGTAATATTAACTGTTGCATTTTTAACACCAACATAATTTAATTGCAGATCACCCGTCAGTTGATTTATCAGTGTATCAAGATTCGGGATCTTTGCTTTTCCCCGTTCCCGGTCTTTTAGCTCAAGTTGTATTTTTAAATCCGGGTTAAGGCAATAAACAGAATCTGCTTTGATAAGATCTTTTTCATACAGTGATTTAAAATCAACATCGGTTAATTTCAATGTATCCAGGAAAATAGAGAAGCCTGATTGATTGGGGCCACCTCTTTTACCAATAAGTGTACAACTATCAATTTCTATCAATCTTTTTTTGATTTTGATCCTGAAACGGCTGAATGCAAGACGATGATTACCATCTGGGAAAGTTATGTCCTGGTTCTTGGTCCAAAAAACTAATTTGTCAGATTCGGGAAAATCATCGGCATTGGAAGTAGAATCCACTTTAAAATTTTCAATATGAAAGTGCATGCCCGTTATTACAAGCGGCTGTTGATCTGGTATGATCTTATTGATCAGTGTAAATTTTCCTTCGTCAAATTGGAATCGTTTTACTTCAAGGAATTTTAACGCATCCATGATCGAATTATAGATCCGGCCCATTTCATGGGGTATGGAGATTTCACTTCGGCTTGTATCCAGCAATGCTTTCAATCTTGTGACCTCTATTTTCGGTGCAACAAGTGCAAGCGAATCGATGCGTAATTCTCTTCTTGTAAAAATCGGGATCAGCGCCTTTACTCTTAGTTTTATTTTATCGATTTGAAAATGATAGGAGGTTTTCAGGTCAAGGGAATCATTGGAATAAAAAGTCACATCATCCAGCTCCACTTTTTTGCTGAAATAATTAAAGGTTATGTTTTTTATTTTGGCTTTTAGCTTTCCTTTTGATTCAGATGCAACGATCTCTTCAATTAATGATTCGGCATTGTTTACAACATACACATGAAGGGCAACGAGAAGAATAATGATTGTTCCCAGTATAATTCCGAGTGTTTTAAGGATTTTTTTCTCAAGCCAAACGATCCACATTCAATAGCGGGGTTAATAAGTTATCAAATTACTCAAATTTCAGGGAATGAAAAAGCCACCTTTTCATTGGTGGCTGCTTTTAATCAGCTTACTGAAGAACCAGGACTCACTGCTTCTTCAGGTTTTAATAAACGCAGTTTTCCATCCTTATCTTCTGCCGTCAAGATCATTCCCTGGCTCTCAATTCCTTTCATTTTGCGTGGCGCAAGATTCACTACAACCACAACTTGCTTGCCAATCATTTCTTCTGCTTTATAATGAAGTGCAATGCCGCTAACAATTGTTCTGGTTTCAGTGCCAAGATCAATTGTTAATTTTAAAAGCTTATCAGCTTTTTCTACTTTTTCGCAGGCATTCACTGTGCCAACACGAAGGTCAAGTTTTGCAAAATCATCATAAACAATTTCGGATTTCGGATTTACGGTTTCAGATTTATTTGAGTCCATTTTGGAATTTGTTATTTGAGATTTGGAATTTGATCTGAGTTTTTCAATTTGAATTTGTATTTCATCATCTTCGATTTTTCTGAATAACAATTCAGGTGCCCGCAAGCTATAACCTACACTCAGTAATTTTATTTTTCCTGCATTTTCCCAGGCAAGTATTTTATCCAGCACCTTCATCATGTTCAGCATTTTCTTTGCAGTGGTTGGTAAAAAGGGATTGATAAGGATCGCAAGATTAGCTGTCAGCTGTAAACATAAATGCAAACAATTATCGATCAGTTTCTGATTTTCGGTGCTTGTACCTTGTTCCTTGTCGCTTCCAACTTTCTTCCAAGGCTCTTTTTTCTGCAAGTACTGATTTCCCTTTCTGCTCAGGTCGATCACTTCATACAAGGCATCACGGAACTTGTATTCTTCGAGCAAACTTTCAACCTTCAACTTTGAATTTTCAATTTCCTTAATTATCCACTTGTCTTCATTATCCAAAATATCTTCATGTAGTTTCGGCACTTTACCGCCACAGAGTTTATGCATCAATACCCATGTGCGGTTTACAAAATTTCCAAATATGCTTGCCAGCTCATTGTTATTCCTGTCCTGGAAATCTTTCCATGTAAAATCATTATCCTTTGTTTCAGGTGCATTGGCGCAAAGAACATAACGTAATACATCTTCGCAACCCGGAAAATCTTTCAGATACTCATCAACCCACACAGCCCAGTTGCGACTTGTAGAAACCTTTTCGCCTTCAATATTCAAAAACTCATTGGCAGGAACATTATCAGGCAATACAAAATTTCCATGCGCCTTCAGCATGGCCGGAAAAATGATACAATGAAAAACAATATTATCTTTTCCGATGAAGTGAACAAGCTTAGTATCTTCTTTACACCAGTAGTCGGCCCATTTATCTGTCAATTCTTTTGTAGCAGAAATGTACCCAATCGGCGCATCAAACCATACATACAAAACTTTTCCGCCTCCCCCTTCGGGGGCCGGGGGGCTTGGAACTTTTATCCCCCAATTGCTATCCCTTGTCATGGCCCTTGATTGCAAACCGCTATCAAGCCAGCTTTTACATTGACCGTAAACATTATTCTTCCATTCTGTATGTCCTTCAATGATCCATTCTTTCAGCCACGCCTCATAATTCTGCAAAGGGAAATACCAGTGTTTGGTTTTCTTTTTCACAGGTACCGCATCACTCAATGCGCTGCGGGGGTTTATCAATTGTTCAGGACTCAACGAAGAACCGCATTTCTCACATTGATCGCCATAAGCATTTGGGTTAGCACAAACAGGACAAGTGCCGACAATATAACGGTCAGCTAAAAATGTTTTCGCTTTTTCGTCATAATACTGTTCAGTCTCTTTTTCCTCAAACAAACCATCATCATACAGTTTCTTAAAAAAAGCAGCCGCAGTTTCATGATGTACCTTGTTCGATGTACGGGAATAGATATCAAATGAAATTCCCATTTGCTCAAAACTGTCTTTAATAATGGCATGGTATTTATCAACTATCTGTTGCGGCTCCACACCTTCTTTCATCGCACGGATAGTAATAGGCACGCCATGTTCATCACTACCGCAAACAAATTTTATATCCCGTTTTTGTGCCCGTTGATATCGAACATAAATATCCGCAGGCACATACACACCAGCCATGTGCCCGATATGTACCGGCCCGTTCGCATAAGGTAATGCTGCTGTAACCAATATTCTTTTATAATCAGTCATCTGGTGGTTATTCCTCTAAATTTAATTTTATCATCTTCCTGTTCCCGGTTCACCGTCCCTTGCGTCGCACTCTTGTACTTCCTGGAATTCTATTCAGCAAAGAGACGAATCGCCAAAGGCCTGCAAAAATACCAGAATAACAGCCACTGCCCAAGTCTATGTGAAACTCTATGTTTCTATGTCCTATGTGGTTTAAGTCAATCATTCATCTTCAATTAGCAGAATTTATTTACATTGAGAGAAATTCAAATGGCTTATGTCAACAGAAGAAAAATTAAAAGAGCTGGGTTATACCTTACCAACACTTCCCGCTTCAAAAGGAATTTACAAACGCTGTCTTATTGACGGAAAGAATCTCTATGTTTCAGGACATATTTCTGTAAACACAGACGGAAGTTCAATAACAGGTAAGCTTGGAAAAGATCTGAGCGAAGAACAAGGAAAAGCGGCAGCAAGACAATGCGGTTTAGCAATCCTTTCTTCCTTAAAAGCCGAACTCGGCGATCTTGGTAAAATAAAAAGAGTAATGAAAGTGCTTGGAATGGTGAATGCCACACCGGATTATGAAAAGCATCCCATCGTTATCAACGGCTGCAGCGAATTATTTGTCGAGTTGTGGGGAGAAGATAATGGAAAGGGAGTTCGCAGTGCTGTTGGCATGGGCTCTTTGCCGGGAAATGTTGCAGTGGAGATAGAGGCAATGTTTGAAATACATTAACACTTGACATGTCACAAAACTGGTTTGAAATAAAAAATATAAATGAGCTGGATTCTCCGGCTCTTGTTGTGTTTCCTGCAAGAGTAAAACACAATATTAAATTGGCAATTGACATGATTGGTGATGCAGATCGTTTGCGGCCACATATCAAAACAAACAAATCACCCGATGTTGCTAAGTTGATGTTGAATGCAGGCCTTACAAAATTCAAATGTGCCACAATTGCTGAAGCAGAAATGCTGGCAAAATGCAATGCACCGGACGTATTACTGGCTTATCAACCACTTGGCCCGAAACTGGATCGTTTTATCTCTCTTATTAGAAAGTATCCGGCTACAAGATTTTCTTGTCTTACAGATAATACAGATGCTGCTAATGAGCAAGCTTCGGTATTTAATTCAAACCATTTTACTGCTCCTGTTTTTATTGATCTGAATGTAGGTATGAATCGTACAGGAATTTTACCTGATGAAAAAGCAATTGAACTATATAATCACTGCTCAACATTAAAAGGGATCAAGGTTATTGGTCTTCATGCTTATGATGGTCATATTCGTGATATGGATTTCGAAGAGAAAAGGAAAAAATGTGATGAAGCATTTGCTGCAGTGGAAAAACTGAATGAAAGGCTAAAGCTTCCAACAATTATCATGGGTGGCTCTCCGGCTTTTTCTGTTCATTGCAAAAGAAGAAATATTGAATGCAGTCCCGGTACATTTGTTTATTGGGATAAAGGTTATTCTGATCTCTGTCCTGAACAGAAATTTTTACCAGCAATTGTGTTGGTGACAAGGGTTATTTCTTTGCCTGCTCCAAACAAAATTTGTACTGATCTCGGACATAAATCGGTTGCTGCTGAGAATGAAATATCAAAAAGAGTTTTCTTTTTAAATGCAGAAGGATTAAAACCTGTTGGTCAAAGTGAAGAGCATCTTGTTTTGGAAACAAGCAATGATCATCCATACAAGGTTGGTGATATTTTTTATGGCTTGCCATATCATGTCTGTCCAACCGTCGCTTTATATGAAAGAGTTTATCTTATTGTGAATGGAAATGTGATTGGTGAATGGAAAAATATAGCACGGGACAGAAAAATCGAAATTTGAAAACCTTTACAATTTTAATTAAAGACAAAGCCCCCTTTAGGGGGTTGGGGGTTTATGTTCATAGTTGATGCACATCTTGATCTTGCCATGAATGCCATGGAATGGAACCGTGATCTGCGGCAACCAATTAAAAATATTAATGATAGAGAAAATGGATTGACAGATAAGCCCGATCGTGGTAATGCTACAGTTTGTTTACCTGAATTAAGAAAAGGAAATATTGGGTTAGTAGTCGCTACACAGATCGGAAGATATGTTGAAGCCGGAAGTTCCATGCCGGGCTGGAATTCATCAGAACAGGCATGGGCACAAACACAAGGACAGTTGGCATGGTATAAAGCAATGGAAGAGCAAGGTGAAATGGTACAAGTAAAAGATGTGAAGTCTTTAAATATTCATCTTGATATTTGGAATGATGATGGACCGAATGAACAAAAACCGATAGGATATATTTTAAGTTTGGAAGGAGCAGATTCATTGATAACTATTGATTATTTAGAAAGAGCTTATGAATATGGATTAAGAGCAGTTGGTCCCGGTCATTATGGGCCGGGCAGATATGCAAATGGTACTAATGCCACTGGTAAAATGGGAAACGATGGGTTGGCCTTATTAAAAAAAATGGAAGAGCTCAACATCATTCTCGATGCAACGCATTTATGTGATGATGCATTCTGGCAGGCGATGGATAATTTTCACGGACATATATGGGCCAGTCATAATCTCTGCAGATCAATCGTGGATCATAATCGTCAATTCAGCGACGAAATGATAAAGCTGTTGATTGAAAGAGGAGCAGTGATAGGCGCCGCTTTCGATGCATGGATGATCGTTCCGGGATGGGAGAAGGGCAAATCAACACCGAAAACGATGAATTGTAATATTGAAAAGATCATTGATCATATTGATCATATTTGTCAGCTTGCTGGTAATTGTTTACATGTTGGCATCGGTTCTGATCTCGACGGCGCATTTGGAAAAGAGCAATGTCCTTATGATCTTGAAACAATTGCTGATCTGCAGATCATTCCTTCGCTACTTAAAAAAAGAGGATACTCAAATGTTGATGCAGAAAATATCATGCAAAAGAATTGGATAAATTTTTTAAGAAAGGTCTGGAGTAAATAAACACTAATAAGGTGATGGACTCACAGATGTCCATCCTCCATCAATTATTAAGCTTTGCCCGGTGATATGTCTTGAGTTGGGTAAAACAAAAAACAAAGCAGCATTGGCTATATCATTTGTAGTAGCAGGTTTTCCCAAAGGAGTTATTCTGCTCCATGTTTTTTCATAGTCTTTATCATCTAAAGTTCTTTCGGTAAGCGTAGCACCCGGAGCAATGGCATTTACATTAATATTATATGGAGATAATTCCACGACTAAATTCTTAGCCAGCATTTCAAGCCCTGCTTTGGTAATTGCATAAGCTGCTAAGTTTTTATGCGCCTGGTGGCCAACAACAGATGACATAAACAAAATACTTCCACCTGTTTCTTGTTGTTTCATTTGCTTCGCGGCAGCCTGGGCAAGAAAAAAACTCCCGGCAAGATTTAATTGCATTACTTTATTAAATGAATCGGGAGTGTAATCAAAAAAATCTGCATAAAGAGTAATACCGGCATTTGCAATAGCAATATTTAGTTTGCCAAATTTCTCAATTGCCAGCTTCACCATTTCGTTTATAAAATTGGTATCACCTGCATCGCCTGCTAAACCAATACAATTTCCACCTTCATCTTTTATTTTGTTTACTGAAGATGAAGTAAGTTTTTCATCAATATCATTTAATAAGACGGAGGCGCCTTGCAAAGCAAGCTGACGGCAAATTTCAAAGCCAATTCCCTGGCCTGCACCGGTGACGATGACTACCTGCCCATGAAAACTTTTTTCTTGCATGTGATTTTTTCAGACCGGTTGAAGTTAAGCTTTGTAAATAATAATCATAGCCCGGGTGCTGAATAATTTTTTGAAGCATCATCCAGGATCAATATCCAATCTTCTCTTTGAGAAGGCACGGGGGAGTTAACTGGTAACGGTGGAATGAAACTGAGTTGCTTATTATTTGCAAAACTGCCAATGAATTTGCTCTTACCTGTTCTTGGGTCATACCAGTGGGCATTGAGTTTAGTTCCGGAAATTTTTCCCGGCTTTATAATGATCGGACGACCATAGGCGCTATAAACAAATAGATAGTCTTTTCCTCTTGTTGCCTGTATTCTTTCAGATGTACCGCTACCTTGATTCACAAGCATTGATTGGTCAGGAATACGATCCAGCATCGGTCTTGATTCGATCAATGCTCTTACATATTTCATTTCATTTGCACCCGCAAAATCAAGTGACTCTTTCCAGCCGTGAAGATTCGCAAAAAGGTTGCTTCCTTTTTCTCCAAAGAAAATGACGGGGCCGCTGCCATAGGTATGTCCGCATGCACCGGCAAAAACACTCAGGTATGCGGCTTTCCGGGTATCGTATGCGTTTGCATAACCTAATTCTTTTGCATTAAAACAAACGGGCATCTCTTCATAAATGCTTTCTCCATTTAATACAGGCTTGTAAGGTTTGCGAGAATAATCATTAGTTACAGTTTCCCAAACTTCAGTATCACGGCAATGACCTGTCTGCAGCATATTCATGTCGAGCCAATCGTCATTATGAAACCATGCAGAAGATGAACCTGTGGATTTTGGTTGTGCATGAAAAGTAAGCAAAGCGTTTTCGGGGTTTCCAATTCCTTCGATCACTCCCTTCGCCATGTTTCGCCATACTTCAACATCCTGGGAATTTTTTCTTGGGTCCCTGTCGCCACCAATTATCCATATAATATTGGTTTTATTTTTAAATCGGCTCCCGATCCACCTTCCATAACTATAAGCATTTGATGGATTAAATATCTCTGGACCTGTTCCCCAAAAATCTTTGAAGAGTTTGTCACCCCAGGTTGGCAACAGAGCTATATAAATATGAAAACTGGCGGCTATATCAATCAAACTATCGATATATTGAAAATATTTTTCATTGGGCTTTGAAAGATCACCATCAATTAAAGGAAGGTTGCCATAAGCATTCGGTGAACGCAAACCATCTAACTCAGCAAGTGCCACAGCTTGTATTACATTAAATCCTTGTTCTGATCTTTTTTTAAAATAAGCAGTAGCGTCTTCCTTATTTAGCTTATGAAACAGTTCCCAACCGGTATCTCCTAGCCAAAAGAATGGCTTACCATCAGCAGTAACAAGATGACGTTTATTTGCGCTGACTTTTAATTGCTTTAACTGGTCAAAGGAAGTAATACAGATAAACAAAAGAAAAACAAGAAGCAGAATTTGTTTATACATTTTCATTTTTATGTTTCATTAATTGCTGAATAGAATTGTTGTTGCACAAGAGAGTGACACAACAGAAGCTCAATAGTAATTCAAAAGCTGGCTACATAATAGCTATATCAGGCACTCAACATCTTGCTTAAGTAATTATAGCTGGACTTGATACTCGCTAATGCGTCTTTCGGCATATCATGCTCTACAAAGAAATGTTTCATACCTGATGTTGATGCAGCGTCGAAAATCCTTATGAAATCGATAGTGCCTTCGCCAACTGGTAAAACAGTTTTGAATTCCTTATCAAGGTCTTTTACATGCCATAACGGAAAACGTCCGGGATATTGTTTGAATAATTCCACAGGGTCTTTTTGACCTTTTGTTGCCCATGCAAGATCAAGTTCCATCTGCATTTTTGTTTGTGATAAAAACATTTCATAAGGTATCTGCCCTTCCACTGCACGAAACTCTGCATCATGGTTATGATAGGCAAATCCGATCTTCGCTTTTTTGCAAGCTTCGTCTGTTTTATTCAATACTTCAATCGAAGATTTTACTTCATCTAGGGTGGTAATAGGAGTGCTGGCACATACAAGATAATCTGCTCCTCCTTCGGCAACCTCATCAATTAGTTCCTGCATGTTATCACGAAGATTTCTCATTGGAGGAATTGTGATCGGTTTGCCATCAGGGCCTTCTGGCATTTTTGCGCCGGCCGGCATTTTGAATGGAGCACCAAGTGCATGATGCGATCTCCATCTCATGCCATTATCTTTTAAGAATTTTGCAAACTCTTTTGGCTTCATTCCATAGTAACCGCCTTTTGTGCTGAAAGCAGATTCTATTTTTTTATAACCAACGCCGGCGATCTTTTTTAAAGTGCCTTCTACATCATTATCTATTTCATTGAAAAATGTAAATAGCTGCAAGCCCATTTCATGATCTTTGGGCAGCGATGATAAAAAGTTCAACGACCTATTTCTTAGCAACATGCCACCAAGCATTGCGGCGCCGGTATTTTGAAGGAATTGTTTTCTTTTCATTCTTTTTATTTTTTTGAAATAAGGTTCAGGCCGCTTTCAGCGTCCCGACCCCTATTTCTTTTTATGCAAGAGAATCCAGCTCAAATAATCTTTTTCTGCAAATGCATTGTCCCAGCTATTGTGATTTACGCCGGGGTATTCCGAATATTTTACCTTAGCTTTTAAGGTTTTAAGTTTATCAACCATTTCCTGTGAAAGCTTAACGTTGACCACAGCATCTGCAGCACCATGAAAAACCCAGAAAGCAGTTTTAGCAACACGTTTATCATAATTTTTTACATCACCGCCGCCGCAAATCGGTAATGCAGCTGCATACAATTCAGGATAACGATAAACAGATTCAAAGGTTCCCATGCCACCCATGGAGAGTCCTGTGATAAATACCTGTTTCCTATCAACTCCTTCCTCATTAATAACTTTTTTTACCAACTCATTTGCTGCTGCGAGGGGCCAGTTGGGTTCTACTGTATAATCAAATACTCTTACAGGAGGTTGTTTACTTTGGTCTGTTTTCATTACAGCCCAGAATGACTCCTGCGGACATTGAGGAAAAATAATTATTGCCGGAAAATTTTTCCTGCTCTCTTCGGTTATAAAAAGTCTGGAACCATGAATAAGTTGTTTTTCATTATCCTTTCCCCTTTCACCTGCACCATGAAGGAATAATAGCAAAGGGTATTTTTTAGTCTTATCATAATTGGCAGGATAAAGGATCCGATAAGGAAGTGTATTGCCATTAAAAACAAATTCTTTTTTCTCATAGATATCTAAAGAGTGATCAACGACTTTTTTTGTCAAAAGACCTTGTACGCCTAACCAATCATAAAAACGTTCTATCCAATTGTCAGTTGGTAAATTTTGTTTGCGCATACCAAAGCCGTGATTGCCTCTTGCATACATGTGGAGTTCAGCATCATGTTTTGTTGAAAGCCATTTATTGTATAAATCCACACTATGCGGAGCAAGACCAAAACCATCATCAGTTGCTGTTACAATAAAGATCGGCGGAGCATCGCTGGCAACTGAACCAATCATGGTTGAAGGGAAAAATGGATAGACAGGTGCGGCAAAATCAGGCCTGTTTTCTTTTGTATAACCAAATAATGTTGATGATGCAACTGTACCACCTGCAGAAAATCCCATAATGCCGATCCTGTTTGCATCGACTTTGTATTCGGCTGCATGTTTGCGAACATAAGCAATCGCATTTCTTCCGTCAGCGATTACAAGTGGCATAACCTTACTTACATCATCATCAAATTCTTTTTTACCCATTTTCGCAGCGAATTCAGCCGTTGGGTCAGTTGAAAGCACATGAACTAATCTGTATTTTAAAACAAAACAGGTAACCCCTTTTTGTACCAGCCATTTTGCAACATCTAATCCTTCGCTGTTAATAGACAGAGCATGAAATCCGCCACCGGGAGCAATGATAACTGCAGTGCCATTTGCTTTGCCTGCTTCAGGTTCGAAAACTGTAAGTGTTGGCCTGGTCACATTGTAAACAACCTTGGTCTGCCACATGTTGTTATCATTCTCTGCTTCATTCCAGTTCCAGCTTTCTGAACCGGGTGCAGGACCATCATACAGAGGAACTACTTTTTGCTGTGCAATTATTGCAGTAAATAAAAATGTAATAAGACTGAGAAAGAAAATTCTTTTTTGCATCTGGCAAGTTTTGTGAATGAAAAATTATTTGTAGCTCAACCCGAAACCAAATTTATACAGAGGCCCTTTTGAATCGTAAGGAAGATCTTCTTTTTGATTACGGACTGCTTCCATTGATGAAGGTAACTCAAAAGGAAGTTTACCGCCCGGTTTTGCTTTGCCAAAAATTACATCCAATACTGCTGCATCGCTTGCGCCAAAATCAGCAAACAAACCTTTTGCAGCAGCATTTATTTCAGGTATCACCGCCGGCCGGTCAAGATTTATATCAACAATTGTTGGAACTGTTTTTAATAATTGAAGAATGCTATCCTTTTCTTTCCCTTTAAAATCAAGATCACCGTGATGGAACATTCTTGCCATCATGATGGGTGATTCAACCGGGTAATAAGGAGTGTTTAGTCTTACGATGGCAAAATCTGCTTCTTCGGGTTTTGAAACAACAGTTCCATATAACGCCGTAACTTTTGCGTCAATATTTTTTACATAGATCTTTAAACTGTTTTGTTTTAAGGGCAAAACGTTGTTGTCATTTTTTAATAATGTCATTGCCCTGCGCTGAGAAGCTTCTGCAAGTTTTTTTGATTCCGGGTTACTGAACACAGCATCAACCTTGCTTTCATCAACAAAAGGGTTGTCAAACAATCCCAATTGAAATTTTTGTTTCAATAATCTTTTTACTGAAACATTGATCCTTGCTTCGGTAAGCTTTCCTGCTTTCACTAAACTAACAACATGCTCGGCGCAATTTTCACCACCGAATTGATCACAGCCGGCATCAATTATTTTTTTTACTCTTTCTTCCTCACTCAAATTTTCTGCTCCCCATGCACGGGCTGGCCAAACAGTGCCCATTAATTTTGCATCTGAAACCAAACCCCAATCTGTGCAAACAACTCCGTCATATTTATATTTTGTTCTTAATAAACCTGTGATGATATCTTTATTAAATGCCATCGCAACTTCCTCACTGGTTTGGCCAACAGGAACTCCGTAATAAGGCATGATCGCAGCAGTTCCTGCTTCGAATGCTGCTTCAAACGGGATCATATGATATTTAAAATTATTGCCGGGGTAAACCTGTCCTTTTTGAAATGGAAAATGCGGATCCAATCCTTCTTTTTGAGGACCACCACCTGGAAAATGTTTTGTCATGGTAGCTACACTATTGGGTCCGAGCTTCTCACCCTGGTAACCCAGAATATATGCTTTTACCATTTTAGCTGATAGATTAGCATCCTCACTAAATGAGCCTGAAGTACGGGGCCAACGGGGTTCTGTTGCAAGGTCAATTTGCGGATGAAGAGTTTCCCGGATACCGACGGCCATGTATTCCTTTCTTGCAATTTCAGCAAACTGTCTTGTCAAATTTTCATCGCCTATAGCGCCAAATCCTAATGTTTCACACCATTGCGAAAAACTAACTGCTGTCATAGCAAATATAGAGCTGCTGAAATGATTTCGTGGGTCGCTGGCTATTGTAATAGGAATGCCAAGACGTGTAGAATCTTCGGCATATTTCTGCATACTGTTGTACCATTTTGCCAAAGCATTAGGTGAAGGAACAGCCCAAAGATTAAAATGGTTCATCTTTTTTTCACGCATAATCTTTAATGCGTTTGGGGCAAATGCAAACATGCCGGTGGCTGGTTTATCTTCTATCGAGCCATCATCATTTACTCTTGCTCCGTTAATAAACATCATACCGGCCTTTTCTTCAATGGTCATTTGTTTTATGAGATTATTAATTCTTTTTTCGATGGGCTGTGACTTGTCTTCATACACATCCATCTTTCTGTTTTTATTCAGGTCGCGGTAAGCAGGAGGAGTTTGTTTGTAGTTAAAAGAAATAAATAAGATAAACAGCAAAGCAGCTAAACCGAAGGGCATCAATCGTTTCATGATAAAGAATTTTGTTTGTAAAAATTTCTCTTCGTGGATAAGGGGAGTTTACCGGGTGCAGAATTTTCGGACGATAAAGTTCAGTAGAAAAATCCGGTAGAGAGTTGATAATTATCAAATATTATTTCTGCGACCTGATCCTGCTTAATGTCTCCAATGTAATGCCAAGGAAAGAAGAAATGTAAGTAAGCGGTACCCTTTGTACTATTTGCGGTGTTGTTTGCAATAGTTTTTCATATCGCTGTTGCGCCGATTCAAACTGTATAGAATCCATCCTGATCTGTGAAAGTATCAAGGAGGCAGTTACCATTTTCCTTAATAGTCTTTCTACATCATGGTATTTATCTGCCAGGCTCATAAAATCATCATGATGGATGCCATACACTTCAGATGGCTCGATGGTTTGAATGATAAGATGACTGGGCGTACGTTGAAAAAAACTGGTGATGGAAAGAAAGAATTGATCATCCATTGCGAGCCATTCTGTTATCTCTTTTCCATTTTTATAATAATAAATTCTTGCTACTCCTTTTTTAATAAAATAGATATAGTCAGAAACTGTGTTTTCTTTTAAAAGGAAAAAGTCCTTTGTAGTTGACCAATGTTTCCAGGTATTGACAAAAGTATTCATGCTTTCATCTGAAAGAGGAGAGATAGCAGAAATGGCTTTGCGTAGTGATTCCACAGAAAGAATTTCACCGGAAATTTAGTCAAATATCTGCTTGTATCCACAGGTCATGATTTAACCACAATAGTGCTGGAAAGTGTATAGCCATCCGTTGTATTTCCTGTTACTGTTGCCATTTGCTCTGATAAGCTATCGGCAAAAACATTGTCTCTGTTGTTCGGTGTATCTGCCATGCCGCGGGAAGCATACAATGATGATGAATAAACTTTACCGGAAACATCTTCAGGAAAAGCAACCTGTGTTACAAGCAATGACTTTCCGGCCTTATCAAAAATTTCTATATGAATATGTGGTGCCCTGCCATGATACCAACCCGGATAAATGGAAAGAAAAGAAACCCGTCCATTTGTATCTGTCGTTTGTCTGCCTCTCAAAAAATGCGCTGCGGTAAAATCATTTCTTTGCATTGGATTATTACCATATTCGGAATAATTTCCATCCTTATCACAATGCCAGACATCAACATTAGCTTCTGCAAGCGGTTTACAATTATTGGTCTTGTCCACTATGGTAAGATTGACCAACAATGCAATCCCTGTTCTGTCTGATTTAATATTTGCCTGCATCATTTGTGATGGGGTCTTGGTAGGAAAAGGGCCTTTGGTTTCCCGTGGAGAGACATTGCAATCATTACCTGGTTCAGTTTGTTTCTTATTATCGCCTGCAAGTGCTGCGCCTGTAAGTATTGTTGTCAGCCCAAAGATGCCGTTTTTGAGAAATTTTTTTCTTTCCATATAGCGATTTTAAAATTCAAGCCCATTCTGCTTCTTTAATAGACGTAAACCTGGTTTTTATCCTTCGAAGTAATGCAGAAAAACTGTTAAACGGCGAAATGTAACGATGAAATTACCAAGGTCATCAAAAAATAAAACGGATACCAACTGGTATCCGTTAGAAAAATTTTGAATTGAGAACTTATTTTGGAATATCAAAGATCTTTGGATCGATCTCTTTATTCACTTCTACTTTGTCAATTTTCTGTGTGTATTGAAACATGCCAAGGTCAACACTTTTTGTATAAGCCAATACCACGCCGAAATCTGTTTTTTTATGATCAGAAAAAGTTGTTGTAACGTCAACGGCTTGTCCCATCGATTCACTCTTCATAATACTTTTTGTAAGATAATAGGTAGTTGGATTTATAAAGTAATAAGTTTCGTTTCCGTCAGCAGTTACTTTTATTTTAAAATCCCCACCTTCTTTACCCAACAATTCTGCTTTATATCCTTTTGTTGAATAATCGATCAATGCACCGCCAATATATATCATAGGTTTGGATGATTTAAAAGCTTCATCAGGAATTGCTTGTGCATCCGTGCCACCCATCATTGGGTTTATCATCCAACCTCCTTTATCAGTTAAACACTGAATAATATTTGATCCGTTGAACTCTACTTCAGATTTGAATCCTTTTCCTTCAAGCAGATACTCTTTTTGAGTTACTGAACTGCCCATTACTTCCATGGAGTTTTCAGTGTAAACTGATTTTACCTGGCTCAGCTTATCTTTTCCGCCGATGGCTTCAACATGTTTGCTGATAACCTCATCAACTGTTTGTGCATTCAGTGCCGATACAGTTACTGTTGCTAAAACAAGGAACAAAATTTTTATGCTTTTCATTTCAGATTTTTTTGTGAGTGTCCCATTATTGGGCGGTGAAATTACAGTTTCTTTTAAAATAAACTGAGATGAATTTTGGAGCTATTGGGTTGCAGGAGATATGAAATTCCAGGTTGGCTAAACATTGACCGCCTTTATAATGCCTCTTTTCCGATAACTTTAAAGAATGAAGCGGAAGAGATTTATTCAATCTTCGTTTGCAGCAGTATCGGCTTCCTTTTTGCCGGCCTTGCCTCAGTTTCCTGTTTCTGATGATGAAACCTTGTTTATTTCTCCGCCTGCTTTAAAAACAGGAGATATTATTGGCATCACTTCACCAGCGGGGTATATTACTTCAGAGGAGATTCAATCGGCAGTAAAGAAAATGGAGAGCTGGGGCTATAAAATAAAGATCGGTGAAACAATAGATAAAAGAGATTTCACTTTTGGTGGGACTGATGAAGAAAGAACGAAGGATCTTCAGCAAATGCTTGATGATCCGAAAATAAAAGCCATCATGTGTGCAAGAGGAGGTTATGGCGCTGTGCGGATCGTTGATAAACTGAACTGGGAAAAGTTTAAACTAAAGCCAAAGTGGATGATCGGTTTCAGCGACGTTACTGTTTTTCATTCTCACCTCAATAAAAACTTAGGCATTGCTTCTATTCATTCTAAAATGTGCAACAGCTTTCCTGATGATTGGAGTTTGGCAGAGTCGATACAAATTGAGACGATAGATTCGATTCAGCAGGCTTTGAGTGGGAAAAAAATGAGATATATAGCAACTCCGAACTCACAAAATAAGTTGGGAACAGCGGAAGGAGTTTTGATTGGAGGCAATTTAAAGACCCTTGAAACATTAGCCGGAACAAAGTCAGATATAAATACAACTGGTAAAATTTTGTTTGTAGAAGATACAGGCGAGTACATGTATAATGTTGATCGTATGTTCTGGAACCTGAAACGAACAGGAAAATTATCTCAGTTAAAAGGATTGATAGTTGGGGGATTCAAAATTAAAGTTGACCCGGATGCTGATGATTTTGGAAAAACATTGCATGATGTTGTTTTGGAAAAAATAAAAGCATATAAATATCCTGTATGTTTTGATTTTCCAGTCGGGCATCAGAAAAATAATTATGCTTTGAAATGCGGAGTAAAACATAAACTTGAAGTAAAAACAGATTTTGTAAGTTTAAAAGAGATTTAAATTAAGATCGATATGATAAAAATTCCTCCCTATTTACAGAAAGGCGATACGATTGGATTGGTTTGTCCGGCGGGTTTAATGCCTGTAGAAAAAGTATCAGAATGTATTCGTGTGATAAATGAAGATTGGGGTTTTACAACTAAAGTGGGAACCACAGTTGGCAGACAGTATCATTATTTTTCGGGAACAGATGAAGAAAGATTGGAGGATTTTCAGCACATGCTTGATGATGATAATGTAAAAGCCATTTTATGTGCAAGAGGCGGCTATGGCATTGGTCGCATCATTGATAAAATAGATTTTACAAACTTTAAAAGAAACCCGAAGTGGATCATTGGCTTTAGTGATGTGACGGTTCTTCACTCACATATTTACCGAAATTATTATGTCTCTACACTGCATGCACCAATGGCAAATGCTTTTAATAAAGAAGGATATAAAAATGAATTTGTACAATCCTTGCGTCATGCATTGGAAGGAAAAAAGATCAAATACCAGGTTGCGCCACATGAATTCAATAGAAAAGGAGAGGGGATCGGGGAATTAGTTGGTGGCAATCTTGCATTGCTGGCTCATTTGGTTGGCACTGGATCAGATCTTAAAACAAAAGGAAGAATACTTTTTATTGAAGATGTAGGTGAATATTTATACAATGTTGACAGGATGATGTACCAGTTGAAACGAAGCGGGAAACTTGATAAATTGGCTGGATTGATCGTTGGCGGGTTTACAGATATGAAAGATACAGAAATGCCATTCGGGCAAACAGTTCATGAAATTATTCGAGATGCAGTTACTGAATATAATTATCCTGTTTGTTTTGATTTTCCGGTAAGTCATGAAAAGGAAAACTATGCATTGAAGACAGGAGTGGGGTATAAGTTGAAAGTTGGGAAGAGTAAGGTAATGCTGGAAGAATAGTTTTCAATCTTTCAGTAAAGAATCCAGCTTACTGATTGTCTCTTTGAATTCAAAAAGATCATTATGCTCGCCATTTTTAATAGTGACAAACTCATCTCCGGGTTTTAAAAATTTCTTTAACCTTTCTGCATTGCTGTAACGAATCACATCGTCATCAGTTCCATGAAAAATCATAATAGGTGCTTTTATATTTTGAAGATAGCGATGTGTTGGAATTTTATAATGTATCATCCAGTCAACAGGATAAAAAGGAAAATATTGTTTCATTAAAGAAGGAAAATCATGATAAGGCGTTTCAAGGATCAATTCTTTGCAAGATTCTGTTGAGGCTAAATGTGCAGCAATGCCTGTACCCATGCTTTTTCCGTAAATAATAATACTGTCTGTGCTAAAACGTGAACGGGCAAGTTTATACATATAGCCGGCCCAGTCGTATAAATTTTGTTCAGTGAATTTGCCGGTACTTTTTCCAAATCCTGGATAATCGATCAGCCAAACCTCATAACCATGGCGGGTGAAGTAGGGCGGATATTTTGCATACCAGGAAATGTTTCTTTTATTTCCATGAAAGTACAGTACTACGCCTTTTGTAACTGTATCAGTAGAAAAAAATTGAACAATATTCAAATTTGAATTTTCAGTGATCGGAATATTTACATCCCTATGCTTTTCAGTAAAATCGTATTTGTGTTCTTTTTTTAAGGTTACCGGGTGAAAAAGAATATAGTCTTGTAAAAAATACAAAGCAATGCCGCCGATGATATAGATCGCCAGGAGAATTTTAAACCACTTCCAGATCTTCCTGTAATTAATTTTCATTCCGGCAAAGATGAAAACAAAAAAGGACATGAACGAATCATGTCCTTGTATTAAACCTATATCGGCCCTATAATTGACTGTAATAATTTCTCAACCTGCCGGTCATATTGCTGTTTATTTCATTTATGATACAGCGCATTATTTCATCTTCTCGCGGAGGATATTCCTGGCGACGGTTTACAAGTTGTTTGTCGCTTTCACTTAATGCTCTTTCATCACCTGTATATGTAGAGAATTCAGAATACCAATTATGATTTCCACGAATATCATCACTCCACAACCAACGTCCGCTTGCATCACGAACACTTATCTGCAGATTACCTTCTGACAGCATTGATCTTTTAGTGGTCTTAATTTTTGCAAAGACCTTTTTATATTCTTTTACAATTGAATCAGGACGGTAAACAGTTTCTTTCACTATTACATCTTTTGAAACTTCCCTCATGCTGTTTTCATCTCTTGTTCTACCAATATTAAAAGTGTTGAAACGAAAATCAACAAACTGATCAGGTTGAATATTGCGATTGTCTGCATCCCATGAGCTATAGAATTTCACGAACCTGTTACCGGTGTTATATTGCAGTTGGCGAACAAGGTCATTTTCAAAATTTCTTATTTCAATATCATTATATGAGCTGTACCTGTAATGATTGCTTTCAATTGGCATTACCACAACGTTGATAATTGCATTTTGGTAAGCCTCATTTCTCATATTGATGAAAGTAAGATCGGCTGGTCTGTAACGTAACGCAACTTCAAATTCATTGTAAGCATTTCTGTAACTCATTTTATCATTTCTACCCATCCATTGCATACCACGGTCATATCTTACTTCGGCAGCTTTATCAGCGTAGGTATACAGGTAGGAAGAATAATCTGTTGCTTTTACAACATCCATTGCTTCCGGCGAACGATGTATTGCTTCATACAATCTTTGCAATGATGCATACTCACTGTATATCCATTCCCACTTTAATTCATTTGTATTATCATTAAGCTGACGAATACGGGTTTCATGATCGTTTACAGCATATTGATAAGCGCTTTGCAGAAGAGACTTCATCTCATTGTCTGGTTTCTTTTGTAGCTTTTTCACGGCTAACTCAACAGCTTCATCATAATTTCCTTTATCATAAAGTTTGGAAGCGGTTTTACAGCCGGTAAACAAAACAAAACCAATAAGAGCAACTAATGTGTAAATTTTTCTCATATATACCTCCATTTACAAGTAAGACGTTCAAACAGTAAACCATTGAAATCTAAAAGCTGTTAATTAAAACTTTCTTAACAATCAGAGATTTGACTAAAGCCCCTTTAATAGCCAGCCGGCAGGGTTTAGTATTTCAAAATATCTCTTACAAAATTGTGGTACTCATCAAAAGAAGGAAGGTCGTTATGATGCCCGCCATGAATGCGTATAAGTGTAATTAAATGCGGGTTGAACTTTTGCAGTTTTTCGCTATGAGTAATTGGTATCAGCAGATCTTTTGTTCCATGTATTATATAGGTATGGCATTTTACCTGTTGTATCCATTTATCAGTTCTTAAATGAAAACGTAAAACAAGTCGCACCGGTAATATCGGTAAAAATCTTTCTACTACTTTTATAAAACTATAATAAGGCGCATCAAGAATTAAATAGCGGGGATTGTTATCAGCAGCCAGCTTACTCGCAAAGCCACTTCCCATACTGCGGCCATAAATAATGAGATGATCTTCTTTGTACTGTTCTCTTAATTTTTCATAAATGAATTGCATGTCGCTGAGCATTTCTTTTTCGCTTCGTTTGCCGGTACTTTTCCCAAACCCCCGGTAATCAACAAGCACTACATCATAATCATAGCGATAAAAATCTCTGGCATATTTTGCCCAGCCTTTTATACTTCTTGTATTGCCATGGAAATAGAGGATTAATCCTTTTGGATTTTCCCGATAGAAATGCAGACCGTTAATTCTTACTCCTGGTTCTATATCAAAAAAATATTCGCGGAAAGGGGCATCGTATTTAAATTCAAAATCCTGTTTTAATTTTTCAGGTTTAAATATGAATTTCTCCTGGAAAAAATAAGCGAGAACCGAAAGCAGGATAATTCCACCAACAATATAATAGATGAAATGTGGCAAGGTGAATGCAGTTAAAGGCAAAAGATAATTGTTTTCTATGAAACAACTTTGCTTAATCCAGGATCCTTCGCAGGGGAAGTCTTTCAACTTCGCCAATTATGAGTGGGAATTTTTCAACCGTCACATTACTTTGATCAAGCCCAAAACCCTTTTCTTCAGAAAGACTGATCTCCTTGAGCCAGAAATAAAAATTCATAACAATGCGTTCAAGAAAAGGAAGCTCATTATCGTGACTCAGGTATTTCTCCATTACTATGAATTGGAAGTCGCCGGTAGCTTTTGCTTTGCTGTCAGCGGTTTCATATTTTGATGAGATATTTATTTCCCTGTTTGCAACCAAGGCTTCCACTACTTGCCGGAATAAAATATGAATACGTGGCTGTATCCTGAAGCCTAATTTGAAATCGACACGAATAATATCATTCGGAATGATGTGCTCAACCTTAAATTCACTGGTGTACGGATCATCCATTGTATCTACATGCACAAACCAATATATATCGGCACGTTTTGGTTTTTTATTTAAAATAGAATAGATGATCTTATGCTCGATCTCTTTCGGATTATCAGCGCTGGTAAGATAGACAAGGTGAGTTCCATATTTTGCTATCGATTTATCCATGCTTAGTTCCTGAATTTTTGAAATATAAGTTTCAAGGCGAACAAATTCCACATAACGATTCTTGATCCTTCTTGCCCGATACCAGATATACATTGTAAAGAATAGCAAGCCACCCACAATGGATGCGACATAACCGCCATGCGGAAATTTTTCGAGATTAGCAACGAGAAAAGATACTTCGATAGTAAAATATACAGCGAGATAAAGATAAATGAGCACTGGCTTGGCTCTTCGCAAAACAAGAAAATTTGCAAACAGAATTGATGTAGCGATCATGCAAAGGGTGATCGCAAGACCATAAGCTCCTTCCATACTTGATGAACGCTGGAAATAAAGTACAACAGAGACGCATCCGACATACAATAAGAAATTTATCGCCGGTATATACAATTGCCCTCTTTCTTCGGATGGATACCTGATCTTGAATTTCGGCCAGAGGTTCAGACGCATTGCTTCACTTATCAATGTAAATGACCCGGAGATCAGGGCCTGGCTGGCAATGATTGCAGCAGCAGTGGCAATTGCAATTCCAATAATTCTAAATCCTTCCGGCATGATGCCGTAAAAAGCATTTAATTGCGATACATCAAAATTCTGTCCTTCATAATTCGCAAGCAGCCATGCACCTTGTCCCACATAGTTTATGATCAAACATGATTTTACAAAAATCCATGATACCCTGATATTGCCACGGCCGCAATGACCAAGATCACTATATAAGGCTTCAGCACCTGTAGTACATAAGAACACAGCCCCAAGTATCCAAAAACCTTTGGGATAATTAATAAGAAGATCAAAAGCATAATATGGATTCAGCGCCTTAAAAATATGCAGGTCATCAAGGAAATGAAGTGAGCCCATTACTGCGAGCATTAAAAACCATATCAGCATTATCGGCCCGAAAAGTTTGCCAATAGAAGCAGTGCCGAATTGCTGTAAAAAAAATATAACTGTAATAATTCCAAGAACAATCAAAACAATTGTTCGCTGATGGATATTGCTGAAACGAGGTATTTGCCGTAAACCTTCAATGGCTGATGTGATAGAAATGGGAGGGGTGATCATACCATCAGCAAGCAATGCGGCTCCGCCGATCATGGCGGCAGCAACCAGCCATTTTTTTCTTCTTCTTACTAAGGCGTATAAAGAAAAAATTCCACCCTCACCGCGGTTATCAGCTTTTAAAGTAAGTATTACGTATTTAATTGTAGTTTGTAATGTCAGCGTCCAAATGATACAGGAAAGACTCCCGATAATCAGTTGCTCTGAAACGATCTTTGAACCAATGATAGCATTAAATACATAGAGAGGTGAGGTGCCAATATCTCCGAAAATTATACCAAGGGCTACTAATAAACCTACCGGAGAAACTTTTTTAATATTTAAAGACATAGATGCGACCCGGAGCAGTTTTCAAATGGCGGGTCTTTAAAATGATGGACAAAAGTAATAAAGTGAAAATGAAAGAGGCGGATTTATTTTTTCATCTGGTTTGAAATTGCAGCTAATTATCGGGAGTAACATATGTAAGAAAAGGTTTCTGTTGGGATAAATAAATAATAAGATTGAGTTTATTCTTCTTCCACAATTCTTTTCAATTTTACAGAAGATACCGGCGCAACGATTAACGGGAATTTTTCAACCGTTACGGTTGACAGATCCAAGCCAAAACCTTTTTCTTCAGATAAGCTTATTTCTTTCAGCCAGAAATAAAATTTCATTACCACTCTTTCCCAGAAAGGAAGTTCATTATCCTGGCTTAAATATTTTTCCATTACTATAAACTGGAAATCGCCAACAGTGTTACTGCGTTCCAGACTTTCATAGCGGCTGTAAATATTCACTTCTTTGTTTGCCACAAGATCTTCCACCACTTTTCTAAACATCAGATTTATTCTTGGCTGCACCCTGAAGCCAAGCCTGAATTCAATCCGGATAATATCGTTTGGTATAATATGATCCACTTTGTATTCACTTGTGTAAGGATCATCCAGCGTATCAACATGTACAAGCCAATAAATATCGGCACGCTTTGGTTTTTTATTTAGTATAGAATAAATGACTTTATGTTCTATCTCTTTTGGATTATTGGCGCTGGTCATATATACGAGATGCGTTGCATATTTCGGCACCGACCTGTCATTACTCAGTTCTTGTATTTTAGGGATATAATGTTCAAGCCTTACAAATTCAACATATCGGTTCTTGATCTTTCTTGCCCTGTACCATATATACATGGTTATAAATAAAACTCCGCCAATAATAAATGAAACATAACCGCCGTGAGTAAATTTATTAAGATTCGCCGCAAGAAATGATAATTCCACAGTAATATAAACTATAAGATAAAGTACGATCCATTGTCGCGGTGCTCTTTGTGTAAATAAGTAATAGGAGAAAAGGGTTGTATTCATCAACATACCGAAGTTGATGGTAAGACCGTATGCAGCCTCCATGTTCTGAGCTTTTTGAAAATACAGTACAACGCCGCAACAACCGAGAAACAATAACATATTTACAGCCGGAATAAATAACTGGCCCTTTTCTTCAGTTGGATAATTGATCTTGAGTTTTGACCAGAGGTTTAATCGCATTGCCTCACTAATAAGTGTAAATGATCCCGAGATCAAAGCCTGGCTGGCCACAATAGTCGCTGCCGTGGCAATAATAATTCCTATTAACCGGAACCCGTCGGGCATAATTGCATAAAATGGATTTGTATTGGGATCGATTGAAGAACCGGTATGATTCAGCAACCATGCACCTTGCCCCAGGTAATTCAGGATAAGACTTGATTTTACAAATATCCATGACATGCGGATATTGCTTCTTCCGCAATGGCCAAGGTCACTATACAAAGCCTCGGCGCCGGTGGTACAAAGAAACACTGCGCCAAGTATCCAAAATCCCTGCGGATATTGTGTAAGCAGCTTGAAAGCATAGTAAGGATTAAAAGCCTTTAATACTCTTATATCATCCATTATATGACTTAATCCAAGTATGGTTAGCATAGTGAACCAAACAAGCATCACGGGTCCAAAAAAACGACCAATTGCGGAAGTGCCGAATTGTTGTAAAAAAAATAGTATAACAAGAATGCAAAGAACTATTCCTACAATTGTCCATTGACCAATATCATTAAAAACCGTTATTTGTTTAAGCCCTTCAATAGCTGATGTAACAGAAATAGGTGGAGTAATAATTCCTTCAGATAAAACAGCGGCACCACCCATCATTGCCGGTATTACCGCCCACTTGCCATGCCTGCGTACCAGCGCAAACAAAGAAAACATTCCACCTTCACCGTTATTATCTGCTCTTAAAGTAAGGATAACATACTTTATAGTGGTTTGCAATGTTAGCGTCCAGATAATACAGGATAAGCCGCCAAGGATCAGGTCTTCGGAAATAACTTTTCCTTTTATAATGGCGCTAAAAACATATAAAGGAGAAGTGCCGATATCTCCGTATATAATACCGACGGCAACAATTAAACCAGCGAGTGTGACTTTATTGGTGGGGATTCTCACGAAAAAAAAAATTTCTTTTAGCCCGTACAGATAAGGTGTACGAATCAACCATCAAAGGTATATGTAAAAAGAAATAATTCAAATCAGGAAACTTGCAAATAGCAATACGGCCTGTTTTTTGTAAAATAAATATCCGTTTCTGACAAATATTTCCCCATTCATGTAAAAAAGTAAAAAACTGCATCTTTATCATTTCATGTTGGATAGAATTGCACAACATCCTGTAACTTTAATAAGTAAAAAATAATTTTCATGAGATCCCTGTGTTTGCTTGTTTTCCTGTTTTTTTCAATGGCTTTATTTAATTCTGTAAATGCCCAGCGAATTCTTATTTCAGAACCTGACAGGGACGATTCTCGCCGGATGAACTTTGAGATAATTGGAAAAATAGGAAACAATTATCTTATTTATAAAAATATCAGGAGCGATAATTTCATTTGCCTTTACGATAATGAAATGAAATTGATCAAGCGGGTAAAGCATGAATACCTTCCTGATGAAAGAATGATCAATGTGGATTTTTTCCCCTACACCGATTTTATTTACATGATTTATCAATACCAGAAAAGGAATATTGTGCATTGCTTTGCAGTAAAGCTGGATGGCATGGGTAATAAGATAACAGAACCTGTTGAGTTGGACACTGCCTTGATCGGTGGTTCTGCGAACAATAAAATATATACAACACTCTCAAGTGAAGACAAGCAAAAAATCATCATTTTTAAGATCAACAGCAAAAACAGGGACAAATTTGTTATCACTACTAAACTCTTCAACGATAAACTGGAGCTTCAGAAAAAGACGATTCTCACAATGCCAATGGAAGAACGCAACGATCACCTTGGTGAGTTTGCATTGGACAACGAAGGCAATCTTGTATTCACAAAATTTTATCGTACTTCAAACGAAAGCATTTCAAAGGCCTACATGATATTAAAAAGAGCCGAACAAGATAGCTTCACTTACTATCCTCTCAACCTTGAAAAAATGTATCTCGATGAATTAAGAATTAAGGTTGACAATACTAACCAGCGTTACCTGCTCAGCGCTTTTTATTATAATCAGAAGCGGGGGAATATTGAAGGAATGTATTTTCTGGCAATGAATAAAAATAGCTGGAAGCCCGGGTTGGAAAAATCATTTGTATTCACGGAAGATCTTCGCCAGGAAGCAAAAGGTGAGTCAAACATGAAAACAGCTTTCAATGATTATTTTATAAGAAACATTATTATAAAAAAGGACGGCGGATTTTTGATAGATGCTGAAGCTTATTATACAACTTCCCGTTCTTCTGCATGGAACCGCTGGGATTATATTTATGGTTCCCCATTTTCCTATCCGTATGATTATTATTTCTATTCACCATATTATTCTTCGTGGTGGTGGCGGCGCAGCGGCACCAGCAACCAGGCGGTAAGGCATCATGCAGATAATGTGGCTATTTTTTCATTTACTAATAAAGGCGACCTTGAATGGAGCAATGTTATAAGAAAAGATCAGTTTGATGATGAATCGGATGACCGCATTTCTTACAACGTAGTGAATACCGGCGGGCAATTGCATTTTCTTTTTAACCTGCAGGAAAAAAGAAACCTGTTACTGAATGATTTTTCATTATCTCCAAATGGACAGATCAACCGCAATCCAACGTTGAAAGGACTTGATAAAGGGCATGAATTCTTGCCCAAATATGGAAAACAGATCAGTGCAAGACAATTTATTGTGCCATGCTTTTATCGTAATTATATTTGCTTTGCAAAAATTGAATTTAACTAATAAGTGAGTGGTAAGTTGTGAATGGTGAGCAGGATTCATATGCAATTCAACTTCTTTACTCGCAACTGACAACTCACAACTGACAATCCATTATCTGTGATCGGCCAATTTAAACAAAAGACACCGGCTAACATTCTTTTCCTGTTTGTGATGGGCATACTTATCAAGCTGCCGATCTTCACAAACCCGGCTCCTCCGCCTGAACCCGGCGAAAATGCAGCCATCCTCTATCGTGAATTTGTTTTCTTTATAAAATCACTTGGCAATAATGACGGAGTGCTTTTTGCAGTGATCACTTACTCCATTTTATTTACACAGGCATTGCAGCTAAATAGTCTTATTAATAAGAACCGCATGATGCAGCGGTTGAATTTTTTGCCGGCCACAGCATACCTGGTTATTACTTCATTAAAACCTGAATGGAATTATTTCAGTGCGCCGCTGCTGGTGAATAGTTTAGTGCTGCTAATCTTTGCAGGACTTTTCAGTATTTCCAATCAGTATAGTATTAAGAGTACAGTTTATAATATCGGTGTTGCAGTTGGTATCAGCTCGTTCATTTTTTTCCCATCGGTAATTTTATTTTTCTGGTTGATTTTTGCTTTGATGGTAATGAGAAGTGTAAGATTTAATGAATGGCTGATCTGCTTGCTTGGTGTTACCACTCCCTATTATTTTTATGCAGCGTACCTGTTTTTTTCTGATAGCTGGTCATGGCCCCATTTGTTCCAGCCGATCAATATTGCCATGCCTTCGCCGGGGCAATCTTTGTGGCTGGCGATAGGAAGTATTTTACTCATTATTCCGTTTCTAATTGGAGGTTATTTTGTGCAGGAAAATTTAAGAAAGATGCTGATCCAGGTTCGGAAGAACTGGAGCCTGATGCTCATCTATCTTCTCTTTGCGCTTTTTATTCCGTTTTTAAATAATACTTCTACCGGTTTTGAAAACTGGATTTTGATAATTGTTCCGTTTGCCGCTTTTCATGCATGTACTTATTTATACCCGCCACAGCGATGGATACCGGCTGTTATTTTCTGGTTATCTATAGCTTTTGTACTTGTTTACCAATATGGCGGCCCGGGATGGGGTTAGAATTTCAGATTAAAGATTTTGGATTTAAGATTTATTCAAGAATGTGAATAGTTTTTTACAAATCTGCAATCTAAAACCTGAAATCTAAAATATCTTTGCAGCTTAAATAAACTTACAATATGAAATTCGGCGTCGTTGTTTTTCCGGGCTCCAATTGCGACAGGGACATGCATGATGCATTGAAGTATGATATGGGACAGGAAGTAATTATGCTCTGGCACAAAGACAAGGATCTAAGCATGTTTTCAACAGAAGATTGTATCATTTTACCTGGCGGATTTTCTTATGGAGATTATTTGCGTTGCGGCGCTATTGCCCGCTTCAGCCCAATGATGCAAAGTGTGATCGATTTTGCAAACTCAGGCGGAAAAGTTTTCGGTGTATGTAATGGGTTTCAGATTCTTTGCGAATCCCATCTTTTACCCGGTGCATTATTGCGCAACGGGCATCAGCAATTTGCCTGCAAAAATGTTTTTCTTACAAATGATACAGGCAAGGTTTATAAAATACCAATTGCCCATGGCGAAGGCAGATACTATGCCGATGAAAAAACGCTTGATCAATTAGAAGCAAACGGGCAGGTGATATTTTATTATTGCGATGAAAAAGGCAGGATAAAAACCGGCGCAAATCCAAATGCTGCTATCAAAAATATTGCCGGAATTTGCAATGCAAACAGGAACGTTTTTGGCATGATGCCTCATCCGGAAAGGGCTACTTCTGAGGTGCTTGGCAATACAGATGGCCGGGAAATCCTTAAAAACCTGTTAATGAGCGAGGTTTTGGTAGGCTAAGCGGATGATTTGTACATAAATTCCTGTTATTCGTCAAATTTCATACAAACACTACGCAATTCTTTTCCAATATTTGTGTGAGAATTTTAGCAAAAGCATAAAACGTTTCTACCGATTTTTGCATCTTAAAAGAAAAAAGTATGAAGGCAGTATTACTTAGCATTTTCTTGTTTGGCGTGATGACTCTTTCAGCTCAAAACCCTGTGAGCTGGACATTTACTTCAAAAAAACTGGCAAATAATTCTTACGAAATACACATGACCGCAACTATGGAAAAAGGATGGCATTTGTATTCGCAAACTCAACCGGACGATGCTGTAGCAGGCCCTACAACTTTCACAATAACCAGTAATCCCTTAATTGAACTTGTTGGAAAAATAAAAGAGGTGGGTAAAATGGAAAAATTTCATGATAAGGAACTGGAAATTTCTGCGAACCAATATTCACAGACTGTAAATTTCATTCAGACAATAAAATTAAAAGGCAAAGTAAAAACAAGCTTTAGCGGAAGTGTAGAATACCAGACATGTGATGATAAGAAATGCCTGCCACCGAAAACTGTAAATTTCAAAGTTGCTTTGGATTAACGTGAGATAAATTTTATTTTACATAAAACGAGTTCCCTCTTACGAACTCGTTTGTTTTTTAAAATGCTGCTATGCAGGGAATCATTACAAGAATTTTAGTTTGCTTCTTCTCAATCTTTATTTCAATTGGCGCTTTCTCCCAGGATAGTTCTGTTTATAAATGGAACTACAGCAGCAAAAAAACCAGTGACGGGAAATATGACCTGATTTTTTCTACAGCCGGCGTTAGTAGCTGGCAACTATATGCTCCTAACCAGGAGATCAGCGGAGTAAAAACTGTTACTTTAGAATTTAAAGATTCAAGTATTATAATTGAAAATGTTTTTATTGAAGGAGGAGAATCAAAAACTTTTGTAAGCCCCATCTTTGAAGACACTGTAAAAGTTTATGAAGGACAAACAGAGTGGAAAATCCCAATAAGTATTAAAGGCGCTGTTCCGGCAAAGCTCCAGGGAAAACTATCTTATGCCTATGGAAATAATGATGCATTTGAAACTGAGTTCATAAATTTTAATGTGTCTATGGAGGGCGGTGTTGAAACAACTACCATCATCAAAGTTGCTTCAATAGATATTAAAAACCCTGTATCTCCATGTGGTGATGACGGCACAACTGATAAAAGTATTCTTGGAATTTTTTTATTGGGATTAGCCGGAGGTCTTATAGCATTACTTACACCATGTGTTTTTCCAATGATCCCTGTGACGGTTTCTTTTTTTACAAAAAAATCACATGCCAGAAAGAAATCAATTACAAATGCTGTTTTATACGGGTTCTTTATTTTTTTGATCTATGTTGCTATTACTATTCCATTTCATATCGCCAATAAAACAATAAGCCCCGAGATATTTAATAATATCTCAACCAATATGTGGTTGAATCTTTTGTTCTTCGTGATCTTCGTTGTATTTGCAGTTTCATTTTTTGGTTTTTTTGAAATAGGATTACCTGCGGGGCTTGCTAATAAAATGGATTCAAAATCAGGCTTGGGAAATTTGTGGGGTATCTTTTTTATGGCGGGCACATTGGCGATCGTTTCTTTCTCCTGTACAGGTCCTATTTTCGGCACATTGCTCGTGGGTGTTGCAGAGCAAGGTGCATGGCCGCTGACTGCAGGTGCAGCAGGGTTTGGTATTGCTATTGGCTTGCCATTCGCATTGTTTGCCATGTTCCCAAGGTGGCTTCACTTACTACCAAAATCCGGTGGATGGATGACAGAGCTGAAAGTTGTTTTAGGATTTGTTGAACTTGCATTAGCAGTTAAGTTTTTCTCAAATGCTGATCTTGTTCAGCAATGGGGATTTTTGAAAAGAGAAATATTTATTGGTTTATGGGTGATCATTTCTTTCCTCACCGTTTTATATTTATTGGGAAAAATCAAATTTCCACATAGCGGCCGCATTAAAAAGATCTCATTTGCACGGTTATTTTTTGTTTTTGTTTTTACTGCTATTGGAATTTACCTGATACCCGGAGTTACAAATACAGAATCTGCAAATTTGAAATTAATTAGTGGTGTGCCACCTCCTCTCTGTTACAGTGTATATAAACACCCCGTGAACTGTGCTGAGAAATATGAACCGATAAGAGACTACAACAAGGCTTTAGCAAGAGCAAAAACGGAAAACAAACCTGTGTTAATTGATTTTACAGGATGGAATTGTGCTAACTGCAGAAGAATGGAAGAAAAGGTTTGGAAGGATAGGACCGTGGACAGCCTGATGAGAAATGAATTTGTTGTTGTTTCATTATATGTGGATGAAAGGACCAAACTTCCGCTTACAGAACAAACAATTTATAAAAGCCCTGATGGCACTGAAAAACCGATCGTTACGATCGGTGATAAATGGGCAACATTTCAAACCCAGAATTTTGGAGCCGTATCCCAACCCCAGTATGCAATTATTTCAGCTCAAGAGATCGCATTGACAAAAACAAAATATTATACACCCGATGCTGATGAATTTGTTGAATGGCTCAAATGTGGCATAGATGCATATAAGAAGACAAGAAAATAAAAAACAAAAAACCCTTCTCAATGAGAAGGGTTTTTAATTAGGTGTCATTCTGTAAGAACCTGTCAGCAGGCAAGCAAGGTGAAAATTTCACTTTTGATTCTAACGGGAGATACAGAATGACAAGGGCTTGGGTTTTTTATAGTGCAATTTGTTTTTGAATCATTAGTTTGCGAAGATTGATAAGGCCATAACGCATACGACCTAATGCAGTATTGATGCTGCAATTTGTCATCGATGCAATTTCTTTAAAGCTCATATCGGCATAATGACGGAGAATGATCACTTCACGCTGATCTTCAGGAAGACGATCAAGCATTTCACGAACACGGTCGTGGCTTTGACGCTTCATCATTTTACATTCAGCGCTGTCTTCAGAAAAGTTGATCACTTCAAAGATGTCCTTATCATCACCATTTTTAATAGTAGGTGTTCTTTTCACTTTACGGAAATGATCGACACAAAGATTATGAGCAATACGCATGGCCCATGGCAGGAATTTACCTTCTTCAGTGTATCTCCCGCTACGCATGGTATCAATGATGCGGATAAAAACATCCTGGAAAATATCTTCGGCCAGATATTTGTCCTTTACTAAAAATAAAATGGATGTGTAAAGCTTGTCTTTGTGACGGAGCACAAGAATTTCCAAAGCTTCAGTGTTTCCTTCAACAAATAGTTGAATGAGATCGTTGTCAGTTTTTTTTGCAAATGCTTTCATAAACGGTTTTTGGTGGTAATTAGATATTGGTTTTGGTTTTCAGTATGTACGAATGCTAATAAAAACAATTAGTGTAGAAGTAGTAGAGTCAATAGGCGAGATTTTTTTTTGGTTGTCGGTTATTGTTTAACCGGACAATAAAATTAAGAGAAAAAGCACAACCGCCAACTACGGTAAATTGAATATCGAATTATTTTTTTAAATGAAATGTTAATGATTTCATTGATTTCTAACGAGTCAGCTTACATTTGTAGCCCCTGATGCAAAGCACAAAATCGAAAAACTCCGATACAAAATGGGTGAAAGTACCCGGCGGCGATGTTATTTTTATTCGCGGTGCAAGGGTGCACAACCTCAAAAACATCAGTGTTGAGTTACCAAGAAACAAACTTATTGTGGTTACCGGCGTTTCCGGCTCGGGAAAATCTTCTCTAACTATTGATACATTATATGCAGAAGGTCAGCGTCGTTATGCCGAAAGCCTGAGTGCCTATGCAAGGCAGTTCCTGAACCGGATGAATAAACCTGATGTGGATTATATAAAAGGTTTGTGCCCTGCCATTGCCATAGAACAGAAAGTAGTAACCCGAACTCCGAGAAGCACGGTGGGCAGCTTGACGGAACTTTACGATTACTTAAAGTTGCTATTTGCCCGTATCGGAAAAACTTTTTCCCCGGTATCTGGGAAACAGGTAAAAAAAGATGATGTAAAAGATGTGCTTGATGCAATTAAGAAACTTAAAGAAGGCGATAAGGTCTACATACTGATTGCACTGAAGCAGCACAAGAACCGTGAACTGAAAGAAGAGTTGAACATTCTTGTACAAAAAGGTTTTTCAAGAATATACAGTCGGGAGTCGGGAGTTAAGAGTTCGGAGTCTGGAGAGATCATAAGAATTGAAGAGGCTTTAAATTTTTCTGATAAAGAATTGAAGCAAAAACTCACAACTCATAATTCACAACTCACAGCATTTGTTCTTGTTGATCGTATCGTAGTAAAAGAATTTGATGAAGATGATATTCATAGATTATCTGATTCAATAGGTACAGCTTTTTATGAAGGTGAAGGAGATGTTTATGT
>Ga0209797_10000007_pt1 | contig 99071 bp, 94 predicted proteins | sample DOMMetBare3Fresh_2_FD_187472 | JGI IMG/M metagenome (GOLD analysis project Ga0209797, IMG submission 187472) | Wetland sediment microbial communities from St. Louis River estuary, USA, under dissolved organic matter induced mercury methylation -... | ecosystem: Environmental > Aquatic >... | reverse complement strand
CGCCGACGGTGGCTGCGGGCGTGCTGGATGTTGCGGCTCGTTCGTTCACGGCTTCCGACGTGCTGGCGGGCGATTCTGTGCCGGGTGCGCAGTTTGATGTGGTGTACGGCAATGTCACCGCGCGCGCGGGCGATCTGCTCACCGTGCGCGGCGGCACCGTGATCCGCCGCGATGGCAGCGTGCGGTACCTCCGCGGCGACATCACGGTGCTGATCGGCCCCGACACGATCGTCACGCGCGACGGCGGCGGGCGGAACTTGCTGCGGCCCATCGCGATCTCGGTTGGCCAGCGCATCCATGCTTTCGGCCAGGTGACCGCCACGCCGACCGTGGAATCCCTGTCGCTTGACGCAACCGCCGGTCGCGTGCGCATGAAGCTGACGCATCTCGCCGGTCGCGTGGTTTCCGCGAACCCGGGCCAGGTGGACCTTGATCTCTTTGCGATCGACGACCGCCGGCCGGAGATCTTCGACTTCAGCGGCACTGGCACTTCCGCGGCGACGGACGCGGACCCGACCGACTATGAAGTTCTGACCGGCCCGCTGGATGTTCTGGGCCTGACGCCCGACTCCCCGGCCCGCGTGTACGGCTTCGTGACGCCCTTCGGCTTCGCGCCGCCGGACTTCATCGGCCGCACGGTCGTGGACTTCAGCGAACTGCGCGCCGAGCTCGGCGTCGGCTGGGGCGATGCCGGTACCGCCGCGCCGTTCCTCTCGATGGGCGTGGATGGACTGGTGGTGGATTCCGGGAATCCGGACCTTGGCCTGCGTCATCACATCCGCATCGGCTTCCAGATCATCGACATCACGGGGCTGGCAACGCCTGTGACCGTAGCGCCGGCGGCAAACCGCACGCTGTTCGCGATCGGCGATGGCGTGAGCGTCGAGCTGTTCCACGACTGGGCGCCATTCGTCGACCGGCTGACGACGCGGCTTTCAGGCGGCGCCAAGGCGCGGGGAATGTTCGCTCGCGGCGCGTATGACGCCGGCAGCTTCACCCTCACCGCGAACACCGTGGCGATCGCGCTGAAGTAAGAGTTGGTGCCGGGTCGCAGTTTCGCAGGTTTGAAAACTACGAACTTGCGACCCGGCACCAAGAGGGCCTGCGTCGAGAGGCGCGGGCCCTTTTTGTTGGCGAATCAGCCAGATATCTGAGCAGCCCGCAATTCGCCCCGCAGCCAAGCTGCCGCTCGAGACCCCGCACTCCTGCGGGACTTGCCGCGTATTGCTTTTGTCAATACACTATGACTCGGACTGTGAATTACCGCTTGGCCGGTGCTTCTTTTGAATGGGACGCAGCCAAAGCAGCCGCGAATCAGCTGAAACATGGAATTCCATTTGAGTTGGCGTGTGAAGTCTTCTTTGACCCCTTCTTTCGGATCGTCGATGCCGATCCGGGCGATGAGGCGCGCTATGCGGCAATCGGAAACACCAGGTCCCAGCAACTGCTGTTCGTCGTTCATCTAGCGCGCCATGAAGAAATCACCCGAATTATCTCAGCGCGCCGGGCGGCGACCCCGGAGCGCCGGCTTTATGAAGAATTCTGAGCGAATTGCCAAACGGCTGCGAAAAGACCGGCCGATGGTCGCCGTGACGTTGCGCATGCCAGTGGATGTTGTCGACGATTTGAAGCTTGTAGCGCCTGTGCTCGGTCATTCTGGTTACCAGCCGTTGATACGCGCCTATGTTGGCCGCGGTCTGCGCGAGGACCTTGAGCGTCTTGAGGGATCTGATCTCGATGCCCTGGTTAACAGCCTGCGGCGTCGAGGGGTGGATGAGGTCGTGCTCGCGCAGGCCGTCGCAGAAGCGACTCGATAAAGAAGCAAGAGTTGGTGCCAAGAGTTCCCGAAACTGAGCGCTCGCCGTAGTTTCTGGGATAGCCACGCTGCCGCACCGGGGCTAGGTTGGTAGCCGAGCCAATCTCCGGGTGCATGCCATGGCAAGCATGATCGTCGAACGCCTCCGCAATGAAGCCCTCAACCTGCCGCACGCGGAACGCGCGGAACTCGCCTGCAGGCTCGTGCAGAGCCTCGCCGGTCCAGCCGATCCCGCCGCGGCCAGGACCCGCGGCTCCGAAACCCTGCGCCGGCTCGCCGAGGCCGCATCTGAAGACACACAGGTCATCGACCGCGCCGAATTTTCCAGGTACATGCGCGAACGCATGGATCAGCCTTGAAGCGTACTGGCCGCTGCTGTTCAGCTAGCTATTTTTCACCCGGACCCACAGAGACCAAGAAGTAGGAATATTTGCTACTATTTCCTCCTGGCATAGGAGGACTTATGGCGACCATTGAGAAGATCAGTGTGGCCCTGCCCACCGACATGCTGGAACTCGTGAAAAAGGCCGTGGAGTCCGGCGATTACGCCACGACCAGCGAGGTGATCCGCGAGGCACTGCGGGAGTGGAAGGGCCGGCGGGAGACTCGCGAGGAGGCAATCTCAGAGGTTCGGAAACTATGGCAGGAAGGAATCGATAGCGGTGGCTGGCGGCCATTCGATGCAGAGGAGATAAAGCGCGAGGGTCGGCGCCGGCTGGAGCAATCAAAGACAAGGAAGAGCCAAAAGGGTCGATGAGTCGTGTTTTCATCAGTAAACGCGCTGGAGACGATCTGCGCGACATCTGGCACTACATCGCTGCCGACAATGTTGAGGCGGCCGATCGTGTCGTGACCGAAATGGAAGCCCGGTTTCAAATGCTGGCGGAATCCCCGCGATTGGGACGAGCGCGAGATGACATTGCTGCCGGCTTTCGGTACTTTCCGGTCGGCAGTTATCTTATTCTCTATCGTATTCAGTCTGAAGGGATTGGCATCGTTCGAGTGCTTCACGCGGCCCGCCATTTCGAACACTTGCCCTGATTGGTCTAGGATTCCCCCCATGAACCGCAACCTCATCTTCGCCCCCATCCTGGTCCAGGTGCTGCTGACCCTCTCGGTCTATGTCTTCCTGGTCTTTGCCAAGGTCCGCGCGATGAAAGCGGGCGTCGTCGACATGGCGCGGCGCGCACTCTACGACGACGCCTGGCCCGAGGGCGTCATCAAGGTCAACAACAACATCCGCAACCAGTTCGAGCTGCCGGTGTTGTTCTATGTGGTCTCGATTGCGCTATGGGCGCTGGACGCGGTGGGGATCGTTGTGCTGGCCGCCGCCTGGCTCTTTGCCGTGAGCCGCATCGTGCACGCCTACGTGCACATCGTCCCGAACTATGTGCCGGTGCGGCGCCACGTGTTCACCTTCGGCTGGTCGATGGTGGTCGTGATGACGGCGCTGGCGTTGTGGGACTCGCTCGATCCGGAGAATTTGCTCTAGCGCGGCGCCGGCGGACCAACCATCTAGCACCGCAAGCGATCACCGCGAGGAAGATGAGCCCGAGACCCGTTTTCACGTAGAACCAGCAACCCGGCCGGTCCAGCATGCGCGACGCCAGAGTCGGCCCCGCCTCGCCGGCTCGCGGCAAGGCATAGGCGATGACGTAGTCGCCTTTCCGGGTCTGAAATTCCTTGTGACCACCGGCCGCGATCACCACATATTGGCGATCGCCATACATGTAGCTCATTGGCCCCGCCTGCCCGCCGGCGGGCAGCTTGGCCTGCCAGAGCTCTGCGCCGCTCTTTGCATCGAAAGCGCGGAGATAGTCATCCATCGCCGCGCTGATGAACACGAGTCCGCCGGCGGTGACCAGCGGGCCTCCCAGGTTCGGCGTGCCGGTATGCAGCGCAAGGCCGAGCGGCGCAATCTCCTCCGTGGTTCCGAGCACGGACTCCCACGCGACTTCCCCGCTGTTCATGTCGATCGCGTGCAGCAGGCCCCAGGGCGGCGGGTTGCAGGGAATCCCGAGCGGACTCATCACGGTGACCCGCTGCATCGCATAGGGCGCGCCGCGCATCGGCGCCTGTTCGCCGTACGGCAACTCGTGCCATTCCTCATCGGTCTCGGCGCGCGGAACCAGGCTGATGCGATGCAGCATGCTGGAGGTATTCACGAACAGGCGGTTGGTCGTCGGATCAAACGCGGCGCCGCCCCAGTTGACGCCGCCGGCCGTGAACGGAAATTCGATGGAGCCTTTTAGTGAAGGCGGTGTGTAGAGCCCGTCGCGGCGCGCCGATTCGATCTGGCGCCTGCAGGCCTTGCGATCAAAATACAGATATCCCCAGGCTTGCTCCGGTGTGATCGTCGAGGCCGACAAGGGCCGCGGCCGAACCGGGAATGGCTGCGTCGGCGAGAGTACTTCCCCGGCCACGCCGTCCTGCGGAACAGGACGCTCTTCCACCGGGAACACCGGCTCGCCGGTGTCGCGATCGAGCGTGAAGATGAGTCCCATCTTCGTGGCCTGGATGACGACATCGCGCGCCACGCCATCCACGGTGATCGTTGCGAGCAGCGGCTGCGCGGCGAGGTCGTAGTCCCACACATCATGATGAACGGTCTGGAATGCCCAGCGCACCGTGCCCGTTGCGGCATCGAGCGCAACCACCGAATCCGCGTGACGATTGTCGCCCGGGCGCATGCCACCGAAAAAGTCGGGGCTCGGGCTCGTGGTCGGCAGGAACACCAGCCCGCGCGCGACATCCACGGACATCTGGGCCCAGACATTGGCGTGGCCTTCGACCGGAATTCCCTCGCCGTGCCAGCCCTGCGCCGCGGCGGCTGCCGCATCGCGCGGGATCGGATCGAAGGCCCAGCGCGGCGCGCCAGTGCGGGCATCGAAAGCGCGCACCGTCCCACGCGGCGCCTGCACGCTCATGTTGTCGGAAATGGCCGAGCCGACGATGACCGTGTCGGCGGCGACGACCGGTGCGGAGCTGATCTGGTATTCGCCCGGCCACTCGAGCGTGGCTTCAGGATCGATGACGACTTCACCGCCAGCGCCGAAATCCTCGCAGCGCTGCCCGTTGGCGAGGTCCACCGCGACGATGCGGTGGTCGTTCGTGCCGGTGAAGATGCGCGCCGCGCATTTCTGCTCGGGCGGCGCCCGGCTGTCGCGCCAGTAGGCAACGCCACGGCAGATGTAGCCGTTCGCGGGCCGCTGCTTCATGTCGATCTTCGGGTCGTGACGCCAGAGTTCGGCGCCGCTCGCGGGATGCAGCGCGATGATCTCGTTGAACGGCGTGCACAGGACCAGCTTGTCCTCGACGAGTATCGGGGTCACCTCGAATTTCGAGCGCTCGACCGCGTCTTGGGGGGCCTGCATGTGGCGGGTGCGATAGGTCCAGACTGGAATGAGTCTTTCGATGTTCGCAGGCGTGATTTCGGCCACCGGCGCGTAGCGCATGCCGCCCGCGTCGCCGCCAAAGTGGGGCCAATCAGTGGTTAAGGCTAGAGCGCTGCCGCCGATGGCAATGCCGGCCAGCGTAACGAGGCAGCGCCAGCGCCTCATAGCCGCGCGATTCTACATCTTGATGCGCGCGATTTGTTCGAGAACTGCTTGAGGCGAAGGAGCGCGTCCCAGCAATACCTGCATCAGGGCCTGGGTATCCCGCTCCGATCCGAAAACCAGCAAATGCTCGCTGAGCCAGCCATACCAGGCGGCGTTTCCGGCGTCGAACGGGCCGATGGCTTCGCGCGTGCGCGCGCGGATCTCGGCGGTCAGCACGGCGCCCAACCCGTAATTCACCATATATCCCGGATCGCTGACGAGTTGCACGCGCATCGCCCACCACGGCACTTCCGGGTGCGGGACGACATGCAGGTAATGGCTCGTGATGTCGGTCCACACGAGGTTCGGATCGGCGGCGGGATCGCGCAGCATGCGCATTTCGAATAGCGACCAGGCGACGTCCAGCATCACGTTTCCGTAGAGCGCGCGAAGCGACATGCGCTCGTCAACCTGCGCGCCAAGATATTTCTGCTGCCAGGCCGGCTCGTAAACACTCCACGACGGCACATCTGCAAACGCCTCGGTGAAAAGCGTGTCCGGCCAGTCGGTGAATGCCGGCCGATTGCGGATGGCACTGATGTGCACCGCGTGGCCACTCTCATGCACCAGTTCATTCAGCGAAAACAATCCGCCCAGCGGATAGCTGCCGACCACGCGCGCGATGGTCGGTTGCCACGCACGGCCGACAAAGCGTCCGCGCACGAGAAAGTCCGTGTACGCGAGCGGCGACTTGTCCGGCCGCTCGCCGAGGTCGTACACGGCACCGAGCTTTCGAAGGTCTGCGCCGAGGTCCAGATAGAAACGCTCATTGGCCTGCATGAGGCTGGCGGCGGGGATCTTCGCCGCCAGAAGGCGATTGGCTTCACCAATGGTGTACCGGAAATCCCAGGGCTCGACCATTTCGGGCCCGCTCGCCTGCCGCCAGGCATCGAGGATCTGCATGAGCCAGCGTTCGACCTCCTCCGTCGAGACGCCGATGGCGCGCGCAGCGGCCTGCACTTCCGAGGTATTCACGGCGGCATCTGCCGCCGCCATCCTGATCACCCGGCGATACGGGCTGTCGGTTTCGTTGTTGCCGTTGAGCGCCGACCAGAGCGGCAGGAACGAATCGAACAACGCCTTGCGGCGTTCCGGTTCCTTGATGTCGTGCAGTAGTGCCAGCGCCGAGCCGCGATCGACGGTGCTTCCCTCGAACTTCAGTTGATTGCCGATTTCCCGGTAACAGCCGACGAGCGCGGCGCGCAGCGTTGCGTAATCCAGGTCGCTTCGATTGGCGTCCTTGCACTTGGCTGCGTGGTCAGGCTCAGCCTGTTTGGGATCTTCTTCCGCGTATTCGGCAAACGTCTTGCGCATGGCGGCAACCGCCGCGACATCGGCGGGCGAAAGGCCTGCCGGATCGATCGCCGTGAGACTCGTCTTCAGCGCCGCGCGTTTTTCGCGATGCAGCCGCTGCCACGCGGCGAGATCGTGGCCCTGGAACTGCGTGAACAGGCCGGAACTGATCGCGTCCACCGCGTGCCCGGCGTTCAGGAAATCCAGGAAGAGTACCTCGGTCTTCGCGACGGGGCCGGTACTGGCGGGATCAGCGGCGCCCGCGCCGCCGATCAGCGTGCCGGCAAGCCATATCGCCGCGAACAATGCGCTGCGCGTCGAAAACATGATTGGAGCGCAACCCGATGACTGATGGTCCCGGGCTCCAGTTTCGTCGTTTTTCGGTCAAATTGCGAAACTACAGCCCGGCGCCGCTGATGCGGGGGCCTTGTTTCCGGTCCCCTGCGGTTTCCTGGAACGTCATGCCGCGGTAGAACTGCGCGAGCCGTGGCAGAAAACCGCTCCAGTCCGGGGCTGACGCATCGAATACCCGCCCGTTCGAGCCGGCGATCTCGGTGATTGCGTCCGTCATCAGCAGATAGGTTTGTCCGCCGCGACTGAATACGACGGTGCCGCGCCAGGAGTCGCCACGGGTTACCTCGCCGGTTGCCGGATCGGCCCGGATTACCGGGGATCCGCCGGGCAAATGCACCACTGCAATCCAGGCGGGCTGGCCCTCGAAGGTGCCCGGCTCCTCGCGCAGGATCGACGCCCCCGGCAGCGAGTACGCGAAGAACCCGGGGAACGCCGCCTCACGGAACCAGTTACGCAGGATTGCAGTATCCACTTCCACGTCGATCGCAGCGCCGGCCAGCACGTCGAGATCTGGCGTGCAGAACACGCCGAACAACTGTCCGAAGGCGCCGATGAAAGTAACCGCACCGGTTGTGCTCAAGAAACTGTCGAAGAGTATCGGGCTCGGGCCGAGCGGCGACTTGACGCTGAACAATTGCCCGGGCGCAGTGTAAAGTCCGCTGCTGAAATCACCATGCTGCGGCGCCGCACCCGCCGGCGTGCCGGCGAGCGCCAGCAGCAGCACAACCCATTTGAGCGGGGAGTACGCCATGTCGGGCAAAGTATTGGTCGCGCCGGCCCGGCCATTCCCGGCACGCGGTCACACAAATCCGCCCACTTGCCAGACTTTGAACCCAAACCTGGTGCCAATTGAGATGCGCAACACCTTCGCGGAGAAATCTTTGATGTCCAGGTTTCCGATCGTCCTTGCGGCCCTCCTCGCTACCGCCGTCCAGGCCGAGCCCCCCGGCGCGGACACGATCATCATCCACGGCAACCGCATCGAGGCGGTGCTGCAGCACGCCACGCTTGAGTTGCCCCAGGGCGCCACGGTGATCAACGCCAGCGGCAAGTGGGTCGTGCCGGGGCTCGTGGATTCGCACGTGCACTTCTTCCAGTCCGGCAACATCTATACACGCCCCGACGCGGCGGACTTCAACGCCGTCGTGCCCTACGCGCAAGAAGTCGTGCGCAACAAGGCGCGGCTCGACGCGGGCATCACCGTCGTGATGGGCACCGACGCCGGCAATATCGGCGTATTGCACGGGCCCTCGATACTTCGCGAAATGCGCCTGATGCAGGACTCCGGATTGACGCCGCTCGAGGTGCTCAAGAGCGCTACGACGAATGGCGCGATCGCGCTCGGCAAGGCCGACGACCTGGGGGTGATCGCACCCGGGCGGCTCGCCGATCTGGTGCTGCTCGACGCCGATCCGCTGGCGGACAGCGGGAATCTCGGCCGGATCTATCGCATCATCAAGGACGGGCGCGTTTACGATCCTGAGGAATTGATGAACTCCATTCGCTGATCGTGAACCCGTCCTCGATGAACAGCAGGCGTTGCGGTACGCTAGACTCACTATTCATGATGCCCCACCCGGCGTGAAGGGTACCCGATGAGCGAAGACCTGCAAGAAAGAGTTGAGCAGCTCGAGAGAGCGCTTCAGGACCAGCGCTCGGCGCTCGCCAAGGCACTTCGCCAGGCGGAGGTCGCCAGCCGCACCCGAAGCGAGTTTCTTTCCAATGTCAGCCACGAGATACGCACGCCGATGAACGGCATCATCGGCATGACGACGCTGCTGCTCGACACGAATTTGGATCGCCGTCAGCTCGAGTTCGCCAACGTGATCCGCTCGAGCGCGGATTCCCTGCTCTCGGTGATCAACGACCTGCTCGACTATTCGAAGATCGAGGCCGGCAAGCTCGAACTCGAACGCGTCGAGATGAATCTGCGCGCCCATGTCGAAGAGGTCGCATCCAACATGGCCATGCAGGCCGCAACCAAGAACCTGGAACTGATCGTGGATGTCGCCCAGGATCTGCCGGAGTGGGTGTTGGGCGATCCGGGCCGTATCCGGCAGGCATTGACCAATCTGGTCTCGAACGCAATCAAGTTCACGAACCAGGGCGAGATCGTGATCCGCGTGCAGAAGGATCGGTCACTCGGCGCCGCCATCGTGGTCCGGTTCGAGGTCCGCGACACCGGCATCGGGATTGCAGCGGACGCGATCCCGCGCCTGTTCCAGCCCTTCATGCAGGCTGATACGACAACGGCCCGCCAGTACGGCGGAACCGGTCTCGGGCTTTCGATCGTAAAACGCCTGGCGGAACTGATGGATGGCAATGTCGGCGTGAAGAGCACGCTGGGCCAGGGATCCGCATTCTGGTTCACCGCGCGACTCGAACCGCGCGCGCGTGAGGCGCCTGAGGCGGTGCCGCATGCCGCGCAGGCCAAGGGGCGGCGCGTGCTCGTCGTGGATGACAACGAGACCAACCGGCGCGTGCTCGCGGAGCAACTGAAGGGCGCCGACTACGAAGTCGAGGTGGCCGACAGCGCCGTCGATGGCCTGATGGTCCTGCAGCGCGCCGCGGAATCCGGCAATCCATTCCACGTCGTGCTGACGGATCACCACATGCCCGGCATCGACGGTCTCGAGCTCGCGCGTCGCATCCGCAAGACAAGCACGATTTCCGACCTGCGGCTCGTGCTCTACAGCTCGATCGACGACCGTTCGAGCAACCAGGAACTGCGCGAACTCGGCTTCGCCGGCAAGCTGTCGAAGCCGGTGCGCCGCGCGGAGCTGCTGGCCGCCATGGACAGCGTCCTTGCGCATGATGCGATGGCCTTCACGCAGCGGCTGCGCGCGATCGTCACCCGCGACGTAATCGTCGAGAAACAACACCGCCAGGCGCGCACGGTGCTGCTGGTCGAGGACAATCCGACCAACCAGCGAGTCGCACAGCTTTTCCTCGAGCGCGCCGGATGTGAGGTGGTGCTGGCCGCCGACGGCCGCGAGGCGCTGGCGGCGCTTGAATCTCAGAACTTCGATCTGGTGCTGATGGATGTGCAGATGCCGGTCATGGACGGGCTCGAGGCAACACGCCGCATCCGCAAGCGCGAAGCCGCCGGTGGGCGGCGCACGCCGATCGTCGCGTTGACCGCGAATGCAATGAAGCAGCAGATCGAGGAATGCCGGGCGAACGGCATGGATGATGTCCTGCCGAAGCCGATCGATCGCGAACGGCTCGGCCTGATGCTGGATCGCTATGCGCCGGCGTCCACTGCGTTGTCCGGGCGGCATCATGTGAAACCGGCGCCCGAGAAGAAGAAGGCCGAGGCACCCGCGGAAATATCATTGGAGCGTTTCCGTGAAGTGACCGGAGGAGATCCGGGGTTGGCACGCGGGCTCGTGGCGAGCTTCGTCGAAAGCGTCGAGAAAGCATTTGCCGATATCGATGCCGGACTTTCGAGTCCGGACCTGGCACTGGTGCGCCGCGCGGCGCATTCGCTCGTCGGCACCAGCGCGAATATGGGCGCAACCCGGCTTCAGGCCGTCGCAATTGCCATGGAGGAATCCGCGGCCCAGAACAATGGCGAGGCGGTCGGCGGCTTGATTGACGCTGCCCGCAGCCGATTTGCTGCGGCTCGCGCGCAGTTCGAGTCCGAAATCGGCTGATGGACCTCCTCGCTTCGCTGCTGGACATCGCGGTGCACCTCGACGTGCACCTGAAGGATCTGGTCGCGCAGTACCACACCGGCATCTACGCAATCCTGTTCCTGATCGTGTTTGTCGAGACCGGGCTCGTGATCTGGCCGTTCCTGCCCGGGGACTCGCTGCTGTTCGTCAGCGGCACACTGGCCGCCACCGGCGAAATGGACATCGTGACGCTGATCGTCGTGCTGATTGCCGCGGCCCTGACCGGGGACAACGTCAACTACGGGATTGGCCGCCTGGTCGGGCCGAAGGTCTTTCATTATGAACGCTCGCGCTGGTTCAACCCCGCGCACCTCGCGCGCGCGCACGCGTTCTACGAGCGCCACGGCGGCAAGACCCTCATCCTGGCGCGCTTCATCCCGATCATCCGCACCTACGCGCCGTTCGTCGCGGGCGTCGGTGCCATGCGCTACGCGCGCTATCTCGGCTTCTGCATCGTGGCCGCGCTGCTGTGGGTGGTTTCGCTGTGCCTGGCGGGCTATTTCTTCGGCAACATCCCGATGGTCAAGCAGAATCTGAGCCTCGTCATCGTGTTGATCGTGCTGGCGTCGATCACGCCGGGCATCGTCGCGTGGGTCAGGCATCGCATGCAAAAGGTGTCGCCATGAAAGCACCAGAAATACCGCATGACGAGACGCAGCGGCTGCGGGCGCTGCAAGTGATGCAGTTGCTGGACACCCCGGGCGACGAGAAGCTCGATAACATCACGCGCCTGGCCGGCAGGATCTTCGGCGTGCCGATCGCGCTGGTCTCGCTGGTCGACCAGGATCGCCAGTGGTTCAAGTCACGCCAGGGTCTGGATGCGACCGAGACGCCGCGCGACATCTCATTCTGCGGCCACGCAATCCTCAACGATGAGGCCTTCGTGGTCGAGGACGCGCTCTCGGACCCCCGCTTTCACGATAATCCGCTGGTCACGAAGAACCCGAATATCCGTTTCTACGCCGGGTTCCCGTTGAAGTCCCAGTCCGGGCACCGCATCGGCACACTCTGCGTCATCGACTCGAAGCCGCGCAACTTCACGGGCGCCGACCGCGAAATGCTCCGCGACCTCGGCGAACTCGCCCAGCAGCAACTTCAATCGGTCGCGCTCGCGACCACCGACGAACTGACGCGGATCCAGAACCGGCGCGGTTTCCTGCAGATAGCGAAACTGAGTCTCGCTTCCGCAAACCGTGCCGGGCATCGCGCCGTGCTGCTGCTGTTCGACCTGAACAGCTTCAAGCAGATCAACGACGAGTTGGGCCACGAGGCTGGTGACAGGGTGCTCAAGCTGTTCGCCCGCTGCCTGTTGCTGTGCTGTCGTGAGGCCGACGCCTTCGGCCGCACCGGTGGGGACGAATTCTGCGTGCTGATGCACGATGCCAACGTCGAGAGCGCAAGAAAGCTCGTGGCCCGCCTGGTGGGACAGATCGCGAAGGCAAAAGCTGATGATGCGATTGCCAGCCGGCTGAAATTCAGCGTCGGCATGGCGACGTCCGATCCGGACCAGAATCAGAGCCTCGACACGCTACTCGCGACCGCCGACGCGGCGATGTACCGGAACAAACGCCGCGCCGGCGATTAGCGTCGCGTCGCGCTTACTCCATCGTCACCGTCACCGGCGCGGTGAGCGTGACTCCAAGCACGGTGCCGGCCGGCAATTCGATTTCGGTGCCGGTGCTCTTCGCAGCGGCAGCACCCGCGCCAGCGCCGATCAATGCGCCGACGATCTTGCCGTTCTTGCTGCTCAACTGGTTGCCGAGGATGGCGCCGATGGCTGCGCCGCCGGCGATCTTGGCGGCATCACGCCCCGTATCGCTCTTAGCGGACACTTCCTTGATCGTTGCGGAAACGCGCGTGTCGCTGCCATCCGCGAGTGTCAGGTTGTCGAAATTGAGGCCGAGCGTCGGCGTGCCGCCGATCTTGTTGCTGCCGGAGACGACCTCCGTGATCGAGCCCTGCAGCAGCGCACCGGACTTGGCGATCACTTTGCCGTCCACGACCAGGTCGGAATTCAGGTTGCCGGCGACGCGATCGCCGACCTTGGCGTTCTTTGTCGTGATCGTTGCGGGCAACTGCACGGAGAGCGAGGTGCCCGACGGGACCGTGTACTGCCGCGGGCCCGACGGAACCGGCTTCGGCGCCGGGGCCGGGGCCGGGGCCGGGGCAGGAGCAGCTGATGCGGTGGTCGCAGCAGGCTTCGGCTTTGGCTTTGCGGGTGCCGCGGTCTTGGCCGCGAGTTCCGTCTCACGGCGCGCGAGATCCTGTTCGCGTTCCTTGAGTGCGAGTTCCGCCTCCTTGCGGGCGAGTTCTTCTTCCTTCGCCTTCATCTCGGCGTCCTTGTCGATCTCGGCCTGCACGGCGGGCTGTTCGCTCGTGGGCGGGGGCGGCGTCTTGTTGCCGCAGGCAGCGAGCGCGAACAGCGCGATCGCGGCGGATAGCGTCAATGTGATTGAACGGGTCGTTTCACTAATCATGTCGTCAGTCTCCGGATATATGAACGAAGCTATTGCTTCAGAAAATCAATGCGCTGGTACAGGTCCACGAGCTGTGGCAAGTACTGATTCCAGTCGCTGGACGTTGCGTCGTATTTCCAGTCTGGGGTAGCCAGAGCCTCGACGCGCAGTTCTGCCATCAGAACATAAAATCGCTGGTCGTGGGCGAGAATAGCCATGCCGCGCCAGCACGGCAGCAAGAAGAAAGCGGGTGCAGCTCATATCGCCGTAATTTTAGCGGTTTCCCGGTCGCCTTCGCCGCATCTCACGTCGCCCGTTGCAGACAGCACAGCGGAGATGACCTGGCATGCGTCTCTTCGAGCGCATGGCTTTCAGGAAGGACTGTCGCGCCCGTATAAGTAGGTCGTCTCGCCCGGCGCGAGATCTTTCCGCTATCGTCCCGATGCCGAAAGGCCGGTGTGTCGAAGGCACCGTGCGTACCGGTGCTGCTGCCCCGCCATGGGGTCGTCATGTATACCGTCCAGCCCCGGAAACCCAATATTGCGGCTTCATTAAGGCTGAGAGTATGATCCAAGCGCCTGTTTTGTATACAACAATGGGGTCCTTGAACCCTGCGAGGAAGCCATGCAGTACTTCACGCCCACCACGTCCGCCCTTGCCATCGCCGTCGCGAGCATCCTGGCCGCCGCGAATGCGGCCGCCGATCCACAGACAGAGTCGCAACTGCCCGAAGTCGTGGTCACTGCGCGGCAGCGCGCGGAGAAAATCGAGGATGTGCCGGTCACGGTCCAGGCCTTCACGGCCGCTGAAATCAAGTCGGCGGGCATCGAACGGCCATCCGATTTCATTGCACTGACGCCGGGCGTCGCGCAGGTGCAGGCGGCCGAGGCCGGCGACCTGCAGGTCGTGATCCGCGGCATCAACACGGGCCGCGATGCCGAGACTAACTTCGCGCTGGTCGTCGACGGCGTGCTGCAGACCAATCCCAACGCGCTGAACCAGGAACTCAACAACGTCACCCAGGTCGAGGTGCTGAAAGGCCCTCAGGGCGCCCTCTACGGCCGCAACGCGCTGGCCGGCGCGGTGATCATGACGACGCGCAAGCCGGGTGATGTCGCCGAATTCGAGGTCGGCGCGGGCTACGGCAACAACCAGACCTACAAGGGCAATCTTTATGTGAGTGGACCGCTCAGCGACAACGCGAAGGGCAGCCTGTCGGCTTACACACACAAGACCGACGGCCAGTGGAATAACACCCTTCTCAATTGCGACGACTGCGTCGACTACTTCGAGGAATCCGGCGCCTCGGGACGCCTCAACTTCGACGCCGGGAACGGCAGCTTCGACGTCAAGGCCAAGTACTCGAAGGTGAAATCCGGCGCCATCAATTTCAACGCCGCGGTGTCCTTTGCCGAGGCAGCGGCAATATTCAGCGCCCCGCCCTTCGACGAGGATCCGAACCAGCACAACTTCTTCTATACCAACAACATCAAGCCCCGGAACGAACAGGAGAACAAGAATATTTCGATCAAGGGTGATTGGGACATTGGAGTTGGAGAGCTGACCGCCGTGGCAGCGTACAACGACCAGACCAATTTCTTCCTCACCGACGGCGCGAGCGACGCGTTCTTCCTGTACGCGTTCACGCCTTCCTGCGCGGAGTCGTTTGCAGCGCGGCTCGTCGACACGCCATTGCCTGCGCCGTTCAACTACGGCAATCCTCCGGGCACGATCGTGTCGCTGACACCCTACGCATCGTCGTTCCAGCCCCCGTATGGACCGACAACCTGTGGTGGTTACCAGTATCAGCAGCGCGACCAGAAAGACTCGAGCCTGGAACTGCGCCTGACTTCGCCGGGCGATCAGCGGCTGCGCTGGCTGGCCGGCATTTATTTTGCCGACATCGAGCGCCACGTGGTGGTCTCCCAGGGCTCCGACAATACCGGCGCTTCCCTGCAGCAGAACTTCCTGGCGCAGGCATTCGTGCCGGCCAGTGGACCGAACCCCACTGACTTGCTCTATGACGACACCTTCAACAGCAAGGTGTACGCAGGCTTCGGGCAGCTTGCCTACGATATTTCCGAGGGTGTCGAACTCGCACTGGCCTTGCGTTACGACTCCGAGCAACGTGACGTCGACAACAACGTCCCGACGGGCGCCAATGCACGCGCACAGACACCGACATTTGCGTTCTTCTCGAATCCGTTCATCAACCCGGCATATACGCAGAATGCGCTCGCTGGCGGGGACTGGGCCACGACGGGCATCCCGAGCCGCTCGAAGACCTACAATCAGTTCCAGCCAAAGCTCTCACTGAACTGGAAAGCGACGGATCAAATGTCCGTTTATGCCTCCTACGGTTATGGCTTCAGGAGCGGCGGCTTCAACTCCTCAGGCAGCGAGGCCACGGTCAACCAGTTCTACAACAATGCGTTAATACCCGGCCAGGATTTGTGCCTCGGGCCCAGCACCGACTTCGATACAACCTTTGGCTTTACGCTGCCGCTCGGTCCGCCTGTATGCACAGCGACCTCGGTTCATAACCTGACCGACGTCCATGACGACTACAAGAAAGAGGTGTCGAAGGCAGCGGAGCTCGGCTTCAAGTCGAATCTCCGGGACCGCACCTTGTCGATTAACGGCGCGGTCTACTACACGCAAGTTGATGACATGCAGTTCTTCAATTTCTTCGCCGGCCCATTCGGCCTGCTGAGGGTCGTGACGAATATTGACAAGGTGACGATCAAGGGCGCCGAGGCCGACTTCCGCTGGCGCGCTACCGACAGCTTCTCGCTGTTTGGCGGCATCGGATTCACGGACGGCAAGATCGATCGTTACAACGGGCGGCCGTATACCAACGGCAACAAGCTGCCTTATTCACCGGAGTACACCGGCAACTTCGGGGCCGAGCTGACCTTCCCGATGGGCGGTTCCGGACTGGATCTCGTCGCCCGCGTCGATAGCACCTTCGTTGGCGAAACGTGGTTCCACCCGGTGCAGACCGAGACGGTACCGAACCTGGTGACCCAGTTCGGCTTCGGCCAGGGAAACTACAGCAAGCAGAAGCGCGATCCATATAGCGTGATTAACGCGCGTCTGACTCTGCGGGCCGATCGGTGGAGTGCCACAGCCTGGGGCCGCAACATCGCGGACGAGCAGTACCTGCAGGAAGTGATCGTGGCGCCGGAGTTCGGCGGTGCGTTCATCCACGACTCGCCTGGCAGCAGCTACGGGCTGGACGTCAGCTACTCGTTCAAATGACCTTGGCGGCCTTGAGCCGCTGGTAGCGTTCGCGGGGCATGCCGAGGAGTTCGAGGTAGATCGCGTCGTTGTGCTGCCCGAGCGCCGGTGACGGCGCCCGGACCCCGCCCGGCGTCTCCGAGAGCCGCGGCGCGACGTTCTGCATCCGCAGTTTCCCGAACTGCGGGTGATCAACCGTCACGATCGCATCGCGCGCGATGAAATGCGGGTCTTCCAGCATTTCGGGCGCGCGGTAAATCTGCCCCGCGGGCACGCCCTGGCGATCCATCAGCTCGAGAATATCGTGCGTCGTCCGGCCTGCGGTCCAGCGCCCGATCAGCTCGTCGAGTTCCTTCTGGTTTGCGCCGCGAGACTGGTGGCTGTCATAGCGCGGATCGGTGGCAAGTTCCGCGCGGCCCATCGCATCGCACAGGCGCCCGAACACCGTGTCCTGGTTCGCGGCAATCAATACCAGGCCGTCCTTCGTCGGGTAGACATTGGATGGCGCCACATTCGGCAGGATTGCGCCGGTCCGCTCGCGAATGTAGCCGGTCTTGTCGTACTCGGTGATCAGCGATTCCATCATTGCGAGCACGGCCTCGTAGATTGCCGAGTCGATCATCTGGCCGCGGCCGGTGCGCTCGCGGTAGTTGAGCGCCGAGAGTGCGCCGATGCAGGCGAATGTCGCGGCGAGTGAGTCGCCGATCGAGATGCCGACACGCGACGGCGGCGTGGAAGGGTCGCCGACCACATAACGAAGGCCGCCCATCGCCTCGCCGATCGCCCCAAAGCCCGCGCGCGGTGCGTAGGGCCCGGTCTGGCCGTAGCCGGACACCCGCACCATGATCAGCCGCGGATTAACGGCCGAAAGTTGTTCCCAGCCGAGGCCCCATTTCTCGAGCGTGCCCGGACGGAAGTTCTCGATCAGGAAGTCGGATTTTGCGACGAGTTCCTTCAGGACCTGCTGGCCGTCCGCCTGGCGCAGGTCAAGGGTGATCGCCTTCTTGTTGCGGCCCACGACGGGCCACCACAGCGAGGGGTCGCCCTGTTTCTGCCGGCCCCAGACCCGCATCGGGTCGCCCTGCCCCGGCGGCTCAACCTTGATGACCTCGGCGCCCAGGTCGCCCAGCAGCTGGCCGCAGAACGGGCCGGCAAGCAGCGTGCCCATCTCGATGACCCGCAGGTCGGATAGCGGACCCTTCTTGAATCTCTCATCCACCACGACCTCGTGTATACAATTTTGCCCGTTCCGAGGTCAACTATCGGCCGGTTGGTGGGATAATCCCGCTTCCATGTATACAATTTCACGATGACGATGGCGCGCAAGATCGAGATCGTCGAGGTGGGTCCGCGCGACGGGCTGCAGAACGAACCCGGCGTGTTTCCGACCGCAGCGAAGGTCGAGTTGATCAATCGCATCGTTGCGGCCGGGACGCGACGCGTCGAAGTGACGAGCTTCGTCAATCCGAAGCGCGTTCCGCAGATGGCGGACGCCGAGGAAGTAATGAAGGCGCTGCCACGCCGCAAGGACGTGCACTACGTGGGTCTCGTGCTGAACCGGCGCGGCTACGACCGTGCGGCTGCCGCGGGTTGCGACGAGATCGGCATGGCGGTAGTTGCAAGCGACACTTTCAACCAGCGCAACCAGGGCGTGACGACCCGCGAGTCCATCGATGACTGGCTCGCGATCGCGGCGGCTGCGCACGCGGCAGGCATCCGCGCTCAGGTGACGATTTCGACGGCTTTCGGCTGCCCCTTCGAGGGCGAGGTCGCTCCTGACAAGGTCATCGCTATCGCACGCGAAGTCGCCGATGGCGATCCGCTCGAGATCGCGATCGCCGATACCATCGGCGTCGGCGTGCCGAGCCAGGTGACGGATCTGCTGCGGCGCCTGAAGGACGAATTGCCCGGCATGCCCCTGCGCTGCCATTTCCACAACACGCGCAACACCGGTATTGCAAATGCCTACGCGGCGGTCGAGGGCGGCGCAACTGTCATCGATGCCAGCATCGGCGGCATCGGCGGCTGTCCATTCGCACCCGCGGCGACCGGGAACATTCCGACCGAGGATCTCCTCTACATGCTCGGCCGCATGGGCATCGAGACCGGCGTTAACCTCGACGAGACGATTGCGACTGGCCGCTGGCTGCAGCAGCAGTTCGGGCGGCCAGTGCCCGGCATGCTGGTGAAAGCGGGGACATTTCCAGGATCGAAGGAGCGGACGTGACATACAGACTCGGCATTGACGTCGGCGGCACATTCACGGATCTCCTGCTCGTGGACGAAAAATCCGGCAAGACCTGGAGCGTCAAGCTCCCGAGCACGCCGAAGGACCAGTCCATCGGCGTGTTGAGCGGCCTGACGCGGATCTGCAAGCAGGCCGGCATCGATCCGCGGGCGATCGACCACGTGATGCACGGCACGACCGTTGCGACCAACACCGTGCTGACGAGCTCGGGCGCACGCGTCGGGCTCATCACGACCAAGGGCTACCGCCAGGTGCTGCAGATCGCGCGTTCCTACGTGCCGGGCGGTCTCGGCGGCTGGGTCATCTACAACAAGTCGCTGCCGATGGCGCCGCTGAAACTCACGATCGAGGCCGACGAGCGCATCGGTGCGCGCGGCGACGTGGTGCGCAAGCTCGACGAGGAGGCTTTGCGTGCCGACCTGCTGAAACTGAAATCCGGGAAAATCGAAGCGCTGACCGTCTCGCTGATCAACGCCTTTGCGAATGACACGCACGAGCGGCGCATCCGCGAGATCGCGGCTGCGGTGCTGCCCGGCGTGCCGGTTTCGCTGTCCTCCGAGGTCGTTCCGGAAATGCAGGAGTACGAACGCACGGTCACCACCGTCGCCAATTCCTACGTGCGCCCGGTCGTGCAACGCTACGTGAAAAACCTGAAGGACAAGCTCGCATCGAAGGCCGGCGACGTGAAGCTGCACATCCTGCGCTCCGACGGCGGCCTGGCTTCCGCCGCTTCGGCCGAGGAATATCCGGTGAACCTGCTGATGTCTGGCCCGGCCGGTGGCGTCACCGGCGCGCTGTGGGTCGCGCTGCAGGCCGGTTTCCCGAACTTGCTGACGGTGGATGTCGGCGGCACCTCGACCGATGTCGCTCTGATCATGGATGGTGTGCCACGGTTGCGGCGCGAAACGACGGTTGGCGACGTGACCGTGCGCGCCTCGTCCGTGGACGTGCGCAGCATCGGCGCCGGCGGCGGTTCCATCGCGCATGTACCGGAACTCACCAAGGCCCTGCGCGTCGGCCCGCAATCCGCGGGCGCCGATCCGGGGCCCGCGGCCTATGGCCGCGGCGGCACCGAGCCTACCGTCACGGACGCCAATGTCGTGCTCGGGTACCTGCCGGAAATGCAGCGCCTGGGCGGCGACCTCGAGCTGAAGCGCGAACTCTCGACGCAGGCCGTCACCAAGATCGCGGCGGCACTCGGCAAGTCACTGCACGATGCCGCGCTCGGCATTTACGACATCGTCAACGAGAACATGGTCGGGGCGCTGCGGCTGGTATCGGTCGAACAGGGCCACGACCCGCGCGACTATGCCTTGATTGCTTTCGGTGGCGCAGGCCCGTTGCATGCCAACGCCCTTTCGATCCTGCTCGGTTCCTGGCCGGCGATCATTCCGCCGGGCCCGGGCGTGTTATGTGCGCTCGGTGACGCGACCACGGCACTGCGCGACGAGTCGGCGCGTACCTACATCCGCAAGTTCTCGGAGACCACGCCCGGCGAGATTGTAAAGACCCTCGAGCACTTGTCTGCGACTGCCGCCCAGGCGCTCGAGCGCGAGAAGGTGCCGCTCACCGAGATGAAGCGCAGCTACCAGGTGGACGTGCGCTATCACGGCCAGGGCCTGCGGCTTACGATCGACGTGGACATCGGCGCGCTGAAGAAGCGCGGCCTGAAGGCGATCTCGGAGCCGTTCGACGCGGAGCACAAGCGGCTGTTCACATTCGCGCTGCCGCTCGAGCACGAGTTCGTGGCGCTTCGCGCCGTCGTCCAGGGCCGTGGCATATCGGTGCGCAAGCCCGCCATCGCGCGCGGCGACCGCAACCCGAAGGCCGCGGCCATCGGCACGCAACTCGTGTACATGGACCGCAAGAAGATCAAGGCCACCGTCTATGACCGCGCGAAGCTCAAGGCCGGCAACCGCATACGCGGGCCGGCAATCGTCATCGAAATGGATTCGACGACAGTCGTCCTGCCGAGGCACACGGGGCTCGTGGACCGTCTCGGCAATATCCTGATCTACCCGGATTCCCACAAGAAGCTGGCCTGAAGAGAGCGACGGAGACAAACCCATGCCCGCCAAGATCATCCAACGCAACAAGAAGCCCTTCAGGAAAATCAAGGTCGACAGCGTCACGATCGACATCATCGAGAGCGCGCTTCGGAACGCGCGCTTCGAGATGGACACCGTGCTGTTCCGCACCGCGATGTCGCCGGGCATCCGCGAGCAGCACGACGAATTTCCGCTGATCGCGAATCTCGAAGGCAAGATGGTGGTCGGCCAGTTCGGCTCCTTCATCTACGGTTTCATGCAGGGCTACGACGGCACGGTCGAAGAAGGCGACGTGTTCCTCACCAACGATCCATATTCCTGCAACGGCGCCATCAGCCACATCAACGACTGGCTGCTGCTGATGCCGGTCTTCAAGGACGGCCGCGTGATCGCCTGGGCCGCGATGTTCGGCCACATGACCGACGTCGGCGGCAAGGTGCCCGGTTCGCTGCCGACCGACGCGCGCACATTCTTCGAGGAAGGCGTCGCCGTGCCGCCGGTCAAGATCATCCGCGGCGGCCAGCTTCAGGACGATTTGCTCAAGGTCATCCTGCATAACTGCCGGCTGCCGACCTGGAATTTCTCCGACTTCCACGCGATCGTCGCGGCGCTTCGTACCGCGGCAATCCGCTGCGTCGAGATCAGCCGCCGTTTCGGTGACGACGTCTTCTATTCGGCAATGGACGCGATGCTCGAGCGCAACAAGCGCGCGATGCGCGAACTGATCCGGCGAACGGTGCCGGAGACGAAGCAGCACTTCGAGGATTATGTCTGCGACGACGGTATGAACATGGGTCCGTACAAGATCGCCTGCACGATGTGGCGCGAGGGTGACAAATGCATTTTCGACTTCGCCGGCACCGATCCGCAGTCGATCTCCTCGATCAACTTCCTGCTGAACGAGGAAATGTTCAAGATGTTCGCCGGCGTGTACATGATCATGGTGTTCGACCCGCAGATCCTGTTCAACGACGGCTTCTACGACCTGATGGAAGTGCGCATTCCCGAGGGCACGCTGCTGAAGCCCATCAAGCCGGCCGCGCTTTCCTGCCGGACGCACGCGCTCGGACGCATCTTCGACGTGCTCGGCGGCCTGCTCGGCCAGGGCAATCCGGCCTTCATGTGCGCCGCGGGATTTTCGGACAGTCCGCACTTCATGTACTCGGGCTACAACAAGGACGGCGAGTGGTACCAGCTTTACCAGATCGGCTTCGGCGGCATTCCGGGCAAGCCATTCGGCGACGGCCCGGACGGGCATTCGCTGTGGCCGTCTTTCACCAACGTGCCGAATGAATTTCTCGAGAGCTACTTTCCGCTGCGCATTGACACCTATGAAACGATCACGGATTCCGGCGGTCCCGGAAAATTCCGCGGCGGCAACGGCATCCGGATCGGCTACCATTTCCTGGAGCCCGGCGAGATTTCCATTCACGATGATCGCTGGCTGACTTATCCCTGGGGCGTCAACGGTGGACTGCCCGGCGCGCGCAGCCGCAAGCGCCTGCAGCGCAAGAATGGCAGCGAGGAGCTGCTGCCATCGAAGACTGATCGCGTCAAAGTCGAGGTCGGCGACCTGCTGCTGTATGAGACCTGGGGCGGTGGCGGCTGCGGTGACCCGCTGGAGCGCGATCCCGCACTCGTCCTGTTCGACGTCGAGGCCGGGCTCGTGACCGAGGCCGGTGCGCAGCGTTATGGCGTCGTGATCCGGAATAACCGCGTGGACAGCGCGGCGACTGCGGAACTTCGCGCGCGCATGGCGAAGGAGCGCGGCAAGGCGCCGCTCTTCGATCGCGGGTTTGCAAGCATCGATGAGTTGAAGGCGCGATGCCTGTCCGAAACCGGGCTGCCGCCGCCGGCGACGCCGCGATTCTCCGCATTCAAGCGCGCCCGCGCGCAACCTGCAAAGGCCAAGCAAAGCAGCCATGCCTGAAGCCCAATCATCGCGTGCAGTCGACAGGGCTTACGAGGCGGTGCGCTCCGGCATCATTGCCGGACGTTATCTCGCCGGCGCGCGCTTGACCGAGCAGGAAATTGCGACGACCGTCGGCGTCAGCCGCACGCCGGTACGCGAAGCATTGCGCCGTCTCGACGCCGAGGGACTCGTCGAATTCACGCCGAACCTGGGCGCCGTCGTCACCACCTTGCATGAGGTGGATTCCGATGAGATCTTCGACCTGCGCGCGATGCTCGAGTCCTACGGCGCCCGCCGCGCGACAGCACTCGCGAGCAACGAGCAGATCGCCGAGTTGCGGCGGCTCGCAGAACTGCAATACCGCGAATCGGTCGAGCGCAGAGCGGGTTACCTCGAGCGCATCGGCGACCTGAACAGCCGGTTTCATCGCTGCATGCAGGACGCGGCCGCGAGTCCGCGGCTCGCCCGTGCGCTTGCCGGGCTGATCGAGGCGTCATTGATGATGCGCACATTCCAGAAATACACGCCTGAGGACCTGCAGCGGAGCGCACTGCATCATCTGGAGATCGTCAGCGCGCTCGAGGCGCGCGATGCAGAGTGGGCTGCTTCCGTGATGTTCTCGCACGTTCACGCAGCCCGCGGCGCGCTGAATCGCTAGGCGGCGAATGATGGCGCCATCTGCACAACCCAATCTTCCGGAACATCACCTGCAACCCGGCCGTCGCCCCGCGCTGCTCGTGATTGATTTCGTCGGTGCCTATCTGAGCCGCGGCTCGCCGCTTTATGCCGGCGTCGAGACCGCGGCCGAGGCCTGCAGGCAGCTGCTGTCTGCCGCGCGCAAGACGCGCATTCCGGTGATCCACACGAACGTCGTGTACCAGCCTGGCGGACGGGACGGTGGCGTGTTTTTTCGCAAGCTTCCCGCGCTGTCCTGCTTCGAGCGCGGCCTGCATCCGGAACTTGCAGCTTTCGGTGAAGGGCTTGAGCCCGCCGAAGGCGAGACGGTCATCAGCAAGCAATATGCGAGCGCCTTCTTTGCGACCTCACTCGGCTCGACCTTGACATCGCTTGGCGTGGACACGCTGCTGATTGCCGGTGTCTCGACCAGTGGCTGCGTGCGCGCAACCGCCGTCGACGCCTGCCAGCATGGTTTCATTCCGCTGGTCGTGCGCGATGCGGTCGGCGACCGCCATCCCGCGCCGCACGAGGCCAATCTGTTCGACCTGCAGGCGAAGTACGCCGAAGTCATCAGTCTCGAGACAGCGCAGAAATATCTTGCGGGCCTGAAGCAGGCCTGAGCGCATGGGCCCGCTGCACGGTGTCACGGTCCTCGACCTCAGCCGCATCCTGGCCGGCCCCTGGGCGACGCAGTGCCTCGCCGATTTCGGCGCGACGGTGTGGAAGATCGAAAAACCCGGGGCCGGCGACGATACCCGCCACTGGGGCCCGCCCTGGCTGAAGGACCAGGCCGGCCGCGACACCGGCGAATCGGCGTATTACCTCTCGAGCAATCGCGGCAAGCGCTCGCTCGCCATCGATTTCACGAAATCGGCCGGGCAGAAGTTGATCCGCGGCCTCGCAGAACGCGCCGACGTGCTGATCGAGAACTTCAGGGTCGGCACGCTCGCGCGCTATGGGCTCGGTTATGACCATCTGCGGGCACTGAACCAGCGCCTGATCTATTGTTCGATATCGGCTTTTGGTCAGGACGGGCCCGAAGCGGGCGCCGCCGGCTACGACGCGATGATCCAGGCGATGTCGGGACTCATGAGTGTCACCGGCGTGCCGGATGGCGAGCCCGGTGCGGGTCCAATCAAGGTGGGAGTCGCCGTTTCCGACCTGCTGAGCGGCATGTATGCCCTGTCGGCCATCCTTGGCGCTCTTTATGAGCGCGAAAAATCGGGTCGGGGTCAGCTGATCGACCTGGCGCTCCTCGATACCCAGGTCGCGGCACTCGCGAACCAGAGCCTGAACTACCTGGTTTCGGGGATTCCGCCCGGACGCCGGGGCACGGCGCACCCGAATATCGTGCCCTACCAGGCATTCGCGACTGCGGATGGCTACTTGATGCTCGCGGTCGGCAACGACCGGCAATTCGAGAGCTTTTGCGGCGTGGCGGGCAGTCCGGGGCTCGCGGCGGATGAGCGTTTTCGGTCCAACGCGGGGCGGGTGGCTAACAGGGGCGCTTTGGTCCCCGAAATCGCCCGGCTGTGCCGGCAGAAAACGACCCGGCAATGGCTGGATGCGCTCGCAACTGCCGGCGTGCCCTGCGGCCCGATCAACGATCTGGCGGAAGTGTTCGATGAGCCCCAGGTGCAGCACCGGAAGATGCGCTTCGATCTGCCCCACCCCGCTGGCGGTCAGGTTCCGCAGGTGCGAAACCCCGTGCTCTACTCGCGCAGCAAGCTCGAGTACCGCGACCCGCCGCCGCTGCTCGGTGAGCACACGCAAGCAGTGTTGCAACAGGAACTCGGCATCAGCGCTTCGGAATTCGAGTCTTTGCGTTCGGACGGCGTGGTGCAGTAATAGGGGACGCACCCCTTTACCGCAGCGGAAAAGGGGTGCGTCCCCTTTTTACCAGAGCTTGCGGCGGCTGCCGCGCAGGAGTTTTGCAGCAAGCCGCTCCTGGCGGCGTCCCAGTTCCCGCGGCCGCAGGTTCGCGTACGCAGCCGGTTCCAGTTTTTCCTTCAGCAGCACCTCGGCACGGGCCAGCGCCTGGCGTGCGCGCACGTCCTGCAGCGTGCCGCCTTTCGGCACAATCGCAAATGCGACCTGGCAACCCATCGCCTGCGCGAGACGATCGAGACTTGCGAGCGTGATGCGGCGTCGTCCTTCCGCGCGTTCCATCTGCTGCACGGTTGCGCGCGAGATGCCCGCGCGCGCTGCGAGTTGCGACTGCGAAATGCCGAGTGCATCGCGGATCTCCCGCACCCAGCCGGCCTTCGGAATCAGTTGCGGATTCATCCGCGGAAAGGCACGCGCGGCCTTCGCAAGTTCAGCGCGCTTGACGCGCGGGCCGCGGCGCGGCGCAGGCGGCTTCGTGGGTTTTCTGGGGCTCAATTTGGCGCTCTTATCGGATGCGTATACGCATCATATATCAGCGCAACGACTTGAAATCAATCATGGCGGAAAATCCCGCTCTGTGCCAGGCGCATTGACGCGGCGCAATCGCCTTCGTCCGCGCTTCGCAGCGCCTGCAAATGGCACCGTCGCAGATCTATTTAATGATGCGACGCGCCCCAGCCTTGCGGCAGCGCAGGAACATTTGTTGCGCCATCAAGGAGCCGCCAACAATCGTGAGCGGCTCCCGGTGGTGGGCATGTTCCGGAGTAACTTCAGGCGATTTCGCGATTGATGGCCGAGCGCGCTATTCGCGATACCTGTCGGCCTGGTTTGCGCCGCGCCTGTTAAAGATCGTAATTCGCCTGCATCGTCAGCCATGACTCGGCGGACCCACCGAGTACGGCGCCGAGTCGCACCGCCATTCCAGCGCTGACCGCCGCGCGAGCATTCAAGACGTGCAAGAGGGCCACGCGCGTAAACCCGAGACGGTTGGCGAAGTCCGTAACCGTGATGCCACTGTTCTTGAACACTCCGTCGCACAGAACTTCACCTGGATGAGAGGAGTCATGCATTGGCATTGCCAGTCTCCCGCGTAGCGACAGTCCTGATTATCAACGTCGACCGCATGCGGCCCACTGCATGAAGGTCCATCGCGGCTGGCGTATCGCTGGGATCGAGTCGGCCGAGTTGCAGCCTCAGTCGAAAAGCGTGCTTTGGCTGGAACCCCGCCTTGCTACCCAAACGAAAGAACTGTTCGGAGCCCTCGTGTCGGAGACTCCTGATCACGCCAAATGAATAGCGTTGATATGCAGGCAGCAAAATGATGCGGACTAATCGGATCGTGGTCGTCAGGGACGTTGCTTCGCATATCTTGCATGTCTGGCATGATTCGTCTTGAGATACATCCGCGATCGATGCTCATGTCCATCAACGCCCCTCCTGGCCTTGTATTGCGGGATATTGGATGTCTATAGCCATCCTTTACTAGGGTAAGCCCATGACAAAATTGGCAACACCATTTGGTCCTGACGATCTAAAGGCCAGCAACCGCTCCGGTTACCCGGAACCGTTCCGTTCGCAGGTCCTGCCGCGCGAGAAGCGCGCGCTCGGGGACGCCGCCGGCCTGACGAAAATCGGTGTCAACCACACGACGCTCTGGCCCGGTGCCGCCTCATCCATGCGTCACTGGCACACGAAGGAAGACGAGCTCGTTTACGTGCTGTCGGGCGAGCTGGTGCTGGTCACGGACGCGGGCGAACAGTCGCTGAAGGCGGGCCAATGCGCAGGCTTCCCGGCTGGCGTCGCGAACGGCCATCAGCTCGTCAACCGGGGTCCGGTGCCCGCGGTTTACCTGGAGATCAGCAACCGCGACAAGTCGGATGCCGCCAGCTACCCGGACGTGGATCTGCGCTGGAATGCTCCCGACGCCCCGGAGCGGTATTCGCACAAGGACGGGCGGCCGTACTGACCCGGCGCGTGGCCTGACAACCGCTATTGCTTGGTGGCGGTAATGATCTGGAAGTTGCCGAAGAAATAGGTGGTGCGTTCACACGACCAGCCGCCCATCTTCTCCAGGCAGTCGAGCGGGTCGTGCGTGTCCCAGAGAGCCAGGCCGAGCGGTTCGAATACTTTGAAGTAAGTCCAGCTCAAGGCGCGCAGCACCCACAATTCAGGGCGATGGAATTCCGCCAGATAGAGCTTTCCACCGGGGGCGAGCATGCGCCCCGCCTCGCTTAGCGCCTGGGCCTTCAGGTCGTGCGGCAACTCATGCAGCAGGAAGAACATGACATTGGCGGCAACATCGCTCTCGGGCCGCTTCATGGCGGTGGCATCGTCCTCGATGAAGTCCACTTTCCCCGAAAAGCCACCCAGCTTGCTCTGCGCATGAACCAGTTCATTGTGGATGAGATCGGCGATCACGACGCGCGCGGCACCTCCCTGGACGGCCGCATCCACGACCCGCGGCAGCACGTTTCCAAACGCGCATGAAGTGACCAGCACGTTCTTGCCTTTCAGGTCCGACTGGCCGAGCCCCTGGACGATCTTCAGGACCAGGCGGTTGTACTGAAACAACAGTATTGCCGAGATGATGGGCTGGAAATCCACCAGCTTGATGAGCCGCATGTTTGAGTAGATTGGGTACACGTGCGACTTTTCGCTGGCTTCGCCCGGCGACAGGCCGCGCACCAGCAGCGCCCCGCGCGTCACCACGAAGAAGAACAGGCCGGTGGACGCCGCGAGGAACAGCGCAGCCAGCAGCCCATTCACCATCCACGTGCTCATTGTGTTTCCCTGGGCTAGAAATCGGGCCAATGTGCGGCCCCACGAGAAGCTACCTCAGGAGCGGCCCGGATGCTTTGACGGGCATCAAATCCCGGTCAAGCTGCTGCACAATCGAGACGGCTTCGAGAAAGCCGTCCGCTGCGCTCGGCTGCGGCCGGATCAGGACACCCAAGACAAGCAATGCATCCCACCCGGCAGGCGGCCCGCCCGCAAGCTGCAGAGCGTCCCATCGTCAACAACGGGAGCAATGGTTGCCGCTCCAGGGGCCCGGAAAGCCCGATTTCTGGATGGTTATAAGCATCTGAAATATCGCCAGGCAGCTGACAACCATCGGGTTGCCGTCCGGACGGGCGATTCTTCGTCCGAACAGGGTTTCCGGGCCCGGCAATCGCTCAGCGGGCAGCCTCCATGTAAGCCCTCAGCACGGCGTTGATGCGCGTCTGATAGCCCCCGCCCTGGGCCTTGAACCAGTCGAGCACATCGGCGTCGATGCGAAGCGAAATCGCTGCCTTGCGCGGCAATGGCGGCAGCCCCTGGCGCGCAATGTCGCGCACGATTTCCGTGAGCTCCAGGGCAGGCTCTTCGGGCCGGGGAAGCCCCTGTTCAGCTGGCGGCATCGGGGCGTCGCCCGCCGGCACTCGAGCAAATTTCGAGAAGAACCCCTTGGCCATGAAGACTCCCCTGTTGAGCCCGATTTTGGCTCGTAGAGGCGAATTGTATATACAAACCCCCGGATCCAGGCGGCGGCGTTTAACAAGTCAGGAACCCCCTGTTCGAGGAGTCGCCGATGAATCGCTCAAGCCTCCGGGTCGCTGCCCTGCTCACCTTCCTGTTCCCCCTCGTCGCGTTCGCGCGACAGGCGGTGGACGTTACGATTTTCGATCGCACCCTGCACCGGGAGCTGCCGGTCTACTGGCATGACGGCGAGCGCTATGTCGCCGGCGAGCCAGGGCATGAATACGAGGTTCGCATCCGCAACCAGAGACCCGGCCGGGTGCTGGCCGTGACCTCCGTGGATGGGGTCAATGTGATCAACGGCCGCACGGCGGCCGCCAGCCAGAGCGGCTATGTGCTGGATCCCTACGGGACGGTCGAAATCGACGGCTGGCGCAAGAGCATGGACGAGGTTGCGGCTTTCTATTTCACCTCCCTGCCGGACTCCTATGCGGCCCGCACTGGCCGGCCCGACAACGTCGGGGTCATCGGCGTGGCGGTGTTCTGCGAACGGCTGCCCTACCCGGTAATGCGCGAGCAGGAATCAGCGGCAGCGGCGGATGGCGGCTCAATGGATCGGGATTCACGGCGAGACGCACCGGCGCCCGCCGCCGGGTCGCGCGCCGACAGCGCCAGGAGCGACCAGCTGAGCGGCCGCCTCGGCACCGGTCACGGGAAGCGCCATGAATCCGGCGCGACCTGGACGCATTTCGAGCGCGCGACCGAGGAGCCTGAGTCCGTGATCCGGATTTTCTATGACTCGCGCCGGAATCTCCTCGCCCAGGGGGTGATTCCGCGTGGCGGCTACGCCCGGAATGTCCCGGACCCGTTCCCGGGCGGGTTCGTACCTGATCCCTGAATGCAACGGCAGGCATAATTTCGGGATGGCGACCGAATTGCTGTTCCGGGACGATGCTTATCTGAAGACGGCAACCGCGCAGGTGATCGCGGCACAGGATGGCGCCGTCGAGCTGGACCAGACGATCTTCTATCCGCAGGGCGGTGGCCAGCCGGGCGACATTGGTTGGATCGTGCGTGCAGGCGGCGAGCGCATACCGGTCATCGATACGCGCAAGGGCGACGCGCCCGGCACGGTGCGGCACCTGCTGAACCCAGGCGAGCTGCCGCAGCCGGGCGAACCAGTCTCCCTCGAACTGGACTGGCCGCGCCGTTACGCGGTGATGCGCTTGCACACGGCGCTGCACGTGATGTCCTGCGTGGTCGTCGCACCGGTGACCGGCGGAAATATCGCGCCGGACAAGGCGCGGCTCGATTTCGACATCGACATGGCGCTGCTCGACGCCGCGAAGATCGAGCAGGAAACCAATGCGCTGATCGCGCGCGGTGTGGCCACCGAAACCGTCTGGATCACGGATGAGGAACTCGATGCGCGGCCCGAGTTAGTGAAGACCATGAGCGTGCAGCCGCCGCGCGGTGCCGGGCGTGTGCGGCTGCTGAAGATCCCCGGCATCGACCTGCAACCTTGCGGTGGCACCCACGTGAAGAACATCGCCGAGATCGGCGGCATCCGTGTCACGCGGATCCGAAACGAAGGCAAGCGCAACAAGCGCGTCGAGATCGTGCTGCTGTAAAAAGGGGACGCGCCCCTTTTCTTCGCAGGAAAAGGGGCGCGTCCCCTTTATTACGCCTCGATGGTGGCCGCATCAGCGCCCAGTGAGCGCATGTAACTGCCGGTCAGCCCGTAGCCGCCCGTGAGCGTGACTGCTGCGCAGCATGCCGACGGCGATCGGCATGGCCATCTGCAAGAGATTGCCCGTTATCGGACCCTGGGTCAGGTCGCGCATCGTGCCCTCTGGAGGGTGTAGAATCCTACACGACCGCGGCGCAACAGCGGCCATCGATCAGACAGACAAAGGGGACACTGTGAACATTCTGAAAGCAACTGCAGTCATTGCAGCAAGCCTGCTCGCGCTCGCAGGCTGCAAGCCGGCCACGCAGGACATGGCAGCGGATTCGGCCGCGATCCAGGAAATCAACAAGGCCTGGGGTGAAAACTACAATGCGGGTGATGCAGGCGCGATCGCAAACCTGTACGCGGAAGACGCGTTGCTGATGCCGCCGGGCGTGGTTGCGGCCAGCGGTCGCGACGCGATTCGTGAATTTCTCGCGGGCGACACCGCCGCCGCCAAAGCCGCCGGCCTGACATACAATGTCTCGTCGAATGCGGAGGCGATCCGCATTTCAGGCGACATGGCCTCGCAGAACGGCACCTACACGGTCACCGATGCCACCGGCGCGACAGTCGACGCCGGCAAGTACCTGTCAGTCTTCCGGAAGAAGGACGGCAAGTGGCAGCTGTACCGCGATACCTGGAATTCGGACATGGCACCGGCTCCCGCCGCAGCGCCCGCCGCAGAAGCACCTGCCACCTGATTGGCATGGATCAAAGAGGAAGCATGAAAATTCTGAAGACCGCCGCTGCTCTTGCAGCCGGCCTGATCGTACTCGCCGCCTGCCAGCAGGCACCGAAGAATACCGCCGCGGACGAGAGCGCAATCAAGGACGGTTCCAGGGCCTGGGCCACCGCCTACAACGCGGGTGACGCGGATGGCGTCGCCAATTTGTATACGGAAGATGCGGTCCTGATGCCGCCGGGAACGCCAGCGAAGTTTGGCCGCGCCGCGATTCGCGAGTTCATCGCCGCCGACAGCGCCTCAGCCAAGGCCGCGGGCGTGACACTCACCATCGAGCACGGCGACACCGTCGGCATGTCAGGCGATCTCGCCTGGCATGCGGGGCCGTATACCATGCATGACGCCTCCGGCGCGGTGGCCGACAGCGGCAGCTACATGGAAGCCCTGCAGAAAGTCGACGGCAAGTGGCTCACCGTCCGCGACATCTACAATTCCGACAAGGCACCCGCACCCGCCGTGGAGTCTGAGGACGCGGCGCAATCCGGGGGCGAGCCAGTACATGACTGAACCGCAGTCATCGGATTGACACCGGCAGAGCCGGAACAAGGCCCCCTTCGCGGGGGCCTTTTCCTTTTCCTAGAATTTCCAGACCACGCCGATTGAAGGAATCAGCGGCAGCGAATTCTGCACCTGGGAATCCAGCACGGGTGGATTGAACTCGCGCTCGATATCGTATTCGACGCAACATTCATTGCCGCGATTGTCCAGGTTGTTGATTTCCACGAAGGCCGTCAATTCGCCGGCCGACTTCAGGTCGAAGCGCCGCGCAATGCGCAAATCAATGCTCGCAAAATCCGCGAGGCGCCTGGCATTGCGTTCACCGACGGTGACCAGCGGAAACGGCTCGAGGGTGGCAAGCGCAATTTCGGTGGTCGGCCAGCCGGTATGCCAGGCAGCGGCAACCGATGCTTCCCAGCTTTCACCGCGCCAGCTGAAGCCGCCGCTCGCGTAATTGCGCTGGTCCCATTGCCTGCGGATTTTCTGGCCATTCACCATGTCGTAGACCTCCGACCGGCTGTAACTCAGCCAGCCGGACAGCGAACCGGTATCGTAATTCAGCGAGATCTCGGTGCCTTCCGCCTCCGCGGAATCCGGCGCGATCAGGATGCGGTCGGGCTTCAGCTCCGGCAGCACGATCAGCGTGTTCATCAGCAGCTCGTAGCGCGGCAGCGGGTTTTTGTACGTCTTGCGGTATGCCTCAGCGCGCAGCTTCAGCGCCCGCGTCAGGTCGTGTTCGACGCTCGCGACCAGATGCGTCGCCCGCTGGGCTGGAGAGTACTGTCGCTCGCCGTCTGGAACTTTCAGTTCGTTTATTCCCTGCGCCTGGTAATAACGGCCCCAGGACAGGCGCAGCCGCGTGTCCTTGCCCGGACTCCACATCAGCACCGCGCGCGGACTCGTCTGCGACCCGTCCTGCGGGGCGAGCGACTCGCGGTCCCAGCGCAGTCCGAGATCAGTGGTCAGTGTGGCCGTGGGCTCGAATCGCCAGTTCAAATAGGCGCCGCCCTGGTGGCCCGAGGGTCGTACGCGGATCGAGCGCGCCCGCGAAGGCGTCGTTGGCGCGCCAGGCGTCAGGAACAACAGTTCGAAATCGACCGCATCGGTGTACCGATATATCCCGTTGAACTGCCGCCACTCGGCTCCGGCCTGCAACACCGACTTTGCGCCAGGCCGCCACCAGCCATCGGCCTGAATCGAGTTGATGTGGAAGCCGCGTTCATCGCTGAGAGTGCCGCGTGCAATTCCGGGAAGATCCGTGCTGCCGACGCGTTCGCTGTCCAGGTCCGTGCGCGCGACGAGCACCCGCCCACCGAGTCCGTCCGCGGCACCGAGATCCAGGCGCAACCAATAGTACGAGTCGCGGTATTCGGCCCGCGCCCGCTCTTCCTGGTCGGTGTCTGAAGCCACGATCTGATCGACGAATGAAAGCATGTTGCCGGAAATCGCGAGCTGATCATTGATGCGGTAGCCCGCGTGTGCAAAGAGATCGTGATAATCCGGTTCGCCCAGCGACTGGTTGGTCAGATTGAAGAACTGGCCCAGGTTGCTGCGCCGCGCAGCAACCGCCCAGTCACCGGCTTCGTCGTTGTAGGAGCCGGCAACCGAAGCGCCCATCGTGAACAGGGAAAGCACCGCCTCGCCGTCGATTCCCCGCCCCGGCAGGCGCGGCGCGACTTCCACGACACCGCTGCTGCGATCGCCGAACGCGACCGGAAAGCCGCCCGTATAGACACGGATGTCGCTGACGATGCCGGGATCGATGGCGCTGAAGATCCCGTAGAAATCCTTGAAGTGGAACGGGTCGTACAGGCGCAGGTTATCGAAGCGCACCAGCGTTTCCTCGTCGCTGCCGCCACGCAGGTAAACCCGGCTGGAGAAATCCCGGCGCGTGACGCCCGGCAAGCGCGACACCGCGCGCAGCGGGTCCTCGCCGATGTCCGGCAGCATTTCCAGCTGATCGGCATTGAACACCGCCGCCGACTGCGGCGCATCGCCCCCAAAGAGGTAAGTGCTGGCGCTGACCACCACCGCATCGAGCGGCGTCGGCGCCGGGCGATGCGGCGCCCCGGGTGCGGCTTGCCGCGGCGCCCGCCGGGCTTCCCGCACCAGCAGCAGCGCGCCGTCGGGACCGTCGGTGACCACGATACCGAGAGGCGCCAGGATTTCGGTGAGCAATGCGCGTGGCTCGGTCGCCTGCGGCTCGCGCTCGACGCGCATCCACGGCTTGACGAGATCGCTGCTGTAGAACAGCGCGACGCCGCGTTCACGCAATTGTTCCAGGACCTGCTCCACCGCCTGCCCCTGGTACGGGGCTGCCACGGCGATGCCCGGCAGGAAAGCCAGCAGCAGCGTCAGTAATTTCACGACCCTGGCTATAACTCGGTGCGGGTGCGGATCTCCATTGTATCGTCGTCCAGCAGGGTGTATTCGAGGTCTGTTGTCGCAAGCATCACGTCGAGCGCAGCCAGCGGCGCGAGATGTTCGATATTGCCGTGCAGTATCACCGCGGCCGCGCGCGACTCCACCGCGGCAGACTGGTAACGCAGCTGCCGGCCAGTTTCTCGGGCAACCCAGGCAATCAATGCCGTTGCCGGCTGACCGTCGATGTCCGGTGCCGGGGCAATCGTTTCGGCCCATTGCCATGCGACGTCGGCGGTCCCGATCGACGAGCGCGTGACTCCGCCCAGTGCGTCGACATCGAGCTGTTCGCCGGCAGAACCTGTCATCAGGCGGCCGGCGCGGTCGATTTCAACCCGCCCTTCGCGGACGCGCAGCCGCAGCGCACCGCCGGCGACATGCAGTTCGAACTGCGTGCCGACATCGCGCGCGGTGCCCACGGACGTCTCGATCCGGTATCCCGTGCCGACATTGCCGGCATTGTCGAGGTAGAGCGTGCCGGAACGCAACAGCATGCGTCGTGCCCCGTCCATCTGCACTTCGGTCGCAGCCGCGAGACGAAGCGACGCACCGCCGTCGAGCGCCAGTGCCGCGCTGGCACCGGGCAGTGTGCGCAGTCTCGCCCCTTCCACGAGCGCGCCACCCGAATCGGTCATCGGCTTCCACCCGTCACCGTCGCCGAGCTCGACAGTTCCGATGACGCGAGCCACCGTTGCGACCTGCGAGTTCCTGGAACTCGTGTTCCATGGAAGCAGCAGTGCGATCGCGAGCGCCGCAACGCTCGCGGCCGCGGCCCAGAGCATCAGCTTCCTGCCGCGGCGCTTCGCGGTCTTCTCACGAAACGCCGCGGTCGCCGCCGTCAGCACCTGCTGGTAGGCGGCCTCGGGCGGATCCGTGCGCCGGCCCGCCCTGCGAATGAGTGCAGCGACGAGGTCGGAGCCATCGTGGCTGTTCTGTGTTTCCTGTTCCATGCTCCTACCCCCGGTTGCTGCCCAGCGAGCCCGTCAACTCATCCGACGCACCGGCAAGATCCGTGATTGCGATGCGAAATGCCTCGCGCGCCCTGGTCAGCATCGATTCCGCAGCCTTCGGTCCCAGCTCGAGCCGACGCGCGATCTCGATGACCGACTGTCCGTCCAGGTATTTCCATTCGAGCACTTCGCCGTAATGCCCCGGCAAGGCATCGAGCGTCGCCTCTACGACGCGGTGGATCTGCTGCCGCCAGACGCCGGTGTCCGGTTCGTCGTCGGCAGGTGCAGCGAGTGCCTCAAGTATCGCGCGCACATTGGGCTGGTCTTCCAGCAGCACCTCCCGCTCAGCGCCTCTCTGCCGTCGGCGATAGTGATCCGTAATGACATTGCGGCAGATCTGGCAGAACCAGGTGTAGAGCGCCGCCTCGCCGCGATAACTGTCCAGGCGCTCGATCGCATTGCAGAATGTCTGCTGCACGACGTCGCGCGCGATCTCCTGGTCCCTGTTGAGCCGCGCCAGCGCAAAGCGGTACAGCCGCGGGAAGAAGCGGTCGAACAGCTCCCGGAACGCGGCCTCGTCGCCCGCCAGGATCCGGCGCGCGACAGCCCGGTCGACATGAACCATGTCAGCCATTTGTACCTTGGACGCCGGCTGGCAGGGAATCCTTCGCGGTAACCGATGATTTCATGACGGACATCCAATGACAGGCCAGAACGGCCTTGCGCCGGAAGCAGGAGCCCGTTATGTCGGGCCGGAAGCGACTACGACGTATGATTGGCCGGCGCTGGATCATCCATAGCACCGGGCCAGGACCGGGCGGTCGAGGGTATGCAATCTCACGGCCGGACACGGGCCGTGATATTTCGCTCCCGTCAGCGTGTCAGTCTTCGAGTCTTCGGTCTTTCCAGTTCCACCACTTCAACAGTTCCTGCTGCGGCTGTGGCGTGCGCGCGGCATAAGTCGCGCAGCGGAATGCATAGAGCAGGCACGGTTCCTGTTCATGACCGGTGATATTGCGAAGTCGGGCGTAGAGCTGTTCTGGGTTTGATTCAGCGAGATCCCGGATGGAGTGAATGCCGAGGTGCCGGAGATCCGCCGCGATGGCGGGCCCGATACCGGGCAACGTGGTCAGCTCGTCGTGCATTGGCAGGGTCCTCCTACGGCTTGTCCACGGCCCGAGATTACTTCCACCCGGCGACAAATGAAACTGCCTCTGGATTCTGGAGGCCAGGCGGTCTCTGTTATCCTCGATCGATGGTTCTGCGCAAGTCATTGATTGGCGGCGTGCTCCTGCTGCCCGCCGCGGCCTGGCTCGCGGCCTGTGCGCAGCTTCCTGCGCGGAACGAAGCCCCTATGGCGCCCGAAGCAGGCGTCGCGGCGGCAAATCCGGTGGCGGTCGACGCGGGACTCGAGGTGCTGGCGGCCGGCGGCAGTGCCGCGGACGCCGCAGTCGCGATACAGGCGATGCTGGGACTCGTCGAGCCCCAGAGTTCGGGTCTGGGCGGTGGCGGATTTCTTCTTAATTACGATGCGGCGACCTCGCACATCACGGCTTTCGACGGGCGTGAGGTGGCGCCCGCTGCCGCGACTCCCGGGATGTTCCTGGACGAGAAAGGCGAGCCGCTCTCCTATCGCGACGCCGTGCTCTCGGGTCGCTCGACGGGTGTGCCGGCGGCGATCGCCATGCTGGGCGCCGTGCATGCGCGTCACGGCGCACTGCCCTGGCAAAGGCTGTTCGAGCCCGCGATCCGCGCGGCGGACTCGGGGTTCATCGTGCCGCAGCGGCTCGCGCGCTTTGCGAACAGCACATTTCCGCAGGCCGCCGAACCCGATGTGCGCGCACTCTTCTCGCGCCCCGACGGCACGCCGGTGCAGGCCGGTGATCGGCTGACGAATCCGGCTTATGCGCAGACCCTGCGGCTGATCGCGACGAAAGGCCCGCGCGCATTGCTGGAGCCGCCGATCTCGGATGCCATCATCACGCGCACGCATGCAGAGCCGCGGGCGGGCACGCTTGCGGCCGGCGACTTCAGCGCATATCGCCCGGGCATCGGCGATCCGCTATGCGGCCCGTATCTCGTGTACATCGTTTGCGTGCCGCCACCGCCCTCTTCCGGCGTCTCGCTGCTGCAGCTGCTCGCGATCCTGGATCACACCGACATCGCGGCACGCGGGCCGGAAGACCCCGTCGCCTGGTATCTGTTCGCCGAGGCGAGCCGGCTGATGTACGCGGACCGCGATCAGTACGTCGCCGACCCCAGGTTTATTGACGTTCCCGTTGCCGGAATGCTCGACCCCGGATACGTGGCCCGGCGGGCAGCGTTGATCGGCGCGGTTGCCGGCCCTGCGCCAGCCGCAGGCGTTCCTGCGCCGATCCAACGAGGTGCCGATACATCAAACGAAGCGGCCGGCACCAGTCACTTTGTGGTTGTAGATAGTCAGGGCAATGTTGTTTCGATGACGACTACCGTCGAGTCCTTGTTCGGATCCGGGCGCGCGGTCGGCGGTTTCATGCTGAACAACCAGCTCACGGATTTTTCCTACCGCCCGGTGATGGACGGACACCCGGTCGCCAATGCCGTTGCGGGCGGCAAGCGGCCGCGCTCCTCCATGTCGCCGGTCATCGTGCTCGATCGCGACGGGCGCGCGGTCGCAGCACTCGGTTCGCCGGGTGGCACTGCGATCCTCGCCTACAACGCCAAGACGCTGGTGGGTTTGCTCGCCTGGAAATTGACGTTGCAGCAGGCTATCGACCTGCCGAATGTGTTCGGGCGTGGCGACGAGTACTTTGGCGAAGCCGCAAAGCTCACGCCTGAAGTGATCGCGGGCCTCGCCGAACGCGGCATCACAGTCAAATCCGGGCGTGGCGAGGAGTCGGGGTTGCACGGCGTCGTGCTGCATGCCGACGGCACCGTCGAAGGCGCCGCCGATCCGCGCCGCGAAGGCGTCTGGCGGACACCAGACACCGGAAACCAGGCCTCAATTCCCGCCGGTCGACAGCAGCGACAATAATTCCTCCTGCGCTGCACGGCGTTTGCCGCTGCCCGGCTTCAGGCGCTTGAATCCGCCGTCCCCGTCCATGGCCCAGGCCTGGCAGTTGTCCTCCAGATAGGGACGCAGGCCCTCGCGGATCACGCGCCGTTTCAGCTTCGGGTCCAGGATCGGGAAGCACAACTCGATGCGCCGGAAGAAATTGCGGTCCATCCAGTCGGCGCTTGCGAGATACACATCCTCCGCGCCGTCGTTCTGGAAGAAGAACACGCGCGTGTGCTCAAGGAAGCGGCCGACGATCGAACGGACCTGGATATTCTCCGAAAGACCCGGAACACCCGGTTTCAGCGCACAGGTCCCGCGCACGACCAGGTCGATTTTCACGCCCGCCTGCGATGCAGAATACAGTGCCCCGATGATTGCGGGCTCGAGCAGCGCATTCATCTTCGCGGTGATGCGCGCCGGGCGGCCTTCGACAGCGATGCGGGATTCGTTCCGGATGGCCTCGATGAGGCGCTTGTGCAGCGTGAATGGCGCCTGCCAGACGTGCTTCAGCTTGCTTGCGCGCCCGAGGCCGGTCAGCTGCTTGAATACGTCGTTGACGTCGCGGCAGATGTCTTCGTTGGCGGTCAGCAGGCCGAAATCCGTGTACTGCCGGGCGGTCGCCGCATGGTAGTTGCCGGTACCAAGATGCGCGTAGCGTTTCAGCTCGCTGCCATCCGGCCCGGATTCCCGGCGCACGATCAGCGACATCTTCGCGTGAGTCTTGTGTGCGACCACGCCATAAACCACATGCGCCCCGACTTCCTCGAGGCGCGCGGCCCAGCCGAGATTGGCCTCCTCGTCAAAGCGCGCCAGCAGCTCGACGACGACCGTGACCTCTTTCCCGGCGCGCGCCGCGTCGATCAGGACCTGCATGATTTCGGAATCGGCGCCGGTCCGGTAGACGGTCTGCTTGATCGCGACAACCCGCGGATCGAGCGCACTCGCGCGAATGAAGTCGAGCACCGGCGTGAATGACTGAAATGGATGGTGCAGCAGGACGTCCTGGCGCGCGATCGTCTCGAACAGGTCCCGGTCGCCCATTTCGAGCGTCGCGGGCACCGCGGGTACAAAGGGTGGGAACTTGAGTTCCTGGCGATCGATCTGCGACAGGACCTCGCGCAGGCGATACAGGTTGACCGGGCCGTTCACGCGATAGAGGTCCTGCTCATCCAGGCCGAATTGCTGAAGCAGGAACTCGACCATCGGCGGCGAGCACTGATCCACGACCTCGAGACGCACGGCATCGCCGAAGTGGCGCTGCAGCAGCTCACCCTGAAGGGCGATTCGCAGGTTCTTGATTTCCTCCTCGTCAACAAACAGGTCCGAGTTGCGCGTGACCCGGAACTGGTAGCAGCCCTTGATCGTCATGCCCGCAAACAGCTGGTCCACATGAGCATGAAGCACCGAGGTCAGGAATACGAAGGCATATTCTTCCTTCGCGATCGCGGCGGGCAGCCGGATCACGCGTGGCAGCATGCGCGGGGCCTGCACGATCGCGATCCGCGACACCCGGCCGAAGGCGTCACGCCCCTCGAGTTCGACGACGAAATTGAGGCTCTTGTTGAACACGCGCGGGAACGGGTGCGAGGGATCGAGGCCGATCGGTGTCAGCACCGGCAGCACTTCGCGGGTGAAGTAGTCGTGCACCCACGCCTTCTGCCCTGGCGACCAGGTGTCGCGGCGCAGAAACCGGATGTTGGCCTCGGCGAGCTTTGGCAGCAGCACTTCGTTCAGCAGGCTGTACTGCTCGGCGAACAGCGATCGCGCCTCCTTCGTGACGAGTGCGAAGACTTCTTTCGGGGTCATGCCTTCCGGGCCGGCCTCGGCCATGCCGAGCTTTATCTGTTCCTTGATCCCGGCGACGCGGATCTCGAAGAACTCGTCCAGGTTCGAGGAGACGATGGTCAGGAACCGCAGCCGCTCAAGCAGCGGCACGGTATCGTCAGCCGCCTGCGCCAGCACGCGGCGATTGAACGCCAGCATGCCAAGCTCGCGGTTCAGCAGTGGAATGCGGCTTGCGCGGTCACTCATGGTCGGGGGAGCATCCAGTGCGCAGGTTACACTTAAATGACAGGGCCGGTTTACGTGCGCGGCAACCGGGTGTTACCGTGCCGGACGCATGGCGCGCCACGAAACCCTTGCCGCTGTCGACCTCGGATCCAACAGTTTCCACCTCCAGATTGGCCGCGTCGTCGACGGCCAGATCTATCCCCTCGACGCATTGCGGGAACAGGTCCAGCTCGGCGCCGGCCTGACCGCCGACAAGCGGCTTGATCGCGCCAGCCAGGCGCGCGCGCTGGAAACCCTTTCCCGATTCCGCGAGCGCCTGCGTGGCCTGCCGCGGGACGCGGTCCGCGCCGTCGGCACCAATGCCCTGCGAGTCGCAAAGAACTCCTCCGCATTCCTGCGCGAGGCCCGCGAAGTGCTGGGATTTCCCATCGAAATCATCGCCGGGCGGGAAGAGGCGCGCCTGATCTATCTCGGTGTCGCCCATTCGCTGGCGCCGGCGGAACATCGGCGCCTCGTCGTCGACGTCGGCGGCGGCTCGACCGAGCTGATCGTCGGCGAAGGCCTGAAACCGCGGCTCATGGAAAGCCTTTACATGGGCTGTGTCAGTTCCAGCCTGCGGCATTTCCCCGATGCGCGTGTCGAGAAGCGCAGCATGAAAGCCGCACTGCTGGAGGCGCGCCAGGAGCTCGCGATCATCGCGCGCAGCTATCGCCGCTCCGGCTGGCGGGAGGCCGTGGGGTCCTCCGGTTCGGTGCGCACTGTCGAGAGCATCCTCAGCGCGAACGGTTTTGCCGCACATGGAATCACGCGTGACGGGCTCGAACGACTGCGTGAGCTGCTGATCAGCGTCGGACGCGCCGATCCGGAGCGTATTGCCGGCCTGAAGCCGGGACGCGCAGCCGTACTGCCGGGCGGGTTTGCGATTCTCTATGCGATCTTCGATGAGCTCGATATCGAAATCATGGAAGTATCCGACGCTGCGCTCCGCCATGGCGTGCTCTATGACCTGCTGGGGCGCGTCGAGCATCACGACATGCGCGAGGCCACGGTTGTCCAGTTCACGCGCCGGTATCAGGTGGATATCGCGCAGGCCACGCGTGTGCAGGATCTCGCACTGCGCATCTACGACCAGCTTGCGCCGGTGGGCAGCGCCGAAGGCGTATCGGACCGCATGATGCTGGACTGGGCGGCGCGGCTCGCGGAAGTCGGCCTGTCAATCGCGCACGCCCAGTATCACAAGCACTCGGCCTATGTGCTGTCGAATGCCGACATGCCGGGCTTCTCGCGCGTCGAGCAGCAGCGTCTCGCGCGAATCGTACTGGCGCACCGCGGCAAGCTCGAGAAGATGCAGGATGATGACCTCGATGGCGCGGACTGGCCGCTGGTCTTCGCGCTCCGCCTCGCGTCGACCCTGCTGCGGCGGCGCACCAGCGTGCGCCTGCCGGCATTCAAGGTCACCGCGCACGACTCGCGCTTCTCGCTCGAACTGCCGCGCTCCTGGCTTGCGCGCAATGCGCTGACGGCCGCCGCGCTCGAGTCCGAGGCCCGGCAGTGGGAAGCGATCGGCCGGCAGTTCGCGATCCGGCGCATGTCCTGATGCAGACATGGACCTGATTCTCTGGCGTCATGCCGATGCCGCAGATGGTCAGCCGGATTCGGCGCGGCCGTTGACGAAGAAAGGCCAGAAACAGGCGCGGGCCATGGCGCGCTGGCTGGAGCCCCGGCTGCCAGAGGACCTGCGGATCCTGGTTTCGCCTGCACTGCGTGCACAGGAGACCGCGCGTGCGCTGCAGCGGGGCTTCGAGACCAGCGATGCGATCACCGTCGGTCAATCTGCGTCCGCAATCCTCTCCGCGAGCGGCTGGCCGGACGCAGGACGGGCAGTGCTGATCGTCGGCCACCAGCCGACACTCGGGCAACTGGCGGCGAAGCTGCTGACCGGCCGCGAATCAGCCTGGCACCTGTCCAAGGGAGCCGTCTGGTGGATCCGCCATCGCAAGCGCGGCGATGGCTCCGAGGTCGTATTGCGCCTCGCAATCACTCCCGATGAGCTGTAGCGATCCGGTCGCGCATGTCGCGCAGCTTCATCTTGACGCGCGCCGCATTCGCCGGGCCCATGCGCAAAAGCAATTTTCGGCCCGCCGACTGTGCTTCGAGCGCCGGGTCGGCAAACAGGTACAGCACGTTCGGCCTGGTCAGTGCGATCGTCACGGGCGGTTCCGGCGTCGCGAGCAGATGATCGATGACCTCGATCACCCGGTCGTTGAAATAACCATCCGGATTGCCGAGGTTCTCGTAAGCCGCCTGGAATTGCGGGTACAGCCGCCGGTACAAATCGAATGTGGCATCCGGGTCGAGCAAATCGACGAGTTCGATCCACGGCGCGTAACGCGCGAAATTCGCCGAGTTCAGTACCGGCCGATCCTCGCCGCCCGCGCTGACGAAGCTGCCTGCCGGTGGCTTCGCCGGCAGGAGCTGTGCAGCGACCTTCGGGCGCGTCAGGTTGTCCACGGTCACGACGATGCGTCGTACGATGTCATCGGTGATGAACAGGGATTCAAAACGCGGCGCGCCGACGAGTGCCGCAATCCGGTCTGCGGCCGACATGCCGGTACCGTCATCCGCAGCCGGTTCAATCGGGTTGAGGATCCGCGGCCCGTTGGTCGCAATCGTCTCGTTTCTGACCGGCTGGACATCATCGGCCGGCTGTCGCTTCAGCCAGAACCAGATACCGGCGCCGACCGCAATAAGAACCAGCCCGCCGAGTATCCAGCGGCCGAGCTGTTCGTCCCGTTCCGGGGGCCGTTCCCGCTTTTCCGCGTACATGGGCGCTACTTTAGTTGATACCTTTCCGTTAGGCACCATGTAGACAGACCATCTCCCCATGATTGCGGCTGTGCCACTGATACCCCTGACCAGCGAGTTGCTACCGGCGGCCTGTGCCGACTGGGCGCTGGTGCTGGACGCCGTCGGTATTCCCTACGAGCGGCGAACGACCGCCGCGGGCGCCAGTCTCTGGGTGCTGCCCGAGGATCACGCCCGCGCAGCATTTGAGCTGCAGCATTACCTGCGCGAGAACCACCGCCCGCCCACGGCGCCCGTGGTCTGGCCGAATCACCCGCACGCTCTCTATGGCGTGTACGGCTACGCGCTGGTGCTGATCGCAGTCACGCTCGCCGTGCTGACGCACCTGGGCGGGCACAACTGGCGGGCCGCCGGCATGCTCGATGCCGGCTTTCTCGAGCGCGGCGAAGCCTGGCGGGTGCTGACCGCGCTGACACTGCATGCCGACCTGCCGCATCTGCTCTCGAATCTCGTCTTCGGCGCGCTGTTTGGCTATCCCGCGGCGCGGCTCTTCGGGCCGGGCATCGCCTGGCTGCTGATCCTGCTGGGCGGCGGTCTCGCCTATGGCCTGGACGCGATGTTGCACCCGCCAAATCACAGCCTGCTCGGTGCCTCGACGGCCGTGTTCACGGCGCTCGGCCTGGTCGCGGCCTATGGCTGGCGCCGCCACATGAGGAACTGGTCGCCGTGGATGCGTAAGAGCGCGCCGCTGATCGGCGGCATTGCGCTGCTCGCATTCACGGGCACCGGTGGCGAGAACACGGATATTCTCGCGCATCTGGCCGGGTTTCTGGTCGGAACGGGAATCGGCGCTCTCTGTGCACGCCTGCCGATGCCGCGGCCAGGACGCAATGGCCCGCAGTGGGCGGCGGGGCTCGCCGCGATCCTGCTCCTGGCCTTGGCCTGGGGGCTCGCGCTGGCCTGAGGGATGCTTTTCCGATGCTTCCGCATTCCGACGCCTGCGAGCGCAACAAGGGTCCGATACTCGAGATCCTGCGCGAGGTCTTCGCGGGATGCACCAGCGTCCTCGAAATCGGCAGTGGCACGGGCCAGCATGCGGTGCATTTTGCGACTGAAATGCCCTGGCTCGTCTGGCAGCCCAGCGACCGCGCCGATGCGATGCCGGGCCTGCGCAAGCGCATCGTCTACGAGGGGCCGAAAAACCTGCGCGCACCGGTCGAGCTCGACGTGACGCAACCGCCCTGGGACGTGCGGCGCATGGATGGCGTGTTCTCTGCGAATACCCTGCACATCATGAGCTGGCCTGAGGTCGAGGCTTTCTTCGCCAATCTTCCGGCGATACTGAAACCGGGCGCCGTGCTGGTGATCTATGGGCCGTTCCGCTATGCCGGGCAATACACGTCGGAGAGCAACGCATCCTTCGACGAGATGCTGCACGCGCGGGATCCGAAAAGCGGCATCCGGGATTTCGAGGCCGTGGACGCGCTGGCGCGCGGCATCGGATTCGTCCTGCAGGCCGACCACCGAATGCCGGCCAACAACCAGACGCTGGTCTGGAAGCTGCCGGTCAATCCGGCTTGAGCTTGTCCCGCCCGCGGCGCCGCTGACTCATTCTCCACCAGCCGTGCGCGATGAATGCGATGACGAGCAGCGGCCCGATCATGCCCGCCCAGTCACGGTCCTCGCGTGAATCAAAGAAAATGCGAAGCACGATCAATACCGCGACAGCGCCGGCCACCACGAACCCCAGCACGGGGCGCGATCGCGCCGCCCCAGCCGGCGGCGGCGCCTCCGGCTCCACGTGCGTATCGCCCGCGGGCGCCTGTTTCATCAGCTCGTCGAGCAGATTCGGCTCAATGGATTCCGGCCGCGATGCCGGCTTGCGCGCGGTTTCCGACAATCTCCATGGATTCGCGCCGCGCCGCGGCGGCGCCAGCGGTGGCGGCAGTGCCGGTGTGCGATTGTCTTCGGGTTTCGCCATGGTTCAGAGGGGTTTCAGGACCATCAGTATGAGGCCGCCCACGGGCGCCAGCAGCGCCGCCGCACCCCAGGCTTCCCAGCGACGCGCGACCCGCTGATAGGCCGCGTAATCGAATCCTCCCGGCCCGGATCCGGCCTGCGCCAACGCGAACAGCTGCCGCTGCAATGGCACGACGAATGCCATGAATATGAGCCCTGAGAGCGAAAACAGCACGAGCGTCCAGAGAATCCAGCCGGTTCGCAACAGTGGCAGCCGGCCGGCCAGCGCCGCGATGAGGCCGGTCGTGATGATCACGACGACGCCCGGGATGGTGAACAGCAGATCGCTCCTGATGATGCCATCCATCGTGTGTGCGAGCAGCCGCGGATCACGCGTGCGTGCCGCATGAACGTGCCAGAAGAGGCCGGTTGAGATGTTGCCGAGAAATGCGATGACCGCGACGATGTGCAGCAGTTTCATGATCAGGTACATGGCGATACTATTTTACTTCGCGACGGGCCATGGCGCGCGCAGCGTAGCGCCTTCGCTGTGACACCATCCAGCGCAGGTATGCGCGCGGCGCGAGGCGCTTGAAGCGCCACAGCCAGCGATAACCGCCTGGCAGCACGATGTGCGTCGCACCCGCCGCTGCGCGCGAGACGATTTCGAGCGCTACCGCATCCGCTTCCAGATTGGAGGCCTGCATCATCTTGCGGGCGAATCCTGCTGCATCGGCTGGCGCCCGCGCATGCTCCATCAGCCGCGTGCGGAAAAATCCCGGCATCGCCGCGACGACATGCACATGCTGGTCCGCGAATTCCTGAAAGAGCGTTTCCGACAGCGCCACGACCGCGGCCTTGGAGGCATTGTAGGCGCTCATCCGGCCGCTGCAGGCAAAGCTCGCGGCACTGGCAATGTTGACGATGATGCCGCCGCCAGAGGCGACCAGGTGCGGGAGCTCCGCGCGGCAGGAATGCGCGACTCCCAGCACGTTGATGTTCATGATCCAGTCCCAGTCCGACGATGGTGTCTCGAGCATGCCACCTGTGACTGCGACGCCCGCGGAATTCATCGCAAAATCGAGCCCGGCGCAACGTGCCGCGAATTCATCCACAGCCGATTTCACGGCCGCCTCATCCGTCGTATCGACGGCGTGGACTTCGCAGAGCGGGCTGCCTTTCGCGCGCAGTGCCGCAGCGGCGGTTCCGAGTCCCGCTGCGTCGCGATCGAGCAGGCCCAGCCGCCAGCCGCGCGCCGCAAGCAGCTCGGCGGTCGCCAAACCCAGCCCGCTAGCGCCGCCGGTGATCAGCGCGCGTTTCGAGGGGTACTTTGCGCCGAGGCGATCCAGGCTCATGGTCAATCTCGATGCGGACGGAAAAAGGAAGCCCCGGTCCCCGCAGGACCGGGGCCTTTCATTATTCGCGCTCAGCTCCTGGCCGGAGAGAGCTTCTGCGCGACCCAGCCGAGTGCTGCCGAACCTGCCAGCAGGTAGACGACCGATTCGGCCCACCACCAGAACCAGATCTTGTTGGGCAGGTTGAATACTCCGGACCAGTTCAGCATGTAGATACCATGGAACAGGAACGCGATGACGCCAAACTTGAGTCCGCGTTGCGGTCCAGAACCGGTTAATGCGGGGCGGACCCAGTCATAGATAAAGGCAGTGATGAACGATCCGATCAGTCCGCAGGTCACCCACAGCGGCATCAGCGCCGCCATGTCAGGCGGGTCCTGATTCAGTTCCGGACGCCAGAAAGCTTCCGTGGCGTGATAGGCCACCTGCAGTATGTTCTGGTGTACCACGTATCCGGTCAGGAAGCTCACGGCGAACAGGGCCACATAGAAAGCCAGGCCACCGACCACGATGACTTTCACGTTCATGTATTCCCCCTCAAATCGCGTGGGGGGCATGTTGCGCCGCCGGCGCCTGCGTTTCAACTTGGTGCCGGGTCGCAGGTTCGCAGCTGTCGAATTGCGAACCTGCGACCCGGCACCTGAATCAGGCGGCCCGGGCGGTCTCGTAGTCGAGCACGCCGGCGACGGCGTGCATCACCGAGGCAATGCGGACGGCCGATTGCACGGCCTCGCGGCTGATCTCGTGCTGACGCAGTATGCGTTCGTGCGCGGTCACGCACTTGCCGCATCCGTTCACGGCCGAGACCGCAAGCGATACCAGTTCGAAGTCAGCCTTGCTGATACCGGGACTGCCGATCACGTTCATGCGCAGCCGCGCCGGCAATCTTGCGTATTCCTCGTCCTCGACCAGGTGCAGGAACCGGTAGTAGACATTGTTCATGCCCATGATCGCTGCTGCAGAGCGCGCCGCTTCGACTTCGACGGGTGCAAGCCGTGCCGTCGCCTCAATTTCGATGGCGCGCGCGAGCTCGGCGTTTCGCGATGCGATCGCCGAGGCGAATGCGACCATCCACAACTGCGACTCGTTGAGTCCGGGCGCGCCCTGCGGCGTCAACACCGATGAGATGTTGAGCCGCAGGTCGCGGGCGTAGTCGGGGATCCGGTCCTTGATCGCGTCCATTCAGGCTGCCTTGAGGGTTTCTTCGCCCTTCTGCCAATTGCATGGGCACAACTCGTCCGTCTGCAGGCCGTCCAGTACGCGCAGCACTTCCTCGGGGCTGCGGCCGACACTGAGATCGGTCACATACACGAACCGGATGATGCCTTCCGGGTCCACGATATAGGTCGCGCGCTGTGCCACGCCGGCTTCGGGATCGAGGATGCCGAGTTCTGTCGACAGCTCACGCTTGATGTCCGACAGCATCGGGAACGGCAGCTCGCGCAGGTCCGGGTGCGACTTGCGCCACGCCAGGTGCACAAAATCCGAGTCTGTGCTGACACCCAGTAACTGCGCATCGCGATCAGCGAAATCGCGGTTCAGCCTGCCGAAGCCGGCGATTTCCGTCGGGCAGACAAAGGTGAAGTCCTTCGGCCAGAAGAACACGACCAGCCACTTGCCAGCGTAAGTGTCGTGCTTGATGTCCTTGAATGCATGGTTGGCGTCATTGCTGACGACGCCCGTCAGGTTGAACGCGGGAAATTTCTTGCCGATACCCAACATGATCGCTCTCCTCCAGGAATGTGCGTGCAGGATGGGCTACGGCTCGGCATTAGTACAATTGATTGTTATAATGGTTATGATAGATATCATCTATGGCAATTGAATGAACCTCCGCGACCTGCAGTACCTCGTTGCGCTGGCCGAAACCGGCCATTTCGGCCGTGCCGCCCGCAAATGCCACGTCAGCCAGCCAACGCTTTCGACCCAGCTGAAGAGGCTCGAGGAGTTCCTGGGCATCGCACTGATCGAGCGCCGGCCGCGGCATGTCTCGCTGACAGCAGAGGGCCAGGCAGTGGTCGAGCGCGCACGACGCATGCTGCGCGATGCTGAGGATATCCGCGCCCTCGCCCGCGCCAGCCAGGACCCGCTGGGCGGGAAGCTCAAGATCGGGCTGATTCCGACGCTTGGCCCTTATTTGCTGCCGCGCATTTCGTCCCGGCTGCAACGGGCGCTGCCAAAGTTGCAGCTGTTGCTGCACGAGCACCAGACCGTGCCACTGATTGCACGCGTCTTGGACGGAGAATTGGATCTGGCATTGCTGGCACTGCCCGCGGATGCGCGGGGGCTTGAGACGCGCTCGCTGTTTGCGGAGGCATTCCTGGTTGCGATGCCGGATCGGCACCGGCTCGCGACACGCCGCCGGCTGAAGCCCGCCGATCTCGCAGGCGAGAAGCTGCTGCTGCTCGAAGACGGCCACTGTCTCCGCGATCAGGCGCTGGAGGTCTGCCGCAAGCTCGGGACGGAGGAACAGGATTTCGGCGCGACGAGCCTCGAGACGCTCCGGCAGATGGTCGCGGCGGGACTCGGCATCACGCTGCTGCCGCGGCTTGCGACCGAAGGCCCTTTCGGTGCCGCGCGCGGCCTGGCTGTCAGACCGTTCGTCCCGCCCGCGCCCTCGCGCGTCATCGGCGCCGCCTGGCGGCGTACCACTACCCGCCTTGAAGCGATTGCCGCAGTCTGCAATATCATTGAACGGACCATTGCCTGACGCACGATGGACCAGAGCACTCCAGCAGACGACGCCGGCATGAAACCCTGGACCTGGGTCCTGCCGGATGGGCATGACAGCAATGACTGGGCCCACTTTCTTGCGCGCCTCGAGGCCGTCGCCGCTCATCGTCGCTTCGAGCTGATCACGCTCGGCAGGGCAGGTGGCGAGCCACTGCTGATGCTGCGCTGCGGCACGGCGAATCCATCCGCACCGCAATTGCTGGTCAGCAGTGGTTTTCATGGCGAAGAACCCGCCGGGCCCTGGGGAGTACTCGAGTTTCTCGAAACGGCCGAGCAGGCCCTGCTGTCACAGGTGCAACTGGCGGTGTTGCCGCTGATCAATGTGACGGGATTTCGCGCCGGCACGCGGTTCAATGTCCTTGGCCAGAATCCCAACCGCGGTTACCTCGACCTGGGCGGCGAGAATCCGTCAATCGAAGGCCGGCTGCTGCTCTCGCACCGTGACCTGCTGCGGGAAGCAGCGCGCGACGGACTCCTGACCTGTCACGAGGACGTGCTGTTGTCGCACGGTTATGTCTATGGCAATGAACGCACCGCGGCACCGAGCGCATTCACCCATTCGCTGCTTGCCGCTAATGCGGTCTTTTTCCCGCTGCACCCGGATGGCGCCGTTGATGGCTGCCCGATTGCCGGCGGTATCGTCTTCAATCACTACGACAGTTCGTTCGAGTCCTGGATGATGGAGCAGGGTGCTGCACGAGCCGCCTGTGTCGAGACGCCAGGCCAGTATCCCATCGAGAGGCGCATTGCCGCCCAGCGGGCAATGATCGAGACCTTCCTTGATTGCGGGCCGCAGGCGGGCGGATGACCGGCAGCGCAGACGACTAGAGGACGGCGGTCGCTTCGATCTCGACTTTTGCGCGCGGCTCGAGCAGGCCCGCGACCACGACCACCGACATGGCCGGGAAGTGCCGGCCGATGATTTCCCGGTAAGCGGCCCCGATGCCGTCGATCGAGGCGTAGTACTCCTCGCGACTGGTGACATACCAGGTCAGGCGCACGAGATGTTCCGGTGTCGCACCCGCGCAGGCGAGCACCGCCACGACATTCGCGAGCGCCTGGCGCACCTGTGCCGCCAGCTCATCGCCGGCGAACTGCTGCTTGTCGTTCCAGCCAATTTGCCCGGAAACGAAGATTTGCCGGCCATCGGCTGCAACGCCATTCGCATAGCCGCGCGGCCGCGGCCAGCCGGGCAGCTGCAGGATTTCGTGGCTCATTTCAGCAACTCCCGGCCGATGATCAGCTTCTGGATCTCGCTCGCGCCCTCGTAGATCCGTAGCGCCCGGATTTCCCGGTACAGGCGCTCCACGATCTCGCCGTGCACGACGCCGCGGCCGCCAAACATTTGCAGCGCACGATCGATGACCGATTGCGCGGTCTCGGTCGCAGTCAACTTCGCCATCGCAGCCGCAGCGGAGAATGGCCTGCCGCCGTCGCGCAGCCAGGCTGCGCGATAGGTCAGGAGCTGCGCCGCCTCCACGCCGGTCGCCATGTCGGCGAGCGCCGCCTGCGTCAACTGGAAGTCTGCGAGCTTGCGGCCGAACATGACGCGCCCGCGCGCATGGCAGATTGCTTCGTCGAATGCGCGGTGCGCAAAACCGCAGGCAGCCGCGGCGACCGACGTGCGAAAGACGTCGAGCGTGCGCATCGCGATCTGGAAACCCTCGCCCTCTGCACCGATCAGGCGATCCGCCGGGATGCGGCAGTCGTTGAAGCCAATCCTGGCGAGTGGATGCGGCGCCATCGCGTCAATGCGCTCGGCGATGACGAATCCCGGGTCGCCCGGTTCGACGACGAAGGCGCTGATGCCCTCGGCCGCGACGCTGCCGTCCTCGCGCTGTTTCGGGCCCGCGGTGCGCGCGAATACGCAGTAGAAATCCGCGATGCCGCCATTGGAGATCCAGGTCTTGCTGCCATTCAGGCGATAGCCCGCACCGTCGCGGCGCGCGCTCGTCTGCATCGCAGCCACGTCGGAACCGGCCTCCGGCTCGGATAATGCAAATGCGGCGATCGCCGTGCCCCTGGCGACATGTGGCAGGTAACGGGCCCGCAACGCATCCGTGCCAGACAGCGACAACGGCGCGCTGCCGAGACCCTGCATCGCAAAGGCGAAGTCCGCGAGCCCGTCCCACCAGGCGAGCGTTTCGCGCAGGATGCAGATGGAGCGTGCGTCAAAATCGCTGCTGATACCGCCATCCGCCGCGCGCAGGCAGTGCCGCAACAGGCCGTCGCGGCCGAGCGCCGCGACCAGCTCGCGGCAGCGCGCATCGACCGCGGCGCGATCCGCCGACTGCGCAACGTCGGCGAGATGTGCCGAACACCAGTTGCGTGCATCCACGGCCAGCCGCCGATGCGACTCGTCGAAGAAGGGCCATTGCAGGCTGTCGTCTTTGCCGATCATCAGTTGCCCTCGAATACGGGTTTGAGCTTCGCGGCGAATGCCTCATAGGCGCGCTTGAAATCCGCGGTCTGCATGCACACGGCCTGCGCCTTGGCCTCGGCATCGAGCGCCTCGTCAATGCCCATGTTCCATTCGCGATGCAGCATTCTCTTGGTCATCGCGTGCGCGAATGCCGGGCCCGTGGCGATCTCGGCGGCAAGGCGCATTGCGTCGGCCAGCAGCTCTTCCGGCCGCACGACGGAGTTGTAGAAGCCCCAGCGCTCACCTTCCTCGGCGTTGAATGTGCGGCCGGTGTAGAGGAGCTCTGCGGCGCGGCCCTGGCCTATCACCCGCGGCAGCAGTGTGCACGCGCCCATGTCACAGCCCGCGAGACCCACTCGCACGAACAGGAAGGCGGTGCGCGCGGCAGGCGTCGCGAAGCGGAAATCGGAAGCGAGCGCGATCATCGCGCCGGCGCCCGCGCAAACGCCGTCGACGGCCGCGATGATGGGCTGCGGGCAGGCACGCATTGCGCGTATCAGGTCACCGGTCATGCGCGTGAAGTTCAGCAACCCGGGTTTGTTCATCTTGGTCAACGGCCCGATGATCTCGTGCACGTCCCCGCCCGAACAGAAATTCCCGCCCGCGCCGTCGATCACGACCACGCGCACTTTGTCGTCCGTCGTGAGAGACCGGAACAGGTCGCGCAATTCCGCATAGGACTCGAATGTCAGCGGGTTCTTGCGTTCGGGGCGATTCAGCGTGACGTGACCGATCCGGTCTTCGATACGCCAGATGAAGTGCTTCGTTGAATCGATGCTCATGCGTCTCACCCCTCCAGTGAACGGACATGCGTCTTCAGGCGCCCGAGAAAACCCGCCATCAGGGACATCTCGCGCCTGCCCAGCACACCAAAGACCTCGACGATCCATTGCTCATGCTCGCGTGCCATTCCCGCAAACGCGCGGCGGCCCGCGGGCGTCAGTTTCACGCGCCAGGCACGCCGGTCGTCCGGATCGTCCACGCGCTCGACCAAGCCTTCCTGCTCCAGCATATCGGTGATCCCCGTGACGTTGCCGCCGGTCACCATCATGCGCTTTGACAACTCGCCCATCTTGAGGCCCGAAGGCACACGCTCGAGTTGCGCCATCAGGTCGAAGCGCGGCAGCGTGGTCTCAAAGCGTTCCTGCAGCAGGCGCCGGGTGCGCGTCTCGATCAAACGGTTCGTGGCGAGCATGCGCAGCCACAGCCGGATGGCGGCATGATCGTCGCTGACGATGCGGGTCTCGGCATCCGACGCGGTCCGCGGCATCAGACCGGTCCCACCATCTGGGAAGCGCGTTCGAGATTCCGTTCGAGCTGGCGCTTCGATGTTTCATAGGGCTTTGGCCACCATTGCTCCCGATACCCCTGCGCGGCCGCCGCGTGCAGCGTCCACGCCGGATCGGCCAGGTGCGGACGTGCCAGCGCGCAAAGATCGGCGCGGCCCGAGGCAATGATCGAGTTCACGTGATCCGGCTCGTAGATATTGCCGACCGCGATGGTCGGGATGCCGACCAGGTTGCGGACCTGATCCGAGAAGGGTGTCTGCCACATGCGTCCGTACACCGGCTTCTGCCATGGCACGGTCTGCCCGCTCGAAAGATCGAGGATATCGGCGCCGGCGGCTTTCATTGCAGCTGCGATGTCGAGCAGTTCCTCTTCGCGCAGTCCCCCATCTGCCCAGTCGCTGGCCGATAACCGCACCGAAAGCGGCCTGTCGGCCGGCCAGGCCTTGCGCACGGCCGCCAGCAATTCAAGCGGAAACCGCAGGCGATTGGCGGGGGCTCCGCCGTACTCATCCTTGCGCCGGTTGGTAAGTGGCGACAGGAAGCTCGCGAGCAGATAACCATGCGCCATGTGCAGTTCCAGCATGTCGAAGCCGGCCTCCGCACCATGGCGCGTCGAGCGCAGGAAATCGGCGAGCACGGTATCCATGTCGGCGCGCGTCATTGCGCGCGGCGGAGCGCTGATGCCCTCCCAATAAGGTATTGCCGACGGTGCGATGGTCTCCCAGTTGCCGGCCGGCAGCGGATGATCGGCTTGCTCCCACCCGAGCTGGGTCGAGCCCTTGCGGCCCGAATGGCCGAGCTGCAGGCAGATCTTCGCAGGACTCGCCTGGTGCACGAAATCCACGATGCGCCGCCAGGCCTCGCGCTGCGCCTCGCTCCACAGGCCCGTGCAGCCCGGCGAAATGCGCCCGCCGGGCGACACGCAGGTCATCTCGGTGAACACCAGCCCCGCGCCGCCGGTCGCACGCGCGCCCAGATGTACCAGGTGCCAGTCGCCGGGCATGCCGTCCTTTGCCAGGTATTGCGCCATCGGCGAAACGACCACGCGATTCTCGACTTTCATGCCGCGCAGCTGGAACGGCAGGAACATCGGCGGCCTTGGCGCCGGCACGCCTGCGCGGGCGGCGAGTTTCGTCTCGACATCACGCACGAAACCCGGATCGCGCTGGCGCAGATTGTCATGACCGATGCGCTGGCTGCCGGTCAGCAGGCTGTAGGCGAATTGCCAGGGCTCGAAATTCGCGTAGCGAGCGACTTCCTCGAACCAGCGCATGCGATTTCGTGCGGCGCTCTGCAGTTTCAGCGCCTCGAGCGAGCGCTCTTCCTGGTAGCGCGCAAGTCCCGCCGGGATGTCGCTGGTATGCGCGACACGCGCCGTCAGTTCAATCGCATCTTCCATCGCCAGTTTTGTGCCGGAGCCGATCGAGAAATGCGCGGTGTGCGCGGCATCGCCGATCAACACCAGATTGCGATGATGCCAGCGCTTGCACAGCACGCGGTTGAAATTGAGCCACGCCGAGCCGCGCAGGTGCGCTGCATTGCTCATCAACGGGTGGCCGCCGAGGTGTTTTCCGAACAACCGCTCGCAGAACGCGATGGACTGCTTGTGATCGAACTTGTCGAGGCCATGCGCGCGCCAGGTCTCCTCGCGGGTCTCGACGATCACCGTCGAGAGGTCGCTGCTGAACTGATAGGCGTGGATCTGGAACCAGCCGTGCCCGGTCTTCTCGAACGCAAAGGTGAAAGCCGGAAAAGACTGGGTCGTGCCGAGCCAGATGAACCGGCACTGACGCACGTCGATGTCGGGCTCGAAGACGTCCGCATGACGGCTGCGGGTCTTGCTGTTGACGCCATCCGCTGCGATGACGAGGTCCGCATCGGCATAGGGCGCATCGTCCTCGACCTCGTGCTGAAAGGTCTGTTGCACGCCGAGTTCGGCCGCCCGTTCCTGCAGGATGTTCAGCAGTCGCTTGCGGCTGATGCCGCAGAAGCCGTGGCCACCGGTCGTGATCGTCGTGCCGTGGTAGTGCACGTCGATGTCGTCCCAATGGTGGAAACCGGCGGTAATCGCCCCGTGAGTCGGCGCATCGGCCGCGCGAAAGCCTTCCATGGTCCGGTCCGAGAACACGACGCCCCAGCCAAAGGTGTCGTCGGGGCGATTGCGCTCATGGACCTCGATCCGCGCGCGCGGCAGGGCCTGCCTGAACAGGATCGCGGAATAAAGCCCCGCCGGCCCGCCGCCCAGGCAAACGACTCTCTTCAACCGGGTCTCCCGACAGCCGGTTAAATTACAGCCCTATATTATTTAACTGTCAAGTATTTCGAGGATAAATGGATAAATGGGACGCACCCCATTTCCGTCCTGGCACCTAATTGCGCTGGCGCAGGGCCTTGCGCTGCAGCTTGCCGGTGGCTGTCTTCGGGAGCGCCTCGAGAAACTCGACCAGGCGCGGATACTTGTAGGGTGCGATGCGCTGTTTGACGAAATCCTGCAGCTCGCGGACCAGCGCGGCGTCCGCAATCTTCCCCGGCTGCGGCACGACGTAGGCCTTCACTACCGTGCCGCGCTCGGCATCCGGCGCGCCGACGACTGCGCATTCGCGCACCGCCGGGTGCGCGAGCAGCGCCCACTCGACCTCGAGGCCCGCGATGTTGTAGCCGGCCGACACGATCATGTCGTCGGCGCGGGACACGAACCAGAAATAGCCGTCCTCATCCACGCGATAGATATCGCCCGTCACATTCCAGCCCGACTGTACGTAATCGCGCTGGCGTTCATCCTCGAGATAGCGGCAACCGGTCGGCCCGGTGACGGCGAGGCGACCGGTGCTGCCGGGCGGCAGCGGCCTGCCATCGTCATCCAGCACGCAGGCCTCGTAGCCCGGCAGGGGCTTGCCCGTCGCGCCCGGACGGATCGCGTCGCCACTCGCCGAGATGAATATGTGGATCATCTCGGTCGCGCCGATGCCATCGATGATCCGGATGCCCGTGCGCTCCCGCCAGGCATCCGAGACGGCCTTCGGCAGGAATTCACCGGCCGATACGCATTGCCGCAGCGAGCTGATATTGCGCCCCTCGAGTTCGGCCATCAGCGCCCGATAGGCAAAGGGCGCCGTGAAAAGACAGGTCGCTTTGTGATGCTCGATTACCGCGAGCAGTGCTGCAGGGGCCGGCGCTTCCACGGGCGCAACCGCCGCGCGGAAACGAAACGGGAATACCAGCAGTGCCCCCAGGCCGAATGTGAAACCCAGCGGCGGGCTGCCCGTATAGACATCGTCCGGCCTGGTGTGGAGAAGATGCCGTGCGACGACATCGGCCATCGCAAGCACGTCGCGGTGGAAATGCGCGCAGGCCTTGGGCTGGCCGGTCGTGCCGGAGGTGAAAGCCAGCAGGCAGATGTCGTCCGAAGCCGTATCGATATTGGTGAATCGATCGGCGGCCGCAGCCAGGCGGGTCTCGAGGTCACCATCTCCCCAGCTGACAATCGGACCGACGCTGTCGGTCGCCTCCACTGCCGTGCGCAATTCAACGAGCAACCGATGGTCGCAGAGCGCGAGCGCCGGCCGGCCTTTGCCGATGATGGCGGTCAATTCGGGCGCCCTCAGCATGGGCATGGTCGTGACCGCGATCGCACCGGCCTTCATGACGGCAAGCCAGCAGGCGTACAGCTCGGGGCTGTTGAAGCCGCGGAGCAGCACGCGGTTGCCCGGCACGATGCCCGCGGCCTGCAGGACATTCGCGATGCGATTTGCGCGCGCAAGCAGTTCCCGGTAGCTGATGCTGCCGGTCCCGGTCAGGATCGCCGGCCGCTCCCCATGCCCTTCGGCAACTGCGTCGTCAAGCAGCACGGTCGCACAATTCAGGCGCCCGGGATAACGCAGCTCGGGCAGGTCGAAATGCAGCCGCGGCCACTGGTCAGGCGGCGGCAGGCGGTCCCGCGCGAATGTGTCCACGTGCGCGGTGCGGTGCGTCATGATTTCAATCTTACATTCGCCTGTAGAATCACCGGATGTCATCGTATCTCGAGGCCGACCAGGAACTGTCGCGGCTCGCCCGGCGCGCGGCCGGCATGCACGGCGGGCCGCGCGCGCTGATCCTGCCCGGCATCATGGGTTCGACGCTTGGCCGCCCGCGCAAAGGCCTGCCCGACGACCTCAAGTGGTTCGATCCCGCCGAAATCGCGATCGGCGGCCTGACCAAGATCGCCCTGCCGGGGGGCCGCCGCTACCGGCCGCTCGGGGTCCTGCGCTTCGCCTACGAGCGGCTGCGCCTGGTGCTCCGGCTCGCGGGTTATGACGCGGTCTTCCATCCCTATGACTGGCGTCTGGACCTTGCGAGCAACGGGCGCGCGCTGGCGGAACGCCTGGTCAGCGAGCGCCGCCACGACGTCGTGCTGATCGGCCACAGCATGGGCGGGCTGGTTGCGCGCGCAGCCCTTGCTCACAAGGGCGCTGCCCGCATTGCGCGCGTGATCCAGCTCGGCACGCCGAATCGCGGCGCATTCGCCACGATCCAGGCCTTGCGTGGAACCTATCCGCTGGTCCGGCGTCTCGCCATGCTGGATCTGCTGCACGATGCCGGCGAGATTGCGGACCGCGTGCTGACCACATTCCCCGGGCTTTGCGAACTGCTTCCTCCGGCCTCGGCCTGCAAGTGGTTCGATCCATTCGATGCGGCACAGTGGCCCAAGGGGCCGAGCCCGGCCATGGATCTCCTTGAGAACGCCAGGCGCGCGATTGAATCGTTGCCACCGCCCGATGAACGCTTCCGGCTGATCGCCGGTTTCGGCCAGGACACGATCCTCGGCCTCAAGCGGCTCGCCCAACGCCTCGAATTTGGCCGCGGGCCGGCGGGCGACGGCACCGTGCCGCTGGCGCTCGCGCATTGGCCCGGCCTTCCGACCTGGTACGTGGAGGAAAACCACGGCGCATTGCCCGGCAATGCCGCAGTCGGCCGCGCAGTAACCGATCTGGCGCGTGGCGACAAGACCGAGGCACTGCCAAATGTGCTGCCGCGCCGGCGCGGCGTACCGACACTGTGGGAAAGCGATACCCGCGCACCATCGCCAGCAAAGATTGCCTGGAGTGATCTGTCCGAGCGGCAGCAGCGCGAATTCCTGCACGAATTCGTCGCCATCGCGGAACCATCCACGGGCGTCGCGCCGGTTTCGCGGCGTGGGCCGCAGGCCCGGCCGGTCGAACTTGCATTTGTCGAGGGCAGCATCACGAACAGCGATTCAGCGGCGCTCGTGCTGGCTGCATTCGCCAATGTGGAGCCGGCCGGCGCCGCGCTTGCCATCGACACGCTGTTGCACGGCGGGATCAGCGATCTGGCGCGGCGGCGGGCGATCGGCGCGGCCGCGGGCGAAGTATTCGTGCTGCCGGTCGGCCGCCGCGGGCTCGCGGCACGGCTGGTCGTACTCGCCGGTCTTGGCGATTTTTCAAATTACGGACCCGACGTGCAGCGGCTCGCCGCCGCGAATGTCACCCGCACGCTCGCGCTCGCGGGTGTCGGCGATTTCGCGATGGTGCTGTGGGGCACGGCCTCCGGCGCCGATCCGGCAGACGCCGCCCGGGCGCAACTCGAGGGCGTGCTCGCCACGCTTTCCGACCTGGCGCCGGAATTGCGCCTGCGGCGCATCACGATCATGTCACGCAGCGCCCGCCGGCTCTTTGCAGCGCGCCAGGTCGCGGAAGATCTGCTGCGCCTGCATCCCGCGGCGCCGCTCCTGCGCCTGCAGCCCCCGCGCAAGGCACGGCGGCAGCCTGGCCGTGCGATCAAGCCGACGGCAACTCCACTCGCATGGCTCTTCGTGCAGGAATCGGCCGGTCAGATGCGCACGGCACTGCTCGGCACCAACCCGAAGGCGACTGCGCTCACCGCGACCCGGCGGCTTGACCTGCGCGCGCTCGAACGCGAACACGCGCGCCTCGCGCCCGGCATGCCGATTGCGGAACTCGAGGATTTCGGTGAGCGGCTGGCGGAATTGTTGTTGCCGGAGGAAATCCTTGCGGCTTTGCCGTCGGTGCGCGCAGCACCGCTCGTCATCGTGCACGACAGTGCAAGCGCGCACTGGCCCTGGGAGGCTCTGCGCATCAAGGGCTGGGCGCCCGCGGCTGAGGCCGGACTGAGCCGCCGTTACGCGGCTGAGGGCATGTCGGTCGCCAAGTGGCGCGAGCAGCGCCGCCGCGAGCGCGGCCTGAGCGTGCTGCTGGTCATCAATCCGACCGGAGACCTGCCCGGCGCAGTCGAGGAAGGTGAACGCGTCGCCAGGATGCTCGCCCAGCTGAAGGGCACGGGCATCACCGCAATACGCGGCGGCGAAGGGACGCGCGCGCGCCTGCTGGCGGAATTCCGCTCCGGCGACTACGACGCGATCCACTTTGCGGGCCACGCCTACTTCGATGCCGCCGCACCCGCTTCGAGCGGCATCCTTTGCGCCGGCGGCCGCGTGCTGTCGGGCGCCGATCTGGCGTCGCTGGACTCCGTGCCGGCACTCGTGTTCTTCAACGCCTGCGAATCCGGGCGCCTGCGAAATGCTGTCAGTCCGCTGCGGCAACTCGATCGCAGCGCCGGGTTCGCCGAGGCCTTCCTGCGCGGCGGTGTCGCCAATTTCATCGGCACCTGGTGGCCGGTCTCCGACGCCGGCGCCACGGCTTTTGCGACAGCGCTTTATCGTGAGCTCGGCGAGGGTGCTTCGATCGGTCTGGCGCTCAATACCGCGCGTTCCGCGGTTCGTGAATTGCCGTCGTCCGACTGGGCCAATTATCTTCACTACGGCAGTTTCGACTTCGCGCTGAAGGCCAGCCGCTGAAATGCCCCGGCTGCTCGTATTCCAGCATGTCGCAAGCGAAACGGCCGGCATACTCGAACCCTTGCTGCGAAGTTCGGGATTCCGGATCCACAATGTCAACTTCCAGCGCACGCCCGACGCCGACCCTGACCCGCGCCGTCATGACGGCCTGGTCGTACTCGGCGGTTCAATGAATGTGGTTGAGACCAATGCCTTCCCTCACCTGCGCACCGAGATCGAAGTCCTGAAGGAAGCCCTGGCGCGTGAAATGCCGATCCTGGGCATCTGCCTCGGTGCGCAACTGCTTGCCGCTGCACTCGGCGCAGAAGTGCATCCGGCGCCGGTGCGCGAGATCGGCTGGTATCCGCTGCAACCGTCACCCGCAGCGGAGAATGATCCGCTGCTGCGCCATGTCACGCATGGCCAGCACATGTTCCAGTGGCATTCCTACACCTTCGCGGTTCCACCCGATGCCGAACACCTCGCAAGCACGGCAACCTGCGCCAACCAGGCGTTCCGCCACGGCAGCAATGCCTACGGGCTGCAGTTTCACCCGGAAGTGGACCGCGAGACTGTCACGCGCTGGCTGTCGGCGCCCTCCTGCCGCGAGGAACTCGAAGCGGCGGGGCCGGATCATGCCCGCCAGGCGCATGCCGACACGCACCGCTACATCGGGCCGGCGACCGAGGCCGCGACTCTCCTGTTCCAGGAGTTCGCGGCACTTTTCCGCCGCGGTCCTCGCTATCACGCGCTCGACTCGCGCTAGACTTGCTCAATGCCGCGCATCGCGAGCCTGCACATCTACCCGGTCAAGTCCTGCCGCGGCATTGACCTGGACCGGGCACGCATGACCCCGGCCGGCCTTGAATGGGACCGGCGCTGGATGATCGTGGATTCCAACGATCGCTTCGTGACGCAGGCCACGAATCCAAAGCTTGCGACCATCACGACCGGGATTGCCGACGGCGCGCTCACGCTCTCGGCTGACGGCCACCCGGCCCTCGTTGTCGATCCGCGCGCCGACGGCCCGGTGCATCACGTGCAAGTCTGGAAAGACACCTGCAGCGGCATCGACGCCGGCGACGAGGCCGCCGCGTGGTTGTCGCGCGTGCTCGGCGATGGGCTCCGGCTGCTGCGCATCGATGAGCGCGTGCCGCGGCTCGCGAGTCCGAAAAACGCCGGGTCCGGGTCGCCGCGCAACTTCGCGGATGCCTACCCGGTGCTGCTGCTCTCCCGGGAATCCCTCGCGGAACTCAACCGGCGTCTGCCGGCGCCGATTCCTATGAATCGCTTCCGGCCCAATGTCGTCATCGAGGGCGTCGCGCCACACGCCGAGGACGAATTTGCCGAGTTTCGCGCGGGCGGCGTTGCGCTGCGCGGCGTCAAGCATTGCGCGCGCTGTGTCGTCACGACGACCGACCAGCAGGACGGTTCACGCGATCCACGGCAGCAACCGCTGCGAACCCTGAAAAGCTATCGCCACGACCACCGGCTGCGCGGCGTGACTTTCGGCCAGTATTGCGCCGTGGCCGAAGGCGTGGGCGAGACGCTCGCGGTCGGCGCTCCGCTATCGCTCGAGCCTCACCAGGTGTAACGCACCCGGTAGGTGACGGCGGCTTCGCCGTTCGCCGCGACTCGCACCGGGAATTCGATGGTGCGCGCGTCCTTCTTCTCGAACGGAGTGGACTGGGCGATCAGCGCCCACTGGCTCCAGCGATAGAGATTCTCGCGCACCACCACATTGACCGCCTGGTCCTTGTGGTTGCGGACCTTGATCTCGAAGGCTTCTTCCATGACCCTGCCGCGCTCGTTGAGCTGGAAGTCCGTCTGGCGCCGCTCGCCGACCACGTCGAAGGCCGTGCCGAGCTTGACGCGCAGGTCTTCGTCCCTCGGCGTGTGATCGATCTTGTCCTCGCCGATGAATTCCAGGCTGCCGTCCGCCTTGTCCTGCTGCGAGATGCGGATGCGCCCGGCCGGCAGCGGCATGCCGAGGCCCGAGGCCTTGTCATTCTTGAGCGTGAGCCACACGTCCACTTTCGTATTGGAGGTCGGGCCGAGTTCACGGTCGAGCATCGGCGAACCATAGAAGCCGTAGCCCTGGGCGCCGTAGTAGACGAGTTGCTTCTTCGCGGGCACGCGGGTCGCGGCATCGAAAAGCTCGATCTGCTTGGTCGAGTTGTTGGGCAGGGTTGCCGGCCGGCCGAGCGTGTACAGGTGATATTCGAAGAATGCCTTTTCCTCGAAGCCCGCGTCCGCTGCCATTTCCATCGTCTTCATCCGGATGCCGGTCGTGACGATCCCTCCCACCTGGGGTTGTATGCGATTCACATCACCGGCGATCAGCTTCAACTTTGCGTCCCGGTAGCTCGCGCCGGACTGGTTCAGCAGGCTCACCCAGGCGCCCACGTCCACGAAGCCGGAATTCGCATCCGCACCTTCGGTGAAGATCAGGTTGTAGTCCGCCCACCAGGTGATGCCGCCGGTCTGGTAGGAGACGCGCGCGCGGTGACTGCCGCCTTTTGCGGCCAGCACGTCCCATTCGAGCGTCGGCCGCGTGATCAACCCGCCTGGCAGCTCGCCGAAGCTCATGCCGTTCCAGTTGCGCAGCGCATGGATCTGCCCGTCAGAGCCACTGAGCACGAGGCCGTCATTCGCGGAGAGCAGCGTGCCTTCGATGATCTTGACGCCGTCGCCCTGCTCGCTTTCCACGCTGACCTTGTGGTCGACATAGCGCGACAGGAGTTTTTCGGTGCTGACCAGGTCGAACTGGAAATTCTGCTCCAGCACCTTGGTGCCGGTGGGGTCCGTCAGCGAACGGAACTGCACGGTGGTCGGGTCGATCAAGGCCGCGACGTCCGTGAATTTCAGCGTGCTGCGCCCGCGCTCAAGCTGCAGATCCCGGTCAACGCGCACCAGCGCGAAACCCGGCAATGCGCTCGCCTGCGGCGTGCCCATGCCGGGCAGCGGGCGGTACCACTCGGCCGGTATGCCACCCGGCTGTGCTGAACTGTAGACGGTCAACGCCGTCTCTGGGTCGGCCGCCAGGGCGGATGCCGCCAGCAGGGCTCCGGCCAGCAATAGATGAATTCGAGTTGCAAGCAAGCTCATGTCCGGCACTCCTTGATCTCTGGACGCATAGAATAAACGCAGCGGGCCACGGAGTCGGGTCAATGAACATCGAAAACCCCGAGTGGATGGCGAAATACCAGAAACCCCAGGTCCTGGCGGGCGCCGTGGTCCTGATCCTGGCGCTGGCCGTGGCGCTTGCCTGGACCGCCTGGCGCTGGAATATCGCGTTGAACCGGATGGAGATGATGGAGGCGCAGGCCGCCGTGGGCTTCATCCAACCACCCTCTTCGACCCGGGCACTGCTCGTCGACCCGCGCGCGGGGGGCCTCACCGGCATCGACGCAAGCGGCCTGCCGAAGCGGATCGATCTCGCGATCGCCGTGATCAGCGACCGCTATGACCGGTTTCGCATCGCGCTCTCGCGAGATGACGGCACGGCGATCCTGCACACCGAGCGACTGGCGCCGGATTCCAACGGCAACCTGCATCTCGGATTCAATACGACGCTGCTGCCGGATGGAATCTACCGGCTGAGCATCGAGGGCTATACGCGGCGCGGGGCGCTGGAGAAGTACGGGGAGTCGCGGTTGAGCGTTGGAGGAAGGTGACGGGAAGCCGGCGTTCAGAAGAAGCGGCACCCGGCCATGAAGGCCGGGTGCCGCTCATGAGATCAACAGACGCTCAGCAACCCGGCAACTTGAAGCTGGCGATGCGGGTCTGCCAAGGCACGGTGTTCACCCCGATGACTCCACTAATTTCGTAATACTCGTTGACGTACCAGAATGTACAGTCGTCGACCGGGTCGACATTCAGCGACGTATAGTCTCCCCAGCGTGAATTGATAGTCATCTGCACGCCGGTGCCATTGATGATCGTCCCTTCGCCGAGATTCATGGTACCAAGCGGGTCGCTGCTCAACCGGCCCGTGTAACGGATACCGGGATAGACATCGATGCCATTCACGACGCTGTAGCCAAGCGCGATGTTACCCTTCCTATCCATGGCAGCACTGCCCATCCAGCGATGCACGCCGTCACCCGGGGCAAATGTCCCCTGCTGATAGACGGTATAAACACCATTCGTGCGGCGGATCTCATACCAGCGCAGGCCGGCAACGCCGGGCGCCGCCTCGACCGACTGGTTAGTCACCATCGCCTCATACGTACCGAAGTTCCGGTAGGCCAATCGATGGGTAGGTCGCTGCCGGTAGGATAGGATGTCGAGATACCGGCTCCCATCGGTGATCCCCGGCTGGGGCAGGCAATCTCGGGAATCTGCAGAAACTTTATGCGTCTTGCTGCGGACGACGCCGCATGGGAACACCGAGTCGAACCCTGCCACTGACAGCTGCACTGGTCCTGTGAGCGCCGCGGCAGGCTTTGAGTTCCAAAGCACCTTCAAGTCAAAGATGTTGATTGCATCAACGGCCGCGCCGTAACCTCTCCCATTATCCATCGTGCCAACGATCGGCGCTGCAATGTTGTCCTGCGGCCTGCGCTGTCCGTCAATGTCCGCCGGCAGCAGGCCATCGCCGATCAAACTTAATGGCACGACATTCGAGTCCAGGAAGAACTGCACCGCACGGGCATTCGGGTTTCCCGCGATCATCTTGCTCTTTTCGAGCGCGTACACGCTGATGCCGTATTCGGAGACTGTACCGAAGTCGCGCGTCGTCATGATGTAGGAATCCGTCCAAACACCGTACTTCGGATAGTCGGGAAAGAAGTAGCCACCAGCCACCGTATCGGGCTGCGTAATGAAGGCGTAACGGTAGTACGGGCCGGTCGGATCGCCCGTCTGCGAGATGGCGACACAGTTGTAGTACTCGGGATCGCCACGCGTCGTAAACTGAGTCAGGATCCAGCGATCTACGAGCTGGTCGTACAGGACGATCGAGTCGCCCGAGGGATCGGTGCAGTCCTCAATGGCGAAGCCCGCCCAGAGTGTGCCACTGTCGGTAGGTCCCACCAACTTGTTGCCTTGCTTGTCATACACGGCGTATGCCAAGTTGACCATCTCGACATAGTGGTTCGGGCCGACGTCGCCCACCGGATCCGGCGGATTCACCCGACCGCCGAATATGTCGAAGTTGTCCTGGTTGCTGATTCCCTCGAAGTTTGCGACCGGCTTGCCGATGGTCAAGGCTGTCAGCGCCGACCGCGCAGTCGTGCCGCCACCGCGGGCACCATCGCCGGTGAACCCGTTATCGCCCACCGGCGCAATGACATCGCGCTCCGGCCGCACGTCGTAGGGTTCGCCATTCGCAGCAGCAGACGACTGCGGGGCGACTGATGCCGCGGCCGACAGCTCGCGCAATGGGCGTGACACGTCGAATGCCACCGCCGTCGAAAACTTGGGTTTCGCATCCACCACTGAATTCGCCGCACCGGCTGGAGCGGCACAGGCCAGCATGGCAAGCGCTCCGGCGAACGCACAGAAGGGAGCGCCATTTCGTATCTGTCCTGATGTTCGCATCTCAGATCCCCTCTTTGTTGGTGTGAGGCCCACGCTCCTGAAGTGAGCACTGGCCAAAAACTCTTTCACTTAACGGCGCAATTGTCCGCCCACTGTCTTTCCATAACAAGGGCGGGCTTGTCATATAGCAGTGACGATTTCCGGCGAACAAAGCACCCGCGCCCGGCTGCGCTTATCCCTGCCGCAAGACATTGATCGGCGGATGATTGATGACCTTGCGCGCCGCGAAGGTGCCGGCGCCGCCGACGATGACGGCTCCCGCGACCAGGCCGATCACCCAGACCCAGGGATCGAGCGTGTACTCAAGGTCGAAGAGCTGCGTCGCGAGCAGCCAGCCGGCAAGCGTTGCACCGAACGCGGCCAGCGTGCCCGAAAGCACCCCGAGCGCCGCGAACTCCGAAGCGACACCGGCAAGCACCACGCGCCGGCTCGCACCCAGCGTGCGCAGTATCGCGCTCTCAAAGCGCCGCTCGTCGCGCGTCGCCTGGATCGCGGCGAGCAGCACCACGATGCCGGCCACGAGCGTGAACAGGAACACGTACTGCACGGCGAGCGAGGCACGATCCATGATGTCGCGTATCTGGGCCAGAATGGAGTCGATGTCGAAGATTGACACCGAAGGGAAGCGGCGTACGAGATCTGCAAGCAGCGGCCGCTGCTCGGGCTTGAGCCTGATGCTGGTGAGCCAGGTGCCGATCAGGCCATCCAGCGTGCCAGGCGAAAAGACCAGGAAGAAGTTCGGCTGGAAGCTGTCCCACTGCACCTCACGGAAGTTCGCGATTTCTGCCTCGAGCGCCTCGCCAGCGACATCAAAGGTCAGCTTGTCGCCGAGCTCGAGCCCTAGCTCTTCCTGGTATTCGGTCGCAACGGAGACCAGCTTGCGGCCACGATCGGCCCCGGTCCACCAGCGGCCCGCGACGATGCGGTTATCCAGCTGCAGTTCTTCGGCCCAGGACAGATTCTGCTCGCGCTCGGCAAAGGCGCGACCGCGGTCCGTTTCGAGTGTCAGCTCATCCACGGGCCGGCCGTTGACCCCGGTCAGGCGCGCGCGAATCATCGGAAACAGGTTCGGCGGCGGCAGGCCGCGTTCACCGACGAATCGTACGAATGCGTCGGTTTCGGTTGTCGGTATGTTGACCATGAAGTAGTTCGGCGTGTCCTGGGGCAGGCTCGCGCGCCAGTCGTCCAGCAGGTCCTTGCGCACCACGGCAAGCAGCAGCAGCACCATGAGCCCGAGGCCGAAGGCGACCACCTGCACGATGCTCTCGCGGCCGCGGCGCGCGAGATTGGCGAGTCCATAGCGCCAGGCGACGCCCACCGCGCCGCGCATGCGCCCGGCAAGACGCACGAGCAGCCAGCCCGCCCCGGAGAGCACGGCCAGCGTCCCGCCGACACCGGCCGCGACCCAGGCCACGAGCCGGCCATCGCGGACCAGCCAATACAGCACGCCGAGCAAGGCCGCGAGGGCCAGCCCATAGGACACCGAGTAACGCAAGGGCGGCGGTTCGAGATTGCGCCGCAGCACGCGCGCCGGCGGCACGCGTTTCAGCTGCAGCATCGGCGGCAAGGCAAAACCAACCAGGATCGCGAGCGCCGTGACCGTGCCCATGATCAAAGGCGCCGCGGTCGGCGGCGGAAGATCCGCGCGCATGATGCCGCCCAGGAGCCAAGCGAGGACCTCCTGCGCCAGGAAGCCGAGCGCGCCGCCGGCGGCTGCCGCGATGAGTGCGAGCAGGCCGAGCTCGATCACCGTGACCTGCAGCACCAGCGCCTGTGGTGCACCCAGGCACTTCATCACCGCGACATTGTCGAGGTGGCGCTGCGTATAGCGGCGCGCCGCCATCGCAACCGCGATGGCGGCGAGCAGCACCGTGATCAGCGCCGAGAGATTCAGGAAGCGCCCCGCCCGCTCAGTGGAGGAGCGGATCTGCGGGCTGGCTTCGCCGACATCGACCAGCCGCTCTCCAGGTTTGCGGCGCTCCGCAAGCAGCGTCTTGAAATCGCTGATCGCCGCTGGTTGACCGGCAAACAGGAGCGAATACGTCACCCGGCTGCCGGGACCGAGCAACTTCGTGCCCTCGAGATCTGCGAGGTTGATCAGGAACGTCGGCGCGAGATCCACGAATGCGGAGCCCTGGTCGGGCCGGTAGTCCAGCACCTGGGTCACGACGAAATCCGCGGCACCGGCATTGACCCGGTCGCCGATCTTTGCGCCAAGAACAGCGAGAAGCCGTGAATCGAGCCAGGCTTCGCCGCGCCCGGGAAGCGCGCTGGTCTCGCGGGCAGGCTCGAACGGCGCGTCGGAAATCTTGAGCCGGCCGCGCAAGGGATAACCGGGCCCCGCGGCGCGCAGCGAGGTGAGCGCGGAGTCTTCGCCGAAGAAGACCACGCTCGGGAATGAAACCGTCGCTGCGGTCGCGATCTTCCGCTCCCCGGCGAGAACTGCATACCCGGGGTCCAGCGGCTGGCCGGACTGCAGGCGCAGATCGGCCGCGAGCACTTCGGCTGCCCGCAACTCGACGGCCTGGCCGATGCGATCGGTAAAGAAACCGACGCCGGTCAGCGCCGTCACGGCGACCAGGAGCGCCGCGAGCAGCACGGCCAGCTCGCCCGAACGCCAGTCGCGCAGCAGAGCCAGCATCGCAAATCGGAGAGCTTGCATGTCAGGCACTCTTCATTGAACGAGCCTGCCGGCGTCCATTTCTATGATGCGGCCGCAGCGCCGCGCGATCTCGCGATCGTGCGTGACCAACACGAGTGTCGTGCCGGCCGCGGCATTCAGGTCGAACAGGAGCTGCATCACGCGCGCGCCCGTCGCCGTGTCAAGATTGCCGGTGGGCTCGTCGGCGAAGAGCACGGAAGGCCGCGTCACGAAGGCACGGGCGATAGCGACGCGCTGCTGTTCTCCGCCCGAGAGCTGCCTCGGGTAGTGACCCAGGCGGCTCTCGAGCCCGACCTGCTGCAGCACCTCCCGCGCGGCGGCGCGCGCATCCGCACGGCCCGCGAGCTCGAGCGGCAGCATCACGTTCTCGAGCGCGGTCAGCGACGGAATCAGGTGAAAGGACTGGAACACGAAACCGACGTGCCTGCCGCGGGCGGCAGCGCGCCCATCTTCGTCGAGTGCCGAAAGCTCGATGCCCTCGAGCCAGACTCCGCCCTGACTCGGTTCGTCGAGGCCTGCCAGAAGCGCGAGCAGCGTGGACTTGCCCGCGCCGGAGGCCCCGACCACGGCGACGGACTCGCCGGCGGCAATCTGGAGGCTGACATCGTCCAGGATGGTCAGCATTCCCTCCGGGCTGGTAACCTGCTTGCGCAAACTTCTGGCCTCAAGCACTGTCTTTCTATTCATGCGTCTTTTCCTGGCACTTGCACTATGTCTGATGTCCGCCGCGCCGTTTCCGGCGCGCGCTGCGGAACCGCCGGTCATCCTGGTCGTCGGCGATTCCCTGTCGGCCGGCTACGGGCTGTTGCCCGGACAGGGTTGGGTGACGTTGCTGCAGCAGCGGCTGAAGCGCGAAGGTTACGGTTACCGCGTGGTCAACGCCAGCATGTCAGGCGAGACCACGGATGGCGCGGTCCAGCGGGCCACTCGCGCATTGACTCTGCACAAGCCCGCGGTCGTCATCATCGAACTGGGCGGCAATGACGGGCTGCGCGGCCTGCCGGTCTCGAGGGTGCGCGCGAATATCGACTTGCTGATCATGAAGAGCCGCGCCGCAGGTGCGCAGGTCCTGCTGGTTGCCATTCGCGTGCCGACCAATTACGGCCAGCGCTATGCGTCATCTTTCCAGAGCATCTATGCGGACCTTGCAACGCGCTACCGGATCGGCCTGGTACCTTTCCTGTCCGACCAGGTCGCCGTGGACCTTGCCCTGTTCCAGCCCGACGGCATTCACCCGACTGCCCAGGCGCAGCCGTTGCTGCTCGATAATCTATGGCTGCAGCTTTCACCGCTCTTGCGACGCAACAATGGATGATTTGCCCGTCTGGTGCAAAGATTATCCGCCAGGCGTGCCGGCAGAGATCGATCCGGACTCGGTACGCTCGCTGAAGCAGATGTTCGAGGACGCCTGCCGCGATTTTGCGGCGCGACCGGCGGTCTCCAACATGGGCCGGACGCTCACCTACGGCGAACTTGACGGCCTGTCGCGAAGCTTTGCGGCCTGGCTGCAAAGGCAGGCCGGGCTGCGCAAGGGCGATCGCGTCGCCCTGATGATGCCGAATGTCCTGCAGTATCCGATCGCGATCATCGGCGCACTGCGTGCCGGCTGCGCGGTCGTCAATGTCAATCCGCTTTACACGGCGCGCGAACTGGAATATCAGCTGAATGACTCTGGCGCCACCGTGATCGTGATCTTTGAGAACGCCTGTGCAACGCTGCAGCAGGTCATCGCCCGCACGCCGGTGAGGCGCGTGATCGTGACCGGCATCGGCGACATGCTCGGATTCCCGAAGGGGCCGGTCACGAACTTCGTGATCCGGCGCGTCAAGAAGATGGTGGCGCCGTGGAAGTTGCGGGGCGCCCTGCGTTTCAACGCCATCCTCAGGCTCGGGGCATCGCTCAAGCTCGATCCGGTGGATGTCAGCGGCGAAGACGTCGCCTTCCTGCAGTACACCGGCGGTACGACCGGCGTTTCCAAAGGTGCAGTGCTTACGCATCGCAACATGGTCGCAAACACGCTGCAGGTCGTGGCGTTCATGCCGGAACTCAGCGAGATCAAGGACGCGGTCGTCATCACGGCGCTGCCGCTGTATCACATTTTTGCGCTGACCTCGAATTTCCTGGTGTTCACGCGCGTCGGCGGCCACAACGTGCTGATCACGAATCCGCGCGACATGACCGGCTTCGTCGCGGAGCTGGGCCGGGTCCGCTTCACGTTTATCACCGGCGTCAACACGCTCTTCAACGGGCTATTGAACACGCCGGGCTTCGACAAGCTCGATTTCAGCTCTCTGAAGGTGGCGCTCGGTGGCGGCATGGCGGTTCAGGCAGCGGTGTCCGAGCGCTGGCGGCAGGTGACCGGCCGGCATATCTGCCAGGGCTGGGGACTCACCGAATCCTCGCCGGTCGGCACCGCAAATCTGCCTGGCGATACCGAATTTACGGGCTCGATCGGCTACCCGCTGCCATCGACCGAGGTCTCGATCCGCGACGATGATGGCAATCCGCTGCCGACCGGCAGCGTGGGCGAGATTTGCCTGCGCGGGCCGCAGGTCATGCGCGGTTACTGGAATCGCCCCGAAGAAACCGCCAAGGTCATGCTGCCGGGCGGATGGCTTCGCACGGGAGATATCGGCCGCATGGACGAGCGCGGCCGCACTTATATCGAGGATCGCAAGAAGGACATGATCCTCGTGTCCGGCTTCAACGTGTATCCCAATGAAGTCGAGGGGATCGTCGCGCAGATGCCGGGCGTGCTCGAGGTCGCGGCGGTCGCGCAGCCGGACGAGAAATCCGGCGAAGTGGTTGCGCTGTTCATCGTCAGGAAGGATCCGGCACTCACCAGCGAGCAGGTCGTCGCGTTCTGCAAGCGCGAACTGACCGGCTACAAGGTGCCGCGCGCCGTATATTTCCGCGACGAGTTGCCGAAGACCAACGTCGGCAAGATCCTGCGCCGCACGTTGCGCAATGAACTGCGAGCCGTTTAGGCGCAGCTGACCGTCGCGTCAGCGATGGTATTGCGGCGAGAGTTCATGGACGGCGGCGATCATGGCTGCAACATGCTCCGGGTTCGTGTGCTGCTGGACGCCATGACCCAGGTTGAACACATGCCCGGGTCCGCGCCCATAACTCCCGAGCACACGCGCAACTTCGCTTCGAATCCGGTCGGGCGCCTCATGCAGCAGTTCGGGATCGAGATTGCCCTGCAGTGCGACACGATCGCCGGTCGCCCGGCGCGCCTCGGACAATTCCGTCGCTGAGTCGATTCCCAGCGCATCCGCGCCGGTTGCGGCCATGCGGCTAAGCCAGATGCCGCCGCCCTTGGTGAACAGGATCACCGGCACCCGCCGGCCTTCTGGCTCGCGTGCCAGACCATCCAGAATCTGCTGCATGTACGCCAGCGAGAATTCCAGGTAATCGGGGGTTGCGAGGGCGCCGCCCCAGGTGTCGAAAATCATGACGACCTGCACGCCGGCCGCGATCTGTGCGTTGAGATAGGCAATCGTCGCGCGCGCGAGCTTGTCGAGGAGTGCGTGCAGCGTGCGTGGCTCGGCCTGCAACAGGCCCCTGATGCGCGGGAAGTCCCTGCTCGAGCCGCCTTCGACCATGTAGGTCGCGACGGTCCACGGCGAGCCCGCAAATCCGATCAGCGGCACGCGACCGGCGAGTTCGCGGCATGTCAGCGCAATGGTGTCAAGCACGAAGCGCAGCCGGTCGTCGGGATCAGGCACCGGCAGCGACTGCACATCCGCCTCATTGCGCACCGGGCGCGCAATGCGCGGCCCCTCGCCCTCGGCGAATCCGAGACCGAGTCCCATGGCGTGCGGAATGACGAGAATGTCGGAGAAAAGGATCGCCGCATCCAGCGGATAGCGCGCGAGCGGTTGCAGCGTCACTTCGCAGGCGAGTTCCGGGTTCGTGCAGAGTGCCATGAAGCTGCCGGCTTTTTCCCGTATCGCGCGGTACTCCGGCAGGTAGCGGCCCGCCTGACGCATGATCCAGACCGGCGTGCGATCCACGGGTTCACGCAACAGCGCGCGCAGCAGCCGGTCATTCCCCTGCGGCGCGCTCATCCGCGGGGAAACAGGCCGGCGATGGTCGCCTGGATCTGCTCTGCGGCAGCCCGCGGGTCGCTGGCATCGCGGATCGGGCGCCCGACGACGATGTAGTCGGCGCCATTCACGAATGCCTCGGGTACGCTCATGACGCGCTTCTGATCGTCAGTCGGGCGGTTCTCAACGGGCCGGATGCCAGGCGTGACGACGATCAGGCGGTCATCCACTCCCGCACGCAGCAGTTTCGCCTCGAGCCCGGAGGAAACCACGCCGGCACAGCCCGCTTCAAACGCCCGGCGCGCACGCGATAGCACCAGTGCTCCCACGTCGCACTGGAATCCCATGTCGTCGAGGTCGCCACGATCGAGACTCGTCAGCACCGTGACGGCGAGAATCCCGACATCGCCCGCTGCGGCGACCGCCGCTTCCATGATCGACTGGTTGCCGTGCACGGTCGCGAATGTCACGCCGCGATTGCGGAGATTGCGCACCGCTCCCGCGACCGTGGCCGGCACGTCGAAGAACTTGAGATCCACGAACACGCGCTTGCCACGGCCGATCATCCAGTCGAGCAACTCAAAAGTGCCACCAGCCATGAAGAGTTCGAGCCCGAGCTTGTAGAAGCAAACCGAATCGCCGAGCGTGTCCGCCAGCCGGCGCGCCGCATCGGCATTCTGCACGTCCATCGCGAAGATCAGTCGCTCGCGCGCGGGTATTCCGGCCCTGGCCACTCTGTACTCCAGTCGTTTAGACGATGTTATCAAACGGCGTCGTGGCCGGAGAGCCGCGCATGCTCCTGGAAGGCGTACCGATCCGTCATGCCGGCCACATAGTCGGCGACTGCGCGGGCGCGGCCGGCGATTCCCGACGAAGACTCCATTGCGACCGCAGCGTCGCGGTGCTCCGCCGGCATCCGCGCCGCGTCCTGCATGAATGCCTCAAACAGGTCCCGGAGCACCTGGCCGGCACCCATGCGTGCCGCCTCGATTCGCTCGTGCCGGTAGAGCCGCGTACGCAGGAACTTCTTCAGTTCCAAGTGTTCCGCGTACCCGGCCTCCGAGAATCCGACGAGTGGCTGCGGCAAGGCACGGACGGCGTCAATATCTGCGGGCCTTGCCTCCTGCAGGCGCCGCGTTGTCGCCTCGATCAGGTCGCTCACGGCATCGTGGATCATGCGTCGCCCGATTTCGTGAATCATGCGCCGTGCCGGCAGGTTCGGGTAGCTGCCGGCCACAATTGCATGGTGGCGCGCGAACAGCGTCACTTCACGCAAGTCGTCGATGGTCAGCAGCCCGGAGCGCAGTCCGTCGTCGACGTCGTGGTTGTTGTAGGCGATGGCATCGGCCAGATCGGCAATTTGCGCCTCGAGACCGGGCTGCAGGCGATCGATGAAGCGCCGGCCCAATTCCCCAAGCGTCCGCGCGTTGGCGAGCGAGCAGTGTTTCAATATGCCCTCGCGGGTCTCAAACGTCAGATTCAGGCCGCGAAAAGATGCATAGCGCTCCTCGAGCTGGTCCACGACCCTGAGCGACTGCAGATTGTGCTCAAATCCTCCGTAATCGCGCATGCATTCGTTCAGCACATCCTGCCCGGCATGGCCAAATGGCGTATGCCCCAGGTCGTGCGCAAGGCTGATTGCCTCGGTCAGCGGCTCGGAGAGCGCGAGCGCGCTGGCGACCGAGCGGGCGATCTGCGCGACTTCCAGCGAATGGGTCAGCCGCGTGCGGTAAAGATCGCCTTCATGATTGATGAAGACCTGCGTCTTGTAGACCAGGCGCCGGAACCCGCTCGAATGCACGATGCGATCGCGGTCGCGCTGGAATTCGCTGCGGTAATCGACCGGTGGCTCAGGATGCAGGCGGCCGCGGGAAGTGGCAACCAGCGCCGCAAACGGCGCGAGGCCGGCGTCGGGATCGCGCCCCTTTCTCACGCTGCACCCTTGCCGGTCCTTTCCTCGAGCAGCGTCTCGAGCGCGTCCCTGGGAAAGTCGGCGGTGCAATTCGCGGCGCCGATTGCATCGAGCAGCACGAGCCGCAACTGCCCCGCCGCGACCTTCTTGTCCATGTCGAGCAGCGCGAGCATGCGCTCGCGCCCGAGCCGCGGCGGATCGACCGGCAGGCCGGCGCGTGCAAGCAGCGCGCGCACGCGGTCCATATCGCCCACGGGCAGGCGGCCAGTGCGCGCGGAGAGTTCAGCCGCCAGCACGATACCGGCTGCGACCGCCTCGCCGTGCAGCCAGCGACCATGGCCCAGCCCCGTTTCGATCGCGTGCCCGAAGCTGTGCCCGAGATTCAACATCGCGCGCGGCCCCCGTTCGCGCTCATCGCGGGCAACGATGCCGGCCTTGATCCCGCAGGCGCGACGGATCGCCTCGACCAGCACTTCCGGCTTGCGCGCGAGCAACGCCCCGATCTGTTGCTCGAGCCATGCGAAAAACCCGCTGTCGGCAATCAGCGCCGCCTTGACGACTTCCGCGAGGCCGGCGCGGAACTCGCGGTCTGGCAGCGTACCAAGCGTATCCGTGTCGGCGATGACGGCGACCGGCTGGTGGAAGGCGCCGATCAGGTTCTTGCCGCCTGGGTGGTTGACCCCGGTCTTGCCTCCGATCGCCGCATCCACCTGCGCGAGCAGCGTGGTCGGCAACTGCAGACAGGCGACGCCGCGCTGGTAGATTGCCGCCGCGAAGCCGGCGATGTCGCCGACGACACCACCGCCGAGCGCCAGCACCATGCAATCCCGATTCATGTGCGCCGCCACGAGTGCGTCGATGATCCGCGCTGCGCTCGCGAGCGTCTTGTGCTCTTCGCCATCGGGCAGCAGGCACTCTGCAAATGAGCGGCCGGCAAGCCCGTCGCGCAGGCGCGGCAGCCACAAGGGCGCCACGGTCTCGTTGCTGACAACCATCAGCTGCGCACTGCCGGTGTGCCCGGCAAGCAGTTCGCGCGCACCCAGCAGACCGGGCCCGATCAGGATCGGACAGCGCCTGGCGCCGAGATTCAGGTCGATGGGCTGCATGCTGCGAGGGCTTCGGAGATCTGTTCGGCAATCGCGTTCAGGTGACGTCCGCCGGTCTTGATCGTGATCGCCGCGATGGACCGGTAGAGCGGATCGCGAATTCGCATCAACTCCTCGAGCCGGGCGCGCGGATCTTCGGTGGCAAGCAGTGGCCGGCGCCGCCCGGCGCGCGTGCGCTGCAGCTGCTGGTCGATGGTGGCGTCGAGGAATACGACGGTGCCGCGCGTGGACAGCCGCTCGCGATTCTCGGGCAGCAGGACCGCGCCGCCGCCGGTTGCGAGCACAATGCCTGGCCTTTGCGTCAGCTCATCGATCATGTCGCGCTCACGGATGCGGAATCCGGCCTCACCCTCGCGCTCGAAGATGTAGGCGATGTCGACACCGGTGCGTGCCTCGATCTCGGCGTCGCTGTCCGCAAATGGAAGACCAAGCCGCTCTGCGAGCTGCCGGCCGATTGCAGTCTTTCCCGCACCCATCGGCCCCACTAGAAAGACACTCCGAAGCAATCGCGATGCACCCTGAGGCCGGAAACGGCACGGCCGCCCGAAGGCGGCCGTGTGACTGTGCATTGGAACCGGCCCCGGGCGCAAGCCCGGAGCCATGGCGTCACTCGACGGCGGCGCCTTCCTTCAGGATCTTGGGCGTGATGAAGATCAACAACTCGTCACGATTGTTGGTCTTGCTCTTGGACTTGAACAGGTTGCCGAGGAATGGCACGTCGCCGAGCAACGGGACCTTCTTGACCGAATCCCGGCGCTCGGTCTCCATGATGCCGCCCAGCACGACCGTCTGGCCGTCCTTGACGAGCACCTGCGTCTGGATGTTGCGCGTGTCGATCGAGGGTACGAAGCCGCCGGTGGCGCTCGGGACGAGCTGGCCGACACTGTCCTTTGTGACGGTCAGGTCGAGGATCACGCGGTTGTCCGGCGTGATCTGCGGCGTCACCTTGAGCGACAGCACGGCCTTCTTGAACTGCGTGGTGGTCGCGCCGCTGGACGACGATTCCTGATACGGGATTTCGACACCTTGCTCAATGATCGCCTCGCGCTGGTTGGCCGTGATGACGCGCGGTGTCGACTTGATCTCGCCGCGGCCCTCGCTCTGCGCGGCCGACAGCTCGAGGTCAATCAGGAAGTCGTCGAAATCGAGGATCGACAGCGCAATGCGCCCGGCCGGGTTTGCAACCGGCATATTCACGTTGTAGCGATCGAAGTTGCCGAACGGCACCTTGACGGGGAACGGCGAACCGGTGCTGGCCAGATTGTCGAGCACCGAGCCCATCATCGTATCGGTGGATTGTGCGCTGCCGCTGATCGCCATCAGATCCTTGACGTCGTCCGAGATCCGCGTGAAGCCTGCGCGAACGCCAAGCTCCCGGCTGAAGTCGTCGCTCACGATCACGATACGCGATTCGATCAGCACCTGGCGAACCGGGATGTCGAGTGTCGCAACCATCTTGCGGATCGCGGTCAGCTGCTCCGCCGTATCCTGCACAAGCATCGTATTGGTGCGTTCATCGACCGAGACGTTGCCGCGCGAAGAAAGCAGGGAGCCGCCGCCGGCCGACTTGACGAGCCGTGCGATTTCCGCTGCTTTCGCATAGTTGACCTGCAGGAACTCGGTGCGCAGCGGCGCGAGATCCTCGATGTCCTTCCGGGCGGCGAGTTCCGCCTTTTCCTGCGACGCGAGCTCGGCCTGGGGCGCGACCAGGATCACGTTGTTCTTGCGCCGCATGTCGAGACCCTTGGTACGCAGCACGATGTCGAGCGCCTGATCCCAGGGAACGTTCTGCAGGCGCAGCGTCACACGGCCCTTGACCGAGTCAGAAACGACGATGTTCTGCCCGCTGGTGTCAGCGAGGAGCTGCAGCACGGGGCGCACATCGATGTCCTGGAAGTTCAGGGTCAGGCGCTCGCCGGTGTAGACCTTTTCGTCCATGGTTGCGGCCACCGCCCTGGCGCGCGGCTTGACCTCGACCACGTACTGGTTGTCGGTCTGGTAGGCAAGCTGCTCGAAATCGCCGGTCGCAGTCACGGTGACGCGCACGTTGTTGCCGACACGCGCCGCGTCAACCATGGTCACGGGCGTCGCGAAATCCATGACGTCGTAGCGCTTCATGTTTTCTTCGGCGAGCTGAACACCCGTGAAGTCAACGATCACTTGATTGCCTTCCTGACGCAGGCTGGCGGGTGTCGCCGGATCCGAAAGCAGCACGACGACGCGGCCGGCGCCATCCGGCGAGCGGCGGAAATCCACGCCGGTGATGCTGCGCGGGCCGGCCGAGGGCGCCGCCGCATACGTGGCCGGGGCCGCCGCTGCCGAGGCAGCCGCCGTGCCGCCGAGCGTCACGACCACACTGTCACCCTCGGCCTGGGCTGAATACGGCACGAGAGACTCAAGATTGAACACGACTCGCGTGCGGCCCGATGCTTCCGCGGCGACGATCGTATCGACACCGCCCGCGCCGACGTCGATGCGCCGGTTTTCGAGCGCCAGCACGACATCTGGCAGGTCCACCGACAGCCGCGCGGGGCGGTCAATCGTGAAGGTCAGCGGCTGCGGCGCGACACCGTCAGTGCGCAGCCTGATCTGCAGGGTCTGACCCTGCATCGGCTGCACTTCAACCGCGGTCAGTCGGACCGGATTCTGTGCCAGCGCGATCTGCGACCATGCAATGGCCACCATGGCCAGCACGCCGCCGAGCCCGCGCGCGAAGCTTCTTGCCCCGCTGTTTATCAACGCCGTTGTCCGGTTAATGCGAGCCATCAGACGTTCTCCCAGGATTCAATCGCTCAGCGCGAGCGCCGCGGGGCGCTCCAGGTAACCGCCGAGTCCATCGGGCACAATCTCAACCACTGAAATGCGCGCGTCGCCGATCGTCATCACACGGCCGTCATTCTGGCCGACGTGATTGCCCGGCAGCACACGGTGAATCAATCCGTCACGGGTCTGCAGCAGTCCGTAGTACGAGTTACCCAGGCGCAGCGTACCGACCATCTTGAGTGTATCCAGAGGGAACTGCTCCAGATATTCGCGCGCGCGCTGCACGTCCGGCCGCGGACCGCCCGGGTTCTCACCCGCGAGGCTCTGCAGGAACGGCGAGCGGCGATCCGACATTTCGTATTCGTGGCTGACGTATGGTTTGACTTCGGGCAACGGCTGGATATGACCGCCCGGTCGCTGCTTGGCCTTCTCGATTTCCGCCATCAGCTCGTCGGTGTCGCCCGAGCAACCGCCGAGCAGCAAGACGCCGGCAATTCCGGCAACAGTCAAGATGGTACGCATGCGTTCCTGGCTCATGTCGTATCCTGCTTCGGCTTGGTCTTCGAGGCTTTCTTGTTGCCCTTGGCAGCCGCATCCGGGGCGCTCGATTCCCCTTCCTCCAGGTACCGGTAGGTCTTGGCGGTAAGGCTCAATGTCAGGTCATCGCTCGGATTCGGCGCGCCACCGCGTGTAGCGGCGCGTTTCGCCGAGGAGCCGCGCGTGATCTCGATGTCGTGAAGCGTGACAATGCGCGGCAGCGCCGCTATGCCGCTGACGAAATTGCCGAATTCATGGTAGTCGCCCGACAACTGGATCTTGATCGGCAGCTCTGCGTAGAAGTCCTTTTGCGTTTCGGCACCGGGCTGGAACAGGTGTTCCTGTAACCCAGCGGCCAGGCCGGTCTGCGAGATATCGACCAGCAGACTCGGCACCTCGGTCTTGCCGGGCAGCTGGCGCAGCATCGCGCCGAACGTGCGTTCAATTTCGGCGAGCTGCTGGCGATAGGCCTCGAGATTGGCTGCCTTGCGCTGCTTCTGGTCAAAAGTCTGCCACAGCGATCGCTGCTCGGCCTCCGCCTTGCGCAGATCCTCGAGATTGCCGAGATTGACGAAGTAGTAGATCAGGATCCCGGTCGTCACCAGGAAAATCAACCCGACCGCAAGCGCGCGGAACAGGAATGGCCAGCGGCCGACATCGCGGGGATCGAGCTGTTGCAGTTGCTCCAGGAAGTTCATCGGCCGAGCTCCGTGACGCGCTCCGTGGCCGCGTGTTTCTTCGCGCCCGGCCCCTCGGAATCAGTGCCCCCGCGCAACTGCGCAAACAACGTGAACTGCGAGCCGGGACCCGTGTCGCGCCCGGTCTGGATGACCTTCAGTTCCGGCGCAGAAAGCGTATCGGATGCATCGATATTGCGCATGAATGCCGATACGCGCGTGCTCGACTGCGCGACACCGTCGAACTGGATCTTGCGGCCACTCTGCTTGACCGAGGTCAGGTAAACGCCCTCGGGCAGCGTCGCGACAATCTGATCGAACATCTTCACCACTTCAGGCCGGCTTGACTGCAGCTTGTCGATGACCTCCATGCGGGCGATCATGCGATCCTTCTGTTCCTCGAGAGCCAGAATCTGCTCGATGGCCTTGTCGAGCTCCGCGATCTCGGCCTTCAGCAGGTCGTTGCGCTCGTGCTGCGAATCGATCATCGAGCTGACGGTCAGGTGCGTCAGCAGGGTGGCGAGCGCTGCCAGCGCGACAGCCGCGGCAATCCCGATGAAGAATTCTTTCTTTCGCCGCTGGCGGAGTGCTTGCCGCCAGGGCAGAAGGTTAATACTTGGCATCTTCGTCGAAGCTCCGCAATGCAAGGCCGCACGCAGTCAGTAATGCAGTGGCGTCACGCTGAACACCGAGCGCTTTCGCCTTGGACGAAATCTTCATCTGGCCCAGTGGATCGCCGCGCTCAGCCGGGATACCCACCCGGCTCGCGATCACGTCCGCGACACCCGGAATATTCGCACAGCCGCCGCAGATGATGATCTGCTCGGGCTGGCTGCGGCCGCTGCCGGAAGCCAGATAAAACTGCAGCGAACGGCTGACCTGCTGGGTCATGTCGTCGATGAACGGATCGAGCACCTCGGGCTGGTAATTGGATGGCAAGCCGCCTTCCTTCTTGGCGCGGCCGGCCTCCTCCATCGAGAGCCCGTAGGTACGCATGATCTCTTCGGTCAACTGCTGGCCGCCGAAAGCAAAGTCGCGTGTGTACACGACGACGAGGTCGCGCAGCACGCTGAATGTGGTCGTGCTGGCGCCGAAGTCCACGACTGCAATGGTGCGGTCGATGCCGCCATCCGGCATCTGGTGGGTCAGCAGGCGGCAGGCGTTCTCGAGCGCAAATGCCTCCACATCGACAAGCTTGGCCGTGAGGCCTGCCGCGTTGACCGCGGCGACTCTCTGCTCGACATTCTCGGAGCGCGAGGCGACCAGCAGCACGTCGCGCATCTCAGGATCCTTCTCGGAAGGCCCGAGCACCTGGAAGTCATAGCTGACTTCCTCCATCGGGAACGGAATGTACTGGTCCGCCTGCATCTCGATCTGCTGCTCGAGGTCGGAATCGGACAGGTTGCGCGGCATCTGCACGGCCTTGGTGATGGCCGCGTCGCCGCTGATCGCGACCGCGCATTCCTTGGATCGCACGCCGGAGCGCTTGACCGCCCGGCGGATTGCCTCGCCGACCGCATTGGCGTCGACGATGGCCTTCTCGTTGACGGAGTTATGGGGAGTCGGCTCGGCCGCATAGGACTCGACCCGATACTGGCCGCCCGAGAGCGCAAGTTCGATCAGCTTGATCGACGACGTCGTGATGTCGAGGCCGATCAGTGGTCGGAACCGCGGCCCCAGCGAAATCTTCGGCAGCTTCAGCACGGAAATTTCCTTTTCAGGTCAGGCTATTGGACGCTTAATCGCCGCGCGGGGTCAAGTTCACATCAACTATATAGCAAGCTATTGTCAAATTGAAACGTGACTCGACCCGCAGTTCGATTGCCGAGCACAGCCTCCCAGGCGCCATTGCGGGGCAGTCGGGGGGGTTACCCCCCGGCCGGACCCTGGTGCCAGCGGCCACTCGCGCCCCAGCGGGGCCTGAGCCGTCTGGTCCGCCGCCGATGCTGCCCGTGATCCCCCGCGGACACCGTGTCTGACTTCACGATCCGCGCGTCGCAGCAGAACGACCGGCCTTCCGGCGGCCCATCACATTACTATGCATAATCGCCGCCTGATGAAGACCCGAATGCAGCGCAGGCTGCGCATCGCAGCGACCGTCGTCGTATCGCTGGCCGGCCTGGTCCTGATGGCTTTTCTCTCGACGTTCTACTACCTGAAGCCGACCCTGCCGGACGTCGCGCAGTTGCGCGACGTGCGATTGCAGATACCTTTGCGCGTGTACAGCCGCGACGGCCGCCTGCTGGGGCAGATCGGCGAGCAACGCCGCGTCCCGGTGACCTGGGAAGAGGTCCCTGAGGTGGTCGTGCACGCAGTGCTCGCCGCCGAGGATGACCGTTTCTTCCAGCACCCGGGAGTCGACTGGCAGGGCGTGGTGCGCGCGATGCTGGTCGCCGCATTCACGATGGAAGCCTCGCAGGGTGGCAGCACGCTGACCCAGCAACTGGTGCGCACGACCCTGATAACGAACGAAAAGCAGCTGCGCCGCAAGCTGCGCGAGATCTTCCTGTCCCTTCAGCTCGAAAACGAACTTACAAAGAACGAGATCTTTACGTTATTCATCAACACGCAGTTCCTCGGCCAGCGCTCTTACGGCTTCGCCGCTGCCGCAGAAACCTACTTCGGCAAGTCGCTGTCCGCGGTCAATGCCGCTGAGGCCGCGCTGCTCGCCGGCATCCTGAAGGCGCCTTCCAGGCTCAATCCGTCGGCGAGCCTGCAGGACGCGATTGATCGGCGCGCCTATGTGCTGCGCCGCATGTACGAACTCGATTACCTGGATGAAAAGGCCTATAAGGCCGCGCTCGCCACGCCGATCTCGCGTGACCTGCACGGGCCGCGCGTGGAAGTCGATGCACCCTATGTCTCCGAGCTGGTGCGTCTCGCCCTGTATGAGACTTACGGCGAAGGTCTGTATACCAACGGCTACAAAGTGGTCACGACGATCGACAGCCGGCTCCAGCGTACGGCCGATGTGGCGTTGCGCAGCGCAGTACTCGAATACGACCAGCGCCACGGCTATCGCGGGCGCATCGCGCGGCTTGGCCTTCCGGCCGGAGCGGATGATGCGGCGCTCGCGGTTGAACTCGAGCGTTATCCGGTGGTCGGTGGCCTGCAGCCGGCGGCGGTCGTCGCGGTTGGACGCGATGACGCGACCGTGATCGCGCGCAACCGCAAGCGCTACCGGTTGCCCATGGACGGAATGCGCTGGGCAAAGCCGGCACGCAATGCCGATATCGACAATGCTGCGCCGAAGAGTCCCCGCGAAGTCGTCGCCACCGGCGATGTCGTCTATGTGCTGCCGAGTGGCGGCAATGAAGCGCTCCTTGCGCAACTTCCGGAAGCACAGGGCGCATTCGTCGCGCTGGATCCGCACGATGGCGCCGTGGTCGCGCTTTCCGGCGGCTTCGACTACCAGGCCTCCAAGTTCAACCGCGTGACCCAGGCGCGCAGGCAACCAGGCTCGTCATTCAAGCCATTCATCTATTCCGCGGCTCTCGAGGCAGGGTTCACGCCCGCATCGATCGTACTGGACGCGCCGGTCGTCTTCGAATCTCCTGCCAGCGAGGACGGCACGGTGGAGGAGGAAGACTGGCGACCGGTAAATGATTCGGGCCGCTTTTCCGGCCCGACGCGCTTGCGCGAAGCATTGGCCCGATCGCGCAATCTGGTCACGATCCGGCTGCTGCGCCAGCTGGGCATCGCCTATACCCGCGACTATGTCCAGCGCTTCGGCCTGCCGAAGGAGCACATTCCCGCCGACCTGACCGCAGCGCTCGGCACCGCCCAGTTGACGCCGCTCGAAATGGCGACCGGTTTTGCCGTATTCGCGAATGGCGGCTCGCGCGTCTCGTCGTATCTCGTCGAGCGGATCTACGCCGCCGACGGCAGCATTTTGAAACAGGCCGAACCTCGGCTCACCTGCATCGACTGCGAGATCCCCGGCTTCGAAGGTGGCGGTGCGGCAGTGACGCTTGCGGAAAACCAGCTTGCGCCGCGCGCGATCAGCGAAGCGAACGCCTGGATCATGACCGACCTGATGCAGGAAGTGATCAGGAGCGGCACCGGTCAGCGCGCCCGTACGCTGGGTCGCGCTGATATCGCCGGCAAGACCGGCACCACCAACGAAGGCCGCGACGCCTGGTTCTCCGGTTTCAATGCCGATCTGGTCGCAACCGCCTGGGTTGGTTTTGACCAGGAGCGGTCACTCGGTGCCAATGAGGAGGGTTCGCACACGGCCCTGCCGATGTGGATCTATTTCATGCGCGATGCGCTCGCCGGTCGCCCCGGTCATCGCCTGCCGATGCCGAACGACGTCGTAACTGCGCGCATATCGCCCGAGACCGGCGAACTCGCTGGCGGCGATGATCCGACGGCCGTGTTCGAGTATTTTCTGGCCGATCATCTGCCGGCCGGCTTCGACGCTGGAACCGGCGGTACGCAACCAGGTGTTCAGGCGCCGAAGAAACTCGAGGAGCCGATCTTCTGATGCCGCGACGATCCGCACGTGCCGAAATGCTGCGCCTGGCGCTCGCCCGGGAGGCAGCGCGGCTGATGATTGAACACGGCCTGCCGGATTACGGGCTCGCCAAACGCAAGGCGGCTGCACGCCTCGGCGTGACCGACCACGCGGTGCTTCCAAAGAATACGGAGATCGAAGAGGCGCTCGCCGAGCATCAGCGGCTGTTCGTGCCGGAAGCTCACGCCAGCAATCTGCTGGAGATGCGTCGTGCCGCGCTGGCGGCGATGCGTCTGCTAGCGGACTTCGAGCCGCGCCTGGTCGGACCGCTCCTGTCAGGCACGGCAACCGAGCACAGCGAGATAACGCTGCACCTCTTCGTCGACACACCGGAGTCGGTCTCCGTGCAGCTGCTCGATCGCGGCATTCCGCACGAATTCGCCGAGCGCCGCCTCAAGGTCCAGCGCGACGAATTCGAAGCCTATCCTGCCGTCCGATTCACGGCCGGCCCGCACGAAGTAGACGCCACCATTTTTCCACTGGACGGGATCCGCCAGGCGCCACTCGGCCCGGTGGACGGCCGGCCGATGCGCCGGGCGACCGCGCACGAAGTCGAGGGATTGCTGGCCGCCGAGGCCTAGCGTCTCTGATAAAAGGGGACGCGCCCCTTTAACACCCCTTTAACACCGGTGAGCCAGCTGAGTGCCGATTCGTTCCGTTAAAGGGGCGCGTCCCCTTTTATCGCGCGCCAACTCATGCCCGAGCCGCGGTCGAACCGCGATCAAGCCAACGATAGAACGGGCCCTTGGTGAGTTCGGATGCCAACAAGTAACCGAACACCACCAGCACGATCGCCATCAGCACGGTCGCCGTAACTGGCACCAGTGCGAACCAGGATCCTGCCGTTGTCCACGGCAGCAGCACCGAGCCGACGGCTACCAGGATCGTCACCACGAGCAGCGTCGCCGCCGGGCGGCTCTGCCAGGCTCGCAGACGCGTCCGGATGATGAGGAGGACGCCAACTTCAGTCAGCAGCGATTCGATGAACCAGCCGGTCCGGAAAGCCTCGACATCGCCGGCGGTCAGCCAGTACAGGAGCAGGAAGGTCAGCAGGTCGAAGACCGAGCTCACGAGCCCGAACACGATCATGAAGTTGCGGATGTCACGTACCCGCCAGCGGTGCGGCCGCTCGATCCATTCGCGGTCCACTCGATCGGTGGCGATGGCGAGCGATGGCAGGTCGGACAGCAGATTGTTCAGCAGGATCTGCTTGGCGAGCAGCGGCAGGAACGGCAGGAAAGCCGAGGCCACGACCATCGACAGCATGTTGCCGAAGTTGGCGGAAATCGTGGCGAGCACGTACTTGATCGTGTTCGCGAAAGTCGTGCGGCCCAGCACGACGCCGCGGCGGAGCACGTCGAGGTCGTGCGACAGCAACACGAAATCCGCGGACTCGCGCGCGACGTCGACGGCGCTGTCGACCGAGATCCCGACATCCGCGGCGCGCAGCGACGGTGCGTCGTTGATGCCGTCTCCGAGATACCCAACCACGTGGCCGCCGGCACGCAGCGCGTGCACGATGCGCTCCTTCTGGTGCGGGTCGATCTGCGCGAACAGGTCGATGTTCCAGACCCGCTGCCGCAACTCGAGGTCGTCGAGACCTTCGAGCTCGTGCCCGGTCAATATTCGCGGCTCGTTGAATCCCACCGCCTGGGCCGCGTGCCGCGCCACGAGCACATGGTCGCCGGTGATGATCTTGAGCCGCACACCGTGACGCTTCAGGTCGTTGATTACCTCGCCGACGCCCGGCTTCGGCGGATCCTCGAACAGCAGGAAGCCCTCCAGGCACAGTTCCCGTTCATCGGCCGGCTCGAAGCCAGCCCCCGATTCGATCTTGCGGCTTGCAACCGCGAGCACCCGGAATCCGGCCGCCAGCCGCGCGCCGCAGCGGGCCTGTATCGCCTCGCGGCGCACTGGCGTAAGCGGCCGGGAGCTTTCGCCTGCACGCTCCGACGTGCACACCGCAAGCGTCTCCTCGAGCGCGCCTTTCGTGATCATCTCCTGACTGCCGTCGGGGTGACGTACTACCACGGTCAGGCGCCGTCGCTCGAAGTCGTAGGGAATCTCGTCGATCTTGCCCAGCCCGAGTACACGGGCGCTGCGGGAAGCGGTCGCCGTCTTGATCGCCTCGTCGAGCGGATTGGCAAGTCCTGACTCGAACCAGGCGTTGATCGCCGCGCATTCGATTACCCGTTCGCTGTCGGCTCCTTGCACATCGACGGCGCCGGCCAGTGTCATCGTGCCCCGCGTCAGAGTGCCGGTCTTGTCCGAGCACAACACATCCATCGCGCCGAGGTTCTCGATCGCGCCCAGGCGCCTGACAAGCACGCCGCGTCCGAGCATCTCGTGCGCGCCCCTTGCAAGCGTGACCGAGATGATCGCCGGCAGCAGTTCAGGCGAGATGCCCACGGCAAGCGCGATCGCGAACAGCAACGCCTCGAGCATCGGCCGGTCGAGCGCAATGCAAATGGCGAGCACCGCAATCACCAGCACCAGGATCAGCTGCGTCAGCATCACTCCGAACCGGCGCAGGCCCCGCTCGAACTCGGTATCTGCCGTCGGGGCGTTCAGCCGCGCTGCGATCTGGCCGTACTCGGTCGCCCCGCCGGTGGCGACCACCAGCAGCGTGCCGGTGCCGCTGGCCACCGAAGTGCCCATGAACAGGCCGCGGTCACGAGCGATGTCGGCGTCCGGGGCCTTGGCGGCCGGCAGGGATTCACCGGTCAGCAAGGCCTCATTGACGTGCAGGTCACGGGCGACCAACAAGCGGCCGTCGGCAGGCAGCATGCTGCCGGCGCGCAGCAGCACGACGTCGCCCGGCACCAGGTTGCTGACGGCAATTTCCCGCTCGGTCCCGTCGCGCAAAGCGGTGCAGTACAGCGTGAGGCGGGCCCGCAACCTTTCGACGGCGCGCGACGACCGGTATTCCTGCACAAAACCGAGCGTGGCCGAGACCGCGACGACACTGACGATGATGGCCGTGTCGGCAAGATCGCGCAGAAAGCCGGACACCGCCGCAGCGACCAGCAGGATGACAATCATTGGATTGGCGAGTTGGCGCAGCAACAGCCGGCTCACGGCATGCGATGGCTCGGCAGTCAGCGCGTTCGGACCTGCAACATCGAGTCGAGCTGCGGCATCAGCGGAGTCGAGCCCGGCCGGCGTCGAACGCATGGCCGCGAGGAGCTCGGCCGGTGGCATCTCCAGCCAGTGATGCGGCATCGATGCAGGTGTGTTCAAGCATCACCGCACATTGACCACCCGCCTGGCGCGGGCTGAGCTAGCGTTTCTTGACCGGCACGTAGTCGCGCTGCACTGGACCCGTATAGAGCTGACGTGGCCTGGCGATCTTCATCTCGGGGTCGGCAATCATCTCTTGCCAATGCGCGACCCAGCCAGCCGAACGCGCAATCGCGAACATCACGGTGAACATCGAGCGCGGGATGCCGAGCGCCCGGTAGATGATGCCGGAATAGAAATCCACGTTCGGATAGAGCTTGCGGCTGATGAAGTAATCGTCCTTGAGCGCGATTTCTTCGAGCCGCAATGCAAGCTCGAACAGCGGATTGTTGCTCTGGCCAAGCTTCGTGAGCACCTGATGGCACATCTCGCGGATGATCGTCGCACGCGGGTCGAAATTCTTGTAGACGCGGTGCCCGAAGCCCATCAGCCGCACACCGCCCGCCTTGTCCTTCACGCGCGCGAGGAAATCCGAAACGTGGCTGACGTCCCCGATCTTCTCCAGCATGTCGAGCACGGCTTCATTCGCGCCGCCATGCGCCGGGCCCCAGAGCGCCGAAACGCCGGCCGAGATGGCCGCATAAGGATTGCAGCCCGTGCTGCCGGCAAGCCGCACTGTCGAGGTGCTCGCGTTCTGCTCATGGTCGGCATGCAGGATGAACAGCAGGTCGAGCGCCTTCGCATGCAGCGGGTCCACTGTATAAGGCTCGCAGGGCACGGAGAACAGCATGTGCAGCATGTTGCTGCAGTAATCGAGGTCGTTACGCGGATAGACGAATGGCTGGCCCAGCGCGTGTTTGTAGGCTGCGGCCGCGATGGTCGGGATCTTGGCAATTATCCGGTGCGAGACGATCTCACGGTGCCGGTCGTCATTGATGTTGGTCGTGTCGTGATAAAACGCCGCGAGCGAAGCGACGATCGCCGCGACCATCGCCATCGGATGCGCGTTATGGTGGAAACCGCTGTACAGCCGCGACAGCGACTGGTTCATCATCGTGTGCCGCGTGATCGAGTGCGTGAATGAATCGAGCTCGGCCGCATTCGGCAGCTCGCCCTTCAGCAGCAGGTACGAGACCTCGAGAAAGTTGCTCTGCGCCGCCAGCTGCTCGATCGGATAGCCACGATAAAGCAGCGTGCCTGCGTCGCCGTCTATGAACGTGATCCGGCTTTCGGTCGACGCTGTCGCCAGGAATCCCGGGTCAAATGTGAAAACCCCGTGATCGCGCCAGAGGCTACCGATGTTGATGACGTCGGGGCCTATCGTCCCCGACAGGACTTCGAGCTCACTGCTCTTCCCGGTCGCCAGGTTCGTCAGTTGGTATTTGTTCTTGCTCATCCGGCTCCGCTTCATCATCGGCTTGCCACACCAGCATTCGCAGCCTGTCACGCGGCCCCGCTGGAATCAAGGATGCAGGTCACTTCTGGCCTAGAATACAGCGATGAACGCGGCGATCGCCCTGTATGTCCACTTGCCGTGGTGCATACGTAAATGTCCTTATTGCGATTTTAATTCGCATGCGGCAGCCGAGCATATTCCTCAAGCAGCCTACGTCACTGCTCTGCTCGCCGATCTCGATGCTGACCTGGATCTTGCGGCAGGCCGGATCGTCACAAGCGTGTTCCTTGGCGGAGGAACACCCTCTCTTTTCGGCACGCACGCGATAGCGTGCTTGCTGACGGGCCTCGCGGCACGCTTGCCATTTGCCGCAGAAGTCGAGATCACGATGGAGGCCAATCCTGGAACCGTCGAGCACGGCCGGTTCGAAGGCTATGCCGCAGCCGGCGTGAATCGCGTGTCGCTGGGCGCCCAGTCCTTCGATGCGGCGCGGCTCAAGGCCCTCGGCCGTATCCACGGCCCCGAGGAGATCGGCATCGCGGTTTCAGAACTGCGCGCCGCGTCCATTACCAACTTCAATCTCGATCTCATGTATGCGCTGCCGGAACAGGCGACGGCCGGGGCACTCGCGGACCTGTCGGCGGCTATCGCGCTCGGCCCCGCGCACCTGTCCCACTATCAGCTGACGCTCGAGCCGGGCACCGCCTTCTATCACCGCCCGCCTGCACTCCCTGACGAAGACGAAGCCTTCGAGATGCAGCAGGAATGCCAGCGCGTGCTGGCCGCAGCCGGATTCGACAAGTACGAGGTGTCCGCCTTTGCGCGCTCTGGCAGGCAATGCCGGCACAACCTGAATTACTGGCGCTTCGGGGACTATCTTGGCATCGGCGCGGGCGCGCATGGCAAGGTCACACTGAACGGCCAGGTCATCCGCACTGAAAAGCCGCGTATGCCCGGCGAATACCTGCGGCATGCCAGCGCAGGCGCGGGCAATTCGGGCACGCGCCGGCCGGTGCCCCGGGCGGACCTGCCTTTCGAATTCATGCTGAATGCTCTGCGCCTGCATGAAGGTTTCACGCTGGCAGATTTCGGGGAAGCGACCGGGTTACCCGCCCGGACCATCGAACCCCGGCTTGCCGCACTCGTTGCGCGCACGCTGATCGCGGAATCCGACGGCAGATGGCGGCCAACCGAGCTTGGATTCAGGTTCCTGAACGACCTCCAGGCAGCTTTTCTCCCCGCCGGGGAGACCACGGCTGGCACGGGCGAGTTGTACACAGCGCCCTCCGGGCTCGCTCGGGAGAGGCACTTTCGACATATTGTTAGTGATGTGCCTTAACTGGAATCAGTTAACGCATTGTTTTTATTTGGGAAAAGTAGCTGGTCAAAATTTAATCAAAGCATCATTTAGGCGCGTTCCCGCGAGGCGGTGATCCCCACCGGGCTGGTCATCCACAGAGTTATCCACACAATTTGTGGATAAAGAAAAAATCTGCGCAGATTCCGGCACTTAGGCGGCACCAACAGCGCAGGCCCGGGGCCTTCTGGCGCGAAGTCAGTCCTGCTAGACTGCGCGCCCCTTTTCGCCGGACCTCATCAGGATCGCTTCATGAAGGCGGATATACACCCGAAGTACACTGAAATTACCGTCACCTGCACCTGCGGGAACAAGTTTCAGACGCGCTCCACGCTCGGTGCGAATCTCGACATCGAGGTCTGCTCGAACTGCCACCCGTTTTACACCGGCAAGCAGAAGTTGCTCGACTCGGGCGGCCGCGTCGATCGTTTCCGCAAGAAGTACGGCCTCAAGTAGGGCCAGGACCGGCGGCGCCGGTCAACTTTCTCTCCCACGGCGCGTCTAAGCCGGGCCGGGAGGATTACATGCCGAAGCTGCCAGGGAACCTACTGACCTTCTGCGCCGCCGCATTGCTCGCAGCGAGCGCGATCAGCGCCGTCGCGGCACCCGCCGAAGAGCCCAAAGCCGAAGAGACGCAAGCCGAAGCGGCCAAGAGCGAGAAGCCCAAGAAACCGAGCCGCGAAGCCAGGCAGGCGCAGGCGATTCACGCGCAGGTTCTCCAGACCATGGGCGTGCACGATGACCTCGAATTGCAGGAATACGTTCAGCGCGTCGGCGAGAAGGTCGCAAAGTTCAGCAGCCGCCCCGATCTCGACTGGAAGTTCACGATCGTCGACACCGACGATGTCAACGCCTTCGCGACCATGGGCGGCTATGTCTACATTTCCCGCGGCATCCTGCCCTACATGCAGAACGAGGCCCAGCTCGCCGCTGTGCTTGGCCACGAAGCCGCGCACATCGCCGCGCGTCATGCCCAGGCCAAGCAGAAGAAAACGGCGCTGGCGGGTATTGCAAGCGCGGCCACGGCGATTTTTACCGGCGTGCCCGCACTCGCCGACCTGACGAACTTGGCGGGAGCCGCGATCATCAGCGGCTATGGCCGGGAGGCGGAACTCGAAGCCGACCGGCTCGGTGCGGAATACCTCGCCAAGGCAGGCTATGACCCCGAGGCGATGATCGAGATGCTCTCGTTGTTGAAGGACCAGGATACTTTCGAGCGTGAGCGCGCGCGTATCGAAAAGCGCGAGCCGCACATCTATCACGGCACATTCGCGACCCACCCAAGCAATGACATGCGCCTGCAACAGGCTGTCGCGGCCTCTGGCAGCCTGAAGAACAAGGCGACCGGCGAAATCTCCAATACCGAGGGATACCTGAAAGAGATCAACGGACTACCGGTCGGTTCCAGCCGGCGCCAGGGCATGGTGCGTGACAACCGTTTCTATCACGCGGATTACCAGCTGACGATGGCTTTCCCGAAGGGTTGGCAGGTCGTGAACGAACCGCAGCAGATCCTGGCCATCGGCCCGAACAAGGAGCACGTGATGGAGCTCCGCGCCCAGGCGCCGCCGTCCGATATCACCGACCCGCGGGATTTCGCGATGCGCGGACTTGCCAACCGGCGCCTCGAACGCCCCGAAAGCCTCGACATCAATGGCCTGCACGCCTGGACCGCCGTCGTGCACGGCGACGCGTCGCCCTACGGCCAGTCCACGAATGTCCGCTACATCATCATCTACTACAGCAACCTGATGTGGATCTTCAAAGCCGCGAGCCGCTCGGGCGATGTCGTGCCCAGCGGCGATCCGTTCTTCCTCTCGACGGCGAATACTTTCCGCCGACTGCGCGCCAATGAGTTCCAGCTTGCCGAGCCGTATCGCCTGCACATCGTGCGCGCGGCCGAGGGCGATACATTCGAAGAACTCGCCAAGAGTTCCGCAATAAAGAAGTACCCGGTCCAGCAGCTGCGGCTGTTCAATGATCTCTATCCGGAAGGTGAACCGGTGCCGGGTAACTGGATCAAGATCGTCGAATAGCGGCGGTTACCAGCCGGCCTCGCGCATCCGCGCGGCAAGACCCGTAAGCGCCTGGGCGCGATGACTCACGCGATTTTTCTCGGCTGCCGGCATCTCCGCCGCGGTGCGCGTGTCGCCAGCCACGACGAACAGCGGATCAAAGCCGAAGCCGCCCGTACCGCGCGGCTTGTGACCGATGCGGCCCTCCCACGCAGCTTCGGTGATGATCGGCAGGGGATCGTCGGCATGACGGACAAAGGTCATGGCGCAGCGAAAACGCGCACCACGCCGTGCGTCGGGAATTCCTGCAAGCTCCGCCAGCAGCAGTTCGTTGTTGTCGCGCGCACTGGCCGCGGCGCCGGCGTAACGCGCCGAATGCAGACCCGGGCGCCCGCCCAGCGCGTCGACTTCCAGACCGGAATCATCGGCAATGGCCGGGAGTCCGGTACGCGCAGCCGCGTTACGCGCCTTGATCAGCGCATTCGCAACGAAACTCGCACCGACCTCAGGGGGCGGCGTAATGCCGAATTCGCTTTGTGGGATGACTTCGAGGGCATGATCGCAAAGAATCGCGCGCATCTCGGCGAGCTTGCCGGCATTCCCGGTGGCTAGAACCACGCGTCGCATCGCCTGCGTCCGCTTCAGCCGGACCGCGCCTCGTTCTGCAATTCGCAAAGCCTGCCGATGCCGCGGGCTGCCAGATCCAGCAATGCGTCGAGTTCGTCACGCCGGAACGCGTGGCCTTCCGCCGTGCCCTGCACTTCGATGAAGGCACCGCCTGAATTCATCACGACATTCATGTCGGTTTCCGCTTCGGCGTCCTCGGCGTAATCGAGATCGAGCACCTTTTCGCCGGCCACGATGCCGACCGATACGGCCGCTATCTGGCCGTGCAGCGGATTGCGCTCCAGCTGGCCGCGGCTCTTCAGTGTATCCACGGCATCTGCAAGCGCCACGTAGCCGCCCGTGATCGCCGCGGTCCGTGTGCCGCCGTCGGCCTGCAGGACGTCGCAATCGATCGTGATGGTGCGCTCACCGATGGCGCCGAGATCGATGCAGGCGCGCAGCGACCGGCCGATCAGGCGCTGGATCTCCTGCGTACGGCCGCCCTGCCGGCCACGCGCCGCCTCGCGCGCGGTTCGCGTATGGGTTGCGCGTGGCAGCATGCCGTATTCCGCGGTCAGCCAGCCGCGGCCGCTGTTGCGCAAGAATTGCGGTACCCCATTCTCGACGCTCGCCGTGCAAAGCACCCGTGTCGCGCCGAACTCGGCGAGTACCGAGCCCTCGGCGTGCGCGGTATAGCGGCGCGTGAATCGCACCGGCCGCAATTGATCAGCCGCCCGCCCGCCTGCACGCATTCCTGCCCCCCAATTCCGTCAGTTGTGCCAGCAGAGGCCGGCCGCCGAAACATTGTCACTGTGCGGAGCCGATGTGGCCACCGCATGCTCCGCGAGTGCCTTCAGCGAATCAGCGCAGCTGCCATTGCCCGGCCGCCAGAACCCGGCGATTTCGCTGTCCTTCAGATTGGCCCATAAACCATCGGTGCAGACCAGCAGCACATCTCCGTCCATCAGCGGCTGGCGTTTCGATATCGACATTTCGGGCAGCACCGGTTCGCCGCCCAGGCAACATTCAACGTAATTGCGCATCGGGTGGCCGGGGATTTCCTCCTCGCGGATCGTGCCCTCGCGCAGCAGTTGTTCCACATGGCTATGGTCACGCGTCCGGGCAAGCACGGTGCCGCCGCGCAGGTGATAAACGCGGCTGTCGCCGACATGTGCCCAGTAGGCTTCGCCGCGCTGCACCAGGCAGATGGCACAGGTGGCCCGGGGCCGCAGGTCCATCGCCAGTTTGACGCCGATCGTGACGATCGCCGAGTGCGCTCGGCCCAATGCCAGATGCAGGAATCCGAGCGGATCGAACAGCGGCTTTGGCAGGTTGTTGAACATGTCCTGGACGATCCGGCAGCCGGCTTCCGCGGCGCGCGCGCCATGGGCGTGACCGCCCATGCCATCCATTGCAATGAGCAGTGCCGAACCATTGCCAGCCGCGACTGCGGCGCGATCCTGGTTTTCCTCGCGATCGCCGACGAGGCTGATGTCCGCGAACTCGAACTGCACGCGCCCCCCCCGAAATCTGCCATGCCGGCCCGTCTGCTAAACTGCAGCGCAGCTTACAACACCGGCTCGCGGCCGGCCCCGGGGATACAAGACAGATGTTAAGAAGCATGACTGGCTTCGCCCGCTGTGAGCGGACGATGACGCTGGGCGTGCTGGCCTGGGAGCTTCGGGGCGTCAATCACCGCTATCTCGAGGTCGGCATGCGCCTTCCCGAGGAATTGCGCGGCGTCGAAGCGGAATTCCGCCAGGCGATCGCAGCAGTCGCGCGCCGCGGCAAGGTCGATGCAACGCTTTACCTGCGCCAGGCCAGCCCCGGCCTGCGGGAATTCGAACTGGATGACAGGCTGCTCGACCGCCTGGTCGAGAATGCGCTGCTCATACAGCGCCGGCTCGGCACTGCCGGCCATATCGATGCCGTCGACCTGCTGCGCTGGCCCGGTGTGATCCGCGAGCCGGAGCGCGATACGGCACCGCTCGTCGCGACGGCTCGCGAGCTCCTCGCCGAGACCTTGATGAGCTTCCAGGCGTCGCGTGAGAACGAGGGCGAACGTATCGCGGAGATGCTCGAAATCCGCGCCCGGGGCGTGCAGAGGATTTCAAAGCAGGTTGCCGCCAGGCTGCCCGAAGTGCATGCGCGCATCCACGCGCGGCTGAAGGAACGCCTCATCGCGTTGACAGCGGAGGCCAGCCCCGAGCGGCTCGAACAGGAAATTGCGATCCTGGTCCAGAAGATGGACGTTTCCGAGGAACTGGACCGCCTGCAAAGCCACGTGGAGGAAATGACCCAGACATTGGCCGCCGGAGAGGCGGTCGGCCGCAAGCTCGATTTCCTGATGCAGGAATTCAACCGCGAGGCCAATACGCTGTCGTCAAAATCCCAGGACGTCGAGACGACGCGCTCAGCCGTGGAACTCAAGGTCCTGATCGAGCAGATGCGCGAGCAGATCCAGAACGTCGAGTGACGTTGCGGCAAAGGACGTCCAGCCCCCGGCAGGCGGGGCTAACAGCCACCACCTTTCTTGCGGTTACTACGTATTGCCAATGGGTGCGCCTGTCTGGCTCCATTAGGGCGAATCCTAGGACGTGAAGGTCCGCCGGAGGCGGATATAGTCGTTCGCCGGCGCGCCGTTCCCAATATCTTGGGGAGGGACCGAGCAATGACAGGTCGTTACGCGTCGATGTGCGCGGTGTTGGCCGGCGCAGTCCTGCCCGCCGCACTTGCGCTGGCGGAGCCGCTTGGTTTGCCACCAGTGCCGGTTCCAGCAGCCAATCCCATGACGCCGGAGAAGATCGCCCTCGGCAGTCGGTTATTCAACGACAAGCGATTCAGCTCAACCGGGCAGGTGAGCTGTGCCACCTGCCATGATCCTGACAAGGCGTTCACCGACAGCCCCCGCAGCACGTCCGAGGGCATCAACAAGCTCACGGGCACGCGCAATGCGCCGACAATCGTCAACGCCGCCTATTTCGCGCATCAGTTCTGGGACGGCCGCTCGCCGGATCTCGAAGACCAGTCGCAGCATCCGTTCATGAACCCGGTCGAAATGGGGCTGCCAGATCACGAGCCCATCCTTAAGATCGTCCGCTCGGACCCCGAATACGCTGTGTCGTTCCGTCATGTGTTTGGGGTGGGACCAGACGCCATCACAATGCGGCACGTACAGTTGGCGATCGCGACCTTCGAGCGCACGATCGTCGCAGGCGATTCACCCTTCGACAAGTACTACTTCGGCGGCGACAAGAGCGCCATGAGTGATGAGGCGGTGCGCGGCTTCCAGGTGTTCCTCGGTGACGGGCGTTGTGTCTCTTGCCACACCATCGAGCAGGACCACGCGCTCTTCACGGACAACCGTTTCCACAACATCGGCGTAGGCATCAATCGCATCCAGGACAAAGTGCCGGAGATTGCGCCAAGGTTCATCGAGGCGAAGACCAAGGGAATTGACGTGGACAAGGCGGTGCTATCGGATCCTTCAACCTCCGAGCTGGGGCGCTTTGCGATCACGGAAGGCCTAGACGAGCTCGGCGCGTTCAAGACACCGACGCTACGCAACGTCGCAGTCACCGCACCGTTCATGCACGACGGCAGCCTGAAATCGCTGCGCGACGTAATCGTGCACTACAACAACGGTGGCGTGACGAACAAGGGTGAGCACGTCAACGACTTCCTGAGCGGCGGTATCCGGCCGCTGAATCTCACGGAAGACCAGATCTCTGATCTCGTAGCGTTCATGGAGGCACTCACGAGCCCGCAATTTTCCAAGCCGCCATTGACCGCGGGCAAGTTTGGACCCCCGGCGTCCAACGTCAAGTCGCAAGCACCGGATGCTACGGCCAGCAGAATGATTGCATCGGCAGGAGGCACGCCATGAACAAGTCGTATTCCAGACGTCGCCTCCTGCAGACGGCGGGCTCCATGGCTGCCGTTAGCGTATTACCACTCACCTGGGTCGAGCTGGCATTCGCCAAATCTGAGCAGAACTTCACTTTTGCCTACATTTCGGATTCGCACATCCAGCACATCAAAGGCAGCCAGTTCGTAAACAACTGGGACCGCGGGCTGATTCGCTCGGTGGCCGAGACCAACCTGATCTCACCGCAGCCCGACTTCGTCATGTTCGGCGGCGACCTCGCGCAGCTCGGCACCAGGGCCGAACTGGACCATGGCGCCGAAATGTTGAGCAGGTTGCACGGCAAACAGCGCTACGTGATGGGCGAGCATGACTACTACCTCGATCTCGGCGAATATTGGAGCAAGCTCTTCGGCCCTCAGTACTACAGCTTCAACCACAAGGGCGTGCACTTCATCGTACTGAACAGCGTCCTCACCACCGACGAGTGGACGTACAAGCGCTGGCCAACCGCCGAGCAGCGCATGCTCGAGATGGCTGGTCTCGACAACCCTAACGGATCGCCGTTCATGGTGGGCGAAAAGCAGCGAGCATGGCTCGCCGATGACCTCACCGGGATCTCGAAGGACACCCCCATCGTGGTGTTCTCGCACTCGCCGCTCCAGAAGATCTACAAGGGCTGGAATTTCTGGACTGACGACGCCGAGCAGGTGCAGGCGTTGCTGCAGCCGTTCTCGAAGGTCAACGTAATCTACGGGCACGTACACCAGATCCAGTACAACCAGATCGGCAACATTAGTTTCAACTCGGTGATGGCGACGGCTTGGCCGTGGCCGTATCCACAGGGTTACGCGCAGGCCCAGAGCATGCTGCCGAAGCTCACCATCCCGATGAATCGCGCGGACCCATTCTTCGAGCGCGACGCCACCGGCTGGCAGTTGGTCGATGTCAACACGGGCCGCGTGGATCTCAACTACAACCTGTACAGCAACCGTTCGCGCACCGTGGCGTTCGACCCGAAGCTCGGGCACCCGGCCGACAAGCAGTTCCAAGGCGAAGCAGTCCTCGCACCCAATCAAGTCCACTATTGAGCCGGGGAGAAATCAACATGAAGAAAGCAATCATCGGTTCCGGCCTAGCCGCGCTCGCGGGGCTCTCGCTGTCGCTCGGCCCGGCACCGGCCCGCGCCGACGAGTTCACCAAACAGGACGTCGAGCGCTGGACCGCGCAGTTCATGCAGGTCGTGGCTCAGGGCCGCGCACTATGGACGGATGGGAAACTCGGCACAAACGGCGTGGCATGCGCGCAGTGCCATCCGAATGCCGCCAATACACACCCAGAAACGTATCCGAAGTTCCAGAAGCAGATCGGCAGGGTCATCACGTTGCCCGAGATGATTAACTGGTGCCTGCGGAATCCACTCGAGGGACAACCGCTTGGCCTCGACGATCCGAAGATGACGGCGATGGTGGCGTATGTCACCTACGAACGCCGCGGCGTGAAGCTCGCGCCTGGACAACACTAGGTTTATTTCAGGCATGCGCTGACTATCCCGCCCTGAGTGCAAGGGCATGCCGGGTCGGGGACTCATGCCTCGATACGCTTGGCGATGACGACCACCTCGGGCAGGGTCACTGCCGCGGATGAGCTCAGGATGTCGCGCTCGTAGATGACCTTCTGGTCAAGCGCCAGGCCATTGCTCACGACTCCGGCAAGGGTCGCCACCAGCACCGCCGCCAGGCTTGTGTTCCGAATCGTTGAATAACCGCTCATGTCTTTCTCCTGTGTTTCCGTTTGTGAGTGGGCCAAATGCCCTGTCAGTGTTCGATCGAGACTTTGGACGCCGGGCGCGTAGCCAACAAACGCAATATCTGATGCCGGCTTAAGGGAATCTTTCGTTCCACCGGGGCCGTAACCACCTGCAGTTCCGGCCTCGGGTTGAAGCCGCCGCCCGCGATCAGGTCTGCCTGACGCCGGCTTCCCTCGGCCATCAGGTCCAGGAAAGTCAGAAGACCCTGCAAATGCCCTTTCATGACCGTTCTCCTTGGTTCGGGCGGAGCGGGCACCGCGCCCTTCCGTCCCTGTTCGAGCTAGACTTTGCAGCCAAGGCGTTTTACGAACAAACGCATTAACTCAAGCTCGGTTAAGGGAAACTTTTGGTCGCTTCCGCCTATGGCCGATTGCCGCTGAATGCGCTTCGCGTATTCGAGGCCGTGGCCTCGCGGCTCTCCTTTGCCGAGGCTGCGGAGGCCCTGAATGTGACGCCTGCCGCAGTCAGCCAGCAGATCAAGGCACTCGAGGATTACCTGCAGATGCCGGTGCTGCGCAGGAGCGGCCGCAAGGTGGAATTGACGCCAGAAGGCGCGCGCCTGCTGCCGGGCATCCGCGCGGGGCTCGATTCGCTGGTCGTGGCGCTGCGCGAGATGCGGATGATGCGCGCCAGCGGAATCATCAATGTCAGCACGCTGTCGTCGCTGATGCAGAAATGGATGACGCCGCGCCTGCATCGGCTGCACGCGAAATTTCCCGACCTGCAGGTGGACTGGCACACCTCACGGGAAGCTGTCGATTTCACGCGCAGCGATTTTCATGCGGCCGTGCGCCTCGGCGAGGAAAAGGCGACGGGACTCGACTACGAGAAACTGATGGATGAATGGCTGGTCGTCGTCGCTTCGCCCGAACTCTACAAGCGCTACGGCTCGATCGACGATCGCGAAAGCCTCAAGGGCATTCCCATGCTGCAGGCCAGGGACGAGCCCTGGGAGCGCTTCGAGAAAAGCGCCGCGCCGATGCCCTGGCCCGCGGGCCCGACGATCATCGACGATTCGGTCAGCGTGCTCTCTGCGGTCATCGAGGGGCTCGGTTACGCGCCCGCGCGCTGGTCGATCGCCGCGCATGATCTGCAGGCGGGCCGCATCGTGCTCGCCAGCAAGACTATTGTTCCGTCACGATTCCGCTACTGGTTCGTCTGCCCGCCCTCCTATTCGGACCTGCCGATGGTCTGCGCACTGCGCCAGTGGCTCAAGGAAGAGGCCACCGCGTTCCCGACGCCGCAGGATTGGCTCGACAAACGATGACTTAATGCCGGTACTACGTCGCATGTCATCGAAGCGTCACGCGACCGTAATCTCTCAGCCATCATTGCAGCCGAAGATGGCGCCGCCACAAGGCGGTGCGCGATGCGAATTGCAGTCATCACCGAAACCTACCCGCCCGAGGTCAACGGCGTCGCCCTGACCGTGCATGGTCTCGTTGAGCAGATGGCCGCCGACGGGCACGAATTGATGCTGGTGCGCCCGCGCCAGCCGGGAGTCTCGGCCCTCCCACTCCCCCAGCCGATTGACGAACTGCTGGTCGCGGGCGCGGGGCTGCCAAAGTATCCAGGTCTGCGCTTCGGCTTCCCGGCGGGCGCGCTGCTACGCCGGCGCTTCGGCGCGTGGCGACCGGACGCCGTCTACGTCGCGACCCCGCAC
>Ga0209797_10000006_pt1 | contig 112046 bp, 108 predicted proteins | sample DOMMetBare3Fresh_2_FD_187472 | JGI IMG/M metagenome (GOLD analysis project Ga0209797, IMG submission 187472) | Wetland sediment microbial communities from St. Louis River estuary, USA, under dissolved organic matter induced mercury methylation -... | ecosystem: Environmental > Aquatic >... | reverse complement strand
CAGCATCCATTCCGGGCCGCGCGGTGTCTCCCGCCGCCCCAGTACCAGTGGCCGGATGCCGTGCGGATCGCGAAAACCGATGACGCCGTGACCGACGATCATCGCGACGACGGCGTAACCGCCCCGGCAGCGCCGGAATACCGCCTCGAGTGCGCGGAAGACGTCAGCGGCCGCCGGTCGCGCCGCAGTCGAGCGCTGCAATTCGCTTGCGAACACGTTCAGCAGCACTTCCGAATCCGAGCGTGTGTTGAGGTGGCGGCGATCCTCAGCGACCATCGTGTGCGTCAGCTCGTCGGCGTTCGTCAGGTTTCCGTTGTGGCCGATGCTGATGCCGAATGGCGCGTTCACATAGAATGGCTGGGCCTCGTCGGCGCTGTCGCAGCCGGCGGTCGGATAACGGACATGACCGATACCCGCGTTGCCGATGAGCAGGCGCATGTCGCGCTCGCCGAAAACGTCGCGGACCAGGCCCTTGTCCTTGCGGGAAAACAGCGCGCGATCGTCCATCGTCATGATGCCCGCAGCATCCTGACCGCGGTGCTGCAGCACCGTCAGCGCGTCGTAGATTCTCTGGTTGACCGGGCCCGTGCCGACCATGCCGACGATGCCGCACATGGCCTCAACTCCCGGGGGTCTTGGCGGCCCGATCCAGCAGCTCGGCGGCTGCCGGCTCGGCATAGTGCTCGAGCCAGCTGGCGACAGCGTAGGCGACCGGCATGGATCTTGTCTTTTGCCACCAGGGTTCCTGGTCGAGACCAACCGCCTTGCCGCCGATCACCAGCAGTCCGATCACGACGGCTGCGCGCATCAGCCCGAACAACCCACCCAGGATACGGTCCACCAGCGCGAGACCCGCGGCGGTCCGAAGGAAGTGCGCCACTACGGCGCCGACCAATGAGCCTGCCATCAGCGTGAGCAACAGGACAATCGCCCTGCCGGTCCATTCGCGGATGCCGGGCTCGGCGAGCGCACCTCCCATCCACGGATACAGCAGGTACGCGAAGTGCCAGGCGAGCCAAAGGCCGATCAGCCAGGACAGCAGCGCGATCGCTTCGCGAACAAACCCGCGCACGCATCCGAGGATGAGCGACACCAGCAGGATGACTGCGAAGAGATGGTCAGCGCCATTCATCAGGCCGTAGCTCCATCGGGGCGAGCGGCATTCTAGCCGAACATTGCGATAACCGCCGGTGGCGTTTCACGGATGCGGCGCGACCACCGGCTGGAATCCGTCTTTGCGAAGTCGTTCGGCGATGGCGGCGGCGCGCGCGCGATCCTGTTCCGGTCCGACGCGAACCCGGTGCAGCAGCTGCCCGCCCGCCCGGTACTCGAGCACGAATGCTGAGTACCCGCGAGAGCGCAGCTCGGCAACCAGCGATTCCGCCTTGCTCCGGCTGGAAAAGGCGCCAAGCTGCACGGCCCAGGCCGATTGCGGGGGGGCGGCGGGTCCGGGTGCCCCGGCTGCCGCTGGCACGGCCGGCGATACTGGCTCCGCTGCCCCGGTGCCGGCTGGCGGAGGCGCCGCTTGGCCCGTCTTTGGCAATTCGGATGCCGGCGTTGCTGGATTGGCCTGGGGCGCCTCAGGCTCCGGCACGAGAGCATCACTTTCCGCAGGCGCTGCCGAGTCGCCGATTACGACTTCAACGCTCTTTTCATCCGCCGGCGGGGGCTGGCCAGTCGAGGTACCGGAGCCTTTCAGTAACGCCGGCACGAGCAACACGATCAGCGCCACGAGCACCAGGGCGCCAACCAGTCGTTCACGGATCCGCACGTCCATTGCGCCCGAATTGTAAACCGAGATACTGCAGGCTGGGACCGACCGTATGAAATGAACCGAACACCAGGATCCGATCACCGGCAGCGCAAGCCGCAACGGCACGATCGCAACCGGCGGCAACGCTGTCGGCCGCTGAAACAGGCGAACCGGTCTGCAGTGCGATTCGTGCTGCCAGTTCCGATTCGGGCAAGGCGCGCGGCCCATCGAGCCTGACGGCGACCCATTCCTGCACCTGGCCCTGGAGCGCCGAAATGACTCCTTCAATCTCCTTGTCGGCAAGAATGCCGCAGACCGCAATGGTCCGGCCACGGGTCCGGCGCGCCGCGAGGCTTGCGGCAAGGGCCCGCGCCGCATCCGGGTTGTGGGCGACATCCAGAATCCATTCCTGATCCTTGCTGACGATCTGGAACCGGCCCGGGAGTTGCACACCCGTGAGTCCGGCGCGCACCGCTTCGTCTGGAACCAGCACGCCCGGCTCCGCGGCTTCCAGCACCGCAAGCGCCGTGGCCGCATTTGCAAGTTGCCTGCTGCCCGCCAGCGCCGGCAGCGGCAAATCGCGGCGCCGTGAACCAAGTCCCACGTAGTCCCAGCCATCCGGGCGCTCGACAAAGTCAAAATCCAGACCAAGGCGCCTCAGGCGTGCGCCGCATCCGGACGCAACGCGGCCGACGCTTTGCGGCATGTTGCGCGAGCCGAATATCGCCGCTCGTCCCGGCCGGAAGATGCCCGCCTTCTCGATGCCGATCTGTTCGACCGTGTTGCCCAGCCATTCGCGATGGTCGAGGCCGATTGAAACGACCGCAGCGACATCGGCGTCCAGCAGGTTGACTGCGTCCAGCCGCCCGCCCATGCCGACTTCCAGCACCGCCACGTCGACATGTTCATGCGCGAAGGCGACAAATGCCGCCAGGGCATTCCACTCGAAGAATGACAGCGAGACATCCCCGCGCGCCGCGTCGATCCGGTCAAACGCACTCAACAACAGCTCATCCGTGACCTCGCGCCCACGGATCCGGATCCGCTCCTGGTAGCGAATGAGGTGTGGCGAAGTGAACAGGCCGCATTCGTAACCGGCCACCGTCAGAATCGAGTCGAGGTAGGCAGCGACCGATCCCTTGCCGTTGGTTCCTGCGATGGTGAGGACCACCGGCGGACGCGCAAGCGCGAGCCGGCGGAACACGACGCCGACCCGCTCGAGGCCGGGGTCCACGACCCGCGGATGCGCGACCTGTTGCCATTCCAGCCAGGCCGCAACGGAATCGAATCGCATGGGATCCGCTAGCCGGAAACCGGTGGCCGGCGCAACAACAAGCGCAACAATCCTGCGATGCGGTCACGCAGGTCGCGGCGGTCGACGATCATGTCGATGGCTCCATGCTCGAGCAGGAACTCGCTGCGCTGGAAGCCCTCGGGCAGTGTCTCCCGCACGGTCTGCTGGATCACGCGGGGGCCCGCAAATCCAATCAGTGCGCGCGGCTCGGCAATGTTCACGTCGCCGAGCATGGCAAGACTTGCAGAGACCCCGCCGGTCGTGGGATCGGTCTGCACCGACACGAACGGCAGGCCATGGCGCGCCAGGACGGCGAGCGCCGCACTCGTCTTGGCCATTTGCAGCAGCGACAGCAGGCCCTCCTGCATCCGCGCACCGCCGCTCGCCGAGAAACAGACCACGGGCATGCGGTGCTGGATGGCGTGCTCGACGCCGCGCACGAAGCGTTCACCGACCACGGAACCCATCGATCCGCCCATGAACGCGAACTCGAATGCGCAGGCGACGACTTCGATGCCGTCGAGCGAGCCGGCCATTACGACCAGCGCGTCAAGTTCGCCGATGGTCTTCTGCGCGGCCGCCAGGCGATCGCGGTAGCGCTTGCTGTCGCGAAAGCGCAGCGGGTCCTCGGGCGCCACGTCCGCGCCGATCTCGGTCAAGGTATCGGGATCCAGGAATCGCGCCAGGCGGTCGCGTGCACCGACACGCATGTGATGCGCGCACTTCGGGCAGACATTGAGATTGCGTTCGACCTCCGGCCGGTACAGCACCGAGTCGCAGGCCGGGCACTTCATCCACAGGCCCTCCGGGACCGAGCGCGTGCGGCGTTCAGTCTTGATCCGCGACGGGATGATTTTCTCAAACCAGGTCACGTGGATTCCCGCTGGTTCTGGCCGGCGATCATAGCCCAAGGCGGAAGCCGGACAAGCTCGGGTATCCCCAGGGCTGGCGGGTACTGCACGCCCAGCAGGTAGAGGCCATGAGCAGGCGCCGTAATGCCGGCGCGTGCGCGGTCGCGGCTCGCGAGTGCCTCGGCGACCGATGCGGCCCCCCGCTCGCCGGTTCCGACCGGAAGCAGTGTCCCCACGATGTTGCGCACCATGTGATGCAGGAATGCGTTTGCCGTGATGTCGATTGTCACGAGCGGCCCGGCCGCGGTCACGCCGATCGAGTCGACGCGGCGATGAGTCGTCTTCGACTGGCATTCGGCGGCACGAAACGCCGAGAAATCATGTTCGCCGACCAGCTGCTGGGCAGCCTCGTGCATGGCAGTGGCATCCAGCGGGCTACGCACCCACCAGGCACGCTCGCGAAGCAGTGCGGGGCGTGTAGCGCGCTGCAGAATGCAGTATCGGTAGCTGCGCGCCAGCGCCGAATGCCGGGCATGAAACCCGGCGTCAACGCCAACGGCCCAGGTCACCGCGATTTCAGGCGGCAGCTCGCCATTGGTACCGAGTACCCAGCCGCGCATCGGGCGCTCGGCCGTGGTATCGAAATGGGCGACCTGGCCAAAGGCGTGAACCGCAGCATCGGTGCGTCCTGCGCAGGTCGCCTCGACGGGATGATTGGCGACGCTTCCCAGCGCGCGCTGGACATGGTCCTGGATGGTTGCCAGCCCGGGCTGCAACTGCCAGCCGGCAAATCGTGCGCCGTCGTATTCCAGGCCGACGGCGAGGCGCCGCCGCGCCGCGCTCACGCGCCCGGCAGCGAGTCGATCAGCCGGCGTGCTTCCTGCTTCTGCGAGGCACTGCCCTCGGCCAGCACTTCCTGGAGGATATTGCGCGCCCCGTCAGGGTCGCCCATGTCCATATACGCACGCGCCAAGTCGAGCTTGGTGCCCACCTCGCTCATCGTGACGGGCTCCAGGTCGGACAACTGCGGCAACTTTTCCGTTGCAGCATAGCTTGCGGTCGAGGAACTCGCCGTGCCGGCGTCCTCCATGGCACTGCCGACATCCAGGTCGATAGCGGCGGCACTGCCGTCTTCCATTGAAGCCAACAGGGCCGTGCGTTCCGCATCCGACACGCGCGCGATGCTGGTGGCGTCGGTGCCCGTAGACTTCGGCATCTGGCGCGTGCTTTCGTCGCGCGGCTCGAGCCGCAAGGTCTCTTCGACGTAAGTCGCCTGAATGGTGGCTTCGTCAGCCGATTCGGGCAGCCCTTCGAAATCGCCGACGTCCAGGCCCAGGTCGTCGATTGCCATTTCCGCCGTTGCATCCGGCGACAGGGAGCCGGTGAAGTCGCTGCTGCTGACGCGTTCGCGAATCGTGTCGCTGCCGCGCTGGCGCAGCGCGGGCGTTTCGACCGTCGGAGTCTCCGAAGACGGAAGTTCAAGGGTCGGCATCTCGACCGTTCCGGGGCCCTCGCGCGGGGAGATCTTCTGTGTCGTGTTGAAGGCCGCCGGACCTTCATCCAGGTTGAACTCGAGCATCTCGCGTTCACCGGTCACCGCATTGCTGTCGCTCGCGGCCAGCACCTGGCCGAGATCGAGGTCCATGCTCTCGTCTCCGGAGGGCGCCGACAGCAGTTCGAGGTCAACGCGATTCTCGCCGCCTTCGAGGCTGAGATCGACACCGGTGGACTGAACGTTACCGGCGAACAGCGATTCATCTGGCGCGAGTTGCCGGCCCATGATGACGACGCGATCCCAGTCGCCGCCGGACCCAAGGGTCTTGCGCAGGTCACGGGCGATCCCAAGAAAAGCCTGCGTGTCGCCAGCCACGAAATGAATTTCCGCAAGTTTCTGCTTGAGGTCATTGCGGTCCGGCTGCTTCTTCAGCGCCATCCTGATCAGGTCGCAGGCCTGGTCGTACAGACCGTAGGCCATGTGGAAATCCGCCTCGGCCAGCGGGTCGGCCTGGTCGAGATCCAGCGCCGCCTCGGTGCTGATCGTCTCTTCCTGGCTGACTGCCGGCGCCGGCTCGGGCTTCGCGCGCGCCGCGGGACGTTCCGGTTCCTCGACGAAGAAGCCCTCTTCCTCGACTCGTTCGATCTCGGCAGTCTCATCCGCAGCCGCCGGCAAGGTGCGCAGGCGCGTCGTCTCCGTGGGCACCGGCGCCGTCACCGGTAATTCAAAGCCCTTCAGCGCCACATCCACGTCCTGTTCGCGGCGGCGCCGGACATAGCCGTAGCCCAGGCCGCCAACCAGCACCAGCGCCGCTGCGCCGAGCAGGAACAGCCAGTTGTCCGTCAACCGATCGAGGAATGACGGCCCTTCAGCTTCCGGCGCAGGCTTTGGCTTCGCGGCAGGCTTGGGTTTCGGCTTGGCGACAACCTCGGGTTTCCTGGCCTCTTCGACCGGCGGCACCGCCGTACCCGTGTCGAACTCCGGAGCAACCGCCGTCTCTTCCGGCGCGGGTTTCTCCGGTGCGGCCACAACGGGCTTCTCGACCGCTTTGGCGCTCGCCAGCTTGCTCTGCAGCTCGGCCAGTTCCTGATGCTTGAGTTCCAGCAGGCGACTCTGCTCTTCGATTTCGCGCTGCAGCGTCCCGACCTGCGACTCGGTTGAGGCGCCAGCCACCGGTTTCCCGGCACCGGCCTCAGGCACGCCTTCCTCCGGTGTCACCAGACGCAGGCGGGCGCTCTCGGCACCGCCGCCGCTGGCGCGCCAGGCGGAAATCTGACGGCTGACTTCGGCGGATGCCTCGCCGGCCCCGATCGTCGAAAGTTCGTCCGAACCGGGCACACGCAGGATTGCGCCTGCGCGCAGCACATTGATGTTGCCCTGGAATGCTTCGGGATTGGTGCGGAACAGCCCGATCATCATCCGCTGCGTCGTCGCCCGATCGCCAGGCGCCAGCGAGCCGGCAATCTTGTAAAGGGTATCGCCGCGCTCGACCCGATAGGTCGACGGACCTTCCGCCGTCGGCGCGGGCGCGGCAGCAACCGGCTCGCTGGCTGGCGCAGCTGCCGGGGCAGCCGCGGGTCGCGGCGCCGCCAGCTCGGCTTTCGGCGCAACGATCGGCGCGGGCGCAGCCTGTTGGCTCTGCGGCGCGAAGACCGGCGGATCCAGCAGGACCGTGTACTCGCGCAGCAGCCGCCCGCGCGGCCAGCTGACGTCTACGAGAAACGACAGGAAGGGCTCGCTCACCGCTTCGCGCGAGCGGACCTGGATCACGCTGCGCCCATCCTTGCCGCGTCCGACGCGGAACTCGAGAGCATCCAGGTAGGCGGGACGGTCGAGGCCATAACGCTCGAACAGATCGCGCGACGCAAGCTGCGCCTGCAGCGCACTCAGCTCCTCTGGCGTCGCGGCGACCAGGTCGATCTCGGCCGTCAATGGCTCATTGAGCGCCGATCCCAAGCGGATTTCGCCCAGACCGAGGGGCAAGGCCACCGGTGGCGCGAGCAACATTGCCGACATGAGGACGCGCAGTTTCCAGCTCATCGTGACTCCCCAAGGCCGTCGTAGCCGGTCAGGCTTCGGCCATGAGTTTGCGAAGTGGTTGTGAAATCGATCACAAGTCCCTGATCCTTTGGACTATAGCTTACACGCCGGATTTACCAAAATCTTGCCCCCCGTCACGCAATTTCGGCCCCGCGAACCAGCCTGCAAAGGCAGGCGCAATGCTTTGATTCACGGGGACTACCGTCGATTCGTGATCACCGGAGTCCCGGAGACAATATCCGCACACTGCGCGCGATGGCGCAAGTAGTGATCCATCAGCACCAGCAATAGCATCGCCTCCGCAATCGGCACGGCCCGCAGCCCGACGCAGGGGTCGTGGCGCCCGGTGGTGACGATTTCGACGGGTTTCCCGTCCAGGTCAATCGTCCTGCCCGGCACCTGGATGCTGGAGGTCGGCTTGAACGAGATGTGAACAATCAAGTCCTGTCCGGAACTGATGCCTCCCAGCGTGCCGCCGGAATGATTCGAGGTGAAGCCCGAAGGCGTGAGCTCATCGCGATGCTCGGAGCCCCGTTGGGCTGCCACAGCGACTCCATCGCCAATCTCGACGGCCTTGGCCGCATTGATCCCCATCATTGCGAATGCGATGTCGGCGTCCAGCCGGTCGAACATCGGCTCACCGAGGCCAGGCGGCACGTTTCGCGCCAGGACCGTCACGCGGGCGCCGGCCGAATCGCCGTCCTTGCGCAGCTGGCGGAGATACTCCTCGAGCAGCGCGATCTTGTTCGGGTCCGCGCAAAAGAACGGATTGTCGCGCGCGCCGGAAAGATCCACGCAGTCGAGCCGATGCGGTCCCGCCTGGGACAGGTAACCATCGACCTCCAGACTCAGTTTCTCGCGCAGGTACTTGCGCGCGATCGCCCCGGCCGCAACTGTTGCGACCGTGATGCGTGCAGAGGAACGCCCCCCACCCCGATAATCGCGGAATCCGTACTTCTGCTGATACGCGTAGTCCGCGTGCCCCGGGCGGAAGCGGTCCTTGATCTTCTCGTAGTCGCGCGAGCGCTGATCCACGTTATCAACCAAGAGGCCGATCGCAGTACCGGTCGTACGGCCCTCGAACACGCCCGACAGGATCCGGACCCGATCCGGCTCCCTGCGTTGGCTCGTGTGCCGCGACGTGCCGGCGCGCCGCAGCTCCAGATCGGCCTGCAGGTCCTCTTCAGCAAGCATGAGCCCAGGCGGGCAGCCATCGATGATCGCGCCGATCGCCGAGCCATGGCTCTCGCCGAATGTCGTGACCGTGAACAGCTTGCCGATCGTGTTGCCGGACATGCGCAATTGCCTATAGCTGGCTGGCGTTCAGCAGGAACACGCCGCCGCCGCCGTGCTCGAATTCGAGCCAGGTGAATGGCACCGACGGCCAGCGCTGTCGCACGGCATCTTCCGTATCGCCGGTCTCGACGACCAGGATTCCATGCGGCTCGAGATGGCGGCGCGCACCCGCCAGGATCCGCGCGATGATCGCGAGTCCATTTCGTGTCGCATGCAGGCCAAGTCGCGGTTCAGAGTGATACTCCGGCGGCAAGCGGCGCAGTTCAGCTGCCGGCACATAAGGTGGATTGCTCACGATGATATCGTAGCGCCGCCCGCGCAATGCGCCATAGACATCGGATCGAAGGACCCGCACGCGATGTCCCAGCCGGTGGCGCCGGACATTATCGCGCGCCAGCGCCAATGCCCGCGGCGAGATATCGGTTGCATCGACACGGGCGCCAGGCAGCGCATGGGCCGCCGCAATTGCGATGCACCCGGAACCGGTGCCGATGTCGAGCACGCGGCCGACGCTCGTCGCGTCGATCCATGGCCTGAAGGAATTGCGGCAGATTTCGGCGATCGGCGAGCGCGGCACGAGTACGTCACGCGTCACGCGGAACTCGTGACCCGCAAACCAGGTGACGCCGGTCAGGTAGGCCGAAGGCAGGCGTTCCTCGATCCTGCGGCGCAGCAGTGCGTCGACCCTGCGCCGGCCGGCGGCGGGCACCAGCAGCCGGTAGCTGCCAGGCGCCGAATCATGCGGCAGTCGCAGCGCATGGAAGACGAGCGCCGCTGCCTCGTCGCGCGCATTGGCTGTGCCGTGGCCGTAGGCCAGCCCCGCCCGTTCGAGCAGGCGTGATGCCCAGTCCAGTAATTCGCCGACTCGTTGCGTGCCTGCCATCGTCCAAAGTCTAACCCGCCGCCCGCGCTGGGCGCGGGCGGCACTGTGGGATAATTCCAAGGTGAAGCGCCATCTCACCTGGGTCATCGTCCTCATCGCCGCACTGGCCGGCGCGACGAGCGGCTGGATCGCGATGCGCCTGGCAGCTGCTCCGGCGGCGCTGGAGCAGGCGACGCGACTCGACGTCGCGCGGCCGCTGCCGCAATTCGAGCTTACGGACCAGGCCGGCGGCGTCTTCCGGCGTGAGAGCCTGCGCGGCCAGTGGACACTGATGTTTTTTGGCTTCACGAATTGCCCAGACGTTTGTCCGACGACGCTCGCCACACTCGCCGAGGTCCGCCGGCGGCTGAAGGATCTGCCATCCGGCGATTGGCCGGTCGTCGCGTTCGTCAGCGTGGATCCGGGGCGCGACACGCCGGCCGCACTCGGTCGCTATGTATCGCATTTCGACCCGCAGTTCCTGGGCATCACCGGCGCGCCGGATGCGATTCAGACCCTGACGCATGGCCTCGGCGTGGCCGTATCGCTCGGGCCGGTGTCTGCGCATGGCAATTACACGGTCGATCACACTGCAGCGATCTTCATGATCGACCCGTCGGCCGCACTGGCCGCCGTATTCGGCAGCCCGCATGCGGCTGACGCGATCGCGGGCGACTACCGCAAGATCGTGGCCGCAAAGCGTTGACGGGCATCTCTGACGTGAGCAGCCGCAGCGTGCGCGATCGGGTCTTCATCGGGGCGCAATACCTGCTGCCCCAGCATTTCCTCTCGCGGCTGATAGGCTCGCTGGCACGCGCACAGGCCGGCTGGCTGAAGCGCGCGCTGATTCGCGGATTCCTCCGGCATTATCCCGTCGATCTGTCGGAGGCCGAACGCAGTAATGCGTCGGACTATGAGTCCTTCAATGATTTCTTCACCAGGCGACTGCGCCAGGGTGTCCGCCCGATCGACCGTGAACCGGCGGCGGTCGTCTGCCCGGTCGACGGCTATGTCAGCCAGGCGGGCGCATGCGGCGGCGACGGGATGCTGCAGGCCAAGGGAATCAGCTACTCCGTGAACGCACTCCTGGGCGGCGATGCAGCGCTCGCCGCGCAATTCGCAGGCGGCGCCTACGCAACGCTCTACCTCGCCCCGCACAACTATCATCGCATCCACATGCCGCTCGCCGGCACGCTGCGTCTGGCGCGACACGTGCCGGGCGATCTGTTCAGCGTCAACGCCGCGACTGCGGAAGGCGTGCCCGGGCTCTTTACGCGCAACGAGAGGATCGTTTGCGTCTTTGATACGAGCGCGGGCCCGATGGCCGTCGTGCTGGTCGGCGCCCTGTTCGTCGGCAGCATGAGTCTCAGCTGGGCCGGCGAAATCCGGCGGGAACACCCGCGCCGCATGCGCGAGCTCCCGGTGCGGCCGGTCATCGCGCTCGAAAAGGGTGCCGAGCTCGGATGGTTCAACATGGGCTCGACCGTGATCCTGATGTTCGCTCCGACGGGCCCGGTACTGGTGCCGGGCCTGGCGCCCGGACAGCCCATGCGCATGGGCAAGCGCATTGCCACATATTCATGAATCACGCTGAGTGGCGGCCCGCGGCAAGCATTGAAGTGATCCGGAGTCGCGCGTCGATGCTTGCGCGCGTCCGTGCCTGGTTCGCGTCCGAACGGGTTCTCGAGGTGCAGACGCCGCTGCTGTCCCCGGCCGCCGTCAGCGACCCGCAGATCGAGTCGATCGCGGCGCAGCCATTGCGGGGCCCGGCCATGTACCTGCAGACCTCGCCTGAGTATCCGATGAAACGCTTGCTCGCGGCCGGGGTCGGTGACTGTTACCAGATATGTCCTGTGTTCCGGGATGGTGAATCGGGTCGCCAGCACAATCCGGAATTCACGATGATCGAGTGGTACCGCGTGGGCTTCGGCGTGGATGAACTTGAGCGCGACGTTGACCGCCTGTTGCGCGCCGCGCTCGGTGAGCTGCGCGCGTTGCAGCCGGCGCGTCAGGTCACTTATCGACAGGCCATCGCCGATTCCTGCGGCCTGGACTGCAGCAGCGCAACATCGGAGGAGATCGAGACAGTCCTGCGGGATCGCGGTGTCGCGCTCAATTTGACTTCCGGCCAGGATCGCGATGCCTGGCTCGACCTGCTGATGGCGACCGTGGTCGGGCCAGGGCTCGGCCACGCGGGCCCGGTATTCGTGCGCGATTACCCGGCGAGCCAGGCAGCATTGGCGCGTCTGCGCGATGACGGGGATGGCTGGCCGGTCGCAGAACGATTCGAGCTCTATCTTGACGGTGTCGAACTTGCCAACGGCTTCCATGAACTGGGCGACGCGCTCGAACAGCGGCGGCGATTTACGCAGGATCTACAGAAGCGGCAGCAGCGCGGCCAGCGACTGGCGCCGCTGGACGAGAAATTTCTGGCTGCGCTGGATGCAGGCTTGCCCGATTGCGCCGGCGTTGCCCTCGGGTTCGACCGGCTGGTCATGGCGGCGCTCGGGCTGCCGTCGATCTCCGGGGCGATGGCGTTTCCAGTTGACCAAGCCTGAGGAGACGGGATGAATCAGTCATTCACTGAAACGTACCAGGGGCTGTTGCGGCAGGCCGAAGGTCTGTTCGACGGCGAACGCGATCCCTGGGCCAACGCTGCGAACGCAGCGGCATTGATTCGCGAACTTGTGCCCGATCTCAACTGGGCCGGCTTCTACTTCCTGCGCGGCGGGCAATTGATCGTCGGGCCGTTCCAGGGGCGGGTTGCCTGCGTGCGGATTCCGCTGGGGCAAGGGGTATGCGGCAAGGCGGCGCAGGGGCGTGCGACCGTCATCGTGCCGGATGTGCACCAGTTCCCGGGGCACATCGTCTGCGACGCGGCGTCGAATTCCGAAATTGTCGTGCCGCTGATCGCGCAGGAGCGGCTGGTCGGCGTGCTCGACCTCGACAGCCCAAGTTACGGTCGCTTCGGCCCGCAGGACGCCGTCGGGCTCGAAGTCCTTGCGGTGCGGCTCGCTGCTGCCTGCGACTGGCGACTTGCTGGTATCGACGGGTTCGACGCGGGCTGGACCGGTCGCGGCGGCCGCCGCGAGGTCACTTGACGCGCGCGATGTACTGGCCGCTGCGCGTGTCGACCCGGATCGACTCGCCCTGATTGACGAACAGCGGCACCTTGACCACCGCGCCGGTCTCGAGCTTTGCGGTCTTCGTGCCGCCGGTAACTGTATCGCCACGCATGCCCGGATCGGTTTCGACGATCTTGAGCTCGACGTGGGGAGGTGGCGTCACGGTCAACGGCTGGCCATTCCACAAGGTCACGATGCAGACGACGCCTTCCTTGAGCCATTGAGCCGCGTCACCAACGGCGGTCTGGCCCGTCGAATACTGCTCGAAGCTTTCGGGCTGCATGAAGTGCCAGAAGCTGCCGTCGAAGTACAGGTACTGCATGTCGACATCGACCACGTCGGCGGCCTCGACGGAATCGCCCGACTTGAAGGTCCGCTCGATGACCCGCCCGGTCCTGAGATTGCGGATGCGGGCGCGATTGAAGGCCTGGCCCTTGCCGGGCTTCACGAATTCGTTGTCAACGATCGTGCAGGGATCGTTATCCATCATGATCTTCAGGCCCGACCGGAATTCATTGGTGTTGTAAGTGGACATCTCAGGTGGCCGGGGCCCTGGTTGCAGGCCGGTGCTGGACAAAAGGGCGCGTATCATAGCCAGAACCCGATCGACCGACCACCCTGCCCGAAACCGCGCTCCAGGCGTGAAATGCGCCGTGAATGGCACGGTCCCGCGCCGCTGCCAGTCTCCAGCGTATGGCATTCCACGACGCCGGTCGCGAAACTCATGGAATTCGGGATGTTAGTATCCTGCCTCCCACGCCAACCGACCGCAGCCGGAGCCGGAATTGAAGCAACCTGCCGCCGTCCCGATGATCGCCCTGACCCGCAGTCAGGACAACGTCGAGGCGATCAACAAGGCGCTGCGTAACGCCGGCCATCCGGTACACGTGACCTGGCTGCCGGATGCGCGCGACCTGGGGGACGTGTTGACCCAGGCATCCGCTGAAATGCTGCTGCTGTTCGCCGACGAAGGCATCATCGATCTCGCGAGTGCCATGGATTTTCGCTCGCGTTTCGCACCGGAGGTGCCGGTGCTTGTGGTGCGCGACAAACTCGACGAGATCTCGATTGCGGAGGCGCTGGCGCTCGGGGCCCAGGACGCGGTGACGCTCGGCAATATCAGGCGGCTGCAATTGGTGGTCGGTCGCGAGTTGCGTACCTACCGCCTCGACCGGGCGCTTTCGGTCACACTCGCCACGGCGCGCGAATACAAACAACAGCTGCAGCATGTCGTCGAGGGATCCACCGACGCCATCGCCCAGGTCCAGGAAGGCATCATCGTCGACGCGAATCCGGCCTGGATCGAATTGTTCGGCTATTCGTCGGCCGACGAAGTCACCGGCACGCCGCTGATGGATGCGTTCGACGCGGATGATCATGTGGCGATCAAGGGCGCACTGGTCGCGTGCCTGCAGGGCAAGTGGTCCGGCCACACGCTGCATGCTTCGGCACTCTTGGTCAGTGGCCACACGCCGTCGCTGGAATTCCAGCTGCGCAAGGCCGAGTACGACGGCGAGCCCTGTGTCCAGGTTTACGTGCCTGCCCGGGTCAAGGACGGCGGCGAGGTCGAGCGCCGGCTGGAAGAGGCGATGCAATGCGACCCCGCGACCGGCTTCCTGTATCGCCGCTTCTTCGTCGAAAAGCTGCGCGAGCGTCTGGCCCAACCCGCGAAGGCCGGCGTCCGGTTTCTGGCATACATCGAGCCCGACAAGTACGAAGCCGTGCTCGAAGACGTAGGCGTCATGATTGGCGAGGATTTCCTGACGGATTTTGCGCGACTGCTGCGCGAGCAGGTGCAGGCAGGCGATCTTGCGGGCCGCTTTGGCGGCAACGGCTTCATGGTATTGATCGAGCGCGGCAACAGCCGCGATGTCGATGCCTGGGCCGCGCATGTCGTGCAAAAGGTCGCGAGCGAGGTCTTCCAGATCGGTTCGAAGTCTGTCTCGACGACCTGCACGATCGGCCTTGGCCCAGTGCCCGCCGAAATCCGTGAGCCCGAAGGCCCGGCCAATGACGCCTACAATGCCAGCCGCCAGGGACGCGAGCTGGGCGGCAATCGCGTGCAGCTGCTGGAACACACTGGCGCGATCCTGAAATTGCAGGAGGCGGACCGGCAGTGGATCAAGCAGATCAAGTCGGCACTGATGGAGAACCGCTTCCGGCTCGTGCAGCAGCCGATTGCCAGCTTGGTCGGCGATGACCAGGGCATGTTCGACGTGCTCGTTCGCATGCTCGACGAGCAGGGACAGGAAGTCCTGCCATCGCTGTTCATGCCGGCCGCCGAGCGCAACGACCTGATGAAGAATATCGATCGCTGGGTCATTGGCGCGGCAATGTCTTTCTGCGCGGCCCGCAAGCCGGGGGGCCTGTTCGTGCGCCTGTCAGAGGACTCGCTGTCCGACAAGTCACTGCCCGGCTGGCTCGCGAACCAGCTGAAGACCACGAAAATCGAGCCGGCGCGCATGGTTTTCCAGGTCCGCGAGGAAGTCGCCGCCCATCAGGTCAAGGAAGCGCTGCGACTGCAGGACGCGCTGCACGCACTCAAGTTCCGGTTTGCGATCGAGGGCTTTGGCCTCGGGCGCGACGCCGAGCAGCTGCTGAGTCATCTGACTCCGGACTTCGTCAAGATCCATGGCGCGCTGATGCAGGGCCTGTCGGCGGACCAGGATAAACAGAGTCGCGTGAAGTCGCTCGTGGACCTCGCGCACAAGTGCAAGGCGACAACGATCGGCGAGCGCGTGCAGGACGCGAATACCATGGCCGTGCTCTGGCAGCTCGGCGTGGAATGCATCCAGGGCTATTTTGTCAACGCACCCGAGGAAATCGTCCTCACTTCAACGATGGCTTGACGCGCCGCAGGCTGCTCGGCGCCGATTTCAATCACTCCACGCTGAGCCGATCGACTTTTCGCCAGCCGCGCGGAAGAAGTGCGCCACGCTGGCCCCGTTCGCCGCGGTAATCGGCAACATCCTTCCAGGCGATCGTCATCTTCCGGTCACCGCACCAGACCATCACGTTTTGCCCGGCTGCGACGACGGTCGCGGCAACCATCAGTTCCTCTCCGGCGCGGGATTTCTTGCCTGGCACACCAAAGATCAGATTACCGCGACCCTTCTCCATTTCCGGCAGGTCGCCCACGGGGAACGCGAGCAACCGCCCTTCGCTGTTGACTGACACGACCAGCGCCGCCGGATCGGCGGGCACTGACGCTGCCGCCAGCACCTTCGCATTCTCTGGCAGGTTGAACACGGCCTTGCCTGCCTTGTTGCGCGAGTAGAGCGCCTCGAGTTTCACGATGAAGCCATGACCCGCATCGCAGGCTAGGAGCCACGGATCGGCCGGCTCGCCGATCAGGACTGCCGCAAAAATTGCGCCGTCTGGCGGGTCGAGCCGACCCGACAGCGGCTCGCCCTGCCCGCGCGCCGAAGCCAGCGTGTGCGCCGGCAGCGAGTAAGCCCGCCCGGTCGAGTCAACGAACACGGCTTGCTGCGTGCTGCGGCCACGGGCCGCCGCCTGGAAGGAATCACCGGTCTTGTACGAAAGCGCGCGCGGGTCAATGTCGTGGCCACGTGCCTGCCGCACCCAACCGAGACTGGACAGGACGACGGTCACCGGCTCCGCCGTGACCAGTTCGGTTTCATCGATCGCCTGCGCGGCCTCACGCTCGACAATTTTCGTGCGGCGCTTGTCGCCATACTTCTCGGCGTCAGCATTGAGTTCCTCGCGGATCAGCTTCTTGAGCCGGGCGGGGCTCTTCAGTGTCTTTTCGATGCCCTCCTTCTCGGTCGAGAGCTCCGCCTGTTCGCCGCGGATCTTCATCTCTTCGAGTCGTGCCAGGTGACGGAGCTTCGTCTCGAGGATTGCCTCGGCCTGCTCGTCGGACAGCTTGAAGCGCTTGATCAGCACCGGCTTCGGCTCGTCCTCCTTGCGGACGATGCGGATCACCTCGTCCAGGTTCAGGAAGGCGATCAGCAGGCCTTCGAGGATGTGCAGGCGGGCATTGACCTTGTCGAGCCGGAACTGAAGCCGCCGCTTGACCGTATCGAGGCGGAAACCGAGCCATTCGGCCAGGATTTCCCTGAGTCCCAGCACTTTCGGGCGCCCGTCGAGCGCGATGACATTGAGATTCACGCGGTAACTGCGCTCGAGGTCGGTGGTCGCGAACAGGTGCGCCATCAGCTGTTCGACGTCAACCCGGTTCGAGCGCGGCGTGATGACGAGTCGTGTCGGATATTCGTGGTCGCTCTCGTCACGCAGGTCCTCGACCATCGGCAGCTTCTTTGCGCGCATCTGGCCCGCGATCTGCTCGAGGACCTTGGCGCCCGAAACCTGATACGGCAGCGCAGTGACGACGATCTCGCCCTCCTCCATTTCGTAAACGGCGCGCGCGCGGAATGTCCCATTGCCGCTCTGGTACATCGCGCGCATTTCCGATTTGGGCGTGATGATCTCTGCGCCGGTCGGGAAGTCCGGGCCGAGGATGTGCTTGCAGAGATCGCGCACGCTGGACTCTGGTTCGTCCAGCAGCAAGATGCAGGCGGCCACGATTTCCTTCAGGTTGTGCGGCGGGATGTCGGTCGCCATGCCGACCGCGATACCCTGTGTGCCGTTCAGCAGCACATTTGGCAGGCGCGCCGGCAGCAGCCTGGGCTCTTCGAGCGTGCCGTCGAAGTTCGGCACCCATTCGACCGTTCCCTGGGCGAGCTCCGACAACAGCGTCTCGGCGTAGGGCCGCAGGCGCGCCTCCGTATAGCGCATCGCGGCAAATGACTTGGGATCGTCGGTGGAGCCCCAGTTGCCCTGCCCGTCCACGATCGGATAGCGGTACGAGAAGTCCTGGGCCATCAGCACCATCGCCTCGTAACAGGCGCTGTCGCCGTGCGGGTGGTACTTGCCGATCACGTCGCCGACCGTGCGCGCCGACTTCTTGTGCTTGTTTGCGCTTGCGAGTCCGAGCTCGCTCATCGCGTAGATGATCCGGCGCTGCACGGGCTTCAGCCCGTCGGCTAGCTGCGGCAGCGCGCGATCGAGGATGACGTACATCGAGTAGTCGAGGTACGCCTTCTCCGTGAATGTCCGAAGCGGCTGCCGCTCGATGCCTTCGAAGTCGAGCGGCTGCTCCTTCATGGCTGGACGTCCGCGAGATTGCCCTTGCTCTCGAGCCATTCGCGCCGGTCCGCCGCGCGTTTCTTCGCCAGCAGCATGTCCATGGTCTGGTCGGCACCATCCTTGGCGTCAATCGTCAGCTGCACCAGCCGGCGCGTCTCGGGCGCCATCGTGGTCTCGCGCAGCTGCAACGGGCTCATCTCGCCGAGTCCCTTGAAGCGCGTGATCACTGGCTTGCCGCGCAGCCCCTCGGCCTGAATGCGGTCGAGGATGCCATCCTTCTCGTATTCGCCGAGGGCATAAAAGAGGCTCTTGCCAATGTCGATGCGAAACAGCGGTGGCATCGCCACGTAGACATGACCGGCCGTCACCAGCGCGCGGAAATGCCTGAGGAACAGCGCGCAAAGCAGGGTTGCGATATGCGCCCCGTCTGAATCCGCGTCCGCAAGGATGCAGATCTTGTGGTAACGAAGGCCCGCCAGGTCCATCGTGCCGGGATCCACGCCGAGCGCTGTGGCGATGTCGTGGACTTCCTGGGACGAGAGGATGTCCGCGGCATCGACCTCCCAGGTGTTCAGGATCTTGCCGCGCAGCGGCATCACCGCCTGGAATTCGCGATCGCGCGCCTGCTTCGCCGATCCGCCTGCCGAATCGCCCTCGACCAGGAACAGTTCGCAGCGCTCGGGCTGCTGCAATGTGCAGTCGGCAAGCTTGCCGGGCAGCGCCGGGCCGCTGACGATCCGCTTGCGCGTGACCCGCTGTGCAGCACGGGTGCGTTCCAGCGCGTTCGCGATCGCAAATTGCGCGATCTTCTCGCCGGCCTCCGGATGCTGGTTCAGCCACAGCGCAAACGCATCCTTGACCACGCCTGAGACAAAGGCGGCGGATTCGCGCGATGAAAGTTTTTCCTTGATCTGCCCGGCAAATTGCGGATTCTGCATGCGCACCGACAGCACGAATGCGACGCGATGCCAGACGTCTTCCGGCGCGAGCTTCAATCCGCGCGGCACGAGATTGCGGAACTCGCAGAACTCGCGCACCGCGTCGGTCGCGCCGGCCCGAAGTCCATTGACATGCGTGCCGCCCTGCGGTGTCGGTATCAGGTTCACGTAACTCTCGGCGATGGACTCGTCGCGCTCGGCCGCCCAGCAGAAGGCCCAGTCGGCAACCTCATGACCTCCCTTGACGTGGCCGGTGAACGGCTCATCCGGCAGCCGAAGGTCGTCACCGAGCTGCTCGATCAGGTATTCGCCGAGGTCACCGGTGAATAGCCATTCGTCGGTTTCGCCGGTCGCCTCGACGGCAAGCCTGACGCGCAGGCCCGGGCACAATACGGCCTTGGCTTTCAGCACGTGCTTGAGCCGCGGCACCGAGACACCTGCTGAGTCGAAGAATCCGGGGTCCGGCCAGAATCGCACCGTCGTGCCGGTCTGGCCACGCTTGGCGGGGCCGACGACTTCGAGTTTCGAGACCACCTTGCCGTCCCGGAACCCGATGTTCCATTCCTTGCCGTCGCGCCGCACATTGCATTCGAGGTGCTTCGACAAGGCGTTCACGATCGAAACGCCGACGCCGTGCAGGCCACCAGCCGCCTCGTAGCTATGGCCCGAGAACTTTCCGCCGGCATGCAGGCGGGTCAGGATCAGCTCGACGCCACTGACCTTCTCCTTGGGATGGATGTCGACCGGCATGCCGCGGCCGTCATCGTCCACCGAGACCGAACCGTCGCCGTGCACGATGACCGAGATGTTCCGGCAGTGACCGGCCAGCGCCTCGTCGACGCTGTTGTCGACCACCTCGTGCACGAGGTGATTCGGACTGCGCGTATCCGTGTACATGCCCGGACGGCGGCGAACCGGTTCGAGGCCGGTCAGGACCTCGATGTCCGAAGCGGTGTATGACTGGCTCATCCCGACCCGCTCATGGCGCGGCGCGTGTGCGCCGCAGGCGCGGCGATTCTAGCAGCCGCGCATGCCGGCAAGCGCAGCGGAGACTCAGCCCAGATCGCGGGCCAACGCCGCCGCACTTTCGGCGGGTAGCCGCGTGGCGTGCCGGTATTCAGGGTGATCGGTGCCAATCGTGATCGCGGCGCCCTTCTTGATTCCTTCGCGCATTGCCACCGTCAGCTCGAAGCGCAGCCAGTGCACGGCCGAAGTCTTTTCCTCATTCTCGCGCGCGAGATCCTCGTCCGCGATCGCGCGCACACGGCCAGCGTCCGCGACCTCGACATAGCACTGATCCTCGACCCCGCGCAGCCTGGCAAGCGCCACCGCCCGTTCGCGTGGGTCGGGGTACTCGATCATCATCGTCGCCTTCCAGTTGCTGCCGTCGGGGATCAGCGGGTTATAGGCATCAAGCTCCTCGCGAATGCCGCGCGGCTCGAAGATCCGTTCGATGCGCAGCATTTCCTGCACCTGGTACTGGATCGTCAGGCGGTCCTCGAAGATCCACGTCATGTTGGGCCCAACCGGTATCGTGCGTGTGCGCTTGTGTGCGATCACGTCCGCACGGAATGCGTCGCGACTCCTGGCGTATTGCTCAAGACTCATCAGGTCTGCTTCCTTGAGCGCGCCGCTGCTTGCTGCCTTGTCCAATCAGTCCTCCTCAGATGCCGTAGGCCCGCCGCAGCAGGCTTATCGGATGCGCAGGCAGGCGGCCCTTGCCAAGACCGGTACCGATCTGGTGCCCGGCCATCGGGCAGTCGCTCGCGAAATGGTCGGGCGCCGCAGCCTCGACGCGCTGCACGACCGGGCGTGCAATCTTCATTGAAACCTCATGAAACTCGCTCTTGACCGCATAGGTGCCGTCATGGCCGGAGCAGCGCTCGATGGTCGTCAGGGTCGTTCCTGGCACCAGACCGAGCACATCGCGAGTCTTCAGGCCTATGTTCTGCACCCGCAGATGGCAAGGCACGTGATAGGCCACCTTGCCCAGGCTCGAGCGGAAATCGGTGGCCAGCCGGCCTTCGGCATGTCGCAGCATCAGATATTCGAAAGGATCGAAGGTCCGTTCTGCGACCCGCCTGACATTTGGGTCGTCCGGAAACATCAATGGCAGTTCGCGCTTGAACATCAGCACGCAGGACGGCACCGGCGCCAGAATGTCGTGGCCCGACTCGACGAGAGCGGCGAGCACGGGGATATTCTGCTCTTTCAGCTTCTTGATCGCCGCGAGGTCGCCGAGTTCGAGCTTCGGCATGCCGCAACAACGCTCGAGTTCCGGCATGGCGACCGGGATGCCGTTGTGCTCCAGGACCGCGACCAGGTCGCTCAGGATGTCCGGTTCGTTACGGTTGCAGTAGCAGGTCGCGAAGAGGGCGACCCTGCCGGTGGTCCTCGCGGTCGGCAATGGGGTCAAGTCGGGCTTTGACCGCCGGGCTTCGAGGCTGCGAAAGCTCTTGCTGTGGTACTCCGGCAGCCGCGCGTCCGGGTGCACGCCGAGGCTGCGGTCCAGCATCCGACGGCCGAACCGGCTGCGATTGGCCGCGTTGACCACTTCGCTGACGACCGGAATTCCCGCAATCCTGCCGACCGCGTCCGTCGACGACAGCAGCCGGTCGCGAATGCCGGCTCCCTCCTCACGGAAGCGTACGGCCTTGGCGCGGAGCATCAGGTGCGGGAAATCGACATTCCACTCGTGCGGCGGCACGTACGGACATTTGCTCATGTAGCACATGTCGCAGAGGTAGCAGTGATCCACCACCTCCCAGTACGCCTTGCTGGGAACCGCCGCGAGCTCGCCGGTCGCCGATTCGTCGATGCGATCGAACAGCACAGGGAATGAATTGCACAGGCTGAAGCAGCGCCGGCATCCGTGGCAGATGTCGAACACACGCTCGAGTTCGCGCGTCAGCGAGTCGTGATTCCAGAAATCCGCGCTGTTCCACGGGAGCGCGTGCCGCGTCGGCGCTTCGAGGCTGCCTTCACGACGGCCGCCGGTCTCCCGCTCGTTCACGGGCTCACGCAATTGCGATGGCAGCTCAGTTGAGCTGGTCCAGTGCTTTCTGGAAGCGGTTCGCGTGGGAACGCTCGGCCTTTGCGAGCGTCTCGAACCAGTCGGCAATCTCGTGGAACCCTTCACCGCGGGCAGTCTTTGCCATGCCCGGATACATGTCTGTGTACTCGTGTGTCTCACCGGCAATGGCCGCCTTCAGATTGTCCGAAGTGCCGCCGATTGGCAGGCCGGTCGCGGGATCACCGACCTGCTCGAGGTATTCGAGATGGCCGTGGGCATGGCCGGTCTCGCCCTCGGCGGTCGAACGGAACACGGCTGCGACGTCGTTATAGCCTTCCACGTCCGCCTTCTGCGCAAAATACAGGTAGCGACGATTCGCCTGCGACTCGCCAGCAAAAGCCGCCTTCAGATTGCCTTCCGTCTTGCTGCCTTTCAGATTCATGGTTGCCTCCTCAGCGTTCCAGGCCCCAATGACCACGGTTTAGACAGATTCTAACACCAGCGTTGACCCCTTGTGCAGCGTCTGTGTAACGTACCCGCCCCACCTGCGCTGCAAGGCAGTTTCCCTTGACCCGACAGAAGTCCGCGACCCCAGATTTCGAGGCGGCGCTTGCCGAGCTCGAGCAGATTGTCGAGCGCCTCGAACACGGAGAACTGTCGCTGGAGGATTCATTGCGCCAGTTCGAGCGCGGTGTCGAATTGACGCGCAGCTGCCAGAAGGCCCTGCGCCAGGCCGAGCAGAAGATCAGCATCCTGAGCCGCGGGCCGGACGGGGAGAAGATCGAGCCATTTGTGCCACCCGCCGGGGAATGAGCAGTCGCTCGATGTCCCTCGAGGCCTCAGCGACACTCGACTGGCAGTCGCGTTACCGCGCCCGCATCGAAGCCGTGCTCGAGCGCACTTTGCCGGCCGGCGACTCAGCCCCCGCGGGGCTTCATCAGGCGATGCGCTATGCGACGCTTGGGCCTGGCAAGCGCATTCGGCCGGTGTTGGTTTACGCGACAGGCGCGGCCGTTGGCCTGCCGCCCGCAGCGCTTGACGGAGCCGCCGCGGCCGTCGAGCTGATCCACGCCTACTCGCTGGTGCACGACGACTTGCCGGCAATGGACAACGACGACCTGCGCCGGGGCCGCCCGACCACCCACCGCGCATTCGACGAGGCAACCGCGATGCTCGCCGGCGACGCTCTGCAGGTCCTTGCCTTCGAAATCCTCGCGGAGGACCCCTCGCTGCCGTTGGACCCGGCACTCCGCCTCGAAATGATCCGGATGCTGGCCCGCGCCAGCGGCACGCAGGGCATGGCAGGTGGTCAGGCGCTGGACCTCGCGGCGGTCGGAAAGGTGCTCGATCGCGGCCAGATTGAGGAAATGCATGCGCGCAAGACCGGCGCACTGATCCGCGCTGCAGTCTTGATGGCCTGCGCTGCTGCGCCCTCGCTGTCGGCGCCGAGACGGGAAGCGCTGGATCGCTATGGCACGGCGGTCGGCCTGTCATTCCAGATCGTCGACGATCTGCTGGACGTGCTCGGCGACACGGCGTTGACCGGCAAAACCAGTGGCGTCGATGCGCTGCGCGGCAAGCCGACTTATCCCGCGATCGTGGGCATTGCCGCGGCGCGCGAGCGCGCGGCGGAACTTGCCCGCGAGGCCGTCGAGGCGCTTGGCCTCTTCGGGCCCGAGGCCGGACAACTGCGCGAATTCGCCGGCGAACTGGTCGAGCGCAGCCACTGAACGATCGCCGCGGGTCTTATGCCGCTCGCAGCGCCTCCAGTACACTGCACGGATGACTGAGGAGAAACCGGCCGCGCTGCTGGATTCGATCGGGTCCCCGGCCGACCTGCGTGCGCTCGCCGAAGGCGACCTCGTGCCGCTGGCGGCCGAATTGCGCGAGTTCCTGATCCACACCGTCGGCCAGATGGGCGGGCACCTCGCGGCGGGGCTCGGTACCGTCGAGCTCGCGATTGCCCTGCACTATGTGTTCGACACGCCGTATGACCGGTTGGTCTGGGACGTCGGCCATCAGGCCTATCCTCACAAAGTTCTGACGGGACGTCGCCACCGGCTCGGCAGCATCAAGCAGCGCGGCGGACTCGCGCCCTTTCCGTCCCGCGCCGAGAGTGTTTACGACAGCTTTGGTGTCGGGCATTCAAGCACCTCGATCAGCGCCGCCCTCGGCATGGCGATCGCGAACCGCAAGGCCGGCAGCGACCGGCGTGCGGTTGCAATCATCGGCGACGGCGCCATGAGCGCCGGGCTTGCGTGGGAGGCGCTGAATCATGCCGGCAGCCTCGATGTGGACCTGCTGGTCGTGCTGAACGACAACGACATGTCGATATCCGAGAATGTCGGCGCCCTGTCCCAGTATTTCGCGCGATTACTCTCGGGTCGCATGTACTCGCATCTGCGTGAGGGCTCGAAGAGAGTGCTGCGCTCGATGCCCGCCGCATGGGAACTGGCGCGCCGCTCCGAGGTACATGCCAAGGGCATGGTGCTGCCCGGCACGTTGTTCGAGGAAATGGGCTTCAACTACATCGGCCCGGTTGACGGGCATGATGTCGGCGCGCTGGTCGCGACACTTCGCAACATGCGTCTGCTGCCCGGCCCGCAGTTCCTGCACGTCGTGACCCAGAAAGGCAAAGGCTACGCGCCGGCGGAAGCCGACCCGATCAAGTGGCATGGCCCCGGTCCCTACGATCCGGCGAGCGGCACCTTGGTCAAGGAACAGCCCGGCGGCCCGACCTACTCGCAGGTTTTTGGCCAGTGGCTCTGCGACATTGCGGAGCAGGATTCACGCATCGTCGCCATCACACCGGCCATGCGCGAGGGATCGGGCATGGTCGAGTTCGAGAAGCGATACCCCGATCGCTACTTCGATGTCGCCATCGCCGAGCAACATGCCGTCACGCTGGCTGCCGGGCTGGCCTGCGACGGATTGCGGCCTGTAGTCGCCATCTATTCGACATTCCTGCAGCGTGCCTATGACCAGCTCATTCACGACGTGGCATTGCAGCGCCTGCCCGTCGTGTTCGCACTCGACCGTGCGGGTCTGGTCGGGGGCGACGGCGCAACCCATCAGGGCGAATTCGACCTTTCGTATCTGCGCTGCATACCCAATCTCGTGGTGATGGCGCCAGCCGACGAGAATGAATGCCGGCAGATGTTGTACACGGCCGTCATTCAGGATCAGCCGGCTGCAGTGCGGTACCCGCGGGGGCGCGGACCCGGGGTGACCGTGGAGCGCACGATGCAGGCACTGCCGCTGGGTCGCGCCGAAACACGGCGCCGTGGCGGCAGTGGCCTCGCGCTGCTTGCGTTCGGAACGATGGTAACGGCAGCGGCGGCGGTGGCCGAAGCCCTCGATGGGACGCTGGTCAACATGCGATTTGTGAAGCCGCTGGACGAGGAGTTGATCGCGGCCGTGGCCGCCAACCATCGTGCGATCGTGACGCTCGAGGAGAATGTCGTGGCTGGCGGCGCCGGTTCTGCGGTTCTGGAGTTCCTGCAGCGGATCGAGTGCGGCATCCCTGTGCTGCAGATCGGCGTGCCCGACGGCTTCATTGAGCACGGCTCGCGCGAGGACAATCTGGTTGCGGCGGGACTCGACGGCGCTTCGATCAAGGTGGCCATCGACCGCTTCTGGCGCCGGCCCGGCATGCGCCGCGTCCAGCCGGCAGGTTAAACAGGACCGATATGGTATTATTTATGCTGGCGGGCGGATCTGAACCCGCCTGGAATGGAAACCACGGATGAACGCGAAAACAGCGAGCACCCCGGTCATTGCGGTGATCGACGACGTGCAGAGCCGCGCCGATACGCGCCGGCTACCGATCAACCGTGTCGGCATCAAGGACATCTATCACCCGGTGCGCGTCAAGGACCGTTCGCGCGGCGAGCAACACACGATCGCCAATTTCAACATGTACGTCGCCCTGCCCCACAACTTCAAGGGCACGCACATGTCGCGATTTGTCGAGATTCTGAACGAGCATGAAGCCGAGATCTCGGTCGAATCGTTCAACGAGATGCTGGCGGAGATGACCGGGCGTCTGGACTCCGATGGCGGCCACCTGGAAATGTCATTCCCGTACTTCGTGATGAAGAAGGCCCCGGTCACCGGGGTCGAGAGCCTGCTTGACTATCAGGCGACACTCGCAGCCGAACTCAAGAATGGCCGCACCGAAACCTGGCTGAAGGTGGTCGTGCCGGTCACGAGCCTCTGCCCATGCTCGAAGCAGATCTCGGATTACGGCGCGCACAACCAGCGTTCGCACGTGACCATCACCGTGCGAATCGCCAAGCACGTCTGGATCGAGGAATTGATCGACATTGCGGAGCGGGAGGCGAGCTGCGAGCTCTACGGGATCCTGAAGCGGCCCGACGAGAAATACGTGACCGAGCGCGCCTACGAAAACCCCAAGTTCGTGGAGGACATCGTCCGCGACGTTGCACTGAGACTCAACGAAGACGAACGCATCCGTTCCTACGTGGTCGAGGCGGAGAACTTCGAATCGATCCACAACCACTCGGCGTATGCACGCATCGAGCGCGACAAGGACCTTCCCGCAGGGTGAGCCTCAGCTCGCGACCCGCGTGTCGCCGCCCTGCAGGCGCGAGATCAGTGTCCGCAGGAAGACCTTGTTGAAGCGCAGCTGGCAGGCTGACGATGCCTGCTCGAGCAATGTCGCGCTGACCCGCAGGATCGTGACATCTTCTTCGGCCACCACGGCGGCCTGGCGCTTGGCGCCGCGCAGGTAACTGGTCTCGCCGAAACAGTCGCCGGTCTCGAGGCTGCCGACCTTCAGACCGTCGCGTTCCACCGAACAGCGCCCCGACACGATCACGTAGAAGCGGTCGTCGATGCCGCCCGCCCGCACGATTTCGTCTCCTGCGGCATGTGTGTCCCAGCTGCCCGATCGCAGGACCTCCCAGATCTCCGCCGACGAGAAATCGTGGAAGAACTTCAGGCGACGAAGCAGGCTGAAATGCTCCTGGCGATCGATGCGGTCCGACTGCGCGCGCAACTGTGCATGCACGCGCGCCATGGCCGCCGCGAAGTCGGCGCCATTTGGATAGCGCTTCGCCGGATCCTTGTCCAGCGCAGTAGCGACGACCGCTTCGATGTCGGGCGGAAGGTCGGGGCGGATTCCAAGCATCGGTGCGGGTGTCGCGTAGACAATCTGGTGCAGCAGCTTGGCGAGCGAACCGGCCCGGAATGGCCGGTTGCCGGTCAGCAATTCGTACATCACTGCGCCGAGCGAGTACAGGTCGGAGCGGTTGGTCAGTTCGAGCGACTGCACCTGTTCCGGCGACATGTAGCTCGGGCTGCCGGCTATTCCATCAATGCGCGAAATATCGGCATCCGAGTGCAGCGCGATGCCGAAGTCAATGAGCCTCAGGTCGCTGTCCGTCGTGAGCATCAGGTTGCTGGGCTTTATGTCGCGGTGGATGACTCCGCGTGAATGTGCGTAATGCAGGGCCTTGGCGCACTTGAATGTCAGCGCCAGCACGTCATCCACCGGTAACAGGTTGTCCGGTCGCGTGTAGGCCGCGAGTGTCCGAGCGCCGTGGATGAATTCGGTTACGACGTAGTAAAAGCCGCCCTCCTCGCCCGCGTCGTAGATCGGCATGATGTTCGGGTGCTGAAGCATCCCGACCATGTGCGCCTCCGACAGGAACATCTTGCGCGCGACCTTGGCGCGCGCGGGATCGTCATCGCCGATGACTCGATAGGCTTTTATCGCGACGTCGCGGCCGTAATAGGGGTCGTGCGAGAGGTAGACAGTGCCGGTCGATCCACGACCGACTTCCCGGATCACTTCGTATTTGCCGATGCGCTCACCGATGACGGGTTCGCCGGTCGTTGATCCGCGTAGCGTCGGCACTGTAGCGGTAACGATGGTCGACTCCTCCAGGGATGCGCGACGGGCAATATCCACCAGCCGCCGCGAGAGGATATTTCGTCAAACAGGGCGGGACCGTGAAGCGGGTCGCGCTTCGCTGGAGGCCGCGGGGTCAGCCCGCGAAGTGGTCGAAACCGTGAACGAGGTCTCGCTCGAGCGCCGCCCCGTGCAGATGTACGCCCGGCTGCTCCGTGACCTGGCCGATGAGCCGGACCGGCGTTGTGGACGTCAGCCCTTCGATGCTCTGCCTTGCTGCGGGATGCGCCGTGAACAGCAGTTCGTAGTCATCACCCGCCGACAGCGCGAATTGCAGCGCAGCTGCTTCGCCTGCGGCTTCGAGCAATTGGCCTGAATGCGGCAGCCGCGCGCAGTCGACCCGGGCGCCCACGCTGCTCGCGCGGCAGAGTTTTGCGAGATCTCCCGCCAGGCCATCGGAAATGTCGATGCAGGCACTTGCAATGCCGCGCAGACCCAGACCCAGGCCGACACGCGGTTCGGGCAACAGGAATCGGCGCAGCAGCTCGTCGCGGGCGGCGCCGGAAGCCGTCAGTCTTGCCTGCAGGATCGCGAGCCCGGCGCCCGCGTCCCCGGGTGTCCCGCTGACCCACAGATCGTCGCCGGGTTTCGCGCCCGAACGCGTCAGCGCCTGGCCGGGCGGCACCCAGCCTCCGACCGTGACAGTGACCGCGAGCGGTCCGCGCGTCGTGTCGCCACCGACCAGCGCGATGCCAAAGCGCCGCGCCAGCTCGTCGAATCCGGCTGCGAAACCGGCCAGCCAGGATTCGTCCGCGGCGGGCAGCGTCAGGCCGAGCAGCGCCCAGGCCGGCTCCGCCCCCATTGCGGCGAGATCGCTGAGATTGACCGCGAGCGCGCGATGGCCGATGAACCGGCTGCCGGTGTCGGCCGGGAAATGCACGTCGGCAACGATCGTATCCAGCGCGACAACGAGTTCGGCGCCGATCCGGGGCGTCAGGACGGCGGCGTCGTCGCCGACCGCAATCCTCACGTCATCTCGAGCCGCACCGCGACCGGTGAAAAAGCGCTCGATCAGCTCGAACTCACCGGGCGGCATACCAGCAGGCCTCGCATGCAAGCGCTCTGGTCAGGCGACCTCGCCCCGCTCCACCCCACGATGAACGCGCGATGCCTTGTCCAGCACCGCATTCACGTAGCGATGGCCGTCGGTCGCGCCAAAGCGCTTGGCAAGTTCGACCGCTTCGTTGATGACGACCCGGTAAGGAATGTCGGGTCGCGTCATCAGCTCCCAGAGACCGAGATAGAGGATCGCATGTTCAACGGGATCCAGGCGCGCCGGATCGATATCGGAATGATGCCGCAACTCTTCGTCCAGTTGCGCCGATTCGTCGCAGACGGCAGCAAGTGCCGCGCGGAAATACTCGGGGTCGGCGCGTTCGAATGCCGGATCGGCGCTGAACTGGCGATGCAGTTCCTGCCATGGCTGGGCAGCCATCTGCCGCTGGTAGAGCGCCTGGATCAACAGCCTGCGCGCGGCGCCGCGCGCCCGCGCCGAATTGTCCGACCTTTCCTGCATGCCGGGCAGTATACCGGCCGCACACAGCCAGGGCGCCAGTTCGGCCCGACCGGCCGCGGCGACTCAGGGCACCAGTTCGTCCACCAGCTTCGCCCGCATCAGTGAACCGGCGAGTGTCTGGCCGCATTCGACCTGCAGTTCATTGATTTCGAGCGCGGCGAGGCGGTGCATCACTGCAGCGAGGTCGATGCCATCCGGGCCTGCCGGCACTTGCTCGACCCGGGCCCCCGCGGCTTCAAGCGTGGCAACGCGAGTGGAATCCCTGCTGACGGTAAAGACCAGCAACTGGCCGGGCGGTGCGACGATGCGTGCAGTTGCGGGAATCCTCAGCTGCGTGTCCAGCACGACCCGCAATGGCTGCCGCGCCGCCCCCGGCAGGCTGAGGTCCAGTCTTGGATCGTCGGCCAGCACCGTTGCCACACTGGTCATCAGCGCAGAAGAACGCGCGCGCAGGTCCTGCCGGTCGGGGCCCGCGGCGAGTTTCAACCGCAGCCACGGCCGGCCGCGCTCCATGCGTGACAGGAATCCGGAATTCAGCGCCCTGGCCGGGGCGGCATGCAGGCCACTGGTCACTTCGATACCCGCTGCCGCGAGTCGCGCGGCACCGCCACCGCTCACGCGCGGGTTCGGATCACGGATCGCATAACAGACGCGTTGCAGGCCGGCGGCGATCAGCGCATCTGCACAGGGCGGCGTGCGCCCTTGATGGCAGCAGGGTTCGAGCGTGACGTAGGCCGTGGCGCCGCGTGCCGCGACACCCGCAGCCGCCAGCGCTGCCGCTTCCGCATGTGGACCGCCTGCACGCTCGTGCCAGCCCTCGGCGATCACCTGCTCGCCATCGGCAATCACGCAGCCGACACGCGGATTGGGATCTGTCGTCCAGAGGCCGCGGCCCGCGAGATCGAGCGCCCTGGACATGTGCCGCATATCCAGCCGATCGCGAGCATTCATCGCTTTTTCCGCGCATCGCGCCCTAGGGCCGGCAGCAATGACATCTGGCCGGTCGCCGGATCCTGACGCTGAAGCTGGCCAAGCTGCTCGACCTCCGCGCGGAACGCATCTGCATCCTCGAAGCGATGATAGACGGATGCATAGCGGACATAGGCGACCTCGTCGAGCCGGCGCAGTTCCTCCATGACAAACTCGCCAATCACGCGTGATGCCACCTCGCGCTCGCCCAGTACGCGCAGCCGGTGACAGATGCGCTCGATCGCCGATTCAATATCGTCGCGCGCAATCGGCCTCTTTTCGAATGCCTTCATGATTCCGGCGCGCAGCTTGCCTTCGTCGAATGGCTGCCGCGACTGGTCGCTCTTGACGACCTGCGGGAGCACCAGTTCCGCCGTCTCAAAGGTCGTGAATCGTTCACCGCAGGCTAGGCACTCACGGCGCCGGCGGATCTGGTGGCCCTCACCGGCGAGGCGCGAGTCGGTCACCTTGGTGTCTTCGTGATTGCAGAACGGGCAGTGCATTGCCGCCCTCCGATTGCGCCCTCAGCCGTAGACGGGAAATCGCCGACAGATTTCCTGCACCTGGCTGCGCACGCGCTCCACGACCGATTCGTCGCCCATCGCGTCAAGCACGTCGGCGATCCATGCGCCGACCCGTCGGGATTCCTCGAGCCCGAAGCCGCGCGTCGTGATCGCCGGCGTGCCGATGCGCAACCCGCTCGTGACGAATGGTGGCCGCGGATCATTCGGCACGGCATTCTTGTTGACCGTCATGTGGGCGCGCCCGAGCGCCGCATCGGCATCCTGGCCGGTATAGCTGCGGCCGATCAGGTCGAGGAGGAACAGGTGATTGTCCGTCCCGCCCGACACGATGCGGTAGCCACGCCCGATGAGCTCGGCCGCCATCGCCCTTGCGTTGGCGACGACCTGGCGCTGGTAAATCGCGAAATCAGGAGCAAGCGCTTCGAGGAATGCGACGGCCTTTGCCGCAATAACGTGCATCAACGGGCCGCCCTGCGTGCCGGGGAAAATCATCGAGTTCAGCTTCTTGTGGAGTTCCGCATGTTCGCGCGCCAGGATCAGGCCGCCGCGCGGCCCGCGCAGCGTCTTGTGCGTTGTCGTCGTGACCACATCCGCGATTGGCACGGGATTCGGGTAGACGCCTGCGGCCACCAGGCCTGCGACATGCGCCATGTCGACGACGAACCATGCGCCAACCGAGTCGGCGATGGCGCGAAATCGCTGCCAATCGACGACGCGCGAGTATGCCGAGAAGCCGGCGACGACCATCTTCGGCCTGTGCTCAAGGGCCAGCCGTTCCACGTTGTCGTAGTCGATCTGGCCCGTGGCCGGATCGAGCCCGTATTGCACCGCGTTGAACAGCTTCCCGGAAAAATTGACCTTGGCCCCGTGCGTCAGATGCCCGCCGTGGTCGAGACTCATGCCCAACAGCGTCTCGCCGGGCTTCAGCAATGCCAGGTAGACCGCGGCATTCGCCTGAGAGCCGGAATGCGGCTGCACGTTGGCATACGCCGCGCCAAAGAGCTTCTTTGCCCGGTCGATCGCCAGCTGCTCCGCGACATCCACATTTTCGCAGCCGCCGTAATAGCGCTTGCCCGGGTAGCCTTCGGCGTACTTGTTGGTCAGCACGGAGCCCTGCGCCTCGAGAACGCGCGGGCTCGCATAGTTCTCGGATGCGATCAGCTCGAGATGCTGTTCCTGACGCAGCCGTTCGGCGGCGATCGCGGCCGCGAGTTCGGGATCAAACGTCTGGATATTCATATCGGGGCGGAACATGGTAGTCGCGAAGTCTAACCGAACGCCGGCCGGCTACGCCGCTTCGACAAAGGCAGCGACAACCCTGGTCCAGGCGCGCGCGATGTTGCGCCGGTTATAACCTCCGCCGCCGACACCGAGTATCCGCCCGGCGGCAAAACGGTCGGCGATCCTGCACAGGCGTGTCGCGGCATGCGCATGCGCTTCCTCAGTCAGGCGCAGGTGCGTGATCGGATCCCCTTCGAGGCTGTCGGCTCCGCACTGAAAGATCACCAATTGAGGCTGGTGGCGCTCCAGATGCACTTCGACCGCGGCCCAGGCGTCAAGAAACTCGGTATCGCCGGCGCCGGGCGGCAGTGGCAAGTTCAGCTTGGTGCCGCGGGCCGCTCCAGTGCCCGACTCTTCGCTCGCTCCGGTACCCGGGTACAGGAAACGCCCGTCCTCATGCAGATCGGCGAATATCAGCGCGGGATCGTCCTCGAAACCGTAGTAGACGCCGTCGCCATGGTGCGCGTCGATGTCGACATAGGCAATGCGCTGCAATCCATGCGCCTTTTTCAGGTGCTCGACGACCACACCGCAATCGTTGAATACGCAGAAACCGGCGGCTTGCCCGCGTGCAGCATGATGCAGGCCCGCTATCGGCACGAATGCGCGTCTGGCCTGGCCCGTCATCAGCGCTTCGGTCGCGACCAGGGATGCGCCGACGACGTCGCAGGCGGCCTCATAGATGCCCTTGAATGCCGGTGTGTCACCGGCATCCAGATAACCCTCGCCCGTCTGGGAACGCGCCTGGACCAGATCCACATAGTCCGGCAGGTGAAAGAGTTCGAGTTCGCTGCGCGTTGCTGCGCGCGGCGCGAGCGTCAACACCCGGCTGTCGAGGCCCTGCGCCGTCAGTTCGCGGACAAACGCGTCGTGGCGGTCGGATCCGAAGGGATGGCCATCTCCGAAGCCATAGCGCGCGATTCGCTCGCCAACGACGATGCAGGTACCTGTTGCGCCGGATTCCACCAGGACAACCGCCATTCGCAGGAAAACTGCCGGAAGCCTAGCACAGGGTCGCCGCGCTCCCCCGCTGGCGGCGCCGCCCCGCATCGCAGATAATCCGCCGCCCCCGGACGAGTGCCGACCAATATTCAGTCATGGCCCAGTACATCTACACGATGATTCGCGTCGGCAAGGTCGTGCCGCCCAAGCGGCACATCCTGCGGGATATTTCGCTGTCGTTCTTCCCGGGAGCGAAGATCGGCGTTCTGGGTCTCAATGGCTCCGGCAAGTCGACATTGCTGCGGATCATGGCCGGCATTGACACGGACATCGAAGGGGAAGCCCGCCCCCAGCCCGGTATCAAGATCGGCCTGCTGCCGCAGGAGCCGCAACTCGATCCGCAAAGCGATGTTCGGACGATTGTCGAGCAGGCTGTACAGCCGGTGAAGGACGCGCTCGAGCGCATCGAGCAGGTATACACCGCCTACAGCGAGCCTGACGCCGACTTCGACCGGCTGGCGAAGGAACAGGGCGAGCTCGAGGCGTTTCTCGCGAGCGTCGACGGCCACAACCTCGAGCGGCAACTCGACGTCGCGGCCGATGCGCTGCGGCTGCCGCCCTGGGAGGCGAAGATCAGTCAGCTATCCGGCGGCGAGCGGCGACGCGTCGCCTTGTGCCGGTTGCTGCTGTCGAAGCCCGACATGCTGCTGCTCGACGAGCCGACCAATCATCTGGACGCCGAGTCCGTCGCATGGCTCGAGAAATTCCTCGAGCAGTATCCGGGAACGGTGATCTGCGTGACCCATGATCGCTACTTCCTCGACAATGTTGCGGGCTGGATACTCGAGCTCGACCGCGGCTTCGGCATTCCATGGCAGGGCAACTACTCGTCGTGGCTCGAGCAGAAGGAACAAAGGCTCGCGCAGGAAGAGAAGCAGCAGGAAGGGCTGCGCCGCGCGCTTGCCCACGAGCTCGAATGGGTGCGCGCGAACCCGAAAGCGCGGCAGGCCAAGAGCAAGGCGCGCCTGCGCCAGTTCGAGGAGTTGTCCTCGGTGGAATTCCAGACCCGCAACGAGACCAACGAGATCTACATCCCACCGGGCCCGCGGCTTGGTGACCTGGTCATCGAAGTCGAGAAGCTGCGCAAGGCCTATGGCGACAGGCTGCTGTTCGACGGCCTGTCATTCCGGCTGCCGCCCGGCGGCATCGTCGGCATCATAGGGCCGAATGGCGCTGGCAAGACCACGCTGTTCCGGATGCTGATCGGCACGGTTCAGCCGGACTCGGGCAGCATCCGCATCGGGCCGACCGTCAAGCTCGCGCACGTCGACCAGACCCGCGACATCCTCGATGACGGCAAGACCGTATGGCAGGAGATCTCCGGCGGGCTCGACATCATCAAGGTCGGCAACTACGAAACGCCGTCACGCGGCTACGTGGGCCGCTTCAATTTCCGCGGCAACCAGCAACAGCAGATGATCGGTGAACTCTCCGGCGGCGAGCGCAATCGCGTACACCTCGCAAAGCTCCTGAGGAGCGGCGCCAATGTGCTGCTGCTCGACGAGCCGACCAATGACCTCGACGTCGAGACCCTGCGCGCGCTCGAGGAAGCGCTGTTGAACTTCCCGGGCTGCGCCGTCGTGATCTCGCATGACCGGTGGTTCCTCGACCGCATTGCCACGCATATCCTCGCGTTCGAGGGCAACAGCGAAGTCACCTGGTTCGAGGGCAACTATCAGGACTACGTGGCTGACCTCCGCAAGCGCAAGGGCGAGCAGGCCGACCAGCCGCACCGCCTGCGCTACAAGCCGCTGCACGCATAGGGGGACTGTCCCCTTTTCCACTCCGGGAAAAGGGGACTGTCCCCTCTTCCTGCTAGACTTGCCCGCATATGGCGGTGTTCATCGACTCTGCGGGCCGCTTGCACCATGACCAGGAAAGTGGTCTGGCGCTGCATTGCCCGCATTGCCAGGTGCTCGCGCACATCACTCCCGTTTCAGTGCCGGACTTCAATGTTCTGCAGCTGCACAAGCCGAGTCAGGTCGGACTCGTCTATCGTTGCGAGGCCTGCAACGCTCCCATATTCCTGCGCTTTGCCGTGAAGCTCTATGCGGGCAGCCGCGTCGAACTGGCACCGAATTTCGTCGAGCTGGAGCGTTCGCGCGAGAAGTTCAGTTTTACCCACCTGCCGGAGGAAGCCGAGCTGCTGTTCAAGGAAGCGCTCGCCTGCTTTTCGGCTGCCTGCTACAACGCGTTCGCCTCGATGTGCCGGCGCGTTGCGCAATGCGTGTTTGCGGACCTCGGCGAAGATGGGAAGCTGCAGCTCTATGATGAGCTCGCGAATATCCGCCGGCTGGCCGAACTCGATGACGAATCCTTCGCGGTCGTGAAGAAGGTCCTCTTCGAAGGGGATGCGCAGGCCAGGTCAGGGCCGCCGGTCATCGACAATTTCCAGGCGGGCGTGCTGCTCGAGGTGATGAAGGACCTCTTGTATCAGGCTTACGTGCGCCGAGGCCGCCTGCAGCAGGCGATGATGGTCCGGCGCTATTTCGCCGAGGACGCTGCGACAAAGGTCACGTCGCTTCCCGCTCGCGGTCCCGAGCCTGGACGCTCAGCCTAGCCAGACTCTGGCGTTGCGGAATATCCGCATCCAGCCGCTATCCTCGCCCGCTCCCTCGGGACGCCAGGAGTTCTGCGCGCTGCGGAACACGCGTTCCGGGTGCGGCATCATGATCGCCACGCGGCCATCTTCTGAAACCAGCCCGGCAATTCCCTCGGGAGAACCATTCGGATTGCCCGGATAGCGGGTCGCGACTGCGCCTTGATTGTCGATGAAGCGCATGACGGTCAGCGCCCCGGCCGCCAGTTGGTCAGCGGCGGTCCGGAATTCGGCCCGGCCCTCGCCATGCGCGACGGCGATCGGCAGGCGCGACCCGGCCATCCCGGCGAAGAACAGCGAATGCGACTGCCCGATCTCGACCATCGACAGGCGCCCCTCAAATTGCTCGGAACGATTGCGCACGAAGCGCGGCCAGCATGCGGCGCCAGGAATCAGCGTCGCAAGCGCTGCCAGCATCTGGCATCCATTGCACACGCCGAGGGTGAAGTTGTCGCTGCGCCGGAACCAGCCGGAAAACAGCTCGCGCGCACGGTCATTGAACAGGATCGATCTGGCCCAGCCCTCGCCCGCACCCAGCACATCGCCATAGCTGAAGCCACCGCAGGCAACCAGCCCATGGTAGCCATCGAGCCGCTCGCCGCCCTGCAACAGATCGGTCATGTGCAGATCGACGGCCGAGAAGCCGGCGCGATCGAATGCCGCCGCCATCTCGACCTGGCTGTTGACGCCCTGCTCGCGCAGGATCGCGATACGTGGCCGCGCCCCGGTTGCAATCATCGGTGCGGCGATGTCGCGGTCCGGATCGAATGACAGCTGCCAGGACAGGCCGGGATCCGATTCGTCCAGGCGCGCGGCCTGTTCCTCGTCAGCGCAAGCCGGATTGTCGCGCAGGCGCTGCATGTGCCAGCTGGTCTCGGCCCAGAGGCCGCGCAGCCGCACCCGGTCATCGTCGATCAGACTCCGGCCATTTGCGCCGATGCGGATCTGGCGTCCGCCGGTCACCCTGCCGATCGGCCGCGCACACCTGCCGAGCCCCTGTCGCGCCAGCGTTTCCAGAGCCCTGCCCGAGTCGTGCTCGCGCACTTGCAGGATCGCCCCGAGCTCTTCGCTGAAGAGGGCGGCCACCGGAGCCTCAACCGTGCCGAGATCGATATCGAGACCCGCACGGCCTGCGAATGCCATCTCCAGCAAGGCGAGCGCGATACCGCCATCGGAGCGATCGTGATAAGCGAGCACGACGCCGGCGTCAGCGAGTTCACGGATCGCGGCAAAGAATGCGGCGAGTGCCGCCGGATCATCGAGGTCCGGCGGCTGGTCGCCAATGCGCCCGTGAACCTGCGCCAGGCAGGAGCCGCCGAGACGGTCACTACCGGCTCCCAGATCGATCAGTACCAGGTTGGTCGCGCCTTGCGTCATGTCCAGCATCGGTGTCAGCGTGCGGCGCACATCCAGAACCGGAGCAAATGCAGAGACCACGAGCGACAGCGGCGCGATCACCGAGCGATCGCCCGATTCATGCCGCCAGATCGAACGCATCGACAGCGAATCCTTGCCGACCGGGACCGCGATTCCGAGTGCCGGGCAAAGCTCCTCACCGACCGCGCGCACCGTGTCGTACAGATTCGCGTCCTCGGCAGGCTCACCACAGGCCGCCATCCAGTTGGCCGACAGGCGAACATCCCCGATCCGGCGCACATCGGCCGCCGCGATGTTCGTGAGTGCCTCACCGATCGCCATGCGCCCCGATGCGGGGCCGTCGAGCAATGCGATCGGTGGACGCTCGCCGATCGCCATCGCCTCTCCGCTGTGACCGCGCAGGCCCGACAGCGTCACCGCGACGTCGCTGACCGGAACCTGCCAGGGGCCGACCAGCGGATCACGGCTGATGAGCCCGCCGACGCTGCGGTCGCCGATCGTCACGAGAAATCCCTTGTCGGCAATTGTCGGCAGTCGAAGCAGCCGCTCGAGCGCCTGCGCCGGATCGATGCCCTCGGGATCGAATCCCTCGCCCTTCCGGGCGCGGCGGCTTGCCTCGCGCCGCATGCGCGGCGGCTTGCCGAGCAGCGCAGCCACTGGCATATCGACCGGCAGCCGCCCGAAATGCGCGTCGTGCACCCGCAGCTGGCCGTCGCCGGTCGTGCTTCCAATCACCGCGCAGGGACAACGTTCGCGCCGGCACAGCGCGAGAAACTGCTCGAGGCGCTGCGGCGCGACGGCGATGACATACCGTTCCTGCGCTTCGTTGCACCAGATTTCGAGCGGGGACATGCCCGGCTCGTCATTCGGTACGTCGCGCAACTCGATCCGCCCGCCCCGCCGGCTGTGCGCGATGACCTCGGGTATGGCATTCGACAGGCCACCGGCACCGATGTCATGAATGATCAGGATCGGGTTGTCCTCGCCCATGGCCCAGCAGCGGTCGATGACTTCCTGGGCGCGCCGCTGCATTTCCGGGTTGCCGCGCTGCACCGATGCGAAGTCCAGCTGCTCGCTGCTCGCGCCGCTGCCAAGCGACGACGCGGCTCCGCCACCGAGGCCGATCAGCATGGCGGGTCCGCCGAGCAGGATCAGCCGGGCGCCGACCGGCACGTCGCCTTTTGCAACGTGCATTCGCCGTATGTTGCCGAGACCACCGGCGATCATGATCGGCTTGTGAAAGCCTCGAATGATGCCATCGGGATCCGACCCGAGCCGCATTTCAAATGTACGAAAGTAGCCGAGAATTCCCGGCCGCCCGAATTCATTGTTGAAGGCGGCCGCACCGACTGGTCCGTCGAGCATGATGTCGAGTGCCGAAGCAATGCGCGGCGACCGGCCATGGTCGGTTTCCCACGGTTGCTCGAATCCCGGGATGCGCAGATTCGATACCGTGAATCCGACCAGGCCCGCCTTTGGCTTCGCCCCGAGCCCGGTCGCGCCTTCATCCCTGATTTCGCCGCCCGATCCCGTGGCGGCTCCGGGAAACGGCGAAATCGCCGTCGGGTGATTATGGGTCTCCACCTTGATCAGGATGTCGGCCGGCTCCTCGTGCCAGCCATAATGGCGATTGCTCGGGTCCGGAAAGAAGCGGCTGGCCACCGGGCCCGCGATCACGGCCGCGTTGTCGCTGTAGGCGGACAGCACTCCATCGGGGCTCTGGTCGCGCGTGTTGCGGATCATCGCGAACAGTGATTTCTGCTGCATCACGCCATCGATGACCCACTCGGCATTGAAGATCTTGTGGCGGCAATGCTCGCTGTTCGCCTGCGCGAACATCATCACCTCGACATCCGTCGGATCGCGCCCGATGCCCGCAAAGACAGCCGCAAGGTAGTCGATCTCCTCCGCCGACAGCGCGAGCCCTAGCTCGGCATTGGCTCCCGCGAGCGCGGCGGCGGGTGCGGAACCGAGCGCAATGCTCCTCATCGGCCGCGGTTCATGTGATTCAAACAGGTTCGCGGCGCCGGCGGGGTTCGCGATGACAGCCTCGGTCATCGGGTCATGCAGCGAAGCGGCGAGCGCCGCGAGCTGCTCCGGCCTGAGCAAGGTCTCTGATTCGATCTGCCACAACCTGCCGCGCTCGATGCGCCTGACGAAATCGAGACCGCAGACATGCGCAATGTCAGTCGCCTTGGACGACCATGGCGAGATGGTGCCGGACCGCGGCACGGTCAGCAGCAGCTGGCTGTGGCCGCTCGCCCGGGACGATCGTGGATCATGGTCGAGCAGCCGCTCGAGGATTCGAAGCTCATCCGCCGCGGGCACGCGCGCGAACTCGATGAAATGGCGGTAGTGGACCTGGACGCGTCGCAGCGATGGTAACGCGCCGCGAAGCGACTCAAGCAGTCTTTCGAGCCGGAAATCGGAGAGTGCCCGTGCGCCAGCGAGTTCCAGCATCGAGCGCCGTCAGCGCTTGGCGCCCGGATCTGTGCCGGCGGGGAACATGGGGACAGGGAACTGCGTTATGTTGCCACCCTCGAGCGCACTGATCTTGCTGACACCCTGCCTGCGCACCTCATCGATCCGGATGATCGAGTGCAACGGCAGATAGCTGCGCTTGACCCCCGCAAATTCGCTCTTTATGCGTTCTTCGCCCGGATCGACCACGACGCCGCTGCGTTCGTCGAACACGAGTTCCTCGACCTCGATGAAGCCGAGCAGACTGCCATGGCTCACCTTGCGGGCGTAGATCTCATAGACCTTGCCCTGATTTACGAACACAACCTTGAATATGTGACTTGCGGCCATTTTCCGAGTGGGGGTCGCCCTGCCGTGGCCGCGGTATTATACCGGTCCAGTCAGGCGCGATGCGGCAGCCCGCGTCGTCCGGCTGCCAGCACCGGGGTCTCCTGATGGCGCTCAGGCTAAAGATTGTCAGCGACAATGCCGCGTCCGCCGGCAAGCAGACGCGCTGGACGTTCGGCGTCAATGGGGGGTACATCGGCCGGAACAGCAGCAATGACTGGGTGATCAACGACACGGATCGCTACGTATCGGGGCGGCACGCCGAGATCGAGCATCGTGGCGGAACCTGGTGGGTGCGCGATCTCAGCACCAACGGCACATTCATCAACGACTCGGACGAGGCCCTCGGGCCGCGGCGCGTGCATCAGCTGGAGAATGGCGACCACATCAGGATCGGCGAGTACGAAATCGAGGTCGAGATTTCCGGCGGCAATGATTTCCTCATCCATGAGGTCGCGCCGTTCGGTGAGGCTGCCCCCGGCGCCCCACTCGACCCCAAGCCGCCTCCCGCAGCCGGCGCGCGCGAACACGATTCGCGCCCGCGCCGCCGTCCTGAGGCGACTTCGAACACGCCACCGGTCGCTGCAGCGGCCGCAGTCCAGGTTCCTGCAGCCGCGCAGGCGCCCTCGGGCCGGGCGCGCGAAGAGCAGGAACTGTGGCCCGGACTGGTCGCATTGTGCAAGGGCGCCGGCATCGATCCGCGCGCCCTGGCACCCGAGTCACGCGTCGCAGCCTTGCACCAGGCAGGCCAGTTGTTGCGCGAAACGCTGGTGGGATTCACCGAACTCGCGCAGGCCCGTGCGGATTTCTCGAGCGACTTCGGCATCACTTCCGGCGAGCGCGGCCGCGACATCACCGGCACGGTCGCGCAGATCTCGGCGATCGAACCGCTGCTCGAGATGCTGCTGTCCGGTCGCGGGCCCGGCGATGTGCGGGCCATCGACGAAATCCGCGCCCAGTTCACGCGTGCCCGGCGCCATGAAATTGCGATTCCCGCGGCGTTGCGTGCCGCACTGGCGGCGGTGTTCGAGAAGCTAGATCCTGACGAACTGGAATCGCAGCTCGGCCGCCGCGCCAAGGGCGCGGCCGCGGCCGACATGCAGATTCGCCTCTGGAATCGCTATCGCGAGCTGTTCCGGGCGACCATCCAGACCGGGGAGGCTGGATTGCCCGCGGTGTTCCTGGCTGCCTTTGCCCGCGCCTACGAATCGGTTACTGCGGGCGGCAATGCGGAAACGGAAGGTCCGCCGGACTGAAGAATTGGCGGAGAGGGTGGGATTCGAACCCACGAATACCTTTTGGATATTACTGGAATTCCAGTCCAGCGCCTTCGACCGCTCGGCCACCTCTCCGGGGCTGCGAAGCCTACCGGACGGGCATCAGTGGGGCAACCAACCGGTCAGCCAGCTGCCGGCTTTGTGCCGTAAGCCGGCGGGTGATCGAGACAGCTGCCTGCACTGACAGGAACCTGCGGAGCACTGACAGTCGGAATCCGCATGGCATTTCGTGTGTCGGGAGCGACCGAGCCATCCGGGACGCGCAATGGCGGCACCTCCTGCGCGGATTCGTAGGGCTTGGCCTTTTCGCAGCCGGAATAGGCATCCGGCAACAGGCTGCATGCGCTCGCAATCGCGCACACCGGCAACAGCATCCACAATCTCGCCTTGTTCATCTGCTTCCTCTTTCGATGACCCCTGCCCGATGCATTGCCTCGAGCACTGTCCCGTGATGCGGCTCCGCCAGCCAGATCAGCGGCAGGCGGATTCCGGCGCCGATCAGACCGAGCCGCTCGAGCGCCCACTTGGCGGGAATCGGATTCGATTCTACAAACAATGCCCGGTGCAGACCCGCGAGCCGGTCGTCGAGTTCCCGCGCCAGCTCCAGATCGCCCGCCAGCGCGGCCTCCACCATTGCGCGCATCAGCTTTGGCGCGACATTCCCGGTGACCGTGATCACCCCCTGCGCGCCCGCCTGGATCAGTTCACGGCAGGTCGCATCGTCTCCCGAAAGCAGCAGGAAGTCATCCCCGCAGCGCGCGAGGATTTCTGCACCGCGCTCCAGGCTGCCGGTCGCCTCCTTGATCCCGATGATCTGCGAATGTGCGGCGAGCCGCTCAACGGTCCCGGGCAGCAGGTCGCAGGCGGTCCTGGAAGGCACGTTGTACAGGATCAGCGGAACACTCGCCGCGTCGGCGACCAGGCTGAAATGCCGGTACAGGCCTTCCTGCGGCGGGCGATTGTAATAGGGCGTCACGACCAGCACGCCGTCGACGCCCAGTTCACAGGCCGCGCGCGTCCGCTCGATCGCCTCCGCTGTCGAATTGCTGCCGGTGCCGGCGATCACCGGGATGCGGCCACCAATGCGCTGGACCGCGATCTGCAACAGCTCGGCGGTCTCGGCGGCCGAGACGGTGGCGGACTCGCCGGTCGTGCCACCGATGACGACCCCGTCGCTGCCCTGACGGGCGTGCCAGTCCAGCAGCCGCCCGAACGCGACATGGTCCACCTCGCCCGATTCCGTCATCGGTGTCACCAGCGCGACCAGGCTGCCGCGAAACATCGCACCTCCAGCCGAATGGCCAGCGGACGCGGGATCGTACTGGTGCGCACCCGACCGGCGCAAGCGAACACGGGCCCGGCGTATCATCGTCATACCGATCCCGGTAGACTGATGCCCGTCATTCCCGTTCTTTCCAGCATGAAACAGCTAATCGTAATCTCGGCCATCGGAAACGACCGCGTCGGTCTGGTCCATGACCTGTCAAAGACCGTCGCCGATTGCGGCGGCAATATCAGCGAAAGCCGGATGGTGGCACTTGGCGCGGATTTCGCGATGTTGATGCTCGTTGCCGGCAACTGGCATTCGATCGCCAGGATCGAAACGGAGCTCAACAAGCTCGCGGAGACATCCGGCATCACCGTGCAGGTGCACCGGACCGCGGAGCGTGCGCCGCGCGAGGACATGATTCCCTACTCGGTCGATGTCGTCTGCCTTGATCAGGCGGGCATCGTCTCGGCGGTCTCGGGTTTTTTTGCAGCGCGTGGAATCGACATCGGTGAGCTTTCGACGCGTGGCTATGCCGCGGCGCACACCGGCGCGCAGATGTTTTCGGTGTATCTGATCATCAATGTGCCCTCGCGCATCCATGTCGGCGCCCTGCGCGAAGAATTCATGGATTTCTGCGACCAGATGAATCTCGACGCGATTCTCGAGCCAGTCAAGAATTGATCGCAGGCAATGACGGGGGTCCAGCCATCGCCATGACCATGATCAGCGTCGGCCGCAAGGTCGAGGACTTCGCCATTCCGACGACTGCAGGGGAATTCCGTCTCGGCGATCATCGCGGCGGCAATGTCGTCATCTATTTCTATCCACGCGACAACACGCCCGGGTGCACGCTCGAGGGCAGCGATTTCCGCGATCTCGCCGCCGCATTCCGGCGCGCACACGCGACGATTCTCGGCATTTCCACCGACACGCTGGAATCGCACCAGCGGTTCAGGGAAAAAATGCGCTTCCCGTTCGCGCTTGGTTCCGATGAGGATCATGCCGTCGCGTCGCGGTTCGGAGTCTGGAAGCAGAAAAACATGTATGGCCGCAAGGTGATGGGAGTGGAACGTTCCACGTTCCTGATCGACGCTGAAGGAATCCTGCGCCAGGAATGGCGCAAGGTCAGGGTGGCGGGGCACGCCGAGCAGGTCCTGGCGGCAGTTCGCGAGTTGTGATGCCGATATGCTGAAAGGCCGCCATGCAAGAGGCGCCCGGCGCGCATTCGTGCTGGACACAAACGTGCTGATGCACGATCCGGCCGCAATTTTCCGCTTCGAGGAACACGACATCTACCTGCCGATGGACGTGCTCGAGGAACTCGACGCCGGCAAAAAAGGCCTTTCCGAATCCGCGCGCAATGTGCGGCAGGTCAGCCGGTTCCTCGACGAGTTGATGGCAAATGCGGCCAAGGAGCAGATCGACCGCGGCCTCGAGCTGCCGGTGGGCCGCAGCGGCAACCACGGCAAGAAGCCACCCAGCGGGCGGCTGTTCTTCCAGACACGGCGGCTGGCAGCGGGCCTGCCGGACACATTGCCCGGCCACGGCATCGACAATGCGCTGCTGGGCTATACGCTCGCGCTGCAGATGGAGATGCCCGGCACGCGCGTGACACTGGTGTCGAAGGACATCAATCTGCGAATCAAGGCGGCAATCGTCGGCGTGCATGCGGAGGACTATTACAACGACCGCACCATCGAGGATGCCGACCTGCTGTTCACCGGAGTGACGGGGCTGCCCGCGGATTTCTGGGAGACGCACGGCAACGATATCGAGTCCTGGCAGGAACAGGCGCGCACGTTCTACCGGATCCGGGGTCCGCTGGTGCGCGAGTGGCAGCTGAACCAGTTCCTGTTCGACAGCGGCGGGGACTCCTTCGAAGCGATCGTGCGCACGGTCGAGGACGACGTCGCGAAGCTCGAGCTGACCCAGGACTACCGCAACGAACGGCACTCGGTCTGGGGGATCACCGCGCGAAATCGCGAGCAGAATCTCGCGTTGAACCTGCTGCTCGATCCCGAGATCGACTTCGTGACAATTCTCGGCCCTGCGGGAACGGGAAAGACGCTCCTGACCCTGGCGGCCGGTCTGCTGCAGACACTCGAAACCAACCGCTTCAGCGAGATCATCATGACCCGCGTGACGATCCCCCTGGGCGAGGACATCGGGTTCCTGCCTGGCACCGAAGAGGAGAAGATGGAGCCCTGGATGGGCGCGCTGATGGACAACCTCGAGGTGCTCACGCAGAGCCAGGACGGCGGCAGCTGGGGCCGCGCCGCAACGCAGGACCTGCTTCGTCACCGCATCAAGATCCGCTCGCTGAACTTCATGCGCGGGCGGACATTCCTGAATCGATACCTGATCCTGGACGAGGCGCAGAATCTGACTTCAAAGCAGATGAAGGCTCTGGTGACCCGCGCGGGACCGGGCACGAAGCTCGTCTGCCTGGGCAACATCGGCCAGATCGACACGCCCTACCTGACCGAGACGACATCGGGCCTGACCTACGTCGTGAATCGCTTCCGGGGCTGGCAGCATGCGGGCCATGTCACGCTGGTGCGCGGCGAACGCTCGCGACTGGCTGACTTCGCTTCCGAAGTGCTGTGATCGGGGCGCGCGAACCAAAGCTTGCCGAGGCAGTCGAATCCGCTTTACCAGGAACGATCTGATGCGCTGGACCAGGATTCTTGTTCCGCTGGTGTTGACGCTCCACGGCACCGCCGTCCAGGCGCAGCTGCCGGACAGCGACCTGCCGGACATCGGCACGCCGGCCAGCACGACATTGTCACTGGTGGACGAGTACAAGATCGGGCTGATGATCGTGCGCAGTCTGCGGGATGCCGGGCAGCTCATCGAAGACCCGGAGATCAACGAATACCTGCAGACGCTCGGCATGAGCCTTTCGAGCAACGCCCATGAAGGCGCGCATCGTTTCACGTTCTTCGCGGTCAAGGATTCAGGCATCAATGCATTCGCGCTGCCGGGTGGTTTTGTTGGCGTCAACGCAGGTCTCGTGACTGCGACGCGCAACGAGAGCGAGCTCGCCGGCGTGCTGGCGCACGAAATCGCGCATGTGACCCAGCGGCACGTCGCGCGCTCGGTGCAGAACGCGAGCCGGTCCAATCTGGCTTCAGCCGCCGCGATCCTGGCGGCGATACTGATCGGCGCGACGACCGGCATGCCGAGCGACGCGGTGATGGGGACCGTCGCCGCCGCGCAGGGTCTTGCCGCCCAGCAGCAGATCAACTTCACGCGTGCAAACGAGGCCGAAGCGGACCGGGTCGGCATCGGCATCCTGGCCGCGGCAGGTTTCGATCCCGCCGGCATGCCGGACTTCTTCTGGACACTGCAACAGCGCAGCGGCAGTGGCGGCCAGAATATCCCGGATCTGCTGCGCACCCACCCGGTGACGACGGAGCGCATTGCCGAGACCCGCGACCGTGCCACAAAGCTTGCTCCGCAGCGTCACGCGGACAGCACCGGTTACGCGCTGATCCGCGAGCGTTTCGCTGTCCAGTCGTTGCCGGCGGAAGCCAATTTCCGGGACCTTTATCACAATGCGCAGAGCGCGGACCTGCCATCGACCGACGGCGAATTGTATGGCCGCTCGCTCGCGCTGATGAGGTCGGACGCTCCCGAGCAGGCGATCCTGATCCTTCAGGATCTGCTCGCGCGGCGACCCGATTTCACGCTTTACCATACGGCGCTGGGACAGGCCTATCTCGCATCGGGGCGTGTCGATGCCGCGCTTGCGACACTCGAAAAGGCGATGAGTCTGTTCCCCCGCAGTGTGCCGGTCACCATGCGCTATGCCGAGGCGCTGATGCGCGCGGGCAACCCGAAGCAGGCACACATCGTCCTGCTCGACCTGTTCAACAATGTCCCGCCGACGCCGGAACAGGCGCGGATCACGGCGCTCGCCGCGAACGCGGCCGGCGACGTCGCGGATGCCTATTACTACATGTCCGAATACCACGTCATCAGCGGCGACCTGGCCCTTGCGATCGACCAGTTGCGGCTTGCGCAGGCCGTGCCCGGCCTGAATGACGTGCAGCGCGAGCGCTTCGATGCACGCATCCGCGAACTGCAGGAGTACCTGCCCAAAGGCCGGCGTGCCCACGAAGTTGCCGGCCCCGATAATCCGAAGCCGGATAACCGGCGTCCAAGTTAGAATTCGATGAACAACACGGGACGGAACCGTCGCATGAACCGTTTGATCCGTGCGATCCTCATGGCTGCCCCGCTGGTGGTCGCGTTTTCGGGCTGCGCAACTACCCGGCAGGCAGCGCCGCATGACCCGTGGGAGCATTTCAATCGCGGCAGCCAGCGCTTCAATGACGGAATCGATCGCGCCCTGCTGAAACCCGTTGCAACCGGTTATCGCAGGTACGTGCCGCAGGTGCTACGCACCGGCATCAGCAACTTCATCGGTAACCTGAAGTTCCCCACGACCATCGTCAATGACCTGCTGCAATTGAAGCTGCTCGATACCGGTGCCGATATCGGGCGGTTCGTGCTGAACTCGACGATTGGGATCGGCGGCCTGCTGGACCCCGCGACGCATGTCGGCATCCGGCGCAATGACGAGGATTTCGGGCAGACGCTCGGCCGCTGGGGAATGCCCGCGGGGCCTTACATCGTACTGCCGCTGCTTGGACCATCGACACTGCGCGATACGCCGGCGATCGCCGTCGACTGGCAGACTGATCTGCGCAACCAGCTGGGCTTCGACACCGGCACGCGCGCCGCGCTCGCCGCCCAATCCATCGTGGTGCGCCGCGAATCGCTGTTGAGTGCCGATGAGACACTCGACAGCGCCTTTGACCGCTATGCGTTCATCCGCGATGCCTGGCTGCAGCGCCGCGAATACCAGGTGCGCGACGGGGATGTGCCCGAAGAGCCGCTTCCCGAGGTCGAGCCGCTGGATCCCTAGGGGGATGCGAGAAATGGCGCGAGGTCGCTGATACCGGCCAGTGCGCCCAGCACCGGCGGCACATTTCGATAGGTGACATTGCGCCCGCTGCCCCGGGCGGCGACTGACCATTCGACCAGCAGCGCAAGCCCGGCGCTGTCCACGCGCCGGACCTGTGACAGGTCGATCTCGACCAGCGGATCCGCGCCGAATGCCGCTTCACCTTCATCGAGCAGTCGCGCCGCATTGCCGAACAGCAGGTCACCGGACAGGGTCCAGCGCCCCTGACCCAGACTTGCAAGACCCGCCGGGCGCTGCGACGGATCAGCCGGTCTGCTTGGCGTCGCCACGCGGGCTTTCCTTTTCGAGCCGCTCGATGACCGCGTCGAGGCCGCGCTGATCGACTTCCGCACCGATGTCGTTGCGCAGATTTCGTACGTAAGAGATGCCTTCGATCGTGACGTCCCAGGCCTTCCAGCCCGTTGGCGTCGCCCGCATCGTGTAATTGACCGGCACGCGCGTGCCGTCGCTGCGCTTGACCTCGGTCCTCACTGTCGCCTGGCCGCTTGCCAGGTCGCCGCGAAATGGCAGCAGGGTCATGCGGTCCGCGGTGAAATCGGCGAGTGCCGACCCGTAATTGCGCAGCAACGACTGGTAGAACGCCTCAATGAAGCGCTGCCGCTGTGCGGGTGTCGCATCGCGCCAGTGTTTGCCGAGCACCAGCCGCGCCGAGTAATCCGTGTCAAAACTCGGCAACAGGATTTCATCCACGAGCTTGCGGACGCGTGCGGGATCACGCTTCACGATCTCGCGGTCGGCGTCCAGGGCCTTCAGCATCTTCGTTGCCGCCACCTCGATGAGGTCCTGCGGCGCCGGCCCCGGCACGCTGTCGGCCGCGGAAACGAGTCCCGCGAACACCAGCAGTGGGAGTACGAGGCTACAGGCTGCTGCGATGCGTCCGGTCATGGTTTATTCGCCTCCGCTGGTTGATCACCCTGTTTCTCGGCCGCCTTGGAAAACAGGAACTTGCTGATCAGATTTTCGAGCACGATGGCCGACTGGGTGAACTGGATTTGACCGCCGTCGGCCAGAAAGGTTTCAGACCCGCCCGGCCCGATACCGATGTACTGGCCACCCAGCAGGCCAGCCGTGAAGATACCGGCATCGCTGTCCTCCGGTATGCGGTCGTAACCGCTGTCGATGCGCATCGTGACCCGGGCCTTGTATTCGCTGAAGTCGTACTCGATCTTCTCGACATGGCCAATCGTCACGCCCGACATAGACACCGGCGCACCCGGCTTCAGACCGCCAACCTGCTCGAATGACGCGTGCAGCCGATAGCCCGCTTCACCGAGCCCGAATTCACGGTTCGTGATCTGCGTAACGAGAAAGAACAGGGCCGAAAAACCGAGCAGCACGAACAGCCCGGTCCCCAGCTCGATGGTGCGCGTCTGGCGCATGTCGTCACTCCTCTAGAGCATCACCGCTGTCAGCATGTAGTCGAGCAGCAGCACGACGACCGAGGAAATAACCACGGTGCGCGTCGTCGCCGCGCCGACACCTTCTGCGGTCGGCACCGAATGATATCCTTCATAGACGGCGATCAGGCTGCAGGTGACCCCGAAAACGCAGCTCTTGACGATGCCTTCCATCACATCCCCGAACTCCACCGCCGAGCGCATCTGCGACCAGAACTGCCCGGCATCAACACCCATCAGCTGGACACCCACCAGCTGCGCGCCATAAATGCCGATCATGCTGAAGATCGCGGCAAGCAGCGGCATTGACAGCACTCCACCGAGGAAACGCGGCATCACGACCCGGCGCACCGGATCGACGGCCATCATCTCCATCGCCGCCAGTTGGTCCGTTGCCCTCATCAGGCCGAGTTCGGACGCAAGCGCGGTGCCCGCGCGGCCTGCGAACAGGAGCGCAGTGACCACCGGCCCGAGTTCCTTCAGCAAACCGAGCGCAGCGGCCGAACCCAGTGATTCCTCCGAGCCGAATCGCTGGAGCAGGTCAAAGCCCTGCAGGCCGAGTACCATCCCGACGAACAGCCCCGACAGCATGATGATCACGAGCGACAACGCGCCGCTGTTGTGGATCTGTTCGATAACCAGCCCGAAGCGCAGCAGCGTGCGCGGCACTTCCTTCAGCAGCCGTACGAAGAAGAGCGTATAGGCGCCAAGCGCCTGCAGCGCGATGCGCAGGCTTTGCAGCAGTTCCCGCATCAGTGAATCCAGCATTCAGCGCAACTGCCGCAGCTGCTCGAGATAACCGGGCGCGGGATAGTGGAATGGCACCGGCCCGTCCGGCAACCCGTGCATGAACTGGCGCACTTCGTCACGCGCATCAGTCGCAAGCGCCGTCGGCGGCCCCGCCGCTATCACCAGGCCACCGGACAGCAGGTAGGAAAAGTCGGCAACCTCCGACAGGTCATCGACATCGTGCGAAACAACGATGCTGGTCAATCCCAGAGTGTCGTTGAGCCGCCGGATCAGGCGCATCACGACTCCCAGGGAAATCGGATCAAGTCCGACGAATGGCTCGTCATAGATCAGCAATTGCGGATCCATGACGATTGCACGGGCGATTGCGACGCGACGCGCCATGCCCCCTGACAGCTCAGCCGGCATCAAGCGGCACGCGCCACGCAAGCCGACTGCCTGCAGCTTGGCCAGGACCACGTGGCGCAGCAGACGCTCCGGCAGGCGGGTGTGCTCGCGCAATGGAAACGCGACATTCTCGTAGACGTCGAGATCGGTCAGCAATGCGCCGTTCTGAAACAGCATGCCCATGCGACGGCGCATTTCATAGATGCCACTGCGCCCCAGGCTTGACACATTCCGGCCCTCGACTTCCACCACGCCGCGATCCGGGAACAGTTGCCCGGTGATCAAGCGCAGCAACGTGGTCTTTCCGGTGCCGCTCGGGCCCATGACAGCGGTGACCGAACCGCGTTCGACGTCAAGATCGACACCGGCAAATATCGGGCGTTGGGCGACCGAATAATGCAGGCCGCGCACGCGCACCAGCGCATCACGCGCCGCGCCGGATGCGTCGCGACCCTGGTTGACGGGCACCGGCAGGCTCCGCGACCGCGGCCTCAGGCCGCGGCCTGTTCCATCGCGGCGTCGTATTTCCCGTCGCGGGCGAGACCGTTCAGCCGCGCGCGGCGCAGGAAGGACTTCTGCGCGGCGGCGACATTCCCTGCCTCGCCACGCCACGCATCGAGCGTGCTCTGCTGCAGCGCGCGGCCGTAGCTGAATGAAAGCTGCCACGGCTTCGCGCCGGCACGATTCATCAGCGACAGGTGCAGAGTCGCCTGTGCTTCGCTCTGGCCGCCGGACAGGAACGCGATTCCCGGCACCGCGGCCGGCACCCTGCGCCGCAGGCAGCGCAGCGTCGCATCGGCGACCTGCTGTGGCGTGCCCTGCACGGCGCATTTCTTGCCGGCAATGACCATGTTCGGCTTCAACACCATGCCCTCGAGATGCACCCGGTGCAGAAACAGCGCATCGAAAACGGCGGTCAGCACGGCATCGGTGACCTCCTCGCAACGCTCCAGCGTATGGTCACCATCCATCAGCACCTCGGGCTCGACGATCGGCACGATGGAAGCCTCCTGGCAGAGCGCCGCATAGCGCGCCAGAGCGTCGGAATTCGCCTCGATCGCGCAACGACTCGGGATCCCCGCCGCGACATCGATCACGGCGCGCCACTTGGCGAAACGCGCACCGAGGCCCCGGTACTCCGTGAGCCGCTCGCGCAGCCCGTCCAGACCTTCGGTGATGGTTTCGCCCGGGAAGCCGGGCAGCGGCTTTGCGCCGGCGTCGACCTTGATGCCGGGCAGGATGCCGCGCGACGCGAGCAATTCGGGGAATGGCCTGCCATCCGCGGATTTCTGCCGGATGGTTTCGTCGTAAAGAATCACGCCCGAGATGTACTTCTCGGCACCGGGCGCCGTGAACAGCAGGTCACGATAGGCCCGTCTTGACTCGAAGGTCGATTCAAGCTGGATCTTGTCGAATCGCTTCTTGATCGTGCCGGATGATTCATCCGCCGCCAGGATGCCCTTTCCGGGTGCAACCATCGCGGACGCATTGGATTCGATTGCCACTTTGTCCATGTATTCGGGTCCTCAAACGGTCAACGGGCAAGGATAGCAGAGCACCAACGCCCCCTACCCTTGCCGGCATAATAGTACTAAAATTGTACTGTATGGTTTGGGACCTTGGAGCGAGTCCATGTTGCGCATCAGCCGGCTAACCGATTATGCGACCGTTATCCTGGCAAGCCTCGGCGGCGGCGGCCTGGCCAGCGCCGCCGAAATTTCCGAGCGCACACACATCGGCCTGCCGACCGTCAGCAAGCTGCTGAAGGAAATGCAGCACGCCAGACTGGTGAAATCCGTGCGCGGGGCGCGCGGCGGCTACCAACTGGCGCGGCCGGCCGCGGCGATCAGCGCCGCAGACATCATCGACGCCGTTGACGGCCCTGTGGCGCTCACCGAATGCGCAAACGGCAGCGGCCTGTGCGGAATCCAGACGACCTGCACCGTCGGTCACGGCTGGCAGGGTGTCAGCCAGGCGATCCGCCGTGCCCTGATCGGAATCAGTCTCGCCGACCTGGTGAACGGCGACGGCGCAATCCCGACACAAGATCTGCGCAGGAATGCGGTGCGTGGCGAATGGCGCCCCCTGGTGCGCAGCTGAGGCTCGCGGGCAGCAGTATGAAGACCAATCAGCCGGAACTTGAATCACTGGTCGGCCGCAAGTATCGGCACGGCTTCGTGACCGACATTGCGAGCGACACCGTGCCGCCGGGTCTCAGCGAAGACGTGATCCGCCTTATTTCGGCCAAGAAGGGCGAACCTGCATTCATGCTGGATTGGCGGCTCAGGGCCTACCGGCGCTGGCTGAAGATGGCGGTGCCGGTCTGGGCCCACATTCATTACCCGCCGATCGATTTCCAGCAGATTTCCTACTATTCGGCGCCGAAGCAGCGGACCGACGGGCCGAAGTCGCTGTCGGAAGTCGACCCGAAGCTGCTCGAAACCTACGACAAGCTCGGCATCCCGTTGCATGAGCGGGCGAGACTCGCGGGCGTCGCGGTCGACGCGGTCTTCGACAGCGTATCGGTCGCCACCACATTCAAGGAACGCCTGGCCGAAGCCGGTGTGCTGTTCTGCCCGTTCTCGGAGGCGGTTCAGAATCATCCGGCGCTGGTCGAGCGCTATCTCGGCTCGGTCGTACCGGCGGGCGACAATTTCTATGCGGCACTGAACTCCGCCGTATTCACCGACGGCTCGTTCGTCTATGTCCCGAAGGGCGTGCGCTGTCCGATGGAACTGTCAACCTATTTCCGCATCAATGCAGCAAAGACCGGACAATTCGAACGCACGCTGATCATCGCGGACGAGGGTTCGCATGTCAGCTATCTGGAGGGCTGCACCGCGCCGATGCGCGACGAGAACCAGCTGCACGCGGCGGTCGTCGAGCTGATCGCGCTGGATGACGCGCAGATCAAGTATTCGACGGTGCAGAACTGGTATCCCGGCGACGAGCACGGCATTGGCGGCATCTACAACTTCGTGACCAAGCGCGGCGACTGCCGCGGACGCAACTCGAAGATTTCCTGGACCCAGGTCGAGACCGGTTCGGCGATCACCTGGAAGTATCCGAGTTGCGTGCTGCGCGGCGACGGCGCGGTCGGCGAGTTCTACTCCGTGGCACTCGCCAATCACTACCAGCAGGCCGACACCGGCACCAAGATGATCCACATGGGCCGCAATACGCGGTCGACAATCGTATCGAAAGGCATTTCCGCCGGGCACGGACAGAACGCCTATCGCGGCCTGGTAAAGATCCTGCCGGGAGCCGAGGGTGCCCGGAATTACACGCAATGCGATTCACTGCTGATGAGCGAAACCTGCGGTGCCCACACATTTCCCTATATCGAGGTCAGGAATCCGACTGCGATAGTCGAGCACGAGGCATCGACTTCGAAGATCTCCGATGAACAGCTGTTCTACTGCCTGCAGCGCGGCATCGCGGCCGAGGATGCCGTCAACATGATCGTCAACGGCTTCTGCAAGCAGGTCTTCAAGGAACTGCCGATGGAGTTCGCAGTCGAGGCCCAGAACCTGCTGGCCGTCAGCCTTGAAGGCGCGGTCGGATGAATCACGCGGAGTCGAAAGAATGACCGGATCCGATCAGATGATCTTGAGCGTACGCGATCTTCGGGTGCGCGCCGGCGGGCGCCTGATACTCGACGGCGTGTCCCTCGACGTGCATGCCGGTGAAGTGCACGCGATCATGGGGCCAAACGGCGCCGGCAAGAGCACGCTGACCGGCACGCTGGCCGGGCGGCCGGGTCTCGAGGTTGTTTCGGGCACGGCAACTTATCTTGGCCGGGACCTGCTGGCGATGCCGGCCGAAGAGCGTGCCCGGCAAGGCCTCTTTCTCGCATTTCAGTACCCCGTTGAAATCCCCGGCGTCAACAATGTCTATCTGTTGAAGGCCTCCCTGAACGCCCTGCGCAAGCACCGCGGCGAACCGGAGCTCGACGCGTTCGAGTTCCTGAACCTGGTGCGCACGAAGTTCGTTCAGATGCGGATGGACGAGGGCCTGCTGAATCGCGGTGTCAACGAAGGCTTCTCGGGCGGCGAGAAGAAGCGCAACGAGATCCTCCAGATGAGCCTGCTGGAACCGACGCTGGCCCTGCTCGACGAGACGGATTCGGGCCTCGACATCGATGCGCTCAAGGTGGTTGCGGACGGCGTCAACGCACTGCGTTCACCCACCCGCGCGATCGTGATGGTCACCCACTACCAGCGGCTGCTGGATTACGTCGTTCCCGACCAGGTCCACGTACTGGCGGGCGGGCGCATCGTCAGGAGTGGTGGCCGCGAACTCGCGCTCGAACTCGAGCGTCGCGGTTACGACTGGCTCCGGGACGGACCGGCCGCCGCATGAGCGTGGATACCGTCATGCAGCGGATCGCTGCGAGCCATGCGGGGCAGGCATCGCAGCTGAAGGGCGGCGCCGCGTGGCGCCGGCGCCGCGAACTCGCCCTTGCCAGGCTGCTGGGCCGCGGCCTGCCGGATCGCCGCGACGAGAACTGGAAGTACCTCGATCACGCAAGGATTGCGGAGCATTCATTCGATCCGGCACCGCAGGCGTTGCCGGCTATGGAACAGCTCGCGCCCATCCTGCTGCCGCTGCCCGATGCAGAGTGCCTCGTGCTGGTCGACGGTCACTATGAGCCGCTGTTGTCGCATGCCGGTCGCGGCAATGGCGTTGCGGTCGAAGATCTGGCGACGCTGCTCGCTGACGATCCCGCGCGCGCGATGCGCATGCTGCGCGAGCCTGGCGATGATGCGGATGACCGATACGCGCTGCTGGCCGACGCATTCTCCACCGCGGGCATCGTCATCCGTATCGATGCAGGAGCGGCACCGGCGCAAGCGCTGTACCTGCTTCACGTCAACTCCGGATCCGCGCCTGGCGCCAGCCATGCACGCGTCGTCATTGATGTCGGCGCCGGCGCCAGATTGCGTCTTGTCGAGCACTTTGTCGCTCTCGGCGATGCCGCCGTGTTTTCCAATCTCGCGGCTGAGCTCACGATCGCCGCGGGCGCCACGGTCGAGCACGTTCGCCTGCATCACTCGGGCCTTCAGTCCTCGCAGCTGGAGACGCTGGTCGTTGTTCAGCAGGCGGACAGCAGCTACAGCCAGCATCTCTTCGCGCTTGGCGGCCGGCTGCTGCGGTCGAATCTCGATGTCGAGCTGCAGGGCAGCCGCGCGGAGTGCCGGCTCGCGGGGCTTTTCATGGTGGATGGCGAGCGCCAGGCGGACCTTTACACGAGGATCGCCCATCATGGCGTGGCGACACGGACGGTCCAGAGTTTTCGCGGTATCGCCTCGGAACGCGGCCGCGGCGCATTGAACGGCCGCATCATCGTGTATCCGGAAGCCCGCGGCGCCGATGCGAGCCAGTCCAGCCGCAATCTGCTGCTGACCCCGCTCGCGGAGATCAATTCGCGGCCGCAACTGGAGATCCACACCGACGACGTGCAGTGCCGCCACGGCGCGACTGTCGGCACCCTCGATCCCGCGCAATTGTTCTACCTGCTGGCGCGCGGGCTCGACCCGGTCACCGCGCGCAGCCTGCTGACATTCGCGTTCTGCGAGGACGTCATCGTCGGCGTGCCGCTGCCGGAGCTTCGGCGCACCATTGAGGAACTGGTGGTTGGCCGGCTGCCGGACCGTGACGTCATCCGGAGCTTCCGCTGATGGCGGCCGTGCGCGGCGCGCATGATGCATTCGATGTCCTGCGCGCGCGCCAGGACTTCCCGGTGCTGGCGCGTCTGGTGAATGGCCATCCGCTCGCGTATCTCGACAATGCCGCATCGGCGCAGCAGCCCACCGCAGTCATCGACGCGGTGGCCGAATACGCCAGGTCTCATCACGCCAATGTCCACCGCGGCGTGCACACACTTTCGCAGGAGGCGACCGCGCTCTACGAAACCGCGCGCGAAAAGGCACGGCACTTCATCAATGCGTCGGCGACCACCGAGATCATTTTCCTGCGTGGCACGACCGAGGCCATCAATCTTGTCGCACAGGCTTATGGACGGCCCCGGCTGAAGCCCGGCGACGAGATCCTCGTGTCGTGGCTGGAACATCACTCCAATATCGTTCCGTGGCAGCTGCTCTGCGAGCAGACCGGTGCGGTCCTTCGTGCCGTGCCGATCGACCGGCGCGGCGTCGTCGATTTCGACGCGTATCTTGCGATGCTCGGCCCGCGCACGCGCATCGTGGCGCTCGCGCATGTGTCAAATGCGTTAGGCACAGTGCTGCCGATCAAGGCATTTCTTGACGCGGCCCGCGAACGAGGCGTCACGACACTGGTTGACGGCGCCCAGGCGGTGCCGCATCTCGCCGTGGACGTGCAGATGCTCGGCTGCGACTTCTTCGCGTTCTCCGGTCACAAGATGTACGGACCCACCGGCATCGGCGTGCTCTACGGCCGCGAAAAGGTCCTCGAGTCAATGCCGCCCTGGCAGGGCGGCGGCGACATGATCCTCTCGGTGTCCTTCGATCGCACGACCTACAACCACCTGCCCCACCGTTTCGAGGCCGGCACGCCCAACATCGGCGGTGCCATCGGCCTCGGCGCGGCAATCGACTTCCTCGAGGGCATCGGGATGGAACGCATTGGAAGACACGAGCAGCAATTGCTCACCTACGCGACGACGCGGCTGGCCGACATTCCTGGTCTGACATTCATCGGCACCGCGCCCGATCGGTCGAGCCTCGTGTCATTCACGTTGGAAGCCGTGCATCCTCACGACCTCGGCACGGTGCTCGATTCCCAGGGGGTGGCGATACGCACCGGCCACCATTGCGCGATGCCGGTCATGGAATACTTCGGCGTCCCGGCCACTGCGCGTGCCTCATTCGGCCTCTACAACACGCACGGGGAAATCGACGCGTTGCGCGATGCCGTGCTGCATGCGATCCGGATATTGCGTTGATGGACCTGGCCGATCTTTATCGCGACGTCATCGTCGACCACAATCGCCGGCCGCGGAACTTCGGTCGGCTGGCGCTCGCCAGTCACTCGGCAGAGGGCAATAATCCCTTATGCGGCGATAAGTTGCATATCTATGTTGATATGAAAGATGACATCATCCGCGACATCCGTTTTGAGGGGCGGGGCTGTGCGATCTCGACGGCCTCCGCCTCGCTGATGAGCGAGGCAGTCAAGGGCAGGAGCCGCGTGGAAATCGCCAGCCTCTACGAGCGCGTGCACCGCATGCTGACCCGGCACGATTCGGAAGTGGACGCCGGTCTCGGCAAGCTGGCGGCGCTTGCAGGAGTCCGCGAGTTTCCGGTGCGGGTCAAGTGCGCGAGCCTCTGCTGGCACACGCTGAATGCCGCGCTCTCGGGCAGCGGCGCGCAGGTCACCACGGAATGAGCATGCGCCACACGCAACACGAGCCGGTGGTCGTGCAACGCGATGTCAGCGCCGTCATCGTGCCGGCCGGCGTCCAGGTCAAGCTGCGCAGCGGCACCATCGGCTACATTACGCAATCGCTGGGCGGAAGCTTCACGGTCTATGTCGAAGGAAACCTGTTCCGGATCGCCGGCGAGGATGGTGACGCAATCGGCAAGGAGCCGCTGCGCCGCCCCGAGCTGCCGCCGGGCGCGACGGAAGAGGACGTCAAGCGGCTGGTGTGGGACCAGTTGCGCACCTGTTTCGATCCCGAGATCCCGCTGAACATCGTCGATCTCGGACTGGTCTACGATTGCAGGATCACCACGAACAACGACGCCACGCGCGATGTCGACGTGCAGATGACCCTGACCTCCCCTGGTTGTGGAATGGGTGAGGTGCTGGTCGCGGACGTCCGCGACAAACTCATGGCCATCCCGACGATACGCAAGGCTACCGTCGATCTTGTGTTCGACCCGCCCTGGAATCAGTCAATGATGTCGGAGGCGGCGCGGCTGCAGACCGGCCTGATGTGACGCTCAATCTTCCCCGAGCGAAAGGAGCGTCGCGTTGCCGCCGACCGCGGCGGTGTTCGTCGTGATGGTCTGCTCGGTGCCGAACCGCGTGAGATAGTGGGGACCGCCGGCTTTCGGGCCGGTGCCCGACAGTCCACAGCCGCCGAATGGCTGCACGCCGACGACCGCACCGATCATGTTGCGGTTGACATAGACATTACCGACCCTCGCCCGCGCGGCGACACGCCGCGCGACGCTGTCGATCCTCGTATGCACGCCGAGCGTCAGGCCGTAGCCGCTGCCATTGATCTCGTCGATGACCGCATCAAGGCCGGATGCGGCGAATCGCACGACATGCAGTATCGGCCCGAATACCTCGCGCTCGAGCTGCGCGATGCCGCCGATCTCGACCGCGAGCGGCGCAAAGAAATGCCCGCGGCGGAGTCCCGCCGGGAGCGGCGCACGGTGCTGCCAGCGTGCTCCCGCAACGATCGTCCGCGCGTGTTGCTCCAGTGTCGCGAGCGAAGCCGAATCGATCACCGGGCCGACATCGGTCGGCAGCAGCGCGGGGTCCCCGATCGCAAGCTGGTCCATTGCGCCTGCCAGGAGTTCCAGCACCCTGGCGGCGATGTCCTGCTGCACAAACAGCACTCGCAGCGCTGAACAACGCTGCCCCGCCGAGTTGAATGCCGACTGGACCGCGTCATTGACCACCTGCTCGGGCAGTGCCGAACTGTCCACCAGCATCGCGTTCTGCCCGCCGGTTTCGGCGATCAGCACCGGCAGCGGCCCTTCCCTCGCGGCGAGCGTCCGGTTGATCAGGCGCGCCGTCTCGGTGGATCCCGTGAAGACGACGCCGGCAACGCGCGGATCGGCCACCAGCGCGCTGCCAATCCTTGAGCCGGGTCCGGGAATCATGTGCAGCACATCCCCGGGGATGCCGGCCTCGTGCAGCAGGCGCACCATCGCGGCGGCGACCAATGGCGTCTGCGCCGCAGGTTTTGCGATGACGCTATTGCCGGCTGCCAGCGCCGCCGCCACCTGGCCGGTGAAGATCGCGAGCGGGAAATTCCACGGACTGACGCAGGCAAAGATGCCACGGCCACGCAGCGCCAGCCGGTTGGATTCGCCCGTCGGACCTGGCAGCGCCAGGGGCAGGCCGAAATCCCGCTCCGCCCGCGCCGCGTAGTAACGCAGGAAATCCACGGCCTCGCGGACCTCGGCGATCGAATCCGGCACGGTCTTGCCGGCTTCAGCGACGCAGATCGCAATGAAGCGCGCGGCATCCCGCTCAAGCGCGTCGGCGGCCTCACGGAGGATCGCCGCGCGTTCGCCGGCGGGTCGGCGCTCCCATTCCGGCTGGGCCGCGTCGGCGAGGGCGAGCGCTTCGCCCACCAGCGAGACATCGGCTTCCGCCACTTCACCGACGGCGCGCTCGAGATCAGCCGGGCACATGATCTTGCGCGGTTGGCCGCCGCGGTCCCGGCCACCGATGATCGGCGCAGCGGCCAGTGGCTTTGTGACGGCCTGCCGGCAGGATTCCGCAAGGCGGTGCTGCTCGCGGCTGTCGGCCAGATTGATACCCGCGGAATTGCGGCGTTCCTTCCCGAATAACGAAACCGGCAAGGGTATGCGCGGGTGAGGACCCGGCCCCGCGGTCTCGACTTCCGCGACCGGATCGCCGACGACCTCCTCGAGCGGCAACGACTCATCGACAACGCGATTGACGAACGAGGTGTTCGAGCCGTTCTCGAGCAGTCGGCGCACCAGGTATGGCAGCAGGTCTTCATGTGAGCCAACCGGCGCGTAGACGCGGCAGGGCAATGCTCGACCGGCCGGATCGGTGATCTCCGCGTACAACTCCTCACCCATGCCATGCAGACGCTGGAACTCGAACTCGCGACGGCGCGCCGATGCGAGGTGGACAATGCTCGCGACGGTATGCGCATTGTGCGTCGCGAACTGCGGATAAACCCGTCGGCTGCCTTCCAGCAGGAGGCGCGCGCAGGCGAGATAGCTGACATCGGTGTTGTACTTGCGTGTGAAGACCGGATATCCGGGCAGGCCGCGCTCCTGAGCGCGCTTGATCTCGCTGTCCCAGTAGGCTCCCTTGACCAGGCGCACATTCAGCACCCGGCCGGTCTCATCGGCGCGCTGATCAAGATAGCGAAGCACATCCATTGCGCGCTTCGAGTAGGCCTGCACCGCAAGACCCAGTCCTTCCCAGCCGGCGAGTCCTGGCTGACGCAGCAGCCGGTCGAGGAGTTCCAGCGACAATTCGAGCCGGTCGGCTTCTTCAGCGTCAATCGTCAGCGCGATGCCGGCGGCACTCGCTTCGAGCGCAAGCGCCTCGATTCGCGCACCGAGTTCCGACAGCACCTGATCCCGTCGGCCGAACTCGTAGCGCGGATGCAGTGCGGACAGCTTGACCGAGATACTGGGCCAGGAAGCGGGCGCGCCGCCGCGGCTCGCCGAAGCGCCAACGGCCCTGATCGCGGCGCCATAGGATTGCATGTAGCGTTCGGCATCCGCCGCGGTCAGCGCCGATTCTCCCAGCATGTCGTAGGTATGGCGATAACGCGCTTCGTCGCCCGTGGCGGCACGCTCGAGGGCCGCACTGATGGTGCGGCCCATCACGAACTGGTGGCCCATGATCCGCATCGCCTGGCGGAATGCAGCGCGCAGCACGGGCTCGCCGAGTCGCGCGACGAGGCGGCGCAATACGGATGCCGGATCGCGCAACTCATCATCCGCCGGGCGCACCAGCTGGCCGGTCAGCATGAGTCCCCACGTCGAGGCGTTGACGAACAGCGATTCGGCCTCGCCGAGATATTCGGACCACTGGCCGGTCGAGATCTTGTCGGCGATGAGCCGGTCCGCCGTCTCGGCATCCGGGATCCGCAACAGCGCCTCCGCAAGGCACATCAGCACGACGCCTTCCTGGGACGCGAGATGGTATTGCTGGAGGAAGGCCTCGACGCCGCTGCGCCCCGCCCTGTGCCGGCGCGCCGCGGCAACCAGCTTCATCGCATCGCGGTGGATCGCCTGCCTTTCGGGCGCCGGCAAACGCGCGAGTTCCAGCGCCTCGGCCATGACCATTGCTTCGTCGGCGAGGTACAGGCGATTGATCGCCGCACCAGGCGCGGAACCGAACTGCTGGCCGGTCCGCAGGAACTCGATGGCCGGGCCGGTACTCATGCCGTGAATTCTATCCGCCTTCCGGCCGGCAGGATGCCCGGGCCGCAAGGTAATCGTTCAGTATCTGCCCATGATCGAACACGAGCGGCGGCGCATCGGCTGGGTTCACGACCAGAATGCCGGCGGCATCGTCGCCCGGGGCCGGCTCACCCTTCGCCGTCGCGATGTAGACAAGACTGACGGTGTGCCCGCGCGGATCGCGCGAAGGCTCGGAGTACACGCCGAGCAGCCTCCCGAGATGGACATCGAGCCCGGTTTCCTCGCGCGCTTCGCGGCGTGCCGCCGCTTCAACTGTTTCACCGATATCGACAAAACCGCCCGGCAACGCGTGACCTGCCGGCGCGAAACGGCGCTTGATCAGCACGATCGGCCTGCCCGGCCGGTCTGCGAGTTCGATGATGACGTCGACGGCGAGATCCGGCGTACGGGGTCGCGGCATCAGGCCCGGTCCCCGTTAATGGAATCCGGACCCGCTGCATGCGAGCGCAGGCGATCCGCGGTTTCCGCCCCGAGATAGGCGTGGATCAGCCGGCGACCGATATACAGCAGTGGAATCAGCGCCACCGCCATCACCATCTTGTAGCAGTAGTTGACCGTGCCGACGGCGAGAAAGAGCGCGGTCGGCCAGCGCTGGGGGCCGAGCACGAAGGCGATGTACAGAACGACGAAGCTGTCGACCAGCTGGGAGATCGCCGTCGATCCGGTCGCGCGCAGCCACACGTAGCGTTCGCCGGTCATCTGCAGGATACGGTGGAACACGGTGACATCGATCAGCTGGCCGATCAGGAATGCGGTGATCGAGCCGCCGATCGTCCACAGTCCCTGACCGAAGATGCTGGCAAATGCCGCCTGCATGTCCGGAACGCCACGCCCGCTGCCGACCGTGACCCACCAGCCTGCCGGGGCCAGACTGATCGCAAGGTAGGCGAACAGGAAGGCATAGGAGATCAAGCCGACCGCGAGCCAGGAAATGAACCGGACTCCACGCACGCCGTAATACTCATTGATGACGTCGGTCATGATGAAGACAATCGGCCACAGCATCACGCCGGCCGTAAATGACAGCGAGCCGCTCTGGCCAAACAACCGCCAGTCAAATGGCGGCAGTCCCAGCGTGTCCTCGAGCGCAAAGATTTTGACGCCGACGAACTCCGCGATCATCGCATTGGTCACGAACAGGCCCGACAGGATGATGAACAGCCGCGCCGGCTTCGAATCGAGAACGGCCCAGGGCGCAACAGGTAACTTCGCGGCCATGTTTCAGCTTCGTCCTTGCAATTGCCGGATGGCGCGCCGGCCGCGTTTGTCGGGCCGGCCCGCCGGCGCCGTTTCCGAGCGCCGCTCGATCTGGCGCCGTTCGCGCGCAACGGCGCGGCGCAGCTCGCTGTCAGTGGTCTCTTCGTAGCAGCTTCGGGCCTCGGTCACCGGCCCGCGCCGCGACGGCAGCGACCGCACGATCACGGTCCAGACATCCGTGCCGAGCGTGATGTCGAGGCGGTCGCCGATCGCGATGTCGCGCGACGGCTTGACGCGTTCGCCATTGACGTGGACCTTGCCGCCGCTGACCGCCGTGGCAGCCAGCGAGCGGCTGCGCTGGAAGCGCGCGCACCAGAGCCAGCGATCGATCCGATGCCTGCCCCCAGCCGCATCCGCCTCCCGTTTCTTTCCGGTCACCCGCCCTCCCCGGCCCGCGGATTATACGGGGAGGTGCTTGGCCGGCCGCTATAATCCGCGGCAGGCGCTCACTGGCGGGAAATCATGGACCAGGCATTGCTGCGGCGGCTCGAGTCGCAGACCGGCGAGCTGGAAAAGAACGGGCTCTTCAAGCACGAGCGCGTCATCGCCTCGGGTCAGGGTCCGGTCGTGCGCCTCGAGGACGGCCGAGAGGTCATCAACCTGTGCGCCAACAATTACCTGGGACTCGCCAATCATCCGGAACTGCGCAAGGCGGCGCACGAGGCGATCGACCGTTACGGCTACGGCATGGCCTCGGTGCGGTTCATCTGCGGGACCCAGACGGTGCATCGCGAACTCGAGAAGCGCCTGGCCGCGTTCCTCGGCACCGATGACACCATCCTGTACTCGTCCTGTTTCGACGCCAATGGCGGGCTCTTCGAGACCCTGACCGACGAGAGCGACGCGATCATTTCCGACGCGCTGAACCACGCCAGCATCATCGACGGGATCCGCCTTTCCAAGGCAAGAAGGCTGCGCTACGACAATGGCGACCTCGGCCAGCTGGAGGAGCGGCTGAAGGAAGCGCAAGACGCGCGCACGCGCCTGATCGTGACCGACGGCGTGTTCTCGATGGACGGCACGATCGCGCGGCTGCGCGAAATCTGCGATCTTGCGGACCGGTATACGGCAACGGTGATTGTGGACGATTCACACGCGACCGGCTTCATGGGAGCGACAGGCCGGGGCACGCACGAACACTGCGGTGTCATGGGACGCGTGGATATCCTGACTGGCACGCTCGGCAAGGCCCTTGGCGGCGCGAGCGGCGGCTTTGTGTCGGGCCGCGCGCCGGTTGTTCGATGGTTGCGGCAAAGGTCCCGGCCCTACCTCTTCTCAAACACGATTGCCCCGGTGGTGGCGGCGACGACGCTGCGCGTGCTCGAGCTCCTGGAGACGACACCCGGCTTGCGCCGGCAGCTGCTGGACAATGCGTCCTGGTTCCGCGAACGGCTGACTTCGCTCGGGTTCGTGCTCGCGGGCGGCGGCCATCCGATCATCCCGGTCATGCTGGGAGACGCCACGCTCGCCGGACGCATGGCGGAACGGCTGCTGGAGCTCGGCGTTTACGCAATCGGGTTCTCCTACCCGGTCGTGCCGATGGGCAAGGCCCGGATCCGCACGCAGATGTGCGCCGGTCACTCGCGCGAACAGCTCGAGACTGCTGTTGCCGCATTCGCGCAGGCCGGCCGCGAGCTCGGCATCATCAAGGGCTGAGGTTCACATGAAGGCACTGATCAAGTCGCGCCCGGAACCGGGCATCTGGATGGGCGAGCTGCCGCGGCCGGAAGTGGGCCCGAACGACGTGCTGATCCGGATGCGCAAGACCGCCATCTGCGGGACTGACATCCACATCTACCAATGGGACGCCTGGGCGCAGCGCACGATCCCGGTGCCGATGCAGGTCGGTCACGAATATTGCGGCGAAATCGTCGAGGTCGGCAGCGAGGTACGTGGCCTCTCGCGCGGTGACCGCGTTTCAGGCGAAGGCCACATCACCTGCGGCCACTGCCGAAACTGCCGCGCCGGGCGCCGTCACCTGTGCCGCAATACCCTGGGCGTCGGCGTCAACCGCCCGGGTTGCTTTGCCGAGTACATGGTGCTGCCCGCAGCCAATGTATTCCGGCTGCCGGATGCCATCACCGACGAAATCGCCGCGATCCTCGACCCGCTCGGCAATGCAACCCACGCGGCGTTGTCCTTCAACGTGGTCGGCGAGGACGTGCTGATCACCGGCGCCGGGCCGATCGGCATCATGGCGGTCGCGATCGCGCGTTTCATCGGCGCGCGTCATGTCGTGATCACCGACGTCAATGACTACCGGCTGGCGCTCGCCCGCAAGATGGGAGCGACGCGAGCCTTGAATGTCAAGAACGAAAGCATCGACGATGCAATGCGCGAACTCGGCATGGAGGAAGGATTCGACGTCGGCCTCGAGATGTCCGGCAACTCGTCGGCATTCCGGGACATGCTGCGCGTCATGCATCACGGCGGCAGCATTGCACTGCTCGGCATCCCGCCCGCGGAAGTGGCGATCGACTGGAATCAGGTGATCTTCAAGGGCCTTGTCATCAAGGGCATCTACGGCCGCGAGATGTTCGAGACCTGGTACAAGATGGCGGCGATGCTGCAAAGCGGTCTCGACATCCGCCCGGTGATCACGCACCGCTTCGCGGCGAGCGACTACCTGCGCGCCTTCGAGACAATGGGCAGCGGGCAGTCCGGCAAGGTGATCCTGGACTGGGCGGCCTGATCGAGAATCAGTCCACGCGGCAATTGCACAGATAGACCGGTCGCCCCAGCGCCGCCAGCTCGAGCAGGCCGCGGACCTGCGCCAGCGCAGAGCCGAGACCCGGCAGTTGCGCGCGACGTGGCGAGATTGACCTGATCATCCATGCCGCCGCGGAGCGCAGGCGCATGGCGAGCACGTCGCGCCAGGAAAGGTCCTGCTTGACCCAGATGACGCCGTAGCCTTCCTCGAGGCCGGCCAGTTTGGCGGCAGCTGCGATCGCTTCGTCCACACCGCCCAATTCGTCCACGATGCCCGCCGCCTGCGCGTCGGCGCCGGTCCAGACCCGACCCTGGGCAAGACTTTCGATTTCCTCGGATCTGCGGCCGCGTGCGCGCGCAACTCCATCCACAAACGTACGGTAGGCGTGCTCGACGCTGGCCTGCAGGATCTGCCGCGGCTCGTCGCCGAGCGGGCGATCCAGTTCGGTGGCGCCCGCCAGGTCGGTCGTGCCAAAGCCGTCATTCGTGACGCCGATCTTCGCCAGCGTGCGCTGAAAAGTCGGTATCACCGCAAAGACGCCGATCGAACCCGTGATTGTCGTCGGGGCCGCGATGATGCGATCCGCATTCATCGCGATGTAATAGCCACCCGAAGCCGCGACCGTGGCCATGGATGCAACCACGGGCTTGCCCGCTGCGGCGAGTGCCTCGACTTCACGGCGGATCACCTCGGACGCCATGATGCTGCCGCCAGGGCTGTCGATCCGCAGGACGATGGCTGAGTAATCGTCGTCCTCGCGCGCCGCGCGAAGCTGCGCTGCCAGGGTATCGCCGCCGACAAACCCCGGCGGCTGCTCGCCGTCCAGGATCTCGCCCGACGCAACGATCACGGCGACATTCTGGTCTTCGGAACCCGCCAGGGCCTCGTCGGAACGCACGATCGACAGATAGGGCCGCCAGTCCACCACTTTGTAGCTGCCCGTGTCCTCGTCCTCTCCGGCCTCACCGGAAACGATCTTCTCGAATTCCTCGCGCGTCTTCAGGCCGTCCACCAGGCCGCGCGCCAGCGCGTACTGCGCAAGATCGCCCCCAGTCGCCCGCACACCGGCGGCCGCCTCATCGGCATAGGCCTGGATCAGTTCCGGCTCAAGCTTCCGAGCCGCCGCGACATCGGCCTTGTAGCTGTCCCAGAGCGCGCCCACCCAGACCTTTGCGTTGTCGCGATCCTCGCGCGACATGTCGCTGCGGGTCCAGGTGTCGGGCGCGGACTTGTGGGTTCCGATCTTGAATACGTTGATGTCGACGTCGAGCTTGTCAGCGGCTCCGCGCAAATAAGTCCGGTAATACGAATAGCCGTCCAGCAGCACGAAGCCGAATGGATCGAGATAGACCTCATCGGCCTGGGCCGCCAGATAGTACTGACGCTGCGTGAACATCAGCCCGTGCGCATAGACCTTCTTGCCCGACTCGCGAAACCAGCGTATCGAGCGTGCCAGGTCCTGAAGCGCCGGCAGGCCAGCCCGGTCGAGCCCCTCGAGATCGAGCACCAGCGCGCGAATGCGCTGGTCGTCGCGCGCATGATCCACGACGTCGATGAGATCGCGCAGGCGGGTTTCCTGGTCGTCCTCGCCGGTGACATCGGCGAGCGCACGATCAAGCGGGTCGCCGGATTCCTCTTCGACGATGCGTCCCATCGGTTCCAGTTCGAGCGCCGCGCTTCGCGGAACGATCGGCAGCGTCGTGTGACTCGCGGCCAGCAGCGCGCCAAAGATGATCAGCAGCAGTACGAGGTGCAGGACCTTGCGCAGGCCGTCGAGTGCGTGAAGCAGGCCCTTCAGGAAGGCCCAAAGCATGCGCATGAAGCCCATGATCAGGTACTCAGCTTTTCCTCGATTCGAGCGGACTTGCCGGAGCGGTCGCGCAGATAATAGAGCTTGGAGCGGCGCACCTTGCCGCGGCGCTTGACTTCAACATCGGCAATCGCGGGACTGTACGTCTGGAACACGCGCTCGACGCCTTCTCCGTGCGAAACCTTGCGCACCGTGAACGAGCTGTTGAAGCCGCGATTCTTGCGGGCGATCACGATCCCTTCGTAAGCCTGGATGCGCTCGCGGTCGCCTTCGCGAACTTTGACCTGCACGACCACGGTATCGCCGGGCGCAAATTCCGGCATCTTGCGGCCCATCGAGCGTGATTCCAGTTCCTGAATGATCTTGTTCATCGGTTGGTCCCCGGTTCCAGCTTGTGTCTCGTCACCATCAGTCACCGCGGCGGATCAATGCCCGCCTCGGCACAATAATCCTTGAGCAGCGTTTGCTCCTCATCAGTCAGCACCCGCCCGGCGAACAGCTCCGGTCGCAACTGCCAGGTCCGGCCCAGCGCCTGTTTCAGCCGCCAGCGCCTGATCTGTTCGTGGTTCCCGCCCTGCAGCACCGCCGGGACCCGATGGCCTTCCCAGACCTCCGGTCTCGTGTACTGCGGCCAGTCGAGCAGTCCATCACCAAACGAATCCTGCGCCGCCGAGTCGATGTCGCCGAGCACGCCCGGCAACAATCTCGCCACCGCATCGATGACCACGAGCGCGGGCAACTCGCCGCCTGAAACCACATAATCACCGATCGAGAGCTCCTCGTCGAACAGCTGGTCCACGACCCGCTGGTCCATGCCCTCGTAACGTCCCGCGACCAGCAGCATTCCCGCAAGACCCGCCAGCCGCCGCGCCGCCTGCTGCGTGAATGGCCGGCCCTGCGCGGACAGGCCGATCACCGGCGACCCTGCCGGAAGCCGTCCCGCGGCGGCGCGGATCGCGCTGGCAAGCGGCTCGGCCTTCATGACCATCCCCGGCCCGCCGCCGTAAGGTCGATCATCTACTGTCCGGTGCGGATCCGTCGTGAACGATCGCGGATCTTCCATACCAACGCGAATCAGTCCACCCGTCAATGCGCGCCCGATGACGCCCGCCGAGAGCCCGGCCCGGATCAGCTCCGGGAACAGCGTGACGACTTCTATGTGCATCTAGAAATCGGGGTCCCAGTCGACCGTCACACGCCCGCCCCCAAGATCAATCTTCGGCACATGGCGCGGGACCATCGGCAACCAATGTTCGCGTTCGCCGATCACGACCATGACGGTGTTGGCCCCGGTCTCCAGAAAATGGTCCACGCGCCCCAGCACGCGGCCCTCCAGATTCACGACCTCAAGCCCGACCAGGTCGGCCTGGTAGTACTCACCGTCCGGGAGCGCCGGCAATTCTCGACGCTCGATCCACAATTCCCGCCGCGCCAGGTCCATTGCCTGGTCACGGTCTTCGATACCCGCCAGCCGCGCCACCAGACCCTTGCCATGGCGACGGCCTTCAAAATGCCTCAGGTCCCGATGACCACCGCCGGGCAGTTCGGCCCGCCACACCGGAAATGCCAGGATCTGTTCCGGCGGCTCCGTGTAGGACTCGATCTTGACCCAGCCGCGGACACCGAAAGGCCCCGTAATGCGGCCCAGGACAATCCGGTTATCGCCCGATCCGGCTGCCCGCGACGGTGACTCCGCCATGCGGCGACCGTCGCTAGTCGATCAGGCTGCCGCCGCCTGCTTGCGACATGCCACCACGAGGGTGCGGACCCGATCGGACATCTTGGCGCCCGTGGCAGTCCAGTAATCGATTCTCGGCAGGTTGAGCTCGATCTTCTGATCCTTGCGTCTTGCGACCGGATTGAAGAACCCGACCTGCTCCAGCACCAGGCCACCCTGGCGCTTGCGGCTGTCCGTGACGACAACGTGGTAAAACGGTGCGTTCTTGCCGCCGCGCCGTGTCAGTCGAATCGTCACCATCGGATGATTTCCTCGCAACCCGGGAGCCGTCGGGCCCCGCCAGAGAGCCGCGCATTCTACTCAAATCATGCGGGCAATGAAAGGCTTAGGAGAGGCTACGGGCGGTGCGATTCAGCGCGGACCCTGCCCGCCGGGATTGCGCCCCGAGAGCCCGCGCAGCATCCGGGCGAGGCCCCCGCCCTTCATCTTTTTCATCACTTTTTCCATCTGCTGATGCTGTTTCAGCAGCCGGTTCACTTCCTGCACCTGCACACCGGCTCCGGCCGCAATGCGGCGCTTGCGCGAGCCATCGATGATGCCCGGGCGCCGGCGCTCAGCGGGCGTCATCGAATCGATGATCCCGATCTGTCGACCGATCGAGCGGTCGTCCACCTGGGCAAGCGCACCGGGTGGCAAGGCCTGAGCCGGCAACTTGTCCGCGAGCGCCGCGAAGCCGCCCATCTGCCGCAGCTGGCCCAGCTGTTCCCGCAGATCGGCGAAGTCGAAGCCGCGGCCTTTTGACAGTTTCTCCGCCAGCCGGCGAGTCTTATCCTGATCCGCGCCAGCCTGGACCTGCTCGACCAGTGACAGGACATCGCCCATCCCGAGAATGCGCGAGGCCACGCGTTCCGGGTGAAATACCTCGAGCGCATCGACTTTCTCGCCGACGCCAAGAAACAGGATCGGCTTGCCGGTCACCTGGCGCACCGACAGCGCCGCGCCCCCGCGCGCATCGCCATCCGCCTTGGTCAGGATCACGCCGGTCAGCGCCAGCGAGCTGCCAAAGGCACTGGCCGCATTGACGGCATCCTGACCCGCCATGCTGTCCACGATGAACAGCCTTTCGGTCGCGGTCACGGCGCGGTCAATCGCCTGAACCTCGGCCATCATTTCCTGATCCACGTGCAGGCGCCCGGCAGTATCGATGATGACGACGTCGTGCACGTGACTGCGCGCATGGGCGACAGCTGCGACTGCAATGTCCACCGGTTTCGCGCCTGCAGGCGCCTCGAAGTAATCGGCATTGACCTGGCCGGCGAGCAACGCGAGCTGCTGCATGGCGGCCGGCCGGTAGACGTCGGTACTCGCGAGCAGCGTCCTCTTGCCGTGCTGCTCGATCAGCAGCCGTGCGAGTTTCGCCGCGGTCGTCGTCTTGCCCGCGCCCTGCAGTCCGGCCAGCAGGATCACGACCGGCGGCTGGGCCCGCAGGTTGAGGCCACGCCCCGGCTCGCCCATGACCCGGGTCAGTTCCTCGTGGATGATCTTGATGAAGGCCTGCCCCGGCGTCAGGCTGCGCGCGACTTCGGCGCCGATCGCGCGCGCGCGCGCAGCATCGATGAATGATTTGACTACCGGTACCGCGACATCCGCCTCGAGCAACGCCATGCGCACCTGGCGCAGCGAGTCGGCGATGTTGTCCTCGGAAAGGCGGCCCCGGCCGCGCAGGGAATTGACGGCCTGGCCGAGGCGCGTCGCAAGCGTATCGAACATCCGGGAGGCAGCCTGGCGGCGCAACGCCGCAAAATGGTGCTGGCGCCGATTATAAGGCGGCCCCTGTACAATGACTGCACGCGGTTGCGGAGCCCGTCTTGCGCGGATTTGTCGTCATCCTGCTCTACCTGGCCGCAGTTGCGGCCTCGGTGCATGCCGCCAGGCGCCACGCTGGCCGGCCCGCTTTGCGTGAGCCCGCGCTCTATCTCGCGGGCGCCGCATGGATCGCGCATTTGTTGTGGCTCGCCGTCACGCTGCGGCCGCTGGGTGAGACTGCGATGGACCTTGCCGACAGCGCATCGCTGATGGGGCTCGTCATCGGCGCCGGCGGCGTGCTCGCACTGGCATCACCGAGTTTTCGCGCGGTCGCGGCGGTCGTGCTCGGCATTGCGGCACTGCTCGCGGCCGGCACCGGCAGCATGCCGCAGTCGCGCGAAATCGCCGAGGTGGGCTGGCCACTCGCTGTGCACATCCTGCTGGCGTTGGGATCGGCCGGCATGTTCGCAGTTGCCGCCGTGCTCGTGATCCTGCTGGCGTTGCAGGACGCGCAACTGCGCAGCAAGCGCCCCGCGAACTGGCTGACGTCCCTGCCACCCGTCGAGAGTCTTGAGCATGCGATGTTCACGGTCATCGGTACCGGTATGGCCGCGCTGACCCTGGCGATCCTGGCCGGCCTCCTGTTCGTGACCAACCTGTTCCAGCAGCATCTCGCGCACAAGGCGATCCTCGCACTGGCGGCCTGGCTGATATTCGCCGTGCTGCTGTTCGGGCGCTGGCGTTTCGGCTGGCGCGGCCGCAAGGCAGCCGTTTACACCATCGGGGGCTTCCTGTTACTGGCGCTCGCCTACTTCGGCAGCAAGTTTGTGCTCGAAAACCTGCTGGGGCGGCATTGGGGTTGAACGCTTGAGCGGCCTGGCGGCCATTGCACTGGTGATCCTGACTGCCCTGCTCGAAGCCGCAACACCGGCCCTGCGATCGAGGCGCCTGCCACCGCAGCGCCCAGGAGAGGGCGCAGCACTTGGCCTGCGCCGCCGGTTTGCCACCGAACCGCGCCGTGCGCGCCGTGCCGCCGGGCTGCTCCGGATCACGCTGCTTGGCGCGCTGCTGGCCTGCGTGCTGCTCGCTCCGATTGAGCACCAGCTCACCGTCGCGCTGATCTCGGTCGCGGGGCTTGTGCTCCTGCTGGCACTCACGGGTAGCGGCGCGCTGCGACGGTCGGGCAAGCAAAGCGAATTGGCCTCAGCATTGATGCTGTGGCTGCTGGCGCCATTCTTCCTGCTGCTGCCATCGGCACGCACCGGGCAGCCAGCCGCGCGGCGCGATCCCGAGGACACAATTGCCGACATCGCCGATGCGCTTGCCAGCGAAACCGCGGAGCGCCAGCTCATGGTGGAGGCGCTGCTAGATCTCGAGCGGAAGAGCGTCGAGGATGTCATGGTGCCGCGCAGCGCGATCGAGGGCATCGATACTGCCGCCGACTGGGATGACGTCATCACCCTGCTGCGACGCACGCAGCACACGCGCATGCCTCTGTACGAGGGGGACTTCGATCGCGTGCTCGGCATCGTCCACATGAGGCTGGTCGCCAACGAATTGGCTGCCGGCCGCCTGACGCGGGAAAGGCTGCGCGAAATCGCCGGGCAGCGTGAGGCGTTGTTCACGCCCGAGGGCACGAGCCTTCATACTCAGCTGCTGCGTTTCCGCAGGCTTCGCCGTCGCATCGCCTTCGTCGTCGATGAATACGGCGACGTGCGCGGCCTGGTCACGCTGGAGGACATCCTCGAGGAGGTGGTCGGTGAATTCACGACCCAGCCGGCCATGCCGCGCCTCGATTTCGACGCGCGCCCCGATGGAAGCATCGTCGTGCCCGGCGGCGTGACGCTGCGCTCGGTCAACCGGGCGCTGGGAATGAACCTGCCAACCGATGGGCCACGCACGCTTTCCGGGCTGATCGTCGAACAGCTCGAATCCATACCGGAGCCCGGTACGCGCCTTGAGCTGGGCGGTCGCATGATCGAGGTCATGCAGGTCGCCGACAATGCGGTGCGCACGGCACGCATCCTGCCGTCGTCTGCTGGCGGCAGCGACTGAATTCAGCGCAGGGCGGCGAGCGCCTCCGGCAGCCTGGCCACGGCCACCACCTTGAGGCCCGCAATTTCCTGGCGCGGTGCGTTGGCCTGCGGCACGATCGCGCACCGGAAACCGTGCTTGGCGGCTTCCCGCAGCCGTTCCTCGCCATACGGCACCGGCCGGATTTCTCCGGTCAGGCCCAGTTCCCCGAAAATCACGAGTTCCTTCGGCAAAGATGCGCCGCCGCTGCTCGAGGCGATGGCGGCAACCACGGCAAGATCGGCCGCGGTCTCCTCGAGTCGCACGCCGCCGACCACATTCACGAAGACATCGTGCGAATGCAGCGCGATTCCGGCGTGCCGGTGCAGCACCGCGAGGAGCAGGGCCACGCGATTTGACTCGAATCCGACCGCGACGCGGCGCGGATTCGCCGCGTGGCTCGGGTCAACCAGCGACTGAACTTCGATCAGCATCTGTCGCGTCCCTTCGCGGGCGACGGTCACGACGGACCCGGGCACCGGTTCGCTGCCGCGCGACAGAAAGATGGCCGAAGGATTACGGACTTCGCGCAGGCCCTGTTCATCCATTGCAAACACGCCGATTTCATTGACCGCGCCAAAGCGGTTCTTGACCGCCCGGACGATGCGATAACGACTGCCGGAATCGCTCTCGAAATAGAGCACTGTATCCACCATGTGCTCGAGCACACGCGGGCCGGCGATGACGCCCTCACGCGTGACATGACCGATCAGCAACACCGAAGTCCCCGCAGCCTTGGCATGACGCACCAGTCGCGCGGTCGATTCCCGCAACTGGGTGACGGCGCCGGGGGCAGCCTCCACGTCCGCCACGGACATGGTCTGAATCGAGTCGATGATCAGCACGCGGGCACCCATGTGCGTGCACTGCTCCAGGATCCCCTCGACAGAGGTCTCTGAAATCAGGGAAAGCGCCGGGCCATTCACCGCAAGGCGCCTGGCGCGCTCGGCGACCTGGCGCACGGATTCCTCTCCGGTCGCATACAGCACCGGAACGGCTGCAGATATCGCCGCGGCACATTGCAGCAGCAGCGTCGACTTGCCGATGCCCGGATCGCCGCCGATCAGGGTCACGGACCCCGCGACCAGACCACCACCGAGTACGCGATCGAATTCGGCGTAACCAGTGCCAAGCCGCTCTTCGTCGCCCGCGGCGATCTGCCCCAGAGGCCTCGGCTGTGACGCGCTACCCTCCTGGGCACGTGATTGACCTGCACGCGGGTTTCGGGGCGTATTGAATGCGGACAAGGTGTTCCACTCGCCGCAGGAGGGGCATTGCCCCTGCCAGCGGGGCGCATCGGCACCGCAGGCCGAGCAGACAAACACGGTTCGAGGCTTTGGCATCACTGCAGTCCGGCCGGGGGAGCGGCGATGCTAGCACGCAGGATTCCCGCGCTTGCGGCCGTTCGGATTGCGCCCCAGTTCCCGGTTTCTGCGATAACACGTTGAAAAACCGGCAAAGACAGTACCCGCGGGCGGCACGCCCGTTTATGATTCGCGGATGTACCTGCTTTTGGGTCGGATTGTGCATGCCTGACGAATCCAATTTCGGTCGCTGGCTGCGCCAGCGATCCGGCTCGCCGGCCCAGGCTGCGGGCAACACGGCGGCCGGCGCCGGCAGACCAGTTGACGCGGCGTCACGCGCGGGACAAGCCCCATCCGCGCCGGTTTTCTCGCTTCGCCCCGGCCAGGTATTTCACCACTACCGCGTGCAGCAGCAGCTCGGGCGCGGGGCGACGGCCACGGTCTACAAGGCCATCGACGAGAATGATGGCAGCGTCGTCGCACTGAAGATGCTGACACTCGCCGACGACTGGCCCGAAGATCTGCTTGCCGAGGCGAAACTTCGTCTGCTGCGCGAAGCCGACGCGGCCGGCGGACTTGCGCACCCGGACATCGTCGATGTGCGCGAATCCGGCGAACACGACGGCATGGTGTATTTGGCGCTGGAGTATGTCGAAGGCGTCAATCTCGGCATGCACGCGCTCGGCGGCGCGCTGCTGCCGCCGCGCATGGTCACCGAGATGTGCGCGAGGGTTGCCGATGCCCTGTATTTCGCGCATCAGCGCGGCGTCATCCATCGCGACATCAAGCCGGCCAACATCGTGTTCGACCAGCGCAACCGGCGCGTCCGCGTCATGGATTTCGGCGTTGCGCGACTCGAGAACAGCCGCGCGACGCGCACCGGCATCATTCTGGGCTCGCCCTCCTACATGGCGCCGGAGCAACTGGATGCACGGCCCGTCACGCCGCAGTCGGATCTGTTTTCGCTGGGAGTCACCCTGTTCCAGCTGTTGACCGGCATGCTGCCATTCCGCTCCGACTCGATACCCGGCCTGATGCAGAAGATCTCTTCGGAACCGCACCCGCCGCTGCGCGCAGTGCGGCCCGACCTGCCGGAGGCTTTGTCCGCCATCATCGACCGCGCACTGGAGAAGAACCCCGAGCTGCGCTATCGGACCGGAGCTGAAATGGCCCAGGCCCTGCGCGACTGCTCACGCAGCATCGATCCGGCGCTGCGTTGATGGGTCGCTACGTTTCGCTGAAAAATCGCGTGCAGGCCGTCGGCTTGACCGACACCGGCAAGGTGCGCGAACACAATGAGGACTCGATCTCCTGGGACAATGACATCGGGCTCTTTGTGCTGGCCGATGGCATGGGCGGCTACAACGCGGGTGAAGTCGCAAGCGGTATTGCCGTCAAGACCATCGTCAACCTGGTGCGCGAGGCATTCATGGCGCAGGAGGTGGAAGGCATCGACAAGGCCACCGGCCTGCACCGTCCGAGCATCATCCTGCGCGACGCGATTGCACGGGCCAACAAGATCATCCACCAGACCTCCAAGTCCCAGACCCAGTGCGAAGGCATGGGCACGACCGTGGTCTCCGCGCTTTTTCACGACAACCGCGTCGCATTGGCCCATGTCGGGGATTCGCGCATGTACCGGCTGCGAAAGGACACTTTCGAACAGCTAACCATGGACCATTCGCTGCTCCAGGAGCTGGTTGACCGGGGGTTCTACTCACCCGAAGAAGCTCAGCGTGCCACCAACAAGAACTACGTGACCCGGGCGCTGGGCGTCGAGCCAACCGTGGACGTCGAGATCCACGAGTACCCGGTCGAACCCGGGGACTGGCTGGTACTTTGTTCCGACGGCCTCACAGATATGGTCGAAGATGAGGATATTCACTTAACAATCAGTACTTTCGGCGGTAATCTTGACACCGTCGCTAGGCAGCTGGTGCAGCTGGCTAACGACAGCGGCGGCCGGGACAACATCTCGGTGGTGCTCGCGCAGGTCGTTGAACTTTTCCCCGCGCGGCGGGGCATACTTGACAGAATATTGGCCTGGTTCGGGTAACGGCCAACGAGGGAGTCTATGGCGCGCCTGATCTTGAGTCTCGACGGCCAGGTATTGGCCGAATACAACATGACCAAGGAGCGGTACACCATCGGGCGCCTGCCCGACAATGACGTCCGCATCGATAATGCGGCGGTCAGCGGTCATCACGGACTGATCATCAACATCCTGAATGACTCATTCCTTGAGGATCTGAACAGTACCAACGGCACGTACGTCAACGGCAAGCTCATCAAGAAGCATGCCCTGACGCATGGTGACGTCATCACGGTCGGGCACCATCACCTGCGATTCGTGGACAGTCAGGTCGAGAACTCCGACCAGGACGAATTCGAACGCACACTGGTGATCCAGCCAGGCCAGGTCAGCGAAAGTCGCCTGAAAGCCGCGACTGACGCGGCGGCAGCGGCTGCGGCAGCAGCTTCGGCTCCGCCGGTGGCCGCGACGGCGCCGGCAGTGGCCGCGCCACGCGCGGCGACGCCTTCGGCCGCGCCCGCAAGCTTTGGAGAGAAACCGCCACCGTCACGCCCGGCCAAGCTGCAGGTGCTCTCCGGTCAGTTCGCCGGGCGCGAGCTGGAGCTCGCCAAGACCTTGACCACACTTGGGCGGCCCGGCGTGCAGGTCGCCGCGATCAGCCGGCGCTCGGACGGCTACTTCATCGTCCATGTCGAGAGCAGCAAACCCGGCGATTTTCCGCTGGTGAACGGCCAGCCGATCGGCCCCCAGGCCCGCAAGCTGCATGACAACGACGTCATCACGCTCGCCGGCGTCAAGATGGGCTTTTTCGACGGCTGAGCGCCGCGCTCGCTAGGCCAGCAGCTGCCAGGCGAGCGTTGCCTGGCAGGCAAATCCCGTCGCAAATGTGAGCGTGCGCAGCCACGGTATGCCGAACGCATACACGGCGGCATAGGCAAGCCGCGCCCAGAAATACACGCAGCAAGCGAGCACGGTCCACCCGTTCGACAGGCCGATGGCGTCCGCGACCAGCACGAGCGGCGCAAACACGACCAGATTCTCGACCGCATTCGCATGGGCAGCCTGCAGGCGCGTTGCCCAGCGTGCCTGAGGCTTGGGATTCTCCGGATAGCCGACCGCGTCTGCGATGCCGCGCACCGCGAGTCTGTTGAGAATGTACGGAATCCACAGCAATGCCGTTTGCACCGTTACGAGCACCAGGTATTTCAGCTCGAGCGTCATGAGAATTCCCCCCTCCAGGATCCACATTGACAAAGGACCGCCCGGCGCAGGTCACGGGCCTCATCCGACAATTCCTCGACCGGCTTGAAGTATCCAACGCCCGGCAAGGACGCCGCCTTCAGCGGAAAAGCGATTCGAAATTGTGCACCGGCAGGTAGCCCAGTCCTGCGATTGCCTTGTCCACAACATAGACGCGGTCGATCGAATCCGGCAAGTCCCAGCCGCGACGCGCGAACTCGGGCAATGCCCAGGGATGATGCGCCAGCACGACGGATTTTGCATTGCACAGAAGTGCCTGGCAGTCGGCGCGCGAGAATGGCGAGCGAGCCGAGACATTGAAGACCTGGAATCCCGACAGATCGGGCGCCAGCGCCAGTTCATGGGCCTGCGCGACATCTGCGGCGTCGACGCCACGATACAGCCGATAGATCGCCATCAGACGCGGGTGCTCCGGAAAGCAGCGCGACATCCGGAGGCTGATACAGGTCATCCCGCCACGCGCAGCATCGGCGCAGGCCTGTTCGGCCGCCAGTTTGGTCTCGTCATAGATGTCGCGCGGCTCCGGCTTCAGCTCTTCGGTGACCCAGACAGCTTCCTTTCCGGCTGGCACGAGCGCGCGGCCATAGAGTGAGGTCGAGCTCGTATAGACGAAGCGGCCTATGCCCGCCTCGCTGCAGGCGGCGAGCAGGCGTCCGGTGCCATCGATATTGATGCGGCGGAAATCCGCGGCAGAACGGATTCCCAGATCCGGAGCATGCAGGGCCGCCGTGTGCACCATGGCATCGACACCGCCACAGGTCGAAGCGAGAAGCCGGGCGTCGCAGATATCGCCGATGACCGATGTCAGCGGCCCGGGACGCAGGTCCAGACCGATGACCTGGTGTCGCAGGGCAAGCCGCGCACTGACCGCGCCGCCGATCCGCCCGGAACTTCCAGTAACCAGTATGCGCATGAACCGGCTAACGCACGTCGATATGCACGCGCTCGCTGACGCCGCAGACGAGCTCATAGGGAATCGTGCCGGCCGCCGCGGCCACGGTCTCGACCGGCACACCGCCTCCCCACAGCACGACGGGGTCGCCGATCGCAACCCGCGCGAGGTCCGTGACGTCGATCGTCAGCATGTCCATGGAGACACGGCCGGCGAGCTGCGCTCGTGTCGTGTTGACGAGAACGGGTGTGCCGTTCGCGGTATTTCGCATGTAGCCATCGCCATAGCCTGCTGCGACCACGGCAATGCGTGACGGACGCGCGGCAACCCAGGTTCCGCCGTAGCCGACGCGGTCGCCGGGAGCGAGGTCCCTGACCGCAATGATGCGGCTCTCGAGGGTCATCACCGGGCGCAAGCCGAGTTCAAGGCCCGTTGCGCCCTCAAATGGAGAGATTCCGTAGAGCATGAGACCGGGTCTGACCCAGTCGCCGCGTGCTGCGGGCCAGGCCATCGTGCCGGCCGAATTTGCGATGCTGCGTTCTCCCGGCAATCCCGCGGTGATCCGCTCGAAGCAGGCGAGCTGGGCGCGGGTGTGTTCGTTGTCCCGAAGCTCCGCAGAGGCCAGATGGGTCATCAGCGCCACCGGCCCGAGGATCGACTTGCACGCCGCCAGGTGCGCAAGTGCCGCAGGCACATCGCCGGGCCGAAAACCCAGCCGGCCCATGCCGGTGTCGATCTTCAGCCAGATCCGGAACAAATGCGCGCCGCGCCAGGCCGCGAGCGATTCGATCTGCTCCGGCTGGTGCACCACCAGTTCGAGCTTGTTGCGGGCGGCCTCGTCCAGCTGGTCCGCGCTTTGCACGCCCTCCAGCAACACAATGCGATGTGGCAGCCCCGCCGCACGGAGTGTGACTGCCTCGTCGATGCGTGCAACCGCAAACCCGTCCGCATCCGCTAGCGCCGATGCCACTGCCAGCATGCCGTGGCCGTAGGCATTCGCCTTCAGCACCGCGAGTATGTGACTGCCGGGCGCAATCTCGCGCACGCGGGAAAGGTTGTGGCGCAGTGCCGCCGTGTCAATGACGGCGCGGATCACCGGCGTCAGAACACACCCTCGCCGTAGGACTCGGCAACGAGGTCCTTGAATTGCGTGTACTCGCCGAGGAAGGTCAGCTGCACCTCGCCGATCGGTCCATTGCGCTGCTTCGCGATGATGATGTCCGCAACACCCTTGCGCGTGGTGTTCGGGTCGTACACCTCATCGCGGTAGATCAGCAGGATCAGGTCGCTGTCCTGCTCGATCGCGCCGGATTCACGCAGGTCGGACATCACCGGTCTCTTGTCGGTGCGTTGTTCGACCGCGCGGTTGAGCTGTGACAAGGCGACCACGGGAACCTGAAGTTCCTTCGCGAGCGCTTTCAGGCTGCGGGAAATCTCCGATATCTCGGTCGCGCGGTTTTCCTTGTTGCCGGTCACCTGCATCAGTTGCAGGTAGTCGATGATGATCAGCCCCAACCCCTTCTCGCGCTTCAGGCGCCGCGCACGTGCCCGCACTTCGGTCGGGGTCAGCGCCGGTGTCTCATCCACATAAAGCGGGGCAGTCGAAAGCTGCGCCATCGCGCCCTGGATGCGTGACCAGTCTTCTTCCGTGAAATTCCCGGTTCGCAGATGGGTCTGGTTGACGCGGCCGAGCGACGCGATCAGGCGCAGCGTCAACTGCTCGGCCGACATTTCCATCGAGAAGATCGCGGATGGCACGCCCTTGGCGATCGCGGCATATTCGGCGATATTGACCGCAAGCGTAGTCTTGCCCATTGACGGCCGGCCGGCGATTACCACCAGGTCGCCGGCCTGCAGGCCGGTAGTCTTGCGGTCGAGCTGGGTGAATCCGGTCGGCACGCCGCGGATCTCGCCCGGCGTCTGGTGCAGCAGGTCGAGCCGGTCAATGGTCTGCGGCAGCACATCCTTGATCGCTATGAATCCCGACTTCCCGTGGCTGCCACGCTCCGCGATCTGGAAGACCCGCCGCTCGGCCTCGTCCACGAGCTCGCTCGCGGACTGACCCTTGCTGTCGAGTGCAGCCGCCGCGATCTCGCCGCCTGCGGCCACCAGCTGGCGCAGGATCGAACGCTCGCGGATGATCTCGGCGTAGGCACGGACATTTGCGGCACTGGGCGTATCGCGGGCGATCGTGCCGAGATAGGCGAGGCCGCCGATGTCTTCGAGCCGGCCCTTGCGCTCGAGATGCTCGGAGACGGTCACGGCATCGCAGGAGCCGCGATTCTCGGCCACCTCGGCGATCGCCTCGAAAATCTGTCGATGATCCCGGCGGTAGAAGTCTCCCGCCGTGACGATATCGGCAACCGCATCCCAGGCGTTGGCGTCGAGCATCAAGCCGCCCAGCACTGCCTGCTCCGCCTCGACCGAATGCGGCGGCATGCGGATCTCGTCCGGGCGAATCATTGCAACCATGGCTTGAGCATACACGCAGAACGACGCAGCCGGCGCCGCCGGTGGCTACTCCTCCGCTGTGACCGTCAGCGGCACCTCAACGTCGATGTCGCTATGCAGGTGCAGGGTGATGACATGCTCGCCGACCGTGCGGATCGGACCGCCCGGCAGGCGCACTTCCGCGCGCTCGATCTTGTGGCCGGCTGCTGAACAGGCCTCGGCAATGTCGGTCGTGCCGATCGATCCGAACAGCTTTCCTTCGCTGCCGGCCTTCGCCGTCAACGAAAGCTTGAATCCCGCGAGCGCCTCGGCACGAGTCTTTGCCGCTCCATGCTCCGTGGCAGCCCGGGTCTCGAGCTCGGCACGCCGGGCCTCGAACTTCGCGATGTTCGCGGGTGTTGCGAGCGTCGCCTTGCCGCCGGGCAGCAGGTAGTTGCGGCCGAACCCGGGCTTGACCCGGACCCGATCGCCGATATCGCCCAGATTGGCGATCTTCTGCAGAAGGATGACTTCCATGGTTACACCGTCTCCATTGTTTTTCGGATGCCTGCCGGAACGCGCCCTCAGCGGGCCGCGCCACCCGACCCGCGCCCGAATCGTTCGCGAAAGCGGACCCAGGTGTCCGCGAAACCGATGCCGACCAGCGCCATGGGCAGCAGCACCACGGCAATGTAGGCAAGTATGACCGGCAGCAGGCCGATGACCTGCAATTCGCGCAGGCCGTGCACAACGGCGAGCGCCTGGAGCAGGAACGCCGCGGCCAGTACAAATACCAGGTCATCGGCCGGTTGCCAGGAATGTCCGAATGCCAGCTGCACGCCGAGACTCACGGCAAATGCGGCAACTGCGATCCAGGCCACCACCTGGCCGAGCCGCAACTGTCTGAACTCGCGACCGAAGAGGCCGGACTCACGCAGCTTCCCGAATGCCCAGAGACCCGCAAACTGGGCCAGCATCGCGTGCAGCAGCACCATCCAGGCGAGTGTCGCCCATGCGTATTGGGCAGTGACCGCACCGATCTCCTGCGGCGAACGCTCGATTCCATACTGGGAAAGGGTCTCGGCAGCGCGCTTAAGCATCGGCTCAAGCTGGGCGATCAGCGGCATCAGCACGCCCTGCGGGTCGCCCAGCAGGCCATGAATCGCCAGTACCAGCAGGCCGGCGCCAATCGTCGCTGCCTGAAACACGAAGCTCAGGCTCCGGGTCGCGGCAAGCACCGACGCCGCGAGATATGAAGGCAACAGCACCGCGAGCGCAATGATCAGTGCCGGGCCCGCGCCAAATGCCGGCAGGAACACCCACAAAAATCCGGCCGCGGCACCCAGTGCTGCAGCCCCGGCCTGTACCGGCCCGCCCGCAAGCAGCGACAACACAACCACGCCCGCAGGTAGCCACGCAGCCATCGGCAGCGCAAAGAGTGCGATGAACGAAGCGAGGCCCGCCGCCAGGAATGCCCGGGCGGGCTGGCCGGTCACCCATTGAATCAACGCAGTCATCAGGGCGCGTGGGTCGCGGGTTGGTGCCCGGCGGCCTCAGTGCTGGTCCGTGTACGGCAGCAGGGCCAGGAAGCGCGCGCGCTTGATCGCGACGGCCAGCTGGCGCTGATAGAACGAACGCGTGCCGGTGATGCGGCTCGGAACGATCTTGCCGGTCTCGGTGATATAGGCCTTCAGTGTCACCAGATCCTTGTAGTCGATCTGGTCGGTGTCCTCGGCCGTGAACTTGCAGTATTTCTTGCGTCGGAAAAAGCGTGACATCGGGTCAATCTCCGGTCCGTGATTTCAGTCCATGCCCATGGCGTCGCCCATCTGGTCGCGATCGCGATCACCGCGGTCCTTCTCCTCCGGCTCTCTGGCCATCGGCGAGGGTTCGGTGACTGCCTGGTCCATTTTGATGACCAGGTGGCGCAGCACTGCATCGCTGAACCGGAAGGCCCCGGTCAACTCCTCGAGCGCCTTGGCATCGCACTCGATGTTCATCAGCACGTAGTGCGCCTTGTGCATCTTGGCGATCGGGAATTCCAGCTGACGCCGGCCCCAGTCCTCGAGGCGATGCACCGCGCCGCCACCGACGGCGATGATGCCGCGGTAACGCTCGATCATGGCGGGGACCTGTTCACTCTGATCCGGATGGACCAGAAATACGATCTCGTAATGCCGCATCTTGTAGCTCCCTGTGGTAATAGCCTCCCGCTGACGCGATCGCGGTGAGGCAAGGAGAAACGCCCCTGGGTCAGGGGCGAGGGCCGCGTAAGTTACCGGACTCCCTGGGGTTTTGCAACCGTGGCTACGCCTTGCGTCGTTGCCTGAGGGCCTCGAAGAGCACGATGCCCGTGGCAACGGAGACATTGAGGCTCTCGACTGCCCCGAGCATGGGCAGGCGGATGCAGAAATCGCAGCTATCGCGTGTCAGGCGCCGCAAGCCCTGGCCTTCGGAGCCCATGACGATTGCCAGGGGGCCGGTCAGGTCCGCTGCATGCCATTCGCGGTCCGCATCGGCCGCGGTGCCGACAATCCAGAGTCCCGCGGCCTTCAGGTCCCTGAGGGTGCGGGCGAGATTCGTCACCTGTGCGAATGGAACGGTTTCGGCTGCGCCAGCCGCCACCTTGCGCACGGCAGGCGTGAGGCCGGCTGCGCGGTCGCGCGGCGCAACCACCGCGGTCGCGCCGGCAGCGTCGGCCGTCCGCAGGCAGGCTCCCAGATTGTGCGGATCGGTCACACCGTCGAGCACCAGGACGAGCGCCGGTGACGGCGCCGCGACCAGCAGGTCCAGCAGGTCATTTTCGTTCAGGGCGGCACTGGCCCGGACTTCCGCAACCGCGCCCTGGTGCGCGGCACCGCCACACAACCGGTCGAGTTCGACAGTCGTCGCGACCATGGCCGGCACGCCCTTTTCTTTCGCGAGCCGCTGCAACTCCCGCTGCCGCGCATCCGGGTCCTGCGCGAGTGTCAGGCGGATCACGTCGGCCGGCCGCCGCATCAGCAATGCGCGCACCGCATGCGGGCCATAGACGATCGCGGTCTCGTTCATCGCTTGCGCGGGGTCCGTTCCTTGCTGCGGCGGCGCGGATGGAAATGCGTGCCGGTCTTGTCCACGAGCTCGAAATCAATCTTGCGCTCGGCCGAATCTACTCGGATCAGCCGAACGCGCAGTTCGTCGCCGATGGACAGCCGCATTCCCGTGCGCTCGCCTACCAGCGTCCGGTCACCCTCATGGAAGCGGAAGTAGTCCCGCGGCAGCGACGTAACGTGCACCAGTCCGTCCACCTGGATACCCTTCAGCTGCACAAAAACGCCAAACTCGGCGACGCCCGTCGCGACCGCATCGAATTCCTCGCCGACCTTCGGGCGCATGAACTCGCATTTCAGATAGGCGACCACCGAACGCGCCGCTTCATCGGCACGCCGTTCGCGCATCGAGCATTCCTGGCCCAGCACTTCCATCGCGCGCGGCGCATGCTCGAAATCGGCTGCGGTGCCGCCCGCCAGCGCGTGGCGGATCCCGCGATGCACCAGCAGATCCGGATAACGCCGGATTGGCGAAGTGAAATGCGCGTACTCGGCGAGCGCAAGCCCGAAATGCCCGATATTGAGCGGCTGGTAGAGCGCCTGCGGCAGCGAGCGGATGATCGCATTCTGCAGCACGCCGGCATCGGGCCGCGCGGCAATCAGCTTCAGCGCCTTCTGCAGTCGCGAGGGCTCCAGTTCGCCCTCGATGTCGAGATGCACACCGCGCATTGCCAGGAATTTCTTGAGGTCCTGGATGCGATCCTCCTCGGGCCGGCCATGGATCCGGAACAATGCCGGCATCTTGTGCTTCTTCAGGAATCGTGCGGCCTCGACATTGGCCGCGATCATGCATTCTTCGATCAGGCGATGGGCGTCGTTGCGCGGGTACTCGCGGATGTCGGTGACGTTTCCCGATTCGTCCACGAGCACCTTGACTTCCGGCGCCTCGAAATCGAGCGCCCCACGCGCCTCGCGCCAGCGCCGCAGCGCCTCGTAAACACGCTGCAGGCATTCCAGCGAGGGCAGGATTGCGGAATGCTCGCGCCGTGCCTTCTGGTCACGCCCCTCGAGCATTGCGGCAACCTGAGTGTAAGTCAGGCGCGCCACCGAGCGCATGACCGCGGCATGAAAGCTGCTCGCAGACACCCTGCCCGCCTTCGTCACCTGCATGTCACAGACCATGCACAGCCGGTCAACATTCGGCATCAGCGAGCAAAGATGGTTGGAAAGCGGCTCCGGGAGCATCGGCAACACGCGATTGGGGAAGTAAACCGATGTGGCGCGTTCGCGCGCCTCGCTGTCGAGTTCCATGCCGGTGCACACATAGTGGCTCACGTCGGCGATGGCGACGATCAGCCGGTATCCGCCGGCGGAGTCCTGCGCCCACACGGCATCGTCAAAATCGCGCGCATCTTCGCCGTCGATCGTGATCAGCGGCAATTCCCGCAGGTCCAGCCTGCCGGCACGGCCCGCCGCGTCGACCTCGCGGCCATACTTGCGAGCTTCACGCATGGCACCCGCCGCGAACTCGTGCGGCAGGCCATGCGACGCGATCGCGAGATCGATGGCAGTGTCGGCGCTGCCACCTGCCGGCAGCACACGCGTGACCCTGCCGACCGGGTCGCGGTTGCGGCTAGGCTGCTCGATTATTTCGACGACCGCCAGGTCGCCATGATGCGCGGGGCCCGTGTGCTGCGGCGGAATCACGATGCGATGGCTGATGCGCCGGTTGTCCGGAACCAGGAATCCGACACCCGCTTCCAGCGAAAACCGGCCAGCGACCTGCTTTGTTCGGCGCTCCAGTACGTCGACGATCGAACCCTCGGGACGGCCGCGCTCATCGCGGCCCGTCACTCGCGCGGCGGCGCGATCGCCATGCATCAGCAGGCGCATCTCGCGATAGGGCAGGAACAGGTCGTCACCGCCGGCATCCGGCGCAAGAAAACCGAATCCGTCGCGATGCCCGCTGACCGTGCCGACGACCAGCTGCAGCCGGTCGATCAGGCAGTACTCGTCAGCACGGTTCAGCAGCAACTGGCCATCGCGCACCATCGCGCCCAGGCGTTTTGCCAGCGCCTGTCTCAGTGCGCGCTCACGGATGCCGAGCCGTTCGGCGAGCGCATCGAATTGCAGCGGTTGCCGCGCCTCGCCGAGCGTCTTCAGCAGCAGCTCGCGGCTCGGAACCGGGTTGCTGTACCGCTCGGATTCCTCGCGAAAGCGCGGGTCCTGATCTTGCCAGCCTGGCTTACGGCTCATGGGTTCTGTGCAATTGACATGGAACGGGTGCCTGCGTAAATTGGCGCGCCCCCGCCGGGGTACCCCCCGGCCGCAACCTGTGCCCAGGTGGCGGAATTGGTAGACGCGCTAGGTTCAGGTCTTAGTGCCGAGAGGCGTGGAGGTTCGAGTCCTCTCCTGGGCACCATTTTTCTCGCGGTCATTGTACGCCAGCTGGCTGCATGGCTGGTAACAACTGCTCGAGCAGGCGCGCCTGTTCACGCAGACGCGCTTCCGCGTCGTCGACCGTCAGCAGATCCACGCCGAAGTCGGCGACAATTTCCGGCGGCGTGCCGTCGGGGAATGGCTGCTTGAACATGCGCGCGGCCATCAACAGGCCGACAATCGGTCGCGGGTGCCCATCCGAACGATAGTACTGACTATACCTCTCCGGTTTCACGAGCCCGTCGAGCGTAACGGCATTGGGATAATTGAAATTGTAGTAGTGCAGTCGCGCCCGGCAAGTCGGCTGGCGCCGGCGCAGCAGGTCGAGTCCGTGCAGCGTCTCCGCAAGCCCGCGGCCGCTGCGCCCTTTGACGATCGGACTCGGCGTGAAATACGCATGGATGTCGATGTCCCGGTCGCAAAGGCGGTCGAGCATCCGCTCGAATTCTTCCGCGTAGGGCGGCATGGGCAGTTCCAAAAGCGCCGGTCTCCCGCCGGCCGGTACGGTCGCGGCGAGCCGCGGCAGCAGCTTCCTGATCCGCTCGATATCTCCCTCATGGCCCTTGAAGTCGAAGTGATCGTAGGACTCGATGTACCCGGAAACATCGGCACCCGAATCGCGCGCCCGCAGGGCGCTCAGCATCTCGAGGTTGTTGCCGACTGCTGCACCTGACAGCGTGATCGCGAATTCACGGCGCGCCTTGAGCCACCGGGTGGGGCGGCCCGCCGGGTCGGTGTCCAGAAGCGCTTCGTCGAATCCGTACTTGACGCGGACGTCGACGGTCGATCGCAGGACCGTGTCAAGATTGAGGACCACCGCCTTCAGGTTGGGGTTGTCCAGCGACGATTCGACGAATCGCCGCATCTCGTAGGGCGTCGAACCGGACACGGCATGATTGAACCACCTGAGCCCGGTCAGAGGTGTGGCGGTCGCCGGATCGAAGGCATCGCGCGCCCATGACGCGCCATATACGGCCACCTCCGGCTCGAAGTAGTCGAACAGGATGGGCTTGTAGACACGCGACCAGCCGTCGACCAGCTGGACGATGCTCTGGTTCTCCGGCAGCAGCATCTGCCGGTAGGCGATGTGATTGACGATTGCGACGATCGACGCAAGCGAGGCAACGACCAGAGCGAAGATCTTCAGGAACCTGCGACCGGCCCTGGCTTCAACATGATCGATTGGCTCGTGTCCCTGCATGGCGGCGCGGCTCAGAACTGGTAATAGATGAACGGACTGAGATTCGACATCGCAAACCAGGCGGCCACGAATATCAATGCGGAGCCGACCGCCCACGCGGGCGATGGCCTGAATGCGAACCGCCGCAATATGGCGGGAGGCTCCTGCGGCGTTGCATAGTCCTCGACGTGCAGGATTGCGCCGCAGCGGCCGAACAGCTGCATCGTGTTCGGCAGACACCAGACAATCAGGAAGTACGGTAGCAGCATCGACAGGAACCTGGGATCGACAAAAGCGGCGGCCGGTTCCCCGGACATGCCGAGCATCGCGGTCGCGAGCCTGTTGGCCGTTGCCAGATCCGGCGCACGGAAGAATACCCAGGCAAACGACACCGCGGCGAAGGTCAGCAGGACGCTCCCGGCAAGCGTGAGACGGGCCAGGACCGGCGATCCGCTCACCAGAACCACGAGATGGCCGGCGCGGCCCTGCACCAGCCGGGTCCACAGATGATTCACGGCCAGGTAGCCGCCGTGCAGCAGGCCCCAGATCACGAATTTCCAGCCTGCGCCGTGCCAGAGACCGCCAATACCCATGGTCACGAGCAGGGCCGCGACGGTGCGCGCAAGACCGTGCCTGCTGCCGCCCAATGGGATGAACAGCAGGTCCCTGAGAAATCGGGAAAGTGTCACATGCCAGCGGCGCCAGAACACGCGGATGCTGACCGACTTGTAGGGCGAGAAGAAATTCAGTGGCAGCCGGATACCGAACATGAAGGCGAGCCCGAGCGCCATGTCTGAATAGCCCGAAAAGTCGAAGTACACCTGGAAGCCGTAGCCGACCCCTGCGGCCCAGCCATCAAGAAAGCCGATCGGGTCGCCGCGCGCGGCCGCGGAATAGATCGCGTCGATATGCGGCGCGAACGGATCGATCATCACTGTCTTCTTGAAAAGACCGGCCGAGAACAGTGCCGCACCGATAGCGAGGCGGCCGGGATGCAGGAACCAGCGCCGGGCGGCCGCCAGCTGCGGCAGCATTTCATGCTGGGCAACGATCGGGCCTGCAATCAGGTGCGGGAAGAACGAGACCAGGAACACGTGATTCCAGAACGGCAGGTTTGTAAGGCGTCCCTTCCACGCGTCGACCAGCATGCCAGTCTGCTGGAACGTGAAGAATGAAATGCCGATCGGCAGCACGATCTTCGGCACAGTCATGTCCATGGCCGCGACGACATTCAGGGATTCGACGAGAAACGCAAAATACTTGTAGTAGGCGATCAGGCCGACATTGAAGACGACGCCGATGGTCAGCACGGTCGCACGCAGCCTCGCACCACGACTTGCGATCAGCGCGCGGACGACCGTGAAGTTCGCGACGATCGAGCCCACCAGCAGGATCAGATAGACTGGAACCCAGTAGCCGTAGAAGAACAGCGACGCGGCAATGATCCAGGCTTTGCCGGCGCGTTCGTAGCGCAGCCCCAGCAGCCAGTAGACGCCAAGCGTGACGACCAGAAACGCGAGAAACGCCTGTGACGCGAATACCATGCGGTTTGACAGTCTAGGACACCGGGGGTAGATTTTTCCGGTGATTTCGACATTCAGCGAAGAACGCTGGCGCGCGCAGCCGGAGTCGGTGCGCGATGCGCTTGAGTCAAACAGGGTGGCCTATTTCCCCACCTGTCCGGTGCCGCTGCCGGACCAGGCGACGCTAGATTTCCTGCGCCGCGAATTACCTTCACGACTGAAGCTGAAGAACATCAGCTATCACCCGGAAGCCGGCAAGGTCAGCGGTATCGAAGCCAACGCCGCGACGACTCTGCGTGTGACCGACCTGCTGCGTTCGCACTTGAATGATGTCAGCTCGTTTCTGCGGCGCGTGACGGGAGACCTCACGAATGACGCGCGCATCGGCACCTGCAGCTTCCGGCCCATCGAGGAAAAGGGCCGCAATCTGAAGCCGCACGCGAGCAACGAACTAGTGCACATCGATGCCGGCGCCTACGGCGCGACAAATGGCGATCGCATCCTGCGATTTTTCGTCAATGTCAATGCGGAACGCGACCGCGTGTGGGCAACAAAGGGCTCGTTTGAGGACGTCCTGGACCGCTTCGGGAAAAAGGCCGGCCTGCTCGACGAATCGGGACGCCTGGCCGTGCCCATCACCAAGGGCCGTGCCGACCGCACATTCAGCACGATTGTCGCCGGACTCGCGCGCCTCAATCCGCTTGCGACGGTCCTCGATTCCAGCCCCTACGACCGCGCAATGCGCCGCCTGCACAACTATATGAAAGACGACGAGGCCTTCAAGGCGGACCTGACGGGCTACCAGGAGATGCGCTTCCCGCCGAATACCGCGTGGGCCGTGTTTACCGACGGCGTCAGCCACGCAAGTCTCGAAGGTCAGTTCGCGCTGGTCACGACCATGATCGTGCGGCGTTCGCGCATGCGCTGGCCCGAGCGCGCGCCATTCAACGCCCTGCTCGGCCGCACCGCATCCACCACGGCCTGAGCGCGTCTTGCCTACCAGTGCACGCCCCGCAGCAGCGAGGCAAACAGCACGGCTTCCTTCGTCGGTGGCGTCTCCGGTTTCTTGTCGGAGGGATCGCCCTTGGCCGCCGTTGAATCCGGGAACATCCGGAAGGCAGTGTTCATGACGACTTCGGTGATACGCGGAGCCGCGAGATGCAGCACCTCTGCCGCCAGTCCAAGCCGCGTCGCGATGCGCTTCGGCCGGCCGATGATCGCCTCGGCGATCATGTCCGCCGCCTCGTCTGGCGTTGCCACCAGCATCTGTTCGTAGATCCTGGTCGGCGCGATCATCGGCGTGCGCACCAGCGGCATATTGATGATCGTGAAACTGACGCCGCGATCGGCGAACTCGGCGGCCGCGCAACGCGTCCAGGCTTCCATGGCCGCCTTGGATGAGACATAGCCGGAGAATCGAGGCGCATTCGACAGCACGCCGATCGACGAGATGTTGACGATGTGACCGCCGCGCTCGAGCATTGACGGCAGCAGCGCCATGGTCAGGCGCACCACGGCGAAGTAGTTGAGCTGCATCGTTCTTTCGAAGTCGTGGAAGCGGTCGTAGGACAGGTCGATCGAGCGACGAATCGAGCGGCCGGCATTGTTGACCAGCACATCCACGCCGCCGTGCTCGGTCAGCACCTGGCGCGCGAACGCATCGCAGGCCTGGTAGTCGGCCAGGTCGCACTGGTAGGTGAAAATCGTACTGCCGTGTTCCGCCAGCTTCGCGCGCGCAGCCTCCAGCTTCTCCGCGTCGCGCGCGACAATCACGACCTTCGCACCGGCATCGGCGCAGCGTTGGGCGGCCGCAAAGCCGATGCCGGACGAGCCGCCGGTGATCATCACCACCTTGCCCCGCACGGCACCCGCGAGGCTGCGGTCCAGCGACAGGTCCGGGTCAAGATGTCGTTCCCAGTAGTCCCACAGCCGCCAGGCGTAGTCCTCCAGCTGCGGGACGCGGATGTCGGTGCCTTCCAGCAGCCGCTGCGTGCGCGTCGCGTCGAACCGCGTCTGCCAGTTGAAGAACTGCAGCACGTCGCGCGGGATGTGCAGATCGCGCAGGACCGTGTCGACGACCTGTTGCAGCGGCCGGTAATTGGCGATCGACGCGGTGACCGCGGCCGGCACCATCTCCATCAGTTTCGGGTCGATACGAAACGCCGTTGTCGGCGCGTGACCCGAGCGTGCGAAAAGGTTCAGCACCTCGCCGACCCGCCGCTGCCGGGGATCGGTCAGGTGAAAGCACTGGCCATCCTGGTCTTCGAGGTGCGCGAGGTGGTCCATCGCCGCGGCGACGAAGTCTACCGGCACCAGGTTGATGAAGCCCCCCTCGAAGCCGATCAGCGGAAACCAGGCGGGCAGCGAATGGCGCAGCTTCTGGATCATCTTGAAGAAGTAATACGGTCCGTCGATCTTGTCGATCTGGCCGGTCCGCGAGTGTCCGACGACAATTCCCGGACGATAGATGCGCCAGGGTCGCTTGCAGCGGTTGCGGACCAGCGCCTCGGACTCGTGCTTGGTGCGGAAATACGGATGATCGAGACCGGAGGCCTCCTCGAACATGTTTTCGCGAAACGTGCCCTTGTACAGCCCGGCCGCAGCAATGGAACTCACCAGGTGGAAGCAGCCCGCCTGCGCGATCTCCGCAAACTGCATCGCATGATCCGTGCCGACGACATTCGCAGTCTCCTGGTCGTCGGCACTCGCCTGCAGGTCGTAGATCGCCGCCAGATGGAACAGGTGGTCGATCTTGCCGGTAAGCTTGCGGATGTTTGCGGCGGAGACCCCGAGATCCGGCTCCGCGAGGTCGCCCGCGATCGGCACCACGCGGCTGGCACGCGCTCCCCAAAGCTCGCGCATCGTCTCGAACTTCTGCAGCGACTGCGGCCGAACCAGCACGTAGACGCGATTGCCGCGCGCCAGCAGCCTCTCGACGAGGTGGCGGCCAATGAATCCGGTCGCGCCGGTTACGAAGTACGCCATAATCATCTACTCTAAACCGATGATCAACGAAACGGAACGTATGTCCGCCGTGGACGCAGCCTGGCTGCGCATGGACCGGCCGGCGAACCTGATGATGATCGTCGGCGTCATCGTATTCGACGGCCGCGTCAATTTCAGGCGCTTCCGCAAAACCATCGAAGAGCGGTTCCTGAAGTTTCCGCGTTTCCGCTGGCGCGCCGTCCAGCAATCGATGAGCGCGAGCTGGGAACCGGATCCCGATTTCGACCTCGAGCAGCATGTCCGGAAGGTTGCGTTGCCGAAGCCCGCCGGTCACGCTGAGCTTGAAGCACTCGTGTCGCAGCTGGCCGGCAGCGCCCTGGACCGGCGGCGGCCCATGTGGCAGTTCCATTTTGTCGAGAATTTTGGCGCTGTCAGCGCCGCGATCCTCCGCATTCACCATTGCTATGCCGACGGCATGGCCATGCTCCGCGTATTCCTGTCATTGACTGACCTGGAGGCAGAGCCTGCGAGGTCTGCTCGACAACCCCGCCACGGCGCACCGGCAGCAGGCGGGGAGGAAGCCCTGGCGTGGCTAGGCCGGCTGAATGTGCCGGGTGCGGGGCTCGTGCAAAAGGCGCTGGCCGAAGGTGCGCAATGGTTCGCCAGAGCAGCGGATCTCACGCATAACCCCGAACATGCAAGTGAGCTCGCAAGACACGCGCTCGGCATTGCGGCTGAACTTGCGCGCGTTGCGATGCTCGCCGACGATCCTCCGACACGTTTCAAGGGCGCTCTCGGCGCACGAAAGATTGCGGCCTGGACCGATCCGCTGCCGCTCTCCGAGGTGAAGACCGTTGCCAAGGCACTCGGCTGCACCGTCAATGACCTGCTGATGTCGACAGTGGCTGGGGCGCTCGGAGCCTACCTGCGCGATCACGGCGAGGACACCGCAGGCCTGACGATTCGTGCGACGGTGCCGGTCAACCTGCGCGATCCGCAGCAAGCGGCTTCACTCGGCAATCACTTCGGGCTGGTCTTCCTGGAACTGCCGATCGGAATCCGCAATCCGCTAGAGCGGTTGTTCGCGGTTCGCGCGGCGATGACGGCGCTGAAGGGCTCCTACCAGCCGGTCCTGACGCTGGGCCTGATGGCGGCGCTCGGGATGCTGCCGGATTCCGCGCAGTCGGCGGCCATCGACCTGCTGTCCACCAAGGCGACTCTGGTAGCGACCAACGTGCCGGGACCGTCGCATCCGATGTACCTGGCGGGAAAACGGATTGCGCGGATGATTTTCTGGGTGCCGCAGTCTGGGGACATCGGTCTTGGCGTCAGCATCCTGTCTTACGCGGGCCAGGTGCAGTTCGGGCTGATCGCCGACTACAAGCGCATCCCGGACCCGGCCGCCGTTACCGCGCGATTCCACGACGAATTCGAACAGGTCGTGCTGTCGCTGCTGCTCGGCCCTTATCTCAGGAACGGCAGGTAGAACCGCAGCGGCTCACTCCAGTTCCGCCTTGGCCTGCTCGACGTCGAGGCGCTCCATCGCGTCGGCCGGCTTGCAGGCGGCGGCCTTCTTGTACAGCTCCACGGCCTTCGCCTTCTGCTTTTCACCGTGCAGCATCAGCAGTCCGTTTGCGTACTCCATGTGCGCGATCGCGGATCCAGGATTGAGCTTCAGCGCCTGCTCGAAATGCTTCACCGATTTCGCGGCGTCGGCCCCGTATGTCAGCCGGCCGGCGAGCGCACCGATCTTGTCGATGATCTCCGCATGGTAGAGCCCGAGCGCGATATGCGCGTCGGCGTGCTTCGGCTGCAGCTTGATGCAGCGCTCGAGGGCATCGTGCACCTTGCCGCCGATGCCTTCTGCGAGTGCCTTGACGATCGACACTCGCTGCGCGTAGCGACCGAGCACGAATGCCTGCATATACCACGCATTCGCGTCGTCGGGCAGCTTGCGCGTCGCCTCGTCCGCCCTTTATGCGGCTTCTTCGAGAATGCGGATGGCGCGGCGATCGTCCTCCTCCAGGTACGTCGCAGCAACGGCGGCCGCCTTGTTGGCGACGGTAGCGCCCGGCGGGCCGAGTTTCGCGCCCTGCGCAATTGCATCGCTGAAGTCGCCGCGATGATAGGCACGCCAGGCCTGCTGCAATTGCGGCGTCTCTGGAAATGGCTCCTGATCGCCTGCATGCAAACGCAGCCAGGCTTTCTTCAGGGCTTCGCCATCGTAGCTGTAGGGTTTCTGCTCGTACGGGAAACGGAGTGTCTTTACGGCGGCCATCATGAACTCCCGATCAGAACGGCGTATTCTTGACGCGGGACCGGCATTCAGCCGGCCTGCGGCAAGGAGAGGATCATGGCGGCGAAGAAAAAGGGCAAGCTCGGCGGCTCAAGTCAGCCCAAGGGCGAACTGAACCTGCTGTATTCGGCCCATCAGATATGGCTGGCGGGACTCGGTGCAATGTCCCGCGCCCAGGCCGGCGCGCCAAAGGTCTTCGAAGAGCTGATGCGTGAAGGTTCGAAGCTGCAGGGCGGCGCGCTTGACGCGGCGCAAAAGGTCGTTATGAAGGCTTTCCAGGGAGCACAGAAGAGCGTCAATCAGCACGTCGACACCGTGAAAGAACAGGCTGGCGAAACCTGGGACAACCTCGAGAAGATCTTCCAGACCCGGGTCCAGCGCGCCATGCATCAGCTTGGCATGCCGACCGCCGAGGAAATCTCCGCGCTTTCACGCCGCGTCAATCAACTGGCGGCCAGCGTCGAGAAGCTCGCTGCCAGGCCAGCGAAGCGCAAGTCACGCTGAGCCCGAAGAGCACGGCGGTATCCGGCGTGTTGACACTGCAAACTGCGATCCGGCCGCGCAAGACGGGTCGCGTCGGGATCGCGCTTGCCGGCGGCGGGCCGCTGGGCGCGTTCTACGAACTGGGCGCATTGCAGGCGCTCAGCGACTGCATCGAGGGCCTCAAGCTCAATGAGCTGCACGCATACGGTGGAGTCAGCTCCGGCTCAATGCTCGCGGCGGCGCTCGCCAATGGCCTGACACCCATCGACATCGGCCGGATCGCCATCAGCAATGATTCCGGCCACGCTCCCGCGCACCCGGGCCTGTTCCTGCAGCCCGACTTCCGGGAATACACGCGGCGGATTGCCGGCCTTCCACGTATCGCCGTGATGGCCACAAGCCAGTTCCTCCGGGCGCCGTTGTCGCAAAGCGTCGCCGAACTGCTGGCGCCGTTCGCAGCGGCAATGCCCGCAGGGCTGTTCGACAGCGCGCCATTCGAACGCTACCTGCGCGGGCTTTACGAAAGCGGCGGCAGGACCAACGACTTCCGGAAGCTTCCGCGGCGCCTGTTTGTCGTAGCCACCAACCTCAATACCGGCGAAGCGGCGCTATTCGGCGAGCCTGGTCTTGACCACGTGCCGATTTCACGCGCCATCCAGGCCAGCACGGCATTGCCCGGGCTCTACTCGCCGGTTGAAATCGATGGTGAGATCTATGCGGACGGGGCGCTGCTCCGGACGATGCATGCATCGGTCGTGTTGAAGGCCGGTGCCGACCTCCTGATCGGCATCAATCCCCTGGTGTCATTCGATGCGTCCGCCGGCGGCAGCCGGGAGCGCAGGGTCGACCTGACCGACTACGGTCTGCCGGTCGTGCTGGGTCAGACCCTGCGTTCGCTGGTTCAGTCGCGGATGCTGGTCGGCATGGCCGCCTACAAGGACCGCTTCCCGCGCTCCGAAATCCTGTTGCTCGAGCCGGATCGCGCCGACCGCCGGATGTTCTTCGCGAACATATTTCGCTACTCGGACCGGCGACGGCTGGTCGATCATGCCTACCAGGCCACGCGCCGTGATCTGCTGCGACGCGCCGACGAAGTCGCTCCGCTGCTCGCCCGACACGGCCTGCGGCTGCTGCCACAAGTATTGAAGGACCCTGCAAGAAGCTTTGAGGCCGGGCTGAAGAAGCAACGGAACCAAGATCGTCATGCGGTCCGGGGACTATCGTCCGCGCTCGATCGGCTCGAGGGCTTGCTGGCGAGCGAGCAGCGGTCGTCGGGCGCGATCAGTCGAAAGGGTGCCGCAACATGATCGTGTGATCACGATCCGCGCCGGTCGATACGATCGTGACAGGCACCTCACAGAGTTCCTCGATGCGCTTCAGATAAGCGTGAGCGGCCTGCGGCAGCTCCCCGAGCGTGCGCAAGCCGACGGTTGATTTCCGCCAACCCGGCATCTCCTGATACACGGGTTCGCAATCAGCGTACTGGTCACCGATCATCGGCGGCATATCGGAGACTGTCCCGCCCCAGCGATAAGCCGTACAGAGTTTCACGCTCTCGAGCCCGTCGAGCACGTCGAGCTTGGTGACGCACAGTCCCGAGATGCCGTTGTTCAGGATCGAGCGGCGCAGTGCCACGGCGTCGAACCAGCCAGTGCGTCTCGGGCGCCCGGTAACCGCGCCGAACTCCTGGCCGATACGCGAAAGGTGCTTGCCGCTATCGTCGAAGAGTTCGGTCGGGAACGGTCCGGCGCCGACGCGAGTCGTGTAGGCCTTGGTGATCCCGAGCACATAGTCGATATCGCGCGGACCGAGCCCCACGCCGACCGCCGCATTGCCGGCGACCGTATTCGACGACGTGACGAACGGATATGTGCCGTGATCCACATCGAGCAGCGTGCCCTGGGCGCCCTCCAGCAGAATGCTGCCGCCCCCCTGCTGGATGCGCTTGATGCCGAGCGCGACATCCGCGACCAGCGGCTTCACGCGCTCGGCCTGCGCCAGGCATTCGTCCAGGATCGCCCGCGAATCCGCCTGCGATGCCTGGAAACGGTGCTGCAACAGGAAATTGTGGTACTCGACGAGCTCACGAATCCTGGCCGCGAGCAGCTCGGGCTGGAACAGGTCGCTGACGCGCACCGCACGACGTGCGACCTTGTCTTCGTAGGCAGGACCGACGCCGCGCCCGGTCGTGCCGATCTTGCGATCGCCGCTGGCGCGCTCGCGCATCCTGTCGAGTGCAATATGCGATGGCAGCACCAGCGGGCACATGGGGCTGACCTGCAGGCGCTCGAATACCGGAACGCCGCGGGCCGCCAGCATGTCCGCTTCGGACAACAATGCCTCGAGCGAAAGCACGACGCCGTTGCCGATGAAGCAGCGCACATGGTCGCGCAGGACACCGGAAGGGATCAGCGACAAAACCGTCTTTTCGCCGTCGATCACGAGGGTGTGACCGGCATTGTGGCCGCCCTGGAAGCGGGCAACTGCGGTCACACGATCGGTCAGCAGGTCGACGACCTTGCCTTTTCCTTCGTCACCCCACTGCGCGCCGACGATGACGACGATTCTGCCCATCGCCGGCTCTCAGCCCCGGACCAGCCACAACAAGATGAGACCGGCGGCCATGCTCGAAAAACCGGCGATTCGCAGGGTCGAGTCGCTGGCCGTCAAGAACGCGGCCATGGCGCGTTTCGAACTTGTGGGACTCGCGAATGGCAGCAAGCCCTCGATGACCATCAGCAATCCGAGCGCGGCCGCAAGGTCCGCCCAGTGGATATCCATCGGCGGCTCAGCGGCCCGGTTGCTTCATGTACTTGAAGAACTCGCCATCGGGAGCGATGACGAGTATGTCATTTGGCTGGCCTATTGCGCGGCGATAGGCCTGCAGGCTGCGATGGAATGAATAGAACTCCGGGTAGCGCTGGTACATGCGCGCATATGTCGCAGCAGCGATGGCATCGCCCTCGCCTCGGATTTTCTCCGCGTCACGATTGCCCAACGCGAGTACTTCCGTACGCGCGCGCTCCGCCTCGGCACGGATCCGCTGCGCCTGCTCGTCGCCTTCGGCCCGCAGTTGCGAAGCCTGGCGGGCGAAGTCCTGGCGCATGCGATTGAAGACCGAGTCCGAGACTTCGTCCGGCAGATCGATGCGCTTCACGCGGACATCCACGAGCGTCAGACCGAGCTGGGCGATGGATTGGCCTGCGAATTGCAGAATATCCCCGATGAATTCGGCTCGTTCCGCCGCCACCACCTGCTGGATCGTGCGCTTTGCGATGACGCCTTTCAGGCCGTCCTTGACGATTTCGGCGAGACGCGCGGAGCCTGCTTCTTCGTCCCCGCCGGTTGCCAGGTAATACTGCGTGACGTCCGAAATGCGCCACTTCACGTAGAAATCGACGTTGAGGATCTTGCCTTCACTGGTCAGGAACTGCTCGGCCGGATAGTTACGTGTCAGCACGCGCCGGTCGAACTTGCGGGCCGTATTGATGCCCGGGATCATGAAATGCAGGCCCGGCTCGTAGTCAGCCTTGACGATCTCGCCGATCTGGAACTTGATCGCATATTCGGTCTCCTGGACCTGGAATACCGAGCCAAGCAGCAGCCAGAAGCCGACGATGGTGCCAATCACGATTGGAAGGATGCGGCTGGTCATCAGCGGTCCTTCCGCTCGCGCGGATCCGGCGCGTCGACGGAACTGCCGTCTTCGAGCCGGATTGTCGGCGGCGTCTCGACCGGCTGACGTTGCAGGCCACGCTGTTCCAGCAGCTTGTCGAGCGGCAGGTAGACCATGTTCCCCGTCCCCTTGGTGTCGACAATGACCTTGGTCGACGAACCGAGCACCTGCTCCATCGTTTCGAGATAGAGGCGCTGGCGCGTGACTGCCGGTGCGCGCTCGTATTCGGCGGCGAGCGCGCCGAATCGCGAGGTCTCGCCCTCGGCGTCGGCAATCACCCGCGCCTTGTAGGCTTTCGCACCCTCAACGACGCTGACCGCAAGGCCGCGGGCCTTCGGCACGATGTCGCTGGCATAGGTCTGGGCGGACAGCGTCGCGCGATCCTTGTCTTCGCGCGCCTTGATCGCATCCTTTTGCGCCGGCGCGACCTGTTCGGCGACGCTGACATCCTGCAAATTGACGCTGATGACCTCAATGCCGGTGTTGTAGGCACTGATGGTTCGCTGCACCAGGTCCTTGGTCCTGGCGCTGATTTCCTGACGTCCCAGTTCCAGCACGAAATCAAGCTTGCTCTGCCCGATGATCTCGCGGATCGCGCTTTCGCTGACCTCACCGAGCGTCGCCTCAGGATCCCGCACGTTGAACGCGAACTTGACCGGGTCTGCACGCCGGTACTGGACCGCAAGATTGATGTCCACCAGCGCTTCGTCCTGGGTCAGCATGCGCGTGCGGTCCGTGAAGCTGTTGAACTCGGTCACGTTGACCACGGTGCGCCGGTCGATCGGCCAGGGCAGCCGCCAGTTGAACCCGGCCGTCGTCGTGCCGACATACCGGCCGAAGCGCGTGATGACCGATCGCTCGGCCGCCTCGTTCTGATAGAAGCCCGTCAGGACCCAGATGATCAGCGCGCCGGCCACGACATAGCTGATTCCAAATGCACGACGACCACCACCGCTGCTTGCGCCGTTGCCAGGCGGCCGCGAACCTCCGCCAAACAGCGATCGCAGCTTCTTCTGGAATCGCCGCACGACCTCATCGAGGTCCGGCGGACCCTGGCCCGGCCGGCGCTGCCAGGGATTCTGATTCTTGCCGGGATCATTCCAGGCCATTCATGTGCTCACTTTGGGGATCCGGATCAGGCCGCGGACGAGGCGGTCTCGTCGGGGAATTCTACGAACCCACCGACTGGCATACAAGGCGAAACCGCAGTCTGGAAATCAACCCCCGCTTCGCGGCAGAGCGCCTCGAGTTGCTGGTGCGACGCCTCGACGATGATGCTGGAACCCCCGTCGTCCGCGGCTGTCTCGCTGCGCACCAGCCCAAGCTCGAAGAGCTGCGCGCGCAATCGGCCCTGCGCCGGCGGCAATTCAAGGCGCAGGAGCATTGCAGAGTGCCCAAACGTCTCCTGAAGACTATCGCGCAGAAGTTCGAGCCCCAGCCCCGTTTGCGCGGACAGCCAGATCGCGATCGGACGACCTTCTGAATCGCGCCGGAGCTCCGCCGGCCGGCCGAGCCGATCGATCTTGTTGTAGACGCGCAGCTGCGGAATTGAGCCCGCGCCGATTCCCGCGAGCACTTCGTCAACCTGTGCAATGCGGTGATCATGCTCGGGATCGGACGTGTCGACCACGTGCAGCAGCAGATCGGCGTCTCGGGCTTCCATCAGCGTCGAGCGGAAGGCGGCCATCAGTTCATGCGGCAGGTCGCGCACGAAACCGACCGTGTCCGCGACGACCAGATCCGGGGTATGCGGCATCCGCAGGCGCCGCACCGTCGGGTCGAGGGTCGCGAACAATTGGTCAGCAACATAAGCGTGGCTGCCAGTCAGCGCGCTGAACAAGGTGGACTTGCCGGCATTGGTGTATCCGACGATGGCTATTGCGGGAACTGGCACGCGCTTGCGAACCGCGCGGCCCGTGTCGCGGCGGCGTGCAAGCTTCTCGAGCCTTGAGCTGAGCGTGCGGATCCGCTTGCCGATCAGGCGCCGGTCGGTTTCAAGCTGTGTTTCACCGGGTCCGCGCAGGCCGATGCCGCCCTTCTGGCGTTCCAGGTGGGTCCATCCTCGGACCAGGCGGGTCGAGAGGTGACGCAGTTGCGCAAGCTCGACTTCAAGCTGGCCCTCGGCGCTTCGGGCTCTTTGGGCAAATATGTCGAGGATCAGGCCGGTGCGATCGAGCACGCGGCGGCCGATCAGTTCCTCCAGATTCCGTTCCTGGCTTGGCGACAGGCTGTGATCGACCAGCACCAGCTCGGCATCGGTCGCCGCGACACGCACCCGGATCTCCTCGGCCTTGCCGCTGCCGACGAAGAACCGCGGATCCGGCACGCGCCGCGAGCCGGAGATCGCTTCGACCGGCAGTGCGCCGGCCGAGCGCGCCAGCGCCTCGAATTCCGCGAGGTCTTCCGCGCAGATCGGCGCGCCCAGGCCGATTCGCACCAGGATTGCGCGCTCGCCTCGTTCAGGCCGTTCGAACAACTTGTCCTGCCGACAGCAACGGGTCTCCGATCAAATGGGCTCCGCCTCCTTGGCGGGTTCCTCGTCGGCTCCTTCGACCGACGGCAGGCGCACATTGCGCGCCGGCACGACGGTGGAGATTGCATGCTTGTAGACCATCTGGCTGACCGAATTCTTCAATAGCACGACGAACTGGTCGAAGGAGTCGATCTGACCCTGAAGCTTGATCCCATTGACCAGATAAATGGAAACCGGCACCCGCTCCTTGCGCAGTGCATTCAGGAACGGATCCTGCAGTGATTGACCTCTGGCCATGGTATCTCCTTGTTTTTTCTCGTACTTTATTGCCGCTCTGTGGGGTGACGGCGGCTCCACCTTTCTCGCTACGGGCATATGTCAAACGCAAATGGCGCGGCCCGCAAGCTTCATAGTCTAACACCCCGCCTGGAACGATTCTCAGCGAGCGGCAAGCCAGGCGTTGATGCGGGCGGACACCGCGCCGATCAAGCCCTGCTCCGAAGCATCGAACCACTCCGCCTCAGGTTCGGCTCGCAGCCAGGTCAATTGCCGGCGGGCAAACTGGCGGGTCGCGATGATCGCCCCGGATACGGCTTCATCCAGGCCGGTTTCACCCTGAAGATGCGCCCACAGTTGACGGTAACCAATGAGGCGCAGTGCCGGCATCCTGGCATGCAGGTCGCCGCGAGCGTGAAGACGCCGGACTTCGTCCAGCAGTCCGGAACGCATCATCTCCTGAAAGCGCAGCGCCAGTCGTTCGGTGAGAACAGCGCGATTCGCAGGCGCCAACACGAGGCGGAGGTCGGTGACGCGCGCCGCACCGCGCAGGTCTTCGCGCTGCTGAATTGAAATGGGCTTGCCGGTGAGCTCGATCACTTCCAGTGCGCGCTGGATTCGCTGGCGGTCTGCGGTCCGGATGCGGGCAGCCGCAACCGGGTCGAGCCGCTGCAACTCTGAATGCAGGGCCGGCCAACCCAGCCGCGCGGCGCGCTCTTCGATCTGCATCCGGGTGGCCGCATCGGCCGGTGGCAGTTTCGCAAGCCCGGACTGCAAGGCGCGGAAATACAGCATCGTGCCGCCGACCAGCAATGGCAGCCTGCCCCGCGACCGGATCTCCGTCATGACGCGATTCGCATCGGCAACAAAACGCGCTGCGGAGTAGCTTTCGGCCGGGTCGATCAGGTCGATCAGGTGATGAGGGGCTCGCTTCTGCAACTCGGCATCGGGTTTCGCGGTGCCGATGTCCATACTGCGGAACACCATCGCAGAATCGACGCTGACGATCTCGAGTGGCAGTTCCTGAACGAGCTGCGCGGCAAGCCCGGTCTTGCCGGCGCCCGTCGGGCCCATCAACAGGATCGCAGGATTTCCCGCCATCAGCGCCCGCGCAGGAACAGACGATCGAGTTCGGCAAGCGTCACCCGCGTCCAGGTGGGTCGCCCGTGGCTGCACTGTCCGGAGCGCTCGGTGCGCTCCATGTCCCGCAACAGCGAATTCATTTCGTCGATCGACAACGTGCGATGCGCACGCACGGCGCTGCGACAGGCGATATTGGCGAGCAATTCATTCTGCCGCTCGGCGATCCGGTGTGTCGCGCCCTGCTCACCGAGATCAGCGAGCGCATCGCGCAGCACCGCAGGGACATCCTGTCCCGCGAGCACGACCGGAACCTCGCGGATCGCAAGCGTAGCAGGTCCGACGCGATCGACGATGAGACCCGCTGCAGCGAGTTCATCCAGGTGCTGCATTGCGAGTTCCGCGTCCGCCTGCGTGCATTCGACGATGGCCGGCATCAGCAAAGGCTGGCGCGCGCCGTGACCAGAATCGGCGGCGCTCTTCAGGCGCTCGTACAGGATCCGCTCATGCGCCGCGTGCATGTCCACGAGCACGATGCCATCCGTGGTCTGCGCCACGATGTAGATGCCGTGCAACTGCGCCACGGCATGTCCGAGTGGCGCAGCTGACGCCTCAGGAGACGGTTGCCTGCCGTCGCGCCCTGCCAACGGGGATTCCGGCCTGCCAAAGGGCACCGGCTCGGGCTCGCCAAGCCGCAGCATGCCGGATCTGTATCCTGCTGCGCCGCCGAACAGCCCCGCAGCGGGCACCGGCGGCTTGCCCTCCTCGCTGACGCGCGTGGAAGCCAATGCGCGCTCCAGCGTCCGGAACACGAAATCGTGCACGCCGCGGCTGTCGCGAAATCTCAGCTCGAGCTTCTGCGGATGCGCGTTGACGTCGACCTGCGCGGGGTCGAGCGCCAGGTAGAGCAGCCAGGCCGCGTGGCGGCCGCCATACATGACGTCCTGGTAACCGAGCCGCGCGGCATTCACCAGCAGGCGGTCACGCACCATGCGGCCGTTGACGAACAGATACTGGCGATCGGCCTGCGCACGCGCCTGCGACGGCAATCCGATCCAGCCTTCCATCCTCAGGCCCTGAAGTTCGTGTTCCACATGCAGCGCGTTTGCGATGAAGTCGGCGCCGACCAGTCTCGCGATGCGGTTCTCCATTTCAACCCGGTTCCCGGCCGCTGGCAGCGCGAACTGCTCCCTGCGGTTGTGCGTCAGCGTGAAGGCCACGTCGAATCGCGACAATGCGAGACGCGTGACCGTGCGCAGCACATGCTGGAATTCGGTTGCCTCCGCACGCAGGAATTTCCGTCGCGCAGGCACCTTGTGAAACAGGTCGCGGACCTCGACCGTGGTACCCACCGGGTGGGCGGCAGGCCGTGGGCGGGCCATGCGCCCGTCGGTGACCTCGATCTCCGCGCCGCTCCTCGCCTCGGCAATCCGCGAAACCATCCGCAGCCGCGACACCGATGCGATCGACGGCAGGGCTTCCCCGCGAAAGCCCAGGGTCATGACCTGCTCGAGATCGTCGAGAGACGCGATCTTGCTGGTCGCATGGCGCGCAAGCGCCAGCGGCAGCTCGCGCGACTCCATGCCCGTGCCGTCGTCACGCACCCGCAGCAGTGCGATGCCGCCCCGTTCCACATCGATCGTGACGCGGCGCGCCCCGGCATCGAGGGCATTTTCGATCAACTCCTTCGCAACCGACGACGGGCGTTCGATCACCTCGCCGGCGGCGATCTGATCGATCAGCGTGTCTGTGAGGACCTGGATCGGCATGGCGTGCCCGGGGGCCGCGCCAGTCTAGCAGCGCACTGCGCCGCGGATCAGGTACCGGTGACGGGTATCTCGAGGATCGTCCCGGCTGCGAGCCGGCCGTCTCCCAGCCGGTTCTGACGGCGCAGCTCATCCTGGCTCACCGCATAGCGCGCCGCGATTTCATCGAGCGTTTCACCCGCCGAGACGACGTGCCTCATGGCCTGCCCGCTCTCGCGCGCCGCCAGCATTGCAATGCGCGTACCCGGCGGTGGATTCGCGTAGAAATATCGACGCACACCCGCATGCATCGCTCCCGCTACCCGGGCCTGGTAATCCGGATCGCGCAGGCGACGCTCCTCCTCAGGATTCGAGATGTAGGCGGTCTCGACCAGCATCGAAGGAACGTCGGGCGAGGTCAGCACGATCAGGCTGGCGTGCTGGACAGCGCTCTTCTTGAGCTGACCGACCCTGTCCAGTTCCTCGAGTACGCGAGTGGCTGCTTCCTGACTCGCGCTGATCGCTGCATTCTGCGAAAGGTCCAGCAGCACCGATGCCAGCACATCGCTCTTGTCGTCCAGCGACACGCCTCCAATCAGGTCGGCGGCGTTTTCCCGGTCGGCCAGCCAGCGTGCGGCCTCGCTGCTCGCGCGGCGCGTCGACAATACATACACGGAAGAGCCGCGCACTTCACGGTTGACGAAAGCGTCCGCGTGCACGGAAACGAACAGGTCTGCCTGCTGCACGCGCGCGCGCCGGATGCGCTCACGGAATGGCACGAAGTAATCTCCGGTCCTGGTCAGGACCGCGCGCATGCCGGGTTCCGCATTGATGCGTTCGGCCAGCCGGCGTGCGACCGCAAGTGCCACATCCTTCTCGCGCGTGCCGGCCTTGCCGATCGCGCCCGGGTCCTCGCCGCCATGCCCTGCATCGATCGCGACGACGACATCGCGCTGGCCTTTGCCGTCACTGGCGACCTTGACCGGCAGCTGCGCATGCGCGAGCCCCAGATCGACGACCAGCCGGTGGCTATAGGTTTCGTTGGGCGGGGTCAGGAAGCTCTTCGGCTCGACCCTGGTCGTGAGATCGAGCACGACTCGCAGTCCACCATTCTCTCGCGGAGCAACACGCACGCCGCTCACGACGCCGACGACGCCCGGCGCAGGCATCCGAGTCGTGTCCGCGCCCGCCTGCTCGAGATCGATCACGACCCGTTCGGGATCCGCGAGCGTAAACACCGAATAGCCGACGGGCGCCGAAAGATCGAGAACCACGCGGGTCGAATCGGGACTGGCCCACAGGCGGATCTCGTGCAGATCCGCGGGCGCCGCCGCAGCCCGCGACGAAATGGCGAGCAGCGAGGCTGCCATCAGGACGCTGGTATTGGCCCAGAGCAGTGACCGCATGATGACCCTTGTCGGGCAGAACTAGCGGTACTCTAGCGACGGCTGAATTTTAACTCAAGCATTTCAGTCAGATACGCTCGTATCTTAATGCGTCCTGCCAGACGCGACCCGTTGCGGTCGCAGAATCGACGCGAACCGCCCGGCCAGCGGGTCGATGCTCGATCGTCAGCTTGAGATCGGCAGGCCCAAGGGCTGCACCGCCCCGCTCCGGCCACTCGACGATGACGAGGCCAGGCAGGCCGCGATAGTCCCGGTAGCCCAGGGCATCCAGTTCCGACTGCTTGCCCTGCAGTCGATAGAGATCGAGATGGTGAATCGTGCCGGCTTTCGTCTCGTAGGGTTCGACAAGCGTAAATGTCGGACTGCGAATCGGACCCTCGACACCGAGCGCGCGCAGCAGGCCGCGCACCAATGTCGTCTTGCCCGTGCCGAGTTCGCCCTGCAACGCGAGCAGCAGGCTCCTGCTCCGCAGGTCGGGCATGCGGTCCGCGAGCGCGGCGCCAAGTCGCAGCGTCGCCGCCTCATCCGGCAGATTCAGTTCCATGGCGGATTGGCTGCACCTTGCAGATTCGCGATCAGGTCTCCGGCAATCAGCCCGCGCTCGCCGCCGCGCGCTGCAAGGTCGCCGGCACGCGCATGCAGCAGTACGCCGGCCGCCGTGGCGCGCTCGAGATCGCAGCCCCCAGCTACCAGCGCCGCGATGATTCCGGTGAGCACGTCCCCGGCACCGGCCGTGGCCATGCCCGGATTGCCGCGATCGCAGACCCACGGCAGCGAATCTTCCAGGGCGACCAATGTGCCTGCGCCCTTCAGCGCACAGACACCACCGTAGCGCGAGACAATTGCCCGCACGGATCCCAGACGATCGCGCTGGATCGCCGCCGCATCAATGCCGAGCAGACGCGCGGCCTCGCCAGGGTGCGGCGTCAGTATCCAGTCATCACGGTGCCGCGGTTTCTCCGCCAGGAGCGTCAGCGCATCGGCGTCGAGCACCAGTGCCACGCCAGATTCCGTCGCGGTGCCAAAAAAATCCCGCGCGCCACGGCTGAGTCCGAGACCGGGGCCGATCGCGACCGCATCAGCAGCATTCAGCAGGCTTTCCAATTCGGCGGCGGATTTCACCGCTCTGCAGATCAATTCCGGTCGTCCGGCGATGATCGAAGGAACGGCCTGCGCTTCGGTCGCAACCGTCACCAGTCCCGCACCGGCGCGGAGCGCCGCCTCGCCCGCCAGCCGCACGGCACCGGCCATCGCGATGCCGCCGATGATCAGCACGCGGCCGTTTTCCCCCTTGTGTGCCGAGCGGTGACGGCGTACCAGGACCGCTCCGAGCAAATCCTTGTCCATGCGCCTGAGGACCGGCTTGTGCGGCGCGCGTGCCGACTCCGGAACATCGAGCCCGGCGAATGCGAGTTTGCCGACCCGGTCCCAGGCGTCGCCCAGAAACAAGCCCGCCTTCAGCGCAACGAACGTGATGGTGCAGGTCGCCGAAATTGCCGCCCCGTGAATCAGCCCGGTATCAGCATCGAGCCCGGACGGGAGATCGAGTGCGAGCACCGGCAGCCCCGAGGCATTCACCGCTTCGATGCATTCGCGCAAGCTGCCTTCCACAGGACGGTCGATGCCCGTGCCGAGCAGCGCATCGACGACGACATCGGTTGCGCCAAGGCTTGCGTTCGTGAATGAGGATTCGCGTCCGCCCGCCGCCGTGAAATCCGCGAAAGCGCGCGCCGCATCGCCTGCAAGCCGGAGCGGATCGACGACCGCGCAGGCATTGACCGAGAGACCTGCAGCGCGCGCAAGGCGCGCGAGCACGTAGCCATCACCGGCATTGTTGCCGGAGCCGCAAACGACGGTGATCCGATTCGCATCCGGCCAACGCTGCCGCAGCAGGGCGAGAGCCGCCTCGCCCGCGCGCTGCATCAACGCATAACCTGGAACACCCGCCACCTCGATCATATGGCGGTCCATCGCGCGAACCTGCGCGGCCGCGTAGATCAGGGCGGGCAGCGATTCCATCAGGGCCATTATACTGGCCGCTCACCACTCCCGGCCGCATGGCAATGAATCTCACCGCCGACCAACTCTCCGCGCTGCGATCGCGCCTGGACGGATTTGCGACCGCGCTCGGCTTCGATCAGGTCGGTGTCGCGGGCATCGAATTGCCGGAGGACGAAGCACGTCTCGAACGCTGGCTCGCCGAAGGCCGCCACGGCGGAATGCAGTACATGGCCAGGCACGGACGGCGTCGCAGCCGGCCGGCCGAACTGGTGCCGGGCACCCTGCGCATCATCAGCGTGCGCATGAACAGCACGGCACCGGATGCGGCGCCGGCACAGAAAGTCCTCGCCGATGGCCGACGAGGCTATGTCGCGCGTTATGCGCTCGGTCGCGATTACCACAAGATCCTGCGCCAGCGCCTGGTGAAACTCGCCGCGATGCTCGAAGCCGAGATTGGCCCGTTCGGCTACCGCGCGTTTGTCGATTCGGCACCGGTCATGGAAAAACCGCTGGCGCGCAATGCGGGGCTCGGCTGGATCGGCAAGCACACCAACCTGATCAATTCCCGCGCGGGCTCCCTGTTCATGCTCGGGGAACTGTTCACGGACCTGCCGCTGCCGGCGGATCAGCCAGCCAAGGACCGCTGCGGTACCTGCAGCGCCTGCATCCCGGCCTGCCCGACCGGCGCGATCACGGCGCCTTACCAGCTCGATGCGCGGCGCTGCATTTCATACCTGACGATCGAGCACCATGGCGCGATACCCGAGGAGCTGCGCCCGGCAATCGGCAACCGCATATTCGGCTGCGACGACTGCCAGCTGGTCTGCCCCTGGAACAAGTTCGCGGGCCTCGCGGCCGAGCCCGGATTCCGCGCACGGCATGGACTCGATGTGCCCGATCTCGTCGAGTTATTCCGCTGGACCGAGCAGGAGTACCTGGAGCGCAGCGCCGGCAGCGCGTTGCGCCGAGTGGGCTATCCGAGATGGCTCAGGAATGTCGCCGTCGCATTGGGCAATGCACCGACTTCGCCCGAAGTCATCGCAGCGCTCGCAACACGCCGCGGACATGCGGATGCGATGGTACGTGAGCACGTGGAATGGGCGCTTGCCCGCCACACGACTCGCCACTAGCCCCTGACGGGATTGACGTAGTGACGCCCGCTGCGGGTCTGGCGGATTGTCTCAAACAGCTCGTCGAAATCGCGGGAGTTATTCGCAGGATCGATCTCGGCCGTGTTGACGATCAGCAGTGGTGAGGCCGTGTACTGGTGGAAGAAGCGCGTGTACGCCTCGCCAAGACGCTCGAGATACGCTGCATCAATGTATTTCTCGTAAGCGATGCCGCGCCTGTCGATGCGCTGCAGCAGGGCATCGATGGGCGCCTGCAAGAACACGACCAGGTCCGGTACCGGGGCGTCCAGCGCCAGGCGGTCATAAACCTGCTCGTAGAGCTTGTACTCCTCTTCATCCAGCACCACGCGCGCGAACAGGCGGTCTTTCTCCAGCATGTAGTCGGCGATACGCAGCGGCGCGAACATGTCGTGTTGACGCAGCGCCGCAAGCTGGCGCGCGCGTTGAAACAGGAAATAGAGCTGGGCCGGAAATGCCGCGGCCTTCGGGCTCTTGTAGAAGCGCTCGAGAAACGGATTCTCCATCGGCTGCTCGAACACGGTTTCCGCGCCGACGGCGGCCGCGAGCTTGCGCGCAAGACTGGTCTTGCCGACCCCGATCAGCCCCTCCACCACGACCAGCCGGTGGGGCCAGTTTTCTTCCTTTGATTCAGGCACCGGTATTCCGTGCGACCAGTGGTTCGAGACCGTCGCCCGGGATTCCTTCAAGAAGCCGGCTCACACGGCCGTGATCGGGAACCCAGAGCATCGGGGCAATTTCGGCCAGAGGATACAGCACGAAATTGCGCTGGTGCAGGCCCGGATGCGGCAACCGCAGTTCGGGTTCATCGCAGCGGGTGCTGCCGACCATCAGCAGGTCCAGGTCGATCAGGCGCGGCCCCCAGCGCACCGCGGGTTCGATCTTGCCCATGCGCCGTTCCAGCCCGCGCAAGTTCCCGAGCAACGCACGCGGTTCCAGCAAGGTCAGGAGACCAGCAACGGCATTCACGAAATCCGGCTGATCCTGCGGCCCCATGGGCTTTGAACGCCACAACCCGGAACGCAGCACGAGACGCGTGTCGGCGAGGGCCGCAAGCGCCACAAAGGCTTTCTCGACCTGCCGGGGCGGATCATCCAGATTGCTGCCGATTGCGACATAGGCTGGTTGCCACAGCATCGCCCGGCTCAGCCCTCGGTCGTGGGCGCCTGGCGCCGCCGGCCGCCACGCCGGCGCCTGCGCCGGCCGGTGACGCCGGGCTGGCCCGAATGGCCTTCGTCGGCTCCGGCCCGCTTCTGTTGCTCTTCCTGCGGCAGTTCCTGAATTTCGGTCCACCAGCGTGCGACAACCGGATCCTCGCCGCCGGCCTCGGCGCGCAGCACCAGGAAATCGTAGGCGGCGCGGAAGCGCGGATGACTGATGAATGCAATTGCGCGACGGCCCTCGCGGCGCTGGAAGCGCGGCTGCAACGCCAGCATCTCGCGCATCGGGATCGAGAACCTTTTCGGAATCCCGATGCGGCGATTCTGTTCGACGACGACCTGGTCGGCCGCCTCGGCGATTGCCTGGCCGGCCTGCGATCCGGCCTCGAAGCGCTTCTGCGCCGCGGCCGAGATCGGGCCGAACAGCAGCACCGCAAACAGGAACATCGGGGTCACCGGGCGATCTTCGAGGACCCGGCGGTCCGTGTTCGCAAGACCGGCGCGGATCAATCGCGCCGCCATGCCATCTACTTCCTGCGCGAGATAAGCGGCCGTCGCCGGAAATAGTTGCTCGAGAAGCTTGTGCTCCTGCAGCAATTCGAAAGAACGCTGCCCGAAGCCCGCGAGGAAAAGTTTCTGGAATTCATCCAGCAGTCGCGCCGGCGGAATCTGCTCCAGCAACGGAGCAAGCCGTGCGATCGGCTCACGGGTGCCTTCGTGGATCGAGAATCCCAGCTTCGCCTGGAAACGGATCGCACGCAGCATGCGAACCGGGTCTTCGCGATAGCGCGTCTCGGGATCGCCAATGAGCCTCAAGGTTCGGCTCTTGACGTCGGCGACGCCGCCGACGTAATCCCAGATCGAGAAGTCCTCGATGTTGTAGTACAGCGCATTGCAGGTGAAATCGCGGCGCCAGACATCCTGATCGACCGTGCCATAGCGGTTGTCGCGCAACAGGCGTCCGCCATCGTCGTGAACGCGGTCATGCCTAACCGGCTCGGGGGCCGGTTCATCATCCGTGTCGTCCGCATCCGGCTCGATCGGTTCCCCCGCCGCGCGGAATGTCGCGACCTCGACGATCTGGTGGCCGAAACGCACATGCGCGAGCCGGAAGCGCCGGCCGATCAGCCGGCAGTTGCGGAACAGGCGCCTGACTTCTTCGGGCGACGCATTCGTCGCTACGTCAAAATCCTTGGGTTCCCGTCCGATCACGATGTCGCGCACGCAGCCGCCGACGAGGAACGCCTGATAACCGGCGTCCTTCAACTGGTACAGGACCTTGAGCGCGCTGGTCGAGATCATGGAGCGCGAGATCGGATGATCGGCGCGAGCGACGATCACCGGGGCGGGAACCCCGTCGTTTGGCTGGTTCAATTAGGTTGGGTCTGCTTGAGGTCGGATGATGGGTCTATATAATACCAGCCCCCGCTCCGGCCCCCGGACGGATGCAAAGGCGCCTCGCTCCCATCGTCTAGAGGCCTAGGACACAGCCCTCTCAAGGCTGGTACGAGGGTTCGAATCCCTCTGGGAGCGCCATTGCCCTCGGTAGCAGCCCGTTACGGCCCGACCTTGATGTCGTTGTAGTCGAAGGTGTCGGCCGGATTGCTCAGTGTCAGCGTCCCCACCAAGGTGCGACCGAGACTGTCTCCGCCATTCGCGTCGTAGTACAGGTTGCCCGTCGCGCTGTCGTAGATCACATGGACACCTGATGCGACGGTTTCTCCCGCGCCACCGCCATTGAACGTCGCGAACTCGGATGCAGACAGGGTGCTTCCCGCGGAAGTCGTGAGCGCGGTGAACATCGCCAGCGACAATTCGATCGAGTCGCCGCTCGCCGCCGAGCCCGAGGCATCGAAGTCGGTGATTGAGTCGACCGCATTCGGGGCGGAGTCGAAGACGAAGGTGTCGTTGTCCAAGCCGCCGGTCATCGTGTCTGCACCGGCACCACCGACGATGCGATCGTCGCCCGCCAGTCCGCTGATAACGTCGTTGCCGCCACCGCCGCGCAGCTGATCAGCCGAAGCCGAGCCGTTAAGAGTATCGGCGAATGCAGTGCCGATGACGCCTTCCATGTTGGCATAGTTATCGCCGGCCGCTGTGCTCAACCCGATCGAGGAAAGATTGACGTTCGTGTTGCTGGCGCTCTGTGTCAGCGTAAATGTGACACCCGCTGTTCCGTCCGAGAGATCGAACAAATCGGCGCCACCAGCACCGTTGATCGTGTCATTGCCGGCACCGCCTCGGATGATGTCGTTGGACGCGCTGCCAGTTAGTGAGTCGCCCAGGCTCGTGCCGATCACGCCTTCCATGTTGCTGTAAGCATCGTTGTTGCCCAGACCACCGGTACCGTTGGTTATGCTGGTCGAGCCAGCACTCTGGACGAGTGTGAACGTGACTGCCGACGTCCCATCAAAGAAGTCGAGCATGTCCTCGTTGCCAGCGCCACCATCCATGGAATCATTGTTGCCGGTCCCGCCACGCAGTACGTCATTGCCGGCACCTCCTGAGAGCGTATCGTTGCCGTCGCCGCCAATCAGCAAGTCATTGCCGGCAGCGCCTGTCAGGATGTCGGCGCTGTTGCCCGTGCCGCCGATGAAGATGTCGCCGGTGGACGTCGCGAAGGCGGCGCCCGATGCGTTCGTGCCGAGGCTCTGCGGCGCGTCGAGTCTCAGGAATGCGGTCGTGTCGAGTTGCATGCTGGCGGGTTGGGCTCGCGGGTTCGTGAAAGTCATCCGGCGAACGCGGGCTCGGGCAGTCCCGGCACGTCCACCGTCATGGCAAAGATGCCGCCCGATTGCGGCAACCGCGCGAGCTCGTCGGCGTCGCGCCGCTGGCGCGCGCTCGTCACGTAGAGCGTCGTGAGGTCGCGACCGCCGAATGCGCACATCGTCGGACACATCGCGGGCACCGGATACTCGGCGCGCACGCGGCCGT